>Ga0187870_1000290_pt1 | contig 63202 bp, 43 predicted proteins | sample June2016WEW_13_1_3_FD_132974 | JGI IMG/M metagenome (GOLD analysis project Ga0187870, IMG submission 132974) | Peatland microbial communities from SPRUCE experiment site at the Marcell Experimental Forest, Minnesota, USA - June2016WEW_13_150 | ecosystem: Environmental > Terrestrial > Soil >...
CGGGCCAATGTCGCCGGTCCTCCGGCGCTGCTGCAAGAGCTTCTTGACCATGCCCGGAGAAACCCGGTAACGCGGGGCGACTGGTTCTCGGGTGCCCTCCTGGTGGTCGTAAGAGGCCAGGATTCGTTCACGCAAGTCCAGCGATAGTGTTCGCATGAGCCCAGTATGCCACAGCCGCCGGATTCTGGCTACAGTTTTATTTAAAACGCTCTAGCCGGCACGGGCGGGCCGTTCGCCGTTCGCCGTTCGCCGTTCGCCATTCGCTAGAACGGTTGTCCTGGGCTGGGCGGGGGGGGCGGGCCTCCGAATTGGGGATTGCTGCTGGTGGGAGGGAACCTGGGCGGACCGGTGGTGGTGGTGGTGGTGTGGGCCGCGTTTGCCTGGGAGGCGGCCGCGGCCGCCTCCTGGTTTGCCGCCTCGATCATGGGGGTGAGAGAGGTGGGCGGCAGAGGCGGGAACTCAGGGTTATTCCTATGCTGATCGCGCAACAGTTCCATGACGACTTCCTGCTGGTCCCTGGTGATTGGGGCAGCCGCCGACTGGGCCGGCTGGCCGGTCTGCTCCGCAACCCCAACGAGTCCCGAGGCAGAGGCGGCAGGCATCAGGCCCAAGCGGGGGCTCCGAATTGGCCGAGGGATGGCCGGCGCGAACGGTTGCTTGAGGGCCGGATTGGCGGCGCCGGCGCCGGGGATGGGAGGGAAAGAAACCGCCGGCGGGACGCCGGGCGGAACCCCGGGAGGGGCGCCCGGGACCGGGGCGAAGGCCACGACCTTGGCGGCGTTGTTGGTGAAATCGAGCGTCATCTCGACGGTGTTGGCATACTTGACTTTGACGGTCCCGGCGACTTCGTCGATGTGCAGCACCTCGACCTCGCCCTCGCGTTGTCCTTCCTTGAGCATGTAAGACTGTTCCTTGGCCGCTTCGCCGGGCTTGGCCGGCGGGGGCGTGGTTTTGAGCATCGCGAGCTTGTTGCCGGAGATGGTGGCGATGCAGGTGAGAGAGAATTTAGGGGGTGGCGGCTTCAGCGACTCAGGGTCGGGCGCGGGCGGCGGCGTTCTCAAGTCGAACAGGTTCCGGCCCACAATGCCCTGATACGGATTGTCCGGCGGGTCGGCGGTGTCCGCCGGGGTTGCTCCCGCGCCAAACACCAGGCTGCCCAGCATGCTCACCAGCATCTTTCGAGCGTGCATCATAAAGTAATTATAGCAGTCTTGAAAATAAACACCAGACCAAAAAGTTAGTTGCTCGGTTGCTCGGCGCGGAGGCGCAGCTCGCATTTTCCCGCCACCGGCAAGGTTGGTCATTGGAGCGCGGACATTGCCCTGAAAATGGCCGATGCCCAAAGGGCGGGTCGTTCTGTGTTCCTAACTTACGCTCAATCTGCGGAACTTTCATCCCGAGTGGTGCCGACGCGTCGGCATGGCGATTCTTGTCCGCGGCCACGAATTGGCCAACACGGAGGCGAACAGGAGTGTGCGAGCTCCTCAGCCGCGCCGCGGTGAAAGTGGCGCGCCGGACTGAGGAAGGTTGACTGTTCCGAAGGTATCCGACTTCGCATTTTTCCGCCGCCCTTGCCCAGCAAGCCCCCCCCACTGGGTCCAACAGAGAACATTGCCAACGACTGGGGCCTTTGGCTATGATGCCCGCCATGAAAGGCTGTTTTGGTTTGGTTGCGGCCTTGGTGCTGGCTGCCCTGGCGGGGGCGTGGGCCGGCGAGGCCGATGACCAGTATATCGAGATTTACAAACTCATCCGGGAAGCCGATACGCTCAACGACAGCGGCCAGCCCAGCCAGGCGCTGGCCAAGTACTCGTACGCCCAAACCGCTTTGCAGAAATTCCACAAGGCCTACCCGGACTGGAATGTCATTGCCGTCGACTATCGCCTCAATTACGTGGCCGCCAAAATGGCCGGCGTCTTGGCCAAGCTGCCCGCCCCTGCCAAACCCCCTCCCAGCGAGGCCCAACCCGCCACGGCCCCGAGCCCGGCGGCCGCCCAACCGGCCGCGGCGCCGGCCCCCAGCGATTGGGAGCGCCAGCTCCAGGCGCTTAAAGAACAGGCGGGCCAGTTGCAGGCCGACAAGGCCTTGCTCGAGGCGAAGCTCAAAGAGGCCCTGACGGTGCAACCCGCCGCGGCCGACCCGCGGGAATTAGCCAAGGCACAAGAGAGAATCAATGCGCTCCAGAAGGAAAACGACTTGTTGAGCGTCAGCCTCGAACAGGCCAAAGCCAAAGCCGCGCCGGCTCAATCCCCGGACGCGGAGCGCATCAAACAACTGGAGTGGCAACGGGATGACCTGACCAGGAAACTGGAGGCCGCCAACAAGGCCCTGGCCGCCCGCAAAGGCAAGGCCTCGGCGCGCGCGGCCGAGACGCAAGACGAAATCAACCAGCTCCGGGCGCGGCTGGAGGTCCTGGAGGCGCAAAAGGCGCCTTACACCGCCGAGGAATTGGCCTTTTTCAAACCCCCCGAGGCCAGACTGGCCGCCACCAATGTCGTGCGGAAGTCGGTGCGCGAACTCCCCGCGGGCATGGCCGCCCTGGTCTCGCAGGCCCGGGGCTACTTTTACGCCAAACAGTACGCCAAAGCCGAAGAACTCTATCTGCAGGTCTTGCGCGAGGATGAGAAGAACTTCGGCGCCCTGTCCGACCTGGCCTTCATTGAGCTCAAGCTCAACCGCCTCGAGGCGGCGGAGAAACACCTCCAGCAGGCGCTCGCACTGGCCCCGGACGAGCCCTACAGCCTCCGGGTCCTGGGCCAATTGAGATTAATGCAGCAAAAACCTGACGCGGCGCTGGACGCCCTGAGCCGCGCCGCCCAGGGCGACCCGCAAAATGCCGAAATCCAAAACTTCCTCGGCGTCGTCCTCGCCGACAAAGGCCAGCGCGTCCCGGCCGAGGCGGCCTTCCGCAAAGCCATCCTGCTCCAGCCTGGCTACGGTGAGGCCCACAATAACCTGGCCTTTTTTTACCTGACCCAGCAGCCGCCCCTGGTGGAACTGGCGCGCTGGCATTACCAAAAAGCCCTCGCCGCCGGCTTGCCGCATAGCCCCGAGATCGAGAAACTCATCGAGTCCAAAAAGACCGCCGCCGGTGGGCAGGGAGCGGCGAAATGAGTTGGACAGGTTGAATAGGTTAAATGGATTAAATAAGTTAAATGAGTGGCGCGCACGCCCAGGGGATTTTGCAAACCGATTTTTCGATTGCGCGCCCGCCTCTAAAAGTTAACCTGTCCCGCTCAATTCTAATTACCTGGGAAAAGGCCTTGAACGCTGAATTCACAAAAAAGGCACTGGAGAAAGTTGGCAATCCCAACGTTCTGGTCAATTTGGTTTCGCGCCGCGTCCGTCAGCTCAATGCCGGGGCGGGCGCGCTGGGCCGACCGCTGGTGGCCGACACCGGCAACCTGGGGGCTGCCGACATCGCGCTGCGTGAGATCATTGAAGACAAGATCGGGTTCGAGATGCCGGAAGTGGTGGAGTTGACCCGTCCGGTGGGCAAGAAGCGGAAGAAACGTTAGCGCGGCGGGGGAAGGCCCTGGTTGCTTACCTGACGGAAGGTGTTGCCCCTGGTTTTGGTTGCGGCCAGGCCGCGCGAAGGCTCGTGCAAAAACAAATTCCGATTTTCTCCAACCCGGAGGGTTGGTAGAAGGTAGCCGGTGGTCGTTCAGGGTAAAGGGGGAACGACCACCGGGCAGGGCGCCCTCTGGCGGTCGCACCCCGGAGGGGTGCCAGAGAATAATGTTGGAATTACGCCTCGCATTCGGGACTTGTTTTTGCACGAACCCTAAGCGGATATGGCAGACATTTTGACCAACGCCAAAGCCCGGCGCGATTACCGTATCCTGGAGACCTTCGAGGCCGGGATCGTCCTGCACGGCACCGAGGTCAAAACCCTCCGCGCCGGCAAGGGCCGGCTCAGCGAGGCCTTTGCCCGGGTGGAAAACCTCCAGGTCTATCTCTACAATGCCCACATCGATGAGTATTCCCACGGCAACCGCTTCAACCATCAGCCCGACGCCCCGCGCAAGCTCCTGCTCCACAAATCGGAAATCCGCAAGCTCTCCGTCCTGGCCGCCGTGAAGGGCAACGCCCTGGTCCCCTTGGCCTTCTACTGGAAGAACGGCAAAGTCAAAGTCGCCCTGGCCGTCGGCAAGGGCAAGGCCCAGTTCGACAAGCGCCAAGACCTCAAGGAGCGCGAGGCCGAGCGCGAACTCAAGCGCGCCTCCATGAAGCGTTCCCAGCACGGCTGAAAGGGGACTCAAGTTCGCAGCGCGCCTGTTGGTCAATGGCCCTGGCCGGCCTCCCCCCAATGTCAGTTTGTGGCTTGCCGGAAGTGAATGGTTGTGGATAGTAGGCGATGCGATGACGCCGCAAGATATTACCCAATTGCTTGAACGGAGCCCGTTCGTGCCCTTTCGCCTGCATCTGACCAACGGCCAGACCTTCGAGGTCAGACACCCGGGCTTTGTCTGGGTGTTCCGCTCCCGGCTGGAATTGGCTGTCCTCGCGCCCGGGAACAGCAAGATTATGAACCGGGCAGAACATATTGCCCTGCTTCACATTGCCCGCATTGGGGAATTGCCAATTGCGGCCTGACGGGCCATCGGCAGCCTGGAAAGGCTGCCCCTCTTAACCAGATGAACACAATGAGCCATCCAATGATTCCTCCATCCCTCACAGGGATACCGCTTCGCATGAAAATCACGCTTTTGTTCGTTTGCAACCGGTTACGCGGCTGTTTTCGGAGTAACCGCAAGCGAAACCCCCTTCGGTTTGACCGCCTGGCCCTCCTGGCCGCGCTCTGTTTCCAATCCCAGGTCTTCTGTATGGCTGATTCGGAGGTCACGGCCAGGGTGGTTGCCCTTCCACCGACTTCGCCGGGCAATGCCCTCTATACCGCCAACCGGGAGCCGCTCACCCCCAGCCCGCTCATCAAGCTGCCCATCGGCAGCATCACCCCCAAAGGCTGGCTCCGCTGCCAACTCCAACTGGAGGCCGACGGCATGACCGGCCATCTGGAAGAGATTTCCCCATGGTGCAAATTCAACGACAGCGCCTGGGCCTCGCCCACGGGCCAGGGCAAGTTCGGCTGGGAAGAACTCCCGTACTGGCTCAAGGGCTACGGCGACCTGGGTTACGTGCTCAACGACCAGAGGATCATCAACGGCGCCCGCAAATGGATTGACGCCACGCTGGCGAGCCAGGAAGTCGACGGCTACTTCGGCCCGCGCGCCAACAAGACCGGGCTGGAGGGCTACCCCGACCTCTGGCCGCACATGGTCATGCTCAACGTGCTCCAATCCTTCCACGAGTTCACCGGCGATGCCCGCGTCCTGCCCTTCATGAGCAAGTACCTCAAGTGGCTCAATGCCCAGCCGCCGGAGACCTTCGGCCGCGGCTATTGGCCCAAGCTCCGCTTTGGGGACACCCTCGAATCGGCTCACTGGCTCTACAATCGCACCGGCGAGGCCTGGCTGCTGGACCTCGGCAAGAAGATCCACGACCACATGGCTCGCTGGGACACCGGCGTCATCAATGAGCATAACGTGAATATCGCCCAGGGCTTCCGCGAACCCGCCGTCTATTACCAGCAGGCCCGCGACGAGAAATTCCTGCGCGCCGCCGAGCGCAATTACCAGAGCGTCATGGGTCTCTATGGCCAGTTCCCCGGCGGCGGCTTCGCCGGCGACGAGAATTGCCGCCCCGGTTACGGCGATCCGCGCCAGGGCTTCGAAACTTGCGGCATCGTCGAGTTCATGCACAGCTTCGAGATGCTCGCCAAGATTTCCGGCAACCCGCTCTGGGCCGACCGTTGCGAGGAAATCGCCTTCAACTCTTTTCCCGCCGCGCTCATGCCCGACTGGAAAGCGCTGCATTACCTGACCTGCCCCAACCAGGTGCAACTCGACAAGAACAACAAATCTCCCGGCGTCCAAAACGGCGGCACGATGTTCTCCTACAGCCCCTACGAGGTCTATCGCTGCTGCCAGCACAATGTCTCCCACGGCTGGCCTTATTACGCCGAAGAGCTTTGGCTGGCCACGGCCGACCGCGGCCTCTGCGCCTCCCTCTACGCCGCCAGTGAAGTCACCGCCAAAGTCGGCGACGGCGCCCGCGTCACCCTCGCCGAGGACACCGCCTATCCTTTCAGCGACACGGTCGAGTTCAAGTTCTCGGCCGCGCAGCCGGTTAGATTCCCCCTCTACCTCCGCCTGCCCCGCTGGTGCGCCGCCGCCGCCGTGGCCATCAACGGCCAAGCCGTCAGCCTCGACCCCCGCCCGCTGGCTTATGCCGTGCTGGACCGCACCTGGCAAGCGGGCGACCGCCTGAGCTTGCGCCTGCCCAGGCAAGTCTCCCTGCGCCAATGGGCGAAAAACAACCACTCCGTTTCGGTGGATTACGGGCCGCTGACTTTCTCGCTCAAGATCGGCGAGCGCTACTCCCGCTCCGGCGGCACGCCAGCCTGGCCAGAAACCGAGGTCTTCCCGACCACGCCCTGGAACTACGGCCTGGTGCTTGAGGACAAGGACCCGGCGAAATCCTTCGAGGTCGTGCAGAGGCCCGGGGCCCTGGCGCCCAACCCCTTCACCACCGAAAGCGCCCCGATTGAACTGCACGCCCGGGCGAAAAAGATCCCCGGCTGGCAACTAGACCGCCTCGGCCTGGTGGGCAAACTGCAGCCTGGCCCGGTCAAGTCCGACGAGCCGGTCGAGACCGTCACGCTCATCCCTATGGGCGCGGCCCGGCTCCGCATCACCGCCTTCCCGGTCATCGGCCAAGCCGAGGACGCCCACGAGTGGACGGCGCCCAAAGCGCCCCCGGTCTCCGCTTCGCACTGCTCTGAAAACGACACGGTGGAAGCGATGATCGACGGGCTCGAACCCAAGAACTCGAACGACCACTCCATCCCTCGCTTTACCTGGTGGGACCACCGCGGCAGCCCCGAGTGGGTCCAATACGACTTCGCCAAGCCCCGCCGAGTGTCCGCGGTGGAAGTGTACTGGTTCGACGACACCGGCGACGGAAGCTGCCGCGTCCCGGCTTCCTGGAAGCTCCTCTACAAAGCGGGCCAGGACTGGAAACCCGTCGAAGACGCCTCCCAATACAGCACCAGGCTGGACACTTACAATCGGGTGAATTTCAAGCCCGTCCAGACCACCGCCCTCCGCCTGGAGGTCCAGCTCCAGCCCGACTTCTCCGGCGGCATTTTGGAATGGAAAGTCAAGGAATGAGGACCATGAAACCTCACTGCGGCCGCATCCCGACACTCCCACCAACTCCACTCTACCCGCGCGTAGCGCGGCATCCTTCTGCCCTGGAGGGGCAGCAAGACAGTAGCCCAGGGCGGCGGCCCGTCCCGCTCCGAGCGGGACGGGCCGCCGCCCTGGGTGAACTCGAAAAACGGATCACCCCCCTCCCATGCGCTCCGAGCGCATGGGAGGGGGGAAGGGGGGAGGGCTTCCGCCCGCGCTCGGGGGCAGTGTCAGGATGCGCCCCCTCACTGCCTGCAACCGGCCGCTCTCTACAGGTCCTTGCTCACCATGTTCCTGTCTGCGCCGCTGTTGGCGCACGCAGCCTGGCAGCCGGCGGCGGGGCCGCTCAAGACCCGCTGGGCGGCGGAGGTTTCTCCCCGCCAGGCGCATCCCGAGTATCCGCGCCCGCAAATGGTCCGCCGCCAATGGCTCAACCTCAATGGCCTGTGGGACCTGGCCCTCGCACCCAAAGACGCCCCCAGGCCCAACTCGTTCCCGGCCCAAATCCTGGTCCCGTTCCCCGTCGAGTCCGCCTTGTCCGGCGTGCGGCAGGCCGTCACCGAGCACGACCGGCTCTGGTATCGCCGCCCGTTCAGGGTGCCCGAGTCCTGGCGCGGCCGCCGCCTGCTCCTGCACTTTGGCGCCGTGGACTTCGAGGCCGCAGTTTGGGTCAACGGCCACCCAATCGGCCAGCATCGCGGCGGCTATGACGGTTTCAGTTTCGACATCACCGAGGCCTGTGCCGCCAGCGGGGTGAATGAGTTGGTGGTCGCCGCCTGGGACCCGACCGACGCCGGCACGCAGCCGCGCGGCAAACAGGTCCGCCACCCGCAGGGTATCTGGTACACGCCCACCAGCGGCATCTGGCAAACCGTCTGGCTCGAACCGGTCAATCCCGCTTATATCCAGGACCTCAGGATCACGGCCGACCTGGACAGCGGCACGGTCAGCGTGCGGGCCACGACGCCGAGCCTGCCCGCCGGGTACGTGGTGGAGGTGAAAGTGCGCGACGGCGGCGCCACCCTCGCCAGCGCCTCGGCTCCTCCCGGCCGGCCACTCACGCTGTCTTTGGAGCATCCCCGGCCCTGGTCGCCGGCAGACCCGCACTTGTACGATTTGGTGGTCGCCCTCAAGCTGGGCAACCGCACGCTGGACCAGGTCGCCAGCTACTTTGGCTTGCGCAAGATCTCCCTGGGCAAAGACCGGAACGGCTTTACCCGCCTCTGCCTGAACAACCAACCCTGTTTCCAATTCGGCCCGCTCGACCAGGGCTTCTGGCCCGAGGGCCTTTACACCGCCCCGACCGACCAGGCCCTCCGCTACGACATCCAGATGACCAAAAAGCTCGGCTTCAACCTGGCCCGCAAACACGTGAAGATCGAGCCCGACCGCTGGTACTACTGGTGCGACAAACTCGGGCTGCTGGTCTGGCAGGACATGCCCAGCGGCGACAGGTTTATCGGCGGCAAGGACCCGGACCTCACGCGGACGCCGGACTCGGCCCGGGAATACGAAACGGAGCTCGAGGCGCTGATCGCAGGACGGGGCAATCATCCCTGCATCGTGATGTGGGTGCCCTACAACGAAGGCTGGGGCCAGTGGGACACTGCCGGCGTGGTGGCGCGCATCAAGCAGCTCGACCCCTCCCGGCTGGTGGACGCTGCCAGCGGCTGGGTGGACCGGGCCGTGGGCGACGTGCATGACCTGCACCAGTACCCGGGCCCGGCTTCGCCCCAGCCGGAGCCGGACCGCGCGGCGGTCCTCGGCGAATTCGGCGGCCTGGGGCTGCCCCTGAAAGGCCATACCTGGCAAACCGAAAAAAACTGGGGCTACCGCAGCTTCTCTGACCGGCAGGCCCTCACCGCCGCCTACCTTGACCTGGTCGCCAACCTCTTCCCCCTGATCGAGTCGAGGGGACTGTCGGCCGCCGTCTACACTCAGACCACCGATGTAGAAATCGAAGTCAACGGGTTGATGACCTACGACCGGGAGCGGGTCAAAATGGACCTGAAGAAAGCTGCCGCCGCCAATCACGGCCGATTTCCTTCCCGGCCCAAGCCGAAAAAGTTGCCGCCCACAGCACCTGCCAAGTGAGCGCGCGGTGCGAAGTGAGAAATGGGCAAGGGCCGGCTGCGGCTGGGCGTCCTTTTGCTTGATTTCCTGGCCGATTCGGTCTTTCTGTGCCTGTGCACACATCGTTTCCCTTCAATTCTTCCGGGGCCGAGGCGCCGCTGTCTGCGCCTGGGCGGGACTGCCATGACACTGCCCGCCCGCTGGCCATCCTGAGACCGTTGGTTGGCGGCTGCCCCGGGCTTGCCCTCTTATGTGCGGCTGTCCTCGCCGCGGCGGCGCCGAATCCCGACACCTTTTCCGTTCGTGATTTCGGCGCCAAAGGGGACGGCCAGACCGACGATACCGCGGCCTTTCAGAAGGCGCTGGAGGCCGCCGGGCAGGCGGGTGGCGGGGTGGTCTATGCCCCGCGCGGCAATTACTTTTTTGCCGGCCATCTCAACCTGCCCAAGGCGGTCGCCTTGAAAGGTGTCTGGGAATCGGTCCCGGCCCACAACGGGCTGCGGGATGCGGGCCTGCCCAAGCCGACGGACGACGGCACAACTTTCCTGGTCACGGAGAATCCAGGCAAAGAGGACGCTCCGCCCTTCCTGACCCTGAACCACAACTGCACGCTCAAAGGGGTCGTGATTTACTACCCACAGCAGGACCCGGCGGAGGAGCCGAAGCCATATCCCTGGGCGATTGCCCTGCGGGGGAAGAATCCCGCCGTGCTCGCCGTCGAACTGCTCAATCCTTACAATGGCATCGATGCCAGGCACAACGAGCGGCACCTCATCCGCGATGTCCAGGGCCAGCCCCTGCGGCGCGGCATCCTGGTGGATGACATCTACGACGTCGGCCGCATCGAAGACGTCCACTTCAATCCCTGGTGGAGCACCAGGCCGCGCCTGTTCCAGTGGCAGCAAGCGCATGGCGAGGCCTTTGTCTTTGGCCGCAGCGATTGGCAGTACGTTTTCAACACCTTCTGCTTCGGCTACCACATTGGCTACAAGTTCATCCACACCCGCGCCGGCGTGTGCAACGGCAACTTCCTGGGCCTTGGGGCGGATGACTGTTTTACCGCCGTGGTGGTCGAAGACTCCGCGCCCTTCGGCCTGCTCATCTCCAATGGCGAATTCGTCTCCTTCCACGGGCCGGACCCGACCATGGTTCGCGTGGAGGCCTCCCACTCGGGCAGCGTGCGGTTTGTGAACTGCGCGTTTTGGGGGCCGTGTAATCAAATCGCCAAAGTCGCCGGCCAGGGCACCGTCGGCTTCAGTGATTGCACCTTCGTGCAATGGGACCGGCAGAACGAGGGGCGTCACGCCCTCCAGGCGGCCGGCGGAACCATCCTGGTCCGCGGCTGCGAGTTTCGGCAAGACAAACCGCACATCGAACTCGGCGAAGCCGTCCGCCGCGCGGTGGTTTCCGACAACCTCTTCCCCGGCCAGCCGCGCATCACCAACCGCAGCACCGCCGCCACCCAGGAAGGCAGCGGCCAGAAGAAATAAGGCGCAAAACACAAGGCGGAAAAATGGAGGCCGATAAGCTGAAAGAGATATTGGCGATTGGCGATTGGCGATTGGTGATCGGCGATCGGCGATTGGTGATTGGTGATCGGCGATTGGCGATTGGCGATTGGCGATTGGTGATCGGCGATCGGCGATCGGCGATTGGCGATTGGCGATTGGCGATTGGCTATTGGTGATCGGCGATTAGCGATTGGCTATCGGCTATTGGCTATCGGCTATTAGTGATTGGCCCATCCGCACAGAAAATCCCCGCCGGCTGCGAAAAGCCCGGCGAGCTCGGCCGGGAGGAGTTGACACAGATATGAGAAACGGACTGTCCTGTCTTTGATTTCCTCTTCATCAATCTTTCTGCCCCCATCTTTCTGCCTTTTTTCCGCGTATTCCGCGTATTCCGCGGTTCCTACAAATCTGTTTTCCATCTTCCTGCCCGCATCTTTCTGCCCCCATCTTTCTGCCAGCTTTCCTCTTCAGTCCGCCTCAATTTTGCGTGCACTCCTTTCCCAGTCTGTGTAATGCTGGCGTCCGGTATGAGCACGAATCACTTTTGGCCGGCGTCGTTGTCGCTGCTTTGTCTGCTCTTGCTGGCGCACTGCCCCCAGGCGCAGCCAGGGGATTCCATTTCCGGCGCCGCCCCGCCCAAACCGGCCCCGGGCGTTTTCTTCGTCGCCACCAACGGAAACGACCAATGGTCCGGAAGTCTGGCCGCACCGAATGGAAATGCCACCGACGGGCCTTATGCCACGCTGCCGCGCGCGCTCAAGGCCGCCCGCGATTTCAAGCAACCGCCAGGCGCCACGCTCAAGCCGCCGCCCACCGTGTTCGTGCGCGGCGGCCCTTACTTCCTGGGCGAACCGCTGATTCTCAAGCCCGAAGATTCAGGGCTGGCGCTCACCGCTTACCCCGGCGAGACGCCGGTCCTGAGCGGCGGCCGGCCCGTCACCAACTGGCGCGAAACCACCCTGGATGGAAAGAAGTTGTGGGCCGCCGACCTCCCTGCCGCCCGCGGCGGCAAGTGGTCCTTCCGCGAACTTTGGGTCAACGGCCAGCGGGCGGTGCGCGCGCGGCATCCGAACCAGGGTTACCTGAGCGTGGCGGAGGTGCCTGACAAGACTTCCGAATGGTCCAAGGGCCAGCCCGGTTTCCGTTTTAAAGAAGGCGACCTCAAGGCCTGGGCCACCGTGACGAACGCCGAAGTCGTGGTCATGAACCGTTGGGTCGAGTCGCGGCTGCCGGTGCTCAGCGTGGACGAAAAGGAGCGGCTCGTGCGGTTTGGCAAACGGTCCGTCTTCGCGCTCGAGCCGGGCGACCTGTACTACGCCGAAGGCGCGCTTGAATTCCTCGATCAGCCCGGCGAGTGGTGCCTGGATTCGGCGGCCGGCACGCTCTATTACTGGCCCCGGCCCGGCGAAAACCTGGACCAGGTCGAAGCCATCGCCCCCGTCCTCGCGCAGGTCGTTCGCTGCGAAGGCCGCCCGGAGGCCGGGCGGCGGGTCGAGGACGTCGTCCTGCGCGGCCTGACGTTCTCGCACACCGAGTGGTGCTTTCCGCAAGGCTTCCAGGCCGGCGAACATGCGCCGGTCATCGAGCCTGCCCCGGCGGCCGAGGTGGGCGGTTTCGGCCAGGCCGCCGTGGGCGTGCCCGGCGCCGTTTGGGGCCAGGGCCTGCGCCGGTGCGTGTTCGAGGCTTGCAGGTTTTCCAACCTCGGCAACTACGGCCTCGAATTGGCCGGCGGCTGCGACCAAAACCGGGTCCTGCGTTGCGAGTTCGCGGGCCTGGGCGCCGGCGGGCTGAAAATCGGCGAGACCGCCATCCGGTCGAATCCGGCCGAGCAGACCCGCGCGAACGAAATCAGCCATTGCCGCATCCACGATGGCGGGCTGATGTTCCACAGCGCCATCGGCATCTGGGTCGGCCAGTCACCCGACAACCGCCTCACCCACAACCTCATCCACGACTTTTACTACACCGGCATCTCCATCGGCTGGACCTGGGGCTACGGGGCCGCCCTCGCGAGCAACAATATCGTCGAGTTCAACCACATCCACCACATCGGCGTCAAATCGAGCGGCGACGGCCCGATCCTGAGCGACATGGGCGGCATCTACACCCTGGGCAAACAACCCGGCACGACCATTCGCAACAACCTCTGGCATGATTTCGCCGGCTTCCGCTATGGCGGTTGGGGCATCTATTTCGATGAAGGCAGCAGCGGCATCCTCGCCGAGAGCAACCTCGTCTATCGCGCCACGCATGGCGGCTTCCATCAGCACTACGGCGAGACCAACCTCGTCCGCAACAACATCTTCGCCTTCGCCCGCGACTACCAGATCCAGCGCTCCCGCCCCGAAGACCATCCGAGCTTCAGCTTCCAGACCAACATCGTCTATTTCGATTCCGGCAACCTCCTCGGCGGCACTTGGGACAACGACCACTGCCAGATCGACTGGAACCTCTATTTCGATGCCCGTCCGGAGGCCCGCCCCGAATCGCTCCGCGTCGGTCCCTGCACCCTCCAGCAATGGCACGCGCGCGGCCACGATACGAATTCCATCGTCGCCGACCCGCTCTTCGTCGCCCCCCAACAGAACGACTTCCGCCTCCAACCCAACTCCCCTGCGTTCAAAATCGGATTCCATCCCATTGACCTCAGCCAAGTCGGGCCATGAGGCCGCTGGAGTTTGGGGTAGCTCATTCGGTAGCGTCAGCAACGAACGTAGCCAAATCCTTGATGGCGGAGGGGTCTTTGACCCACTTCATCATGCCTGGAGCCTCCTGCTTAAGGCTTTCGATGGTGAGGAACCCGCATCGCGTATTCAAATCCAGGGACTGAAATGTTGGGCGGGAAAGCTGTTTGACGACCAAGGATTCGCGGCTCTTGGGAGCTACGATGAAACACAAGATGTTCAGGTTTGGGCAGGTAGTCACGAGGTCGGACATGCGCAACAGGCCCGAGAAAACGGACGTGGTGGACTCGACCTCAAACGCGGCAACGACCTGTCTGCCGCCCCTGAGCCAGATCAAGTCAATCAGGTTGATGATCTTCTGCGCGTCGTCCCCCATGCCGAGGTTCGGAAGAGAGGGGATGCTCAGGTTTTTCAATTTCTGGCCCTTCCACTGCTTGTTGTGGTCGTTGGCAGCGATCCACACCTTGCAGCCGAGTTTCTGGCCCAGCTCAGCTAGGAGGCCTTGCACTTCGGTGTGTGTCGAATCGGTTTGCGGCTCGTCTGTATCCGAGATGGATGAGGCGCCGGGGGCGTGCGGTTGGGCTTTGACAACTGCTGTGGCTGACTTGGAAAGGCGCTTGCAAAGGAGGTCGAGATCCCAGGGAGTGATGCCAAGCGCTTTCTGAACTTCAAGCCATGTGGAGCGGAATGTGAAGTAGTCCGCGACCGGGTCGTTAGATCCCGCCAGGAGGCCTTCGCGGTCAAACACGATTCGCACGGATTCGTAATAGGCAGGCCAGACTTCCCGGTTTTGCAGGTACCACCAGGCGCTGATGAAGAATGGAGACCTGAGAGGCTGGAGTTTCCGAAGCGGGATGTGGTGCACCGATAGTGTATTGTTGAGGTAGTTGTAGAAACCGGACATCTTCTCTCGCCCGTCGGCCTCGGTCTTCGGCATCGCCAAGGTGGCCTTGAGCTGGTCGGCTACGCCAGCCGCCGGCGGGATGTGGATGGTCATCATGTTGAGAAACATGGCACCGGACATGCCTTTCAAGCCAAAGACATCCCACTCCTTGCGGGTCTTCTTGTCGAAGATGGTCTTGAACTCAACGAGGGTCAACTTGCCGGCAGTGAAGGCGTTAAGGAGGTCTAAAATTTCCCGGCTGACTTGCTCGCGCCGTTCCTTCCGCTGGCGTGTTGCTTCCGCCCACGCCGCGTCCTGCCAGGCGGCTGCCTGCCACGCTTTGAATTTGTCGATGTGGGTCCGGGTGAGCTTCATGGCTGGGAGGGCAGGTCAACTTCGATGAGGCGTTTGGGCTATTGTATCATGCCAGCGCGGGCTGGTTGATCGGCTCCAGCACTTTTCGGGCAAGGGTCTGAAAGTCTTTGTAAGCACCCTGTACTGCAGCGGCATGTGCGCCGATGGCTCCGTCGGCCACTTTGAGGAAGAACATGGGTTTGCGAACCTCTTGGGCCATTGGCATCAAACTGCGGTAATGTTTGAGCAGCGCCAGGCAATGTGGGTCCTGAGTGATGGGCGGAGCCGTCTCGGCATCTTCACCAAGCACGCTGTGACGATATTCCAAGGGCATACGGTTGAGCCAACGGTCGTAAGCCTGGACCGGCCGGTCAAGGCGGACGCTATGTTGCTGGGCGAGATAGCCGAGAGGCTTCATTTCCCCCTGGGGAACCTGAAAAGAAGGATTGGCCCAGTTTTCCACCCGTTTGCGCCAAAGGGCCCTCCAACTGAGGAGTGTCGGCCCGAGGTTCCTCAGGCCTTGCAGTGAGAAGAGATCCGGCCCGAGCGGGATGACCACGTGGTTCGAGGCGATGAGAGCGGAGCGATTGATAGCGCCGAGATTCGGGCCAACGTCTATTACAATCAGGTCGGCTTGATGCTGTGCGGCTCCTCTCTGCATGACCTGCCAAAAGGCGGTCAGCACTCTGAACGGCCGAACGAGGTTCTGGTCGCCCATACTGGCTGGCCATTCCGGGGACAGAATGTCTTCAAATCCTGACAAAGCTAGGTCACCGGGGATTAAAGCCAGTTCGGAAGCCACGGTAAAGAGTTGTGGTTCGAGCAGGTCGCCCACCTCGGTCAGTGGCTTCAGGCACTTAAAGATCGTATTGGGCGCACCTTGCTCACCTTCCCATAGCTGCTCAAGACGATCCTCATTCAGGAAAGCGGATGTCAGGTTGGCTTGCGGGTCGAGGTCCACCGCCAGCACTCGGTGGCCCAGCTCAGTGAACATCCACGAAAGGTGATAGACCAAGGAGGTTTTCCCCACGCCGCCTTTGTTGTTGAAGAAAGTCAGGACTGGAACGCTCATAAAGTCCTCTTGATTTCCACGTGAACAAAAGTGTCCTCGACCGTGAACTTAGCCGGAGGATTTCCATTCCTGCGCAGCGACTCCTGGGCGAGTTGGATGCCAACCCCAAAGCGCTGGACGTAACCAAGCACTTTCATGGCCTCGGCCAGATGGGGATTACGATAGTCAACAACGCCAGGTTCGCCAAAATTCTGCTTGGTGACCTGCCCGAAAGGCCCGCCTGGGTTTTGAATCTCGATGCGGTCGTTGAACCACGTGATGCGCACCGGCGCGTTGGTTGACTCGTAGGTGCGGTGCATGACCGCGTTCCGGGCAAGCTGCTGGAGCGCCACCAGCGGGTAGTCGGGCTTGCGTACTTCCACTGGCCCGGATGTGACCTCAACGGCGGTCTGGATGTGTGCCTCCATCTTCTGATCCAGCCGGCTGATGATCTGGCCCAGCGGACCGTCAACGTCCTCTGCATCCTTAATCGAGTCCGTCAGGGTTGTCCCATCGATCCGCAAGAATTGGATGTAGTCGCACGGGACGAGGTCGCGCGCCAGTGTTGCCAGCACGAGGCAGCCGGTGACAGTTGGCACCGGGGCGTCCACGGACTGGACCAGCCGGCAGGCAGCCAAGCGCTGCTCGTAGGAGCGGACATTTCTCTCCAGAATATCAGCGGCGACGGCACTGGGCAGGTACTCCTCCTCAAAGAGCCTTCGATTCAAATCGTCCAACCGCGCGTGTGCAATCGGGTGAAGGTCAAAAGGCAAGTCCCGATGTCGCCGCTTTTCGTTCAGAATCCTCTCGTCCTGCGCCGACGCAATGCTGCGGCGAGGGCCAGTTCGCACCCAGATGCGGCCTCTGTATTGAACCGGCGGGGCATCGGATGGCTGGACGGTTACCACCGCGACTTCGTAGCCAGCAAGCTTCCTCCTTTCCACGGACATTGTGGGTATAGGCAGGATATTGCCGTCGGTTTTCATGTCAGCAAGGGTGAGCAGCACTTGATCGGTGATGGACAACCCCGCGCAGGAGCCGTCGTCCCCGGCACCGACAAAAACAACCCCGGGCTTCCGGTGGTTTGGCAGGTCGTTGGCAAAGGCGCAAATGGCCTGGCGGATGGTGTCCCGAGCGTCTCCGGCAAGCGATTCTTTCCGCTCGACGACCTCGGACTCAGGATCCTTCAATAGCGTTTCGAGTTCCTGATCAGTCATAAATTTGGCCGCTCCGATAATCCGCCGGTCCGTCCCGTAATTCAACCGAATTGGATGCTTGCCTTGAATTCATCTCAAAAGGGACGGTGAGGATCGCGGCTTGGTCGATTGGCCGGGGATGAGGAGCGTCAAGGCCGGTGTTTGAGGGCCTCGGCGATAATGCCCTTCTCCGGCTTCTTGAAGAACAACGTCAGGCCCCCTCTGGTTTGCCTGACCCAAAAGCATTCCCAGCCCTCTTTGCCCAGGTCGTTGAGCTTGGATTCGAGCGCAGCATCCGAGGTATCCGCGGCGGCAAAGCTCGTGATCTTGTATTTCCAGGCGCCGATCTTTTCCCAATCCTTCTTCACCCAGTCCACCGCGTTGGTGGCGCTGGCACTCAGGGAATCGTAGGTCTTGGCGGCCAGTTCCTTCAAGGAACGCTTGTTGGTCGCCTCTTCTTTGGCTTCGGCCAGCCCGTTGGTGCTCTGCCCCAGGGCACGGTTGGGCAAGCCTGCGACCGCCAACATGGCCAGGAGAATGATAACTCGTTCAATCATACGATGCCTCATCTTTAGTTTAAACTTCCCGCAGTGTGCGAGAGACCTTGCGCGCATAGGAACACGGCCTAAGAGCCCGTGCAAAAGCAAATTCCGATTTTCTCCAACCCGGAGGGTTGGCAGACAGTAGCCGGTGGTCGTTCAGGGTAAAGGGGGAACGACCACCGGGCAACGCGCCCTCTGGCGGTCGCACCCCGGAGGGGTGCCAGAGAATAATGTTGGAATTACGCCTCGTCTTCGGAACTTGTTTTTGCATGAACGCCAAAGCCTGCGCTCCTGGTTTGCGGCTGCGCCGCACTGGGTCAGGCGGAGTCACCGTTCCGCGCCGGGCGTGACGCGTTTCAGCACAAATGGCTCGAACAAGCCATAAGCCACCGTGGAGTACTTTTCCCCAGGCGGCGGGCCGGGGTTGGGGCCGCGCTGAAAACTGGCCGGCCCGGCCGCGCCGAGCGGCGGATTGCCGTGGTGCGGACCCAGCATATTCTTCAAGGTGCCGATGACCGTGACTTCAATATCGTTTTCGCCGCGCCGCATCCATTTGGTCACGTCGCACTCCCACGGCGGGGCGTCAATATAGCCGGCGAGTTTGCCATTGACACTGACCTTGGCCACACTGCCGCGCCAGCCCTTCAGAGCGACGGCGGAGCGGCCCGCCGCTTTGTCCAGGTCGAAATGTTCGCGGTAGGCCACTCCGGCGCTGTAGAACGGATGGCCTTGGACATTCCAGCCCGACGTGCCGCTCAACGGCTGGTCCGGGCCGAGGACGAACCCGTGGTCCGCCGGTTTGAGGGCAAAGTCGCCGAGCAGGTAGGCCGGCTCCAGTTCGTGGAACATGGTGAACGGCGAGGCCTTGAGGGTGAGGACGTTTTCACCCGCGCGGGCGGCCGACGCCAGTTCGATTCGGCCGAACGATTTGTCGAGCCACCAGGCGCCGGGGGTGGCGGTCACGGCCTGGCCGTTGCAGGTGATGGTGTAGAGGTCGGGGCGCTCGATGATGACGGCGAGGTTGGCCGGGGCCGCGCCCTCGACCTGGAACCGGTAGGTGGCTTCAAAACCGCTGCCAGCCGGGAACTTCTTCGAAATCAACTCGTCTTTGAACTGCACGGCGCTGTCCCAGGGATTGCGCTCCAGGCCGTTCTTCTGCCAGGCGAACTGGTTGGCCTGGTAGAAGTAAAGATTGCTCCTGGTCTCCCCGCCTGCCGTGATGTCCACATAATCCAAGGTCAGCACGTTCGCCGCCAGGCGCCGGATTTCGGGCGGGCCGTCGGCCTGAATGACGGCGACGTTCTCTGCCACCGGCCGGCTCGGGCGGAGGGGCTTCCGGGACAGGAACAACAAGCGGCTGCCGGACGGGGGCAGGTCGAAGCTCGTCTTGATTCCCTGGCCGTTGGCCTCAAAGGGCTGCGGCTGGACCTTGCCGGTATAGAGGTCCCACAGCTCGACGCCTTTGAGGTCGGATTGGAGCGTGCCGGTCGAGGGCGCTTCGATGCTCGTGTTGACCAGGAACAGGAGTTCGCCGTCCTGGAGCCGGCGCCGATGGTGAAAAAGGATGCCGCGGTCGCCTTCCGAGCGGGTGATGACCAACCCGGCGGAAGCAAGTTCTTTTGGCAGGGCAGCGGTTTCCACCCTTTTCCAGCCGGCGGCCCTGGCCAGTTCCGCGCCGGCCGGTGAGAGGGCGCCGTCAACCCGGGCCGGCGGGTCGCCGCAGCTCAGCAAGGCGCCGCCTCCCTGCGCGAAGCCGGCCAGCAACTGCGCGGTTTTCGCATCCAGGTTCTCAGTCAGCGGCGGCAGGACCACCGTGCGGTAATGGCGGCGGCCGACCTTCAGCCCGGCGGCGTCCACCGCGCCGTGCCTGGCCAGGACGTCTTCGCAGCCGATGTCGTACTCGACCTGAGCGGCCTCGAGCGCCATCACGAGCTTGAAGAAACTGTCGCCCAGTTCGTTGAGCTTCGCGCCGGCGCCCTGGTACATCCAGGCGGTGGTGGTGGGCTCGAGCACCAACACCGGATTGACCTGTTCACCCTGGGACAGCGCGGCCGAGAGCCGGGCGAAGTACTGGGCGGAGACGTGATAGGCCTCCCACCACGGCTCATGATAGGAGAAGGACTGGGGATAGTCGCGCTTGCGCGCGCCGCGAATGGTCACGTAGGAAAGGTGCTGGTTCAGGGTGTTGACACCCAGGACCTCGAGCCAATCGCCGATGCGTTTCATGTCTTCGAACCGCAAGTCCCAGCCGCCGGCGCCATAAATTTCGCACAGGGTGCGCGCGCGGCCAAGCTGGTTGGCGATGCTCGACAGTTCCCGGACCATCCGCGCGTTGCCGAATTGGGCGTGGGTGTTTTCCGCGTACTGGTTCCTGAGGCAATCGATGGCGGGCCGCTGGTGCCAGGCATACATGGCCATGTTGTCGGGCACCCCGCCGCAGTTGGGCCACTCGTGGTCCCAGTAATGGCCGGTCCACTCGAGATGGTTGGTTTCGCAGTAATCGTGGTTCGGCTTCGACCAGTGCTCGATGAACTGCTCGTTGAGGACCGCGTAATAGTTGTGCCGGATTTTTTGCCAATCGCCAATGGGCTGGCTAAGGCTGGGCAGGTGCTCGAGGAGGTCGTATCCCCAGCGCTTCTGGAATTCCCGCGCCAGGATTTCGCTCCACGGAAGACCGCCGTCCGGACGAATGTTCGGCTCGTCGGTGAACACGCCGGGCACACGCCGGCCGAACTGCTGCCCCACCTCGCGCCGATAGGCCTCCATGGTCACGTCGAGGAATTTCTCCGTGACTCCGGGCGAGAGGAGGTTCACGTAACACCGGCTCCCGTACCAGGGCGAATTGCCCGCCCGCACTTGGGTCACGGCCAGGTAACGCCCCTCGGGCAGCACTTCCCCCGCCTTGGCCTTGCCGGTCACATTCTCGAACGTCTCCCCTGCCAGGCGATAGACGCCGAGCAGGTTCTCCGACCAGGCGGGCGCGGCTTTGGTCTCGTGGAAGTCCAAGCCGCGGCCACGCGACTCGGGCATGAGTTCCGGCACCCAGCCCCCCGCGAAACCGGAGGGATAGGAGTTCTCGTCGTAAATCCACACGTTCATATCGAGCCGTTGCGCCTCCGCGAGCGCGACCTTCCAGAGGCGAAACCAATCTGCCGACAAATAGGGCGTCATCAGCCCCGGGCGCGGATGCACCCAGACCTGCTTGACCTTTTGGTCCGCCAGGTCCCGGAGCGTGTCCCGCACCTGCTGCTCGGTCAGCAGGTCGTTCCATACCCAGAGGGGCCCCGTGCTGTAGTCGCGCGGCGGGTCCTTGAAGAGGGCCTTGACCTTGGACGATGCAACCGCCCCCCACCCCGCCGCCGAACCCAACACGCAAAGCAGGCCGACCAGGGCAAGCAGCCGCCCAAAGCGAGCATCCGAAACCGACGAGGCGAACGTTTGGCAATATTTCATAACGGGCCGTTAAGTGGAAATAACTGAAAATAACTGCAAAAACCGCTGCCGCGCGCTTGGAGACGGGCAGGAGCCGGGTCCTGGCCGGGCGCGAGCCGAGGCGGCGCTGTCAGTTTGGCATTCACCGGGTGAGAGTTATAGCGGGTTTTGGCCGGGATGCCAAATGCTCCATTGGCTGGATTGGCTGGATTGGCTGTATTGGGAGATTTTCCGGGTTTTTCTTGCTCCTGAAGCAGGCGCGGCAAGCCGCGCCCTGGTTCGGGGTTTCAGCCCGCAGGGGCGCTGGCCGGCGCTGGTATGGCGGCGGGAGGAGTTTTGAAGCTTTGGGCCTGCTGCTGGTCTTGGTCGGTTTCGGATTTGAGATTTCGGGCATCTACCACGGGCCGGTGCCCAGGTCGCCGGGGCGGTAATAGAGGACCCACGGGCCGTCGGCGGAGCCGACATCAATGAAGGCGGACGGCCTGGCCCGACTGAAACGCCGCCATTCAACGTGCCCGTCTTCGTAGAGGAAATTCCCGCCCACGGGCACGTTGCCGACGCCGCGGTGGTTGGCAGTGGGGACCGTGATATTAATGTCGCTGGCCACCCAGTCGGGGCCGCCTGGGGGGAAGGGCGTTGGGCCGCCTAGGGACTGCATCTTGTCAATCACGATGGGCGCTCGGCGATACGACTCCCCCAACCGCTTCCGGCCGGCCCATCCGCCCAGCCCGTGGGAGTTGTATGTCCACCCCGAATTAGTGTTCCGGCCCGGCAGGTAAACGTAGCCGATCAGGTTCGAGATGGACATGCCCGAACTCTCGACTAACCGGTGCCACTGGTCAGTGGGACAATAGATGACATCATTGATGATGCGTTGTTGGCCCGTGGCCGAGGCGTTGGCGAAGTTGCCGCGCGCGTTTCGGTAAAGATAGAGCGGATAAAAAGTGTTGTTGAGGTTATCGGCCATCCAGGACAAGTCCAGGGCGCCGGCCCCCGTATTATCGGGGAAGTATTCTCTGCAATCGCCGGCGTACATGTTGATGGCGACCCCCCATTGCTTGAGGTTGCTGGCGCACTGGACGCGCACCCCCTTTTCCTTGGCCTTGCTCAAGGCCGGCAAAAGCATGGCTGCCAGAATGGCAATAATGGCGATGACCACCAAAAGCTCGATCAGAGTGAAGCCTCTGGCGCCGGCGCAAAGGCGCCCCGCAAACAGACTCCTTCCCCGGTTCTTCATGACGCCGGCCAGCTTAGCGGATTGGCCCGCCGCCGGCAATAGAGGTTTTGAGCTTTTCGATGGATTTGTTGGCGGCGGGGGAATCGGTTCCCTTTTCAGGGGAGCGAAGCTTGAGGCCGGCGGCTCAGACCGGGCCGGCCGCGCGCGCACCCCGCCGCTGGTCAATGGGCACGGCTCAGGTCTTGCGGTAAAGCGGTCCGAAGTTGGCGCAGGCCCGGAAATCGGCGGCCTCCAGGTCGGCCGTGCCGAAGGCCGCCCAGGCCGAGGGCCGGAAGACCTGTTCGTCGCTCAGGTTGTGCATATAAACGGGGATGCGCAGCATGGCGGCGAGCGTGATGAGTTGGGCGCCGATATGCCCATAGCTGATGACGGCGTGGTTTGCGCCCCAGGCATTCATGACTGAATAGGCGTCGCGGAAGGGCGCGCGCGCGCCGAGCTTCGGGGCGAACCAATGCGTGGGCCAGGTCGGGTTCGTGCGGTTTTCCAGGACGGTGTGAATCTCGGCCGGCAGGTCGACGAGCTGCCCCTCGGCGATTTGCAGGCCGGGTCCCAGACCCTTGACCAGGTTCAGACGGAACATGGTGGCGGGCATGTTGGCGCGGGTGCCGTAGGAACTGGAGAAGCCGCCGCCGCGGAAATATTCATAAACTGCCGGCGGCCAAGTGGTGGCCGCCAGGCAGGCGAGGGCCTCCTGGGGGCTGATCTCCCAGAACGGCTTCATCGCCGGTTGCCCCGCCTTGAGCTGTCGGCCGCAGCCGTCCAGGGCGGCGGCCCCGGAATTAATCAGGTGCAGCAAGCCGTGGGCGGCCGGGCCGGTGACTTCGCGCCCGGTCACGCGCCGGATGGCCTCCGGGCTCCAGTAGGTGCGGACGTCGGCGAAAATCTGGGCGGTGTCGGTCAGGAGATGGCCCAACAACATACAGGCGCCATTGAGGGAATCGTTTTCGGTGGCCACCAGGTAGGGCTCGCGCAGGCCGTTCCAATCGAAGGAAGTATTGAGCATCGCCTCGAGGAAGTCGCCGTTGGGGAAGTGGTCGGTCCACTGGCGCTGGCCCTGGAAACCAGCCAGGATGGCGTTGTGTCCGAGGGCCTCTTCGCCGAAGCCCAGCCTGGCCAGACGCCGGTTGCCGACCATCAGGTCGCGCATCATCATGGCGGACTTGACCACAAACTCCCATTCCCAATCCTTGCGCTTGCGGCTGCGGGGCCTGGTGTTGTAGTCCTTGCCCTCGGGGCAATGCTCCCGCACCCAGCGGTAAGCCCGCTGGAATTCTGCCTCGTCGTAAATCTTCTCCTCGTGGCGCCGGACCAGTTCGCTCATGTCCACGCACTCCACCCGCAAGCCGAGGCTGTCCTCGAAAAAGTCGTGGTTCACGATCGAGCCGGCGATGCCCATGGAGACCGCCCCAACTGACAAATAGGACTTGCCCCGGAGCGTGGCCACTGCCAGACCCGCTTTGACGAACCGCAGGAGCTTCTCCCGCACCTCGGGTGGGATGGTGGTGTCGCCGATGTCCTGCACGTCCCGTCCGTAAATGGTGAAAGCGGGCAGGCCCTTTTGGGCGTGGCCGGCGCTCACCGCCGCCAGATAGACCGCGCCCGGGCGCTCGGTGCCGTTGAAGCCCCAGACGGCCTTGGGTATCAGCGGCTCCATGTCCATGGTCTCCGTACCGTAGCACCAGCACGGGCTGACGGTGAGGGAGACGCCGACGCCGGCTTTGCGGAACTGCTCGGCGGCCATCGCCGCCTCGGCGACCCCGCCAATGCAGGTGTCGGCCACCACGCACTCGACGGGCAGGCCGTTGGCATGGCGGAGGGTGGATTCAATGAGCCTGGCGGCGGCCTTGGCCATAGCCATGGTGGTTCGCTCGAGCGCTTCGCGGATGCCTTTGCGGCGTCCGTCGATGGCGGGGCGAATGCCCACTTTGGGCAGGTCGCCAATGAGGCGGTTGCAGGGCGGGTTGGTTTTCATGGTCGTGCGTCGAGTTGTCGTTGGCATAAATGACTTGTGACTTGCTGCCTGGCGCCTCTGGCTTATTCCAATTCGCGTTCAAGGCGGCACGGTTCGCCGGCCTGGCGGCGCGGCCGCTCACTCACCCACTCACCCTGACCCGGGCCAGTTCCCGCCGGGCATGGGCCGCAGTTCGAGCCGGGCCGGGTCCACCACCACGTGCTTGATCCGCTGGCGCTTCCAGGTGTAGGTGATGTGCACCAGGCCGTCGCGGCTTTGAATGACCGCCGGGTAGGAGAACTCCTTGCCCGGCTCGTCCTCCAACACCAGAGCGGCCTGCCAGGCCTCGCCGTCAGCGGAGACAGCGACGTTGAGCGGGCTGCGTTCTCTGGGCCTGGCCCTGTGGTTATACACCAACAGGTGTCTTCCGTCGGCGAGCGTCACGGCGTCGATGCCCGAGTTGGGATTGGGCAGCGGAGTCAGCGTCATCTTGCCCCAGGTGGCGCCGCCATCGCTGGACCAGGTCTGAAAAATCCTGTCCTGTTGGGTCCGGCCCACGGCCTGGAGGCGGCCATCCCGGTGGCAAAGGATGCTCGGCTGGATGGCGCCGATGGCCTTGCCGTCGTTGAGCGGCCCTGTGGCCTGCCAGGTCCGGCCCAGGTCGCTGGTCCGCTCGAAATGCACTCGCCAGCCGGAGTCTTCGGTGCTGCTGGGGCAAAGCAGGTCGCCGTTGGGCAGTTGCACCGGCTTGTTCTTGATGGGACCCAGAATGCCTTTCGGCAGCCGGCGCGGCGGCGACCAGGTTTGGCCGCCGTCCTCGGAAGTCATCAGCAGGCCCCACCAGGCGTCTGGACGCGGCCCGGCCTTGAAGAATAGCAGCAGCGGCCCGCTGCGCGGTTGGAAGAGCACCGGGTTCCAGCAGGGGTAGCGGCGGGCTGGCGATTCCACGCCATTGGCAACTTCCACCGGCGCGCTCCAACGTCCATCAACCCCCCGTGACAGCCAGATACCGACATCGGGCTGCCGCTCGCGGGTGCCGCCAAACCACGCCGCCACCAACCCCCCGCGCTGGGCCTCGACGAGCGTGGAGGCGTGACATTCCGGGAACGGCGCCGTTTGGTAAATGAACTCCGCACTCACCAGCCCGGGCTGGTCGGCGGCAAAAGCAGGCGCCGCCATCAGGAATGCTCCGAGGAGCGCGCCAACTCCAAAACGCTCTCGCAGCCAGTCGTCTTTCATCTCTGCGTTTTCTGCGTGCTCTGCGGGCTTAGCTCGAAAACGCTCTCGCAGGCAGTCGACTTTCATCATCACGAGCCTTCGATACCCCGGCCTTGCCGTCAAGCCCTTTCCCGGGCTCCGTGCCTTGGGGTGCGGCCAGTTTTGCGACCGGGATGGGGATTGGGGCCGGGATGCGGCGCTATGGCTTGGGCGTCGAGGAGACCGAGAACGGATTGTGCTGAGCTGTGCCGTTGCTTTTAAGCCGCGGCCGGGCCAGTTTTTTGGACAAAATGGCCAATGTGGCCAATGCAGCCAATGTGGCCAATGCAGCACGCCAATGCAGCCGATGGGGCCAATGCGGCCAATCCAGCCAGTATGGCCAATGCAGGCAATGTGGCCAATGCAGTGTTGCGCCAGGTTGCGGTCCCGCCGCGGCGGGACGCCGCGGGGCTTCTCTGGCCTGCTTGATTTGCTACTAATTCTGTTGCTTTAGACGCATCGGGAAGAGGGGTCTGGAGAGCAACGGCAGGGCGAGAAAACGCTTTCGAGATAATTGAGCGAGCAGGGTGGCCGTCCCTCACGAACTGTGAGGAAAATCGGCTCGTTTTCCCTCAACTACGCTGGCGGCGGTCAAACACACGTCCATTCAGTCCCACGCAAAGCGTTCATCCGGGGGTTTGCCGTTGCTCCCACAAAACTGCCGGTATTCGGTTTGGAAATGTCGGCGAGGGATTGGGAGATGGGTGACGCCCTTACAGGGCTTGGAACGGTCGTGGGGGCCGGTAACCTGGGCCTCCGCTCGCGGGGCTTGCGTCAGCCCAGGCTTTAACATTTCGGGCTTTCAGCCCTGCTAAAGCCAGCCGGCCTGATCTTCCACCACCACCGCCTTGAAGCGGCCTTGAAACATACGGCCGACGCGGTCGTGCCGCCGATTAAACCACACGCTGCAGCTCACGTTCAATCATTGCATCGCGCGGCTCAGGTTGGCCTCCGGCGTTTCCAGTCAGAGCTTCCGGTCGCGATCATCGCCGTAAACATCGCGGCCCTGATTTGCCCGGGCTATCACATAATAGACAGCCCCGGTATACTCGCTGCGAATCTTCCGAGCCATCGCCGCGCGTCCTGCGCTCAGTCGCCCGTTCCGTCAGGCCATGCTTCCGTTTTCCGGGACTGACCCTTTTATTTCTGTTGGCGCACTCGCCGCCAGCAGCCTGCTCCTTAAAAATTGTTGGTCAAATCGCCCATCTCTCGCTTAACTACCCCCATGCCGGAAAGCGACATTCGCGTCCACGAAGTCACCTTTTGCAGCCGCGTCTCAAAATGGGCAGACGCCCTTTTTCAGAGCCGCCCGGACATGCCTTTCAAACGGAGCGATATAGAGGAATCCAAAGGCATCAAGAGAAAGCGCTCCGACCTCCGCGTTTACGACGTCAGCAACAAGCTGGTCCTCGCCGGAGAAGTCAAGCTGCCCGGCACCCCTGAAGGCCGCAGCGCCTACAACTCCGCTCTCGTCGAGGACTCCTACCAGAAGGCCTCCAACGCCGGAGCCGAATTCTTCTTCACGTGGAACGTCAACAGGTTTGTCCTCTTCGATTCCAAGCAATGGCAGAAGCCCATCATGGAACGCCGGTTCAAGGACTACGACCTCGGCCTTGACCTCGACAGCCCCCAGGACGTTTCCCGCCCCGAGGTCGAAAAAGCCGTTCGGGCATTCCTGGCCCGCTTCTTCGCCGACTTCCAGGGCATCCTCGCCGGCCGCGAGCCTGATTGGGGCATGGCCCCCGATGAAGCCTTCATTCGCGCCTTCGAAAGCCATATCTCCTGGCCCGTCAAGCTCACCGCCGGATTCCTCTGGGCCAGCTCTGCTAGTTCAAAAGCCTTCGACAACCTCTTGCAGGAATGGATGGCCAACGATCAGGGCTGGGCGGTGATCCGCAACGACCCCAAGACGTGGCGCTCGCTCGTTGACCGCGCCGCCCGCACCCTCTGCTACGTCTTCGCCAACCGCCTCCTCTTCTACGAATCCGTCCGCACCAAGTTCGACGAACTCGAAGAGCTTCACGTCCCCCAAAGGGCCACCTCTGCCGACCATCTCTACCTCCATTTCCAAAAGATGTTTCAGCGCGCCGTTGACGCCACGGGCGACTATGAAACCCTCTTCTATCCCGCCGAAAAAGACTGGGCCGGCCCCCACATCTTCGGCCACGAACACGCCTTGGACGCCTGGCGCTCCGTCCTCGAAAACCTTCGCCCTTTCAACTTCAAAGAAATTCGCACCGATATTCTGGGCAGGATCTTCAAACGCCTAATCGAACCCGCCGAACGGCACAAGTTCGGCCAGCATTACACCAACGAAGACCTCGTGGACGTCGTGAACGCCTTCTGCATCCGCAAAGCCGAAGACACCGTCCTCGATCCCGCTTGCGGCTCCGGCAGCTTCCTCGTCCGCGCCTACCTTCGGAAAGCCTGGCTCGACCGCGACAAGCGCCTCGCCCACCCCGGCGTCTCCCACCAGGACCGCCTCGCCCAGCTCTACGGCGTCGACATCTCTCTTTTCGCGGCGCATCTCTCCACCCTCAACCTCGCCGCACGCGACATCAACGACGAAGAGAACTATCCCCGCATCGCTCGGCGCAATTTCTTCGAGATCCGCGCCGATAAACCATTCTGCGAACTGCCCCAGGGCCTCCGCGGCGAAAAGAAACGCGCACCTATCTTCCTGGCTAAGCCCAACGCCGTTATCGGCAACCCGCCCTACGTCCGCCAGGAACTCATTCCCCGCCGCAACGACAAGCCTAAACCCAAGCCCATGCAGGCCAAGGAAGACCTGCTCGAGCTCTGCTCCGACCTGTGGCCCGGCCTGAAACTCAGCGGGCGCAGCGACCTCCACTGCTATTTTTGGCCGGCGGCGGCGCACCACCTTGCTGAGGGCGGCTGGTTCGGTTTTCTAGTCTCCTCCAGTTGGCTCGATGTTGAGTACGGCTTTGCACTCCAGGAATGGCTTTTGACGAACTTCAAAATACACGCGATTTTTGAAAGTAATGCCGAGCCCTGGTTCGAAGACGCCCGTGTCAAAACTTGCGCGGTCATTTTAGAGCGCTGCGGCGATGCTGCAGCGCGCAGCGCCCACTTGGTCAAATTCGTTCGCCTGAACGCCCCGTTGGCGCAAATTCTTGGCGAGCGCAAAGACGAAAACGCTCGCCAGGAGGCCGCCGAGAAATTTCGCGACATCATCCTGCGCTGCAAAGAGAGCAGGGCCCGCGATGATTTCCGGATCGTCGTGCGAAGGCAAAAAGACCTCTGGGAAGACGGCTTGCGCGCCGGACGCCTCTTTGAGCTCCAAAAGCGCCGCGATCAGGCGGGAGGAGTCAAGAGTGTTACGGCGGTCGAGAGCGACGACGAGCGCGGGGATAACGACGTGTTCGACGAAAACGGCAACGGCCTGCTCCACGACGGCGGCGACATCGGGTACGGTCTCAAATACGGCGGCGGCAAGTGGGGCAAGTATCTGCGCGCCCCCAACCTGTATTTCCAGATCATGGACCGCTATGCCAGCCGCTTCGTGCCCTTAGGTGAGATCGCCACGATTCGGTTTGGCGTTAAGAGCGGCTGCGACGCTTTCTTCATGCCCCGCGACGTGAGCGCGGAGTTTCTCGAAAAATATTCCCAGCTCGAATGGAACGACGCGCCCCTCCACACCTACTGCAAGCGGTCCGAAGTCGAATCCGGCCAGGTCAAGCTCGTCAAAACCGGAAGCGGTGACGACACCGTGCATCCAGTCGAAGCCAATTATCTCGTGCCAGAAGTTCATAGCCTGATGAACGTGAGTCGCCCCGTTGTTCGCGCCAAGGACCTGGATCGGCTCATGCTTTTCGTTGCCGAACCCGTGAGCGAGCTCAAGGGGACTTACCTTTTAAAGTACCTCCGCTATGGCGGACAAAGCACCTTCGCTTCCAGTAAGAGCCAGGCCGTGCCAGTGCGGCAGCGCTCAACATGCGCCAACCGCGACCCTTGGTACGATTTAACGTACACCAAACCCGGAGCATTCTTCTGGCCCATGGCGCAGCAGTACCGCCACGTCGTTCCGGCAAACCCCGAAAACCTCGTTTGCAACCACAACCTTTTTGACGTTCACCCCTATGAGCTTTCCGAGACGGAGGTTGCCGCGCTACAAGCCATCGTGAACTCGACCCTGGTGGCCAATTTCAAGACCTTCTACGGCCGCTACGCTGGGACAGAGGGCAATCTTAAAACGGAAGTGGTTGACGTGAACCTTTTAGAAATCCCAGACCCGCGCCACGCCACCAAAAACATCGCCAAGAAATTGCAGGGAGCCTTTCATCAGCTTTGCGCTCGCGACACTCAGCCCATGGTTGAAGAACGATTCATGGAATGCCGCTCCTCCGAGCGCATCAAGAAACTGGCCGAAAGTCCGGTTGAGTTGCCGCAGGAGTTGAAGATGCCCGACCGTCGCGCGCTTGACCTGGCTGTGTTCGAATTGCTCGGCGTCACTGGCGCTGCGGAGCGGGAAAAGCTCTGCGACGAACTGTACTACGAAACCGCGAACCACTTCCGGCAAATCCGCATCGTCGAAGTCCAGAAACAGGAGCAACGCGCCGAAGCCGAGGGCCGCGAATTCCGCACCGATGAACTCGCCGCCGATTTGTGGGACGGCCTACCCGACGAAGACAAGCAGCCCCTGGTCCAGTGGATTGCCAGCAAGCTAACCGACGGCGCTCCGGTCAACATCCCTGAAGGCCGCCCCAGCTTGCCCGACGCCAACGATTTCTTGGATGCGAACACGGTTTTCTTCTGCCATTCCCACGGGGGCAAGGTCGTCTGCCAGCCGCTCCCTCTGCCCAGTCGCGCCCACGCCGAAACCGTCTATCTTCTGACCCAGCACGGCATCCACGGCCCAGTCGTGTTGCCGGGGACTGAGAAGGCCGCCAAGGCCTTCCAACCCCGGATTACCCAACGCCTTGCCGCCATTGCCGCCACCGCAACCGAACTCTCCCGCAGCCGCACCGCTGATGAGAAAAGAGCCCTCGAACTCGCCCACCTCCTCGAGTTCTGGATGCTCCACGGCAAGCCCACTAGGGCTCCCGAGCACCGACACGCTTAGTCCCGCCCGGCTGTTGCCTGTCTGCCGCCACGGCCATTCTCATTCGTCCTCTGCCGGTGAAAGGGTCGGAGTATCAGGTTAAATGCAAGAGAAATTTTCGAGATTGTTTTGGTACAAAACGGGAGCGCTGCCGTGGGGCACAGAGCTTTACGATTTTTAGCGGGGCAGCTTGGGCGGCTGGATTGAGGGAGAGGAACAGGGCGCTTTGGGCCCGTGGTGGCAGGGGAGCCAGCTCCCGACTGCGGACCGGTTTACGGACATCGCGCCAAGGGCCTGCGCCGGCATTTACCCGACAGGCCCGCCCCGCCGGATGGAAGCATCTTTGAGCAGCTTCCGGCCAAGTCCCCCTTAATGCGGCGCTCCGCGCCGAAGAATCAGGCCCCTCCAAAGGAAACATGCCAGGACATTCACGCAAAAACGTGGATGTTGCGACCAAAGACTCTAAAGGGCGGGCGATTTTTGAAACGGAGCCCGATGCATCCGGGCTGGTGTTCCGACCCGGACCCGACGAGGCCTGCTGCCAGGCACTGCGGTAGTCCCGGAATGAACCAACCAGGCCGGCCCTGTCCCAATCCCATTGCTCCATCGCGCCGGCGTCGCACCGTTATGGAGTTGACGCGCCGGCGGTGCGCGCGGGCCGGGCTGTGACATTACGGGCTTTCAGCCCTGGGGGATTTGTTTGGTTGCTCGGTTTCCTGGGCCTCCGCTCCGGAGGAAGAGCAAACCGCAGAACACGCAGAATACGCGGAATTTCCCGATTCGGAATCGGGGCCGTCTGCCTTTCCGCGTATTTAGCGTATTCCGCGGTTGCTTTTTCGCTTGCGGCGCGGCCGATTCTCTGGAGGAAGGGCAAACCGCGGAATACGCGGAATACGCGGAATACGCGGAATTTCCCGATTCCGAATCGGGGCCGTCTGCCTTTCCGCGTATTTAGCGTATTCCGCGGTTGCTTTTTCGCTTGCGGCGCGGCCGCGCTAAAGTCCTTCAGGCTCGAAACGCGTCGTTATCAGGTCAAGTTCCGCTGCGATTGCCAAACGTGAGGCCTCACGCAAAGGACGCCAGGAATGATAATGGTCCTCCTTTGCGCTGCCATATCCCAACATGTTCGCAAGCGGCGAAGATTCTTTGGAGGAAGAGCAAACCGCGGAATACGCGGAATACGCGGAATTTCCCGATTCCGAATCGGGACCGTCTGCCTTTCCGAGTATTTAGCGTGTTCCGCGGTTGCTTTTTCGCTTGCGGCGCGGCCGCCCTAAGCTTTGGGCTTTGACCGCCGCTGGTGACTGGGTATGCTGGCCGATATGAACAGGCCTCAAACGCAGTCCTCCTTGTGCTTTGCGACGACGCGAGCGCAAACCCGTTCCGTGTTCAGCAGCGTCGCCGCAAGGCTGACCGCGCTAATTGTTTTTGAACTCGCCTGGTTGGGCCTCATGTGGACGGCGCGGGCGGCTGGGGAGGGCAGCGGCAGTGCGATGCAGAAGCGGTGGCTGTTCGTATGGCGGGACATGAGCAATCCCAAGGAGGTCGAAAGGATGATCGCTCGTTTCCCGCGCGCCCAGGCGGACGGTTACAACGGGGTGGCCTTTTCCTACAACGTCGCCCCGGAAAAGGCGGGCGAGTTGAAGCAGGCCGCCCGGCAGGCCGGCCTGGACCTCATCGCCATCGTCATGGGCGGAGCGCACGACCGCAACTACGTGGAAGGAGTGCTCGTGAAAGACGCGCTGTTCGTGGCCCAGGGCAGGACCGCCACCTTTCAGAGCGATAACCCGACCCGGGTGGTGAACGGCGATTTCGAAGACGCCGCGGGCAACCACTTCAAGGGCTGGGCCTTCCAGGATGATGAGGGGGTAACGAGCTTTGCCGACCACGACGTGGTCCACGGCGGCAAGACTTCGCTGCGGATGGAGAGCATTGGCAAGAACCAATACGGCCATTGCCGGCTGGCCCAACCCATCAAGCTGGCGCCCTACCGCCAATACCATATCTCGGTCTGGGTCAAGACCGAAGGGCTCTCGCCGGCGGAGCCGGAGGTGAAGGTGCTGGCTCCGGATGCCGGGCGCTCGATCAACTTCCAGACTTTCCATGCCGACCGGACGCAGGATTGGAAGCGCTACGACCTGGTCTTCAACAGCCTGGAGCATCGTGACGGTGTTCTTTACGTTGGCTGCTGGTCCGGCAGGGACGGCAAGCTGTGGTGGGACGACCTGCGCCTTGAGGAGCTCGGGTTGGTAAACGTGCTGCGCCGGCCCGGCTGCCCCGTGACCGTGCGCGGCGAGGATGGGACGGCTTACGAAGAGGGCCGCGATTATGAGCGAATTGTCGATCCCCGGCTGCACCCCTGGCTAGCCTACCATGAGGCCCCGAGCATCAAACTGACGCCGGCCTCCAAAATCCAGGACGGCGCCCGCCTGCGCGTCAGCTATTACCACCCGCTCATTGTCTATGAAGACCGGTTGACCAGTTGCCTGAGCGAACCCAAGGTGTTCGAGGACTGGCGGCAGGAGGTGAAACGGGCCGATGAACTGTTCCACCCGGCGGCTTACTTCATGTCGCACGATGAAATGCGCGTAATGAACCAGTGCGCGCTGTGCCAGAGCAAACACCAGACTCCGGGCGAGTTGCTGGCCTGGAACCTCCGCCAGGCGGCGGACATCATCCGCGCGCTGCGGCCCGACGCCGAGGTCTGGGTCTGGAGCGACATGTTCGACCCGCTGCATAACGCCGTGGACCATTACTACGCCGTGAACGGCCCGCTGGCCGGCTCCTGGAAGGGCCTCGCCAAAGACATTGGCATCGTCAATTGGCACGGCGGCCTCCAGGGCAAGAACTGCAAGTTCTTCGCCGACCTCGGGCTCCGGCAGGTCCTCTCCGGCTACTATGACGGCGACGAGGACGGCTCTGCCATCGCCAAGTGGCTGGATAACACCAAGGGCATACCCGGAATCGTCGGGGCGATGTACACCACCTGGGAAGACAAGTACGAGGCCATGGATGGCTGGGCCAAGAAGGCCTGGGGCGGAGGCAAACGCCCTTGACAATCAACTGGCGGTGTCTTTTAACCAAAGTTCGAACCTTTTTCGCCTGGGCGGGCGGGGTCTTCATTCCGCAGGAGGGTAATCAGGGCGGGAAAATTCAAAGCGGATTCTGGGGAAAAGCGCTTGACGAACCGAGGGTTTTGTGATAGCCTGGCTCGTTGCCAGAATGTAAGGGATTCCTGAGCTAATAAGAGCGAAGATCTGCCAACCACCAGAATTATGTGCAGGAGAAGAGCAGGAATGAGGAAAGTCTTGACGGCAGCGGGATGGCTTCTCGCCATCGTTGTTGCGGGTTGCACGGCGATACGTTCGACCCGAAGCACTAATCAACAAGGGGGATCCGGCCTGGTTTATTACCTGCCGAAGGGCCGAATTAGGATCGCGGTTGTGAAGGAAGTAGTGAAGAATGAGTTGCAACAGGGGGAGCCAACCAACCAAGCGAGCTTGTTCATCACGAACATCACGATCTTTAGGCAGTCTGCCACCAACAATGCTCCCCCAGCCCTGGATTCCGCCAGCGGGTTGACGTTTACCAACCGCGGCGAAGTAACCGTCAGCAATTGGATCGTCCGAAGCCAAACGGTGTTTACGAATCTCACGCCAACGGCGGTGAAGTTTGAGCCGCCGAAAACAAATCTGTATGTATCCCTGGAAGTTGACCTCATACCTGACCGCGCGGAGCGCAACATCCTTGCGATGAGGCCATCCGCCTCGGCGGACGATTACATGAAGGTCGGTGTATCTAACGGCCTTCTTGAGACGGTAATCTTGACGAATTCTGACCAGAGTTCGGCAGTTCTATCGAACCTGGCTCTCGCAGGCATTGAGTTTGCCAAGTATGCTGCGGTGTCTGCGGGTGCCGGCGTCACGACGGTAACGACAACCAATGTCTATTACCTGGACCCATTTGCCACGGACAGGGAGACTCTATGCAATCGGCTTCGTTCGGGTTTCGGGATCCGCTTGAACCTGGACGATTTCCCCAGAAGCACGGAGTTTCCGACTAATCGCCCACAGTCCACTCCCGGGGTTTTCTATCGTCCGCTGCAGGCTTACCAGGTCACTTGGGACAGTCCCTCGGGCGCGGGGGCGGCGACCGTTTATCTGCCGAACGCCGCACCCGTGTTCAGCCTGGACGTTCAGCGCGCCTGGTTTGTTTCGCAGGCGTATATGCTGGCCATCCATCAGGGCATACCGACGGAGGTCACCTTGAATAAACCGAGCCAGGTTGCGGCGGCCAGTTCATTCCCGCTCATGGTTGCACGGTCCTTAGTCTCGCTGCCAACGAACCTTTTGCAGCTCAAGATCGATTACAGCTCCAGCAAGAGCAAACTGTTGGAGGCGCAAAATGCGCAGGTTACAAATCTCATTCGCCAGATTGAGGCCGAGCGCCAGCTCGGCGCGGAGCAAAGCAATGCTCTCTCAGGAGGCTCGGGCAAACCCAGGCCTCAGAGGTCGGGCGGGGCTGGAACATGATGAAGACTTCCAGGCTGATGCACCAGCCCTCGCTGCACCGGCGGGCGAGGCGATTCAAAGAGGAGTTCCTGAACCGGTATTTCGGACGACCGAGGCGAATCCGGCGGCGCGCAAATCAGCCGTGGCCGTCGATTGCTGCCTGGCGCAAAGGAGATTCTAACGTGGTTGGGATTGGTTATGGCCTGAAACACGTTGGCGGGGCCGGCATTGGCGCCGATGAGGCTTTGCGGGTGTATGTTCGACGGAAATTGCCGTTGCGACACGTCCGGAAAAGGGATCGCATTCCCTGCGAGATCAACGGATTACCCACGGATGTCATCGAGGTCGGCACCATCAGAGCGGCGACGTGGCCGGCGATGGGAGGATGCTCCGGGGCCAACGCGCGGGCGGGCGCGGGAACTCTCGGTTGTATGGTGCGCGGGCGCACGTCCAAACAGGATTACATCCTCTCCTGTTTTCACGTCCTGGCCGACGTTGATGACCCGGAGGAAGGCGACCCAATTTATGAGCCCGCCCGCCAGGACGGGGGTGTTCAAGCCATCGGGCAGCTCCACAAGTGGATTGAGTTCAATCCGAGCGGGAACCTCGTGGATTGCGCTGTGGCCAGAATCAATACGCCTGGGACATTTCTTTCCGAAATTCGGGGCCTCGGTGAACCAAACCCTGAGGCCGTCGTTGCGGCAACGCACCAAAGCGTCAAGAAGTCTGGACGCGACGCACCCGGTGTTACGCTTGGAATAATCGCCGATGTTTCTGCTGACGTGAAGGTGGAATATCCCCAAGGAACTTATGTATTTGTGCAGCAGATTGCCATTGAGGGCGTGGGCGGCGTGTTCGCGGGGAGAGGTGATTCCGGGGCATTGGTGGTTGATGCTGGGACTGTGCAACCTGTGGGATTGCTCTTTTCTGTAGGGAACGGATGGGCATTCGCAAATCCGATTGGCGACGTGCTCGACTACCTGGGAGTGGATGTTGTATGAGCGACAACCCGCCGGAATCTCCACCGGAATTCGGATCGTGACCTGTCTGTGCGAACGGAGGAAAATTCATGAAGAGCATTCGCGCGAACATCGGCTTCTGGACCATCGTCCCGTTACTCTCCGGCCTCACGTTCTTCCTTATTTTCGATTTTTGTGCCCGGAACCTAAACATGGGCGATCTCCAGTGGAGCCTGGTCAAAACTAATGCCGAGACCGCCGCAAGCAAGCGCTTAACGGCTGCGGCAGGCTCCGGTGGCGAGAGCCAAACGAACAAACAGGCGGCCATTAAACAAAAAGTCTCCGGCAAAACCGGCTCGACCGGTTACGCCTCAGGGGCGGCCGAGCAGAGAATGGAAAAGCCCGAAGCGGATCGTTTGACCAAGGAACTGGCCGTGCGAATCTTTTGGGGAATATCCGGGACTATTTTTGGTTTCCTCTGTTTAGCTGTCGTTTACCAGTCGATTCGGACAATCCACGATGCTTTAGGACCATGCTGTTACTTGACAGGCCCGAGATTGGCATGTATCGCCATCATAGCATTGGTCATTCTCGGCGGCCGCCCAGCAGCCACGCTGGAGCCTGCACCGGCGGCTGGAGGAAAGGCAGCGGAAGAGCTGTTCAAGGTCATGGAGGGAAAGGCCCCGTTAATCCGTGGTGAAGCTTCCATCGCCCCGATGTCTAACCTTCGGAGAATTGTCAGGTATTTGGAGGCCGCCTGGCAAGTCGCGGTGGCAGCCGTTGCTCTGGCGGCTTGTGCCGTGCTCTGGAAAACCCGAAGGGCCATACTACAACTTCCGGAAAATACCAAGCCTTCCCAAGGGGAAGTGAAGGCTGCCGCTGCTGAATATGAAAAACAGGCGTCAGCGACGGTGTCGCTGCTTCAACTGACGGCTTTTGCACTTGTGAGCGGAGTCGTGGAAGTTTATCTCCTCTACCACATCGCCGCTTACCGCGTCGCGCCGGTGCTTTACACTGATGTTCTCTTTTTCGGGGAAGGTTGGGCTACTGCTACGGGAGTGATTTACTCGGGAATGTTGACCGCAATTTTTCTCCCGCTCTACTCGGGACAAAAGGTTCTTGGACAACAACTGGTCCGCGAACATGGCCCCATGCTACAACTTAATGCGACCAAATACCTGTCAACGGTAACGCAGCCGGACGCATCGCAGCTACCTATCATCAAGGCTGCGCTGGCGATCCTCTCGCCCGTGTTGGTCGCGTTCTTCACCAAGTTAGCCACCTACCTGACGAATCAGGTCCTGTAACTCGCCATCAAGGGTCTGGCGGCCTCCCCGGCTCAGCGAGTGGCAAATGGCTGCCGGATATTCAACTCGGAGTCGCCGCGGCGTGAGAGTCATCCTGCCAGCAGGCGCCACCCCTGGTGAATGGGAAAAGTTATGGTATGACCCCTTTTCCGCGATTTACTCCTGGCTTTTCAACGCCTCGGCGAAGCGGCCGGGGGAGCCGGCGGCCTTTGGCTTGCGCCTGTTGGTGCTTCTTTCCCGCCCGCGCCTTTTGGCTGTGCGGTGGCTGCAACCGTCTGCTCCGGGCTGATGCACCCGAGGCAACGGGGCCTGCCCAAGGTTGCTGTTTGTGGGCGGAACTCGTTGATAAGCAACTGGCGGAGAGAGGGGGATTCGAACCCCCGGTGCGTTTTAGGCACTCACGCTCTCCAGGCGTGCGCATTAAACCGCTCTGCCATCTCTCCGGCCACCTGCTCGCATTGTGAAGAAGCTCTCTAAAATAGGCAATGTTTTTCCGGCGGCAACTGGCCCGGCGTGGGGCGGGGAGTCTCAAGGATGAGGTCGGCGCCCGGGAGCGCGGCCGGCCGCGCGGCCCGGCGCAAACAAGCGGCCTTGCGGGCGGCCCGGCACGCTGATACAACGAGAGCAGTTCAGGAGCTTGATATGTCGCGCAGCGAGAAAAGAATCTTGTTCTTCTTGGGCCTGGCCCTGGCGCTCGGTTTCGCCCTCACCGGCCAGGGCGCCATGAGTCAATTTCAGGCGGGAGATTTCCAGCTCACGCTGGACGTGACCACCAACGGCGCGAGGCTGGCGAGTCTCTTCGACCGGGGAAGGCAGCGCGAGTTGCTGGGGACCAACGCTGCCCCTTTGTTCACGGTGGTGTTGCGCCGCGCCGGCGGGCCGGAGTTCGAGCGCCTCGAGGCTCAGAGCGGCTGGGCGGACACCGTCCTGCGGCGCACGCGCCAGGGGTTTGAAATTCGCTGGGAACGTCCACAGAAAGCGGCCTGGGAGGGATTTGCGGTGGTGGCCACCGCCGAGGCCGAGGCCAAAGCTGCGGCCTGGCGCTGGCAGTTGCGCGTGGAAGATCGCAACCCAACCTGGAGCGTGTCGCGGGTCATTTTCCCTGAGCTTGCTTTGCGGTCGCCCGGGGAACGGGCGGCGGTGTTCTTTCCCCGCGGCCCGGGGGAGGTGCAGGCGGGAGTCTGGGAGCGGCGGTTCTCTTTCCACGGGACGTATCCGAGCGGCTGGTGCAGCATGCAGTTCATGGGCGTGTTGGCCGAGGGCGAGCCGCCGGGCGGGCTGTATTGCGCGGTCCACGATCCGTGGGGCAGCACCAAAGACCTTGGCCTGGATGCCGACCCGGAGACGCATACGGTTCGGCTGCGGTTTGATCATCCGGCCCCCAATATGGGCGTGAGCAGCAATGGGTTCGTGTTGAGTGGAGAGGCCGTCTGGCAACTGCTGCGAGGGGATTGGTTCGATGCGGCGCAGATATACAAGACCTGGGTCAGGCAGGAGGCTCGCTGGTGGCCCGCCCTGAAGTCCGGCCAACGCGCCGACACGCCGCCATGGATGCGGGAGCTGGACGCTTGGGCGATGACCGGCGGCGCGCCGGCTGAGTGCGTGAGCAACGTCATTCGATTCCGGGAGTTCCTCGGGGAACCGGTTGGCTTTCACTGGTACAATTGGCACCAGATTCCATTCGACAATGATTATCCTCATTACTTCCCGGCCAAAGCGGGTTTTGAGGAAGCGGTGGGGGCCTTGAAGCAGGCCGGTGTGTATGTGATGCCCTACATCAATGGCCGGCTTTGGGACACGCACGACCGTGGCAGCCAGGATTTCGAGTTCAACCGGTTGGCCCTGCCGGCGGCGACCAAGCGCGAGGACGGCCAACCCTGGGTCGAAAGCTACGGCAGCAAGGAAACCAACGGCGAGCCCGTGAAACTGGCGGTCATGTGTCCTACTACTGCTCTGTGGCAGCAGACGGTGAGGGAGACGGTTTTGAGGCTTCTGGAACAGGCCGGCGCCAGCGCGGTTTACGTGGATCAGATCGCCGCGGCCGCGCCTGCGCTTTGCCTGGACCCTTCCCATGGGCATCCGCTGGGAGGCGGGCACTGGTGGAACCAGGGCTATTGGCATCTGCTGGAGGCGATTCGGCGGGCCAAGCCGGGGGCGGCGGCCCTCACCACCGAGTGCAACGGCGAGCCGTTTGTGCGTTGGTTCGACGGCTATTTAACCTGGCACTGGCAGTTCGATGGGCAGGTGCCGGCCTTCCCGGCGATCTATGGCGGGGCGATCCAGATGTTCGGGCGGGCGTATCGAGGGGGCGACACCAAAGACCTGGCCCTGCGGATGAAGGCCGGGCAGCAGTTGGTCTTTGGCGAACAACTCGGCTGGCTCGACCCCGGCCTCGTCAACGAGCCGGAGAATGCGGACTTTTTCCGCCAAATGGTGCGGGTGCGGGCCCGTTTCCACCGTTACTTCTATGCCGGCGAGATGGCGCGCCCGCCCCGGTTGGAGGGCCTCATCCCCAAGGTCAAAGCTGATTGGCAGTGGTCCGGCCAATGGCCAGTAACCACCGACGCCGTACTCACCGGCGCCTGGCGGTTGGCCGGTCAGCGGCGGATGGTGCTGTTTTTTGTGAATGTGAGCGACGAAGCCGTGAGCGCCAGGCTTCGCCTGGATGGCGGGAACTACGGCATCCGGGGCAAATGGCTGAATGTCCAGGTGACGCGGGCCGGGGAGCAGGATGCCCAAGGGCAGCGTTTGCCGGCTGCTTTCGAGCAGCCCGTGACGTTCGCTCGCCGCCAGGCACAAGTCTGGGAGTTGGAGTGGTAGCCAGGGCCGGCACGGCCAGTTGTCTGTGTCTGCGCGCGACCCGGCGGATTTCACGCCCCCGCTTGACTGCACCGGCTCTATGAAACGTGGAACAGGATCGAATAAAGGCCTCAAGACAGCGCTGGAAGGCCCGGCGCCCCCGGGCGCATCTCGGGTGAGACGGCTTCTGATGAACTTGGCTTTAATGCTGGCATCGTTGTCGATTGGGGTGGGCCTCTCCGAGATCGGTCTGAGGCTGTTTTGTGCAGAAAGCCTTCGCATCATTCAGGATGACCGGAGTCTATTATATCGCTACGACGAGACCCTGGGTTGGTTTCCAATTGCCAATAGCAGCAAGGTTTTTTTCGCCTCTCGTGCCATTAGGGTGGTCCACAACAGCGAGGGATTCCGGGGGCCGGAACGCTCGCGGAACAACAAACCAGGAGTCCTGTTCCTGGGCGACTCGTTTGTTTGGGGGTATGATGTGGAGGCTCCGGAACGGTTCACCGACAAGTTACAAGCAAAGCACCCCGCGTGGAATGTCTATAACCTCGGGATCAGCGGATATGGGACTGATCAGGAGCTTTTACTGCTTGAACGCCACTTCCGGGAGTACAAACCTCGGGTTGTTTTCCTGGTTTACTGCGCAGAAACGGATGAGGACGATAATCGCTCTAATGTCAGATATGGAGGCTATTACAAGCCTTATTGTATCGTCGCCGGCGATCGTCTGGAGATGCGCGGCATACCGGTTCCGAAATCGGAGAGGGTCTTTCTGGCGGAGCACGAAAAACTCTCTCGCTCCTTGCTGGTGCGGTTGGCGGCGCGGGGATATTTCAAATTGACCGCGCCGAAGGTGCTGCGGAATCCCAGTCCCACCTGGGCCATCCTCCGCACGATGCAGAAGTACGTCACTGGCCAAGGAGCTCTCTTTGTCATGGGCTTGACTCGGAGCACGCCCGAAATGGAGGAGTTTCTTCGGCGCCATGGAATCCCGTTTGTCGATCTGAGCACACCGCTTCGCTATCCAAGCTACGGCAACCACTGGACACCGGAAGGGCATACGTTTGTGTGCGAGCAAATCGAAGGGATGCTGGTGAAGGGAAAGTATTTGGAGGGCGGAGCTGCCTTGCCGTAGGTTGGCGCCATTCCTTGCCTTGGAAAGTCCCTTCTATGGACAGCGTCTTCAGGTGGTTTTTCCTTCCAAGCTCAGTTTGAGCACGGCACCTTGGAGCGCATGATCTTGGGTCACGATACACGTCCCCTGGCGCCGGGAAAGATTGCGGACGACTGGTTCAGTCCCGCGCGCTTTGCCCTGATGCTGGGGCTGCTGCTGACGGCGTGCTTTCCGCACCTGGTGAGCGGGGTGGAAGCCCTGGCTTATGGGGACGCAGGGATGTTTGCCTATCCGGTGGCGTTTTATTTTCGGGAATCGTTTTGGCGCGGGGAGCTCCCATTTTGGAATCCCCTCAATAGTTGCGGCATTCCGTTCCTGGCTCAGTGGAATACGCTGACCCTCTATCCGTTATCGCTCTTTTACCTCGTTTTGCCCTTGCCTTGGTCCTTCGGCATGTTCTGTCTGGGGCATCTGTTTCTGGGCGGCCTGGGGATGTATGTTCTGGCGCATTCCTGGACGGGGAATCGCCTTGGAGCGGCGGTTGCGGGGGCCGTTTTCGCTTTTAACGGGCTCACGTGGTATGGCCTGATGTGGCCGCATATCGTGGCAGCTCTGGGGTGGATGCCCTGGGTGGTGCTCACCATGGAAGGGGCCTGGAAACACGGAGGGCGCTGCTGTGTGGTGGCGGCGTTGGTCGGAGCCATGCAATTGCTGTCGGGGGGGGCTGAAGTCATCGTTCAAACCTGGCTGGTGCTGGGGGGGTTGTGGCTGGTAGAAGTTTTTCGCGCCGAGATACGCCCAAAGACACTGGCGCTGAGGGCGGTGAGTAGCGGCTGCCTGGCCGCCGGTTTGGCAGCGGTGCAACTGTTGCCCTTTCTGGATTTGGCGGTCCATTCCCAAAGAGGCGCCGGCTATGGCAGCGGAGCAATGGGAGCCATTGCCGCCATGCCGCTTACCGGCTGGGCTAATTATCTGGTGCCCCTCTTCCGCTGCGCGCGCAATTTCAACGGAGTGTTCATGCAGGCCGGCCAAAGTTGGACCGGCTCCTATTACCTGGGCGTGGGCACCGTGGGGTTGGCATTGTTGGCCGTGTGGCGTGTGAGGAAGCGACGAGTCTGGACTATGGCAGGGCTGGCGCTGTTCGGCCTGCTTATGGCTCTGGGAAGTCGAGGCTGGGTCTATGACGGGGTCAAGCACCTATTCCCGCTGCTTGGATTTATTCGATTCCCGGTCAAGTTCGTGGCTTTGCCGACCTTCGCCCTGCCGATGCTGGCAGGCTTCGGACTGAGTTGGCTGTTGGGCCTTCCTGCCCAGAGTTGGGCCCAGGAATGGCGCAAAACTAAAGGGCTCGTATTGGGACTGCTCGGTCTCATCGGAGTGATCCTCTGGCTGGCCTGGCAGTTCCCATTGCCGGGAGTCAAGCTCGACACGACTTTTGCCAATGGCTTGGTCCGGGCTCTGTTGCTGACGTTGATTTTTGGCTGCCTTGCCCTGCTGCGGCAGCAGACGGAGCGGAAGTCCGCGCGGTTGCTCCAGACCGGCCTGGTCGTGTTGCTCTGGTTTGACATTTTCACTCATTCTTCCAACTTGAGTCCCTCCGTTCCGCCCTCGTCCCTGGAACCCGGCGCCGTTCGCCAGTTCTTCAAGTGGGACCATCAATTGGAAGCGGGCGCCTCGCGGGCCCTGGAAAGCAAGGATGCGCTATGGAAAATGCTCTCGCCGGGAAGTGCCAGTTTGGAAACCGATATAAGCGGACGCAGACTCTCGCTCTTCATGAACTTCAACCTCCTGGATCAGGTCCCCAAATTTGACGGTTTTTATTCGATGGACCTGAAAGACTTTCTCGAGGTGTTCAAGCATGTCTATTTCACCACCAATGAGGCTTCCAAGCTCCAGGATTTTCTCGGCATCTCGCATACCAGCAACCCGACCAATCTGGTGGACTGGGTATCCAGGGATTCCTTTCTACCCCTGTTCACTGGAGGCCAAAAGCCCGTGTTTGCCGACGGGCCCGACACGATGCAGGCCGCGCTCCGGAACGACTTTGAACCGCTCCGGGTGGTTTATCTGCCGCTGGAAGCTCAAAGCCAGGTCCGCACCCGCCATCCAGCCCGGGTCCGAATCGTGCCGACCCTCTTTTCAGCCCGGCGTTTGCGGGCCGACGTGGAGAGCGATGCCTCGGCTCTGATTGTGGCCGCCCAGGCTTTTTACCACCCGTGGCAGGCCTATGTGGACGGGAAACCTACTGCGTTATGGAAGGCCAATTACGCATTCCAGGCCCTGGAGGTTCCCCCCGGCAAACATCGGCTCGACTTGGTTTATGAAGACCAGGCTTTTTTCTGGGGCGCCATTCTATCAACGCTTTCGTTGCTTGGCTGCGCCGGAGTCTGGCTCCGATGGAGACAGGCGAAGCTCCACTGATGAGCCTAACGAGGCCAATTGGCCCGGAACATTTCTCTCTCGGTCCCGATAAACCATCAAAATCGCGATTGATTTCGGGCTGCAACGCCCGAGGAGGGGGTTTCCCCTGGACTTTGGCTGCGGCTGGGCGGGCGGGGGTGCGAAAACTGTTGCAGGCGGGTTTGCGTGGGTTCAATATACGAACCGTTCGCATATTAATTGTTGGAATGCTTTAACCTGCACAGCCTATGGGCCTAGAAGGAGTTGAGTTGGTGATGGCCTTGGAAGAACGCTTTGGCGTCGCGATTTCGGACGCAGAAGCGGAGGCGTCGGTCACGCCGGCGTCCGTGGTCGAGCTAATCTTCGGCAAGCTCCGGAGCACTGATGAGCGGGTTTGCGTCTCTCAGCGGGCTTTTTATCTACTGCGGAAGGGCTTGGCCCGGACGTTGGGGGTCTCGCGGCGCAGCGTGACGCTGGGGACTGATGTCCGCTCGTTCGCCGTGGGCAGATCAGAGCTGGAAGTTTGGCACGACCTCAAGGCCTCCATTCAGGCTAGGAGTTGGCCCGCCCTGGCCAGACCACGGGGGCTTGTGGTCGGTCTTTGGCTCTTGTCGCTGGGCGTGTTCTGCGTTTTGTTGGCTGTGTTTCCTTGGTATGTTGCCGGGGCCTGCACTGGGTTCGTTGCTTTTGTCGCCGTTCGTCTGACTCAGCCGTTCCGCTCGTGCATTCCTGTGCGGTTCTCAGAGGTTCGAGCACTTGTGCCCTTCGCAGTCACATCTGACGCCATCGCCTGGACACGGGACCAAGTGGCCTCTCTGGTCAAGCGACTGGTGATCGAACAGTTGGGCCTGCGAGAGGAGCAGTACCGAGAGGACGCGCGTTTCGTCAAAGATCTGGGGATGGGGCGATGACGCGAAGGCGTTCCAACAAGCGTAATGGAGGCGACGGCGGGACGGCGCTCCTGCGGCGTGCTGGATATCCTTGGCCCGCCGCGCCTCATCACGGACGTTAACAAATTCCTTGGCAAATTCCTTGGGCGTTTGACTGCCGTCTCCCCTTTGCCTCGCGCGTCCGTAGTGGCGAAGCATGAATGATGGGAACCTGCGGAAAAACGTTTCCACGCCAAGGAGGTGGGTCACATCTCTTTGAAAGCGGTGGGGACAAGGCGGATTGGCGAGTAGCCAAATCCGTCCTTGCCGCTTTCAAACTAATTTCCTAATCCGCTAGGCTCCGGTCGCCTCAAACGGTCGGTTGGCAACCGCTTGCCGTCCACCTGAGCCAGAGCGGCGGGCCGCGCCAAGGCCGCATCGCGGCTTGAGCCTGGCTCGGGCCGGGGCTACAATCTGGCCGGATGAACAAGCAGGAACTGTTAGGCCATCTGGAATGTCTGGACGCGGCTTTGACCACGGAGGCAATGCTGTGCGTTTATGGCAGCGGGGCGTTCATTCTGTTGGATGAGCCGGATCGGACCAGCCTGGACCTGGATGTGGCCGGGCCATATTCGCGGGTTGATTTTGCCGATTTCCAGCGCGCCGCTCAGCAAGCGGGCCTGCCGGTCAACCCTGACGAAGCCACGCAGACAGATCACATCGAGTGGATTTCGGCGGCGCGGCTTTGCCTGCCAAAACCGCATCCTGGGGCCGAGATTCTCCTTTGGCAGGGCCGGCGGCTGTGGCTGAAAACCGTTTCCTGGCCTCAACTGGTGGCCAGCAAGCTTGTCCGTTATGACCCGATAGACCAGGGGGACATCCAGTACTTGTGCGCCTGTGGCCGTGTGGATTTCGGCGAGGTCGCCCAAGCGGTCCGGCAACTGCCCGAGCCGTTCTGCCGCGATGCGGTGGTGCTGGAGAACCTTGAAAACCTGCGGGGGGACCTGGAACAATGGCGAAGGGCAAAGTCATGAGTGAACGAGAGCGTCTCCAACTGGCCTACGAACTGGCGTTCTATCCTCCGCGGCTTAATGAGTTCTGGGGCCGGCTCAGGCGCGGGGCGGTGGCCGACCTGGAGGAGGCGGGGGCACTGCTGGACCAGGCCCGGCTGCTGCACCAAGCTCTGCCCGAGGGCGGTTATGCTTCCCAGCGCGCGCTCAATCGGCTGGCCCTCTACCAGGCTAAGGCACGCGCCTTCGGCATGGTGGCATTCCTGGACAACCTCCGCCGGTATCTAAAGCGCCCGCCCATGCCCCCGGGAGTTGTCCCGCCACACCTGGTGCGCGATATTGGGCTGCCGCCCCTGTGCCGGGCGGTGGAGTCAAGGCCAGCCAAGAGGATTTGACACGAAGCAACAACTTAGCGAAAGAACAACCATGTTTTGTTTTCAGTGCGAACAGACCTCGAAAGGGACGGGCTGCAACGAAATTGGCGTTTGCGGCAAGGATGAGGAGACGGCGAGCCTGCAGGACCTGCTGCTGCACGCGACCAAGGCCGTGGCGCAATACGCCCACCAGGCGCGCGCACTCGTAAGGATGGCGTGGGCAGGGTGAGGACGAACTGGAATCACGCGCCGCCCAGCGCGAGAACCGCGTTCTTTCCGGAAACAGAGAACTGAATGGAGTTGACGCCTTTGATGCGCCGGGCGGTTTCTTTGAGCGAACGGAGCACGTGAGAAATGATGAAACAACTGTCTTGCCAGGTCAGTGTATAAGCCGGTTTCAAAGCCAAGTAGAGCACCCTTAGGCAATCACCCTCCCGCACATACAGCAGCAAGCCCAGCAGCTTGGCCCGGTTGCTTCCCATCAGCATGAACAGGGTCTGCGCATGGTCCACCTTGCCCAACTTCAAGGTGAGCAGACCTTCTTGATCGCATAAGGTGGGAGCCCCGTACTGGTCCACATGCTGCCGGACGCGGTCCCGGACCGACCCTTGCTTGGGATTAAAGAAAAAGAGATCCTCGACCTCCTGCCGGTAAGACAGAGGGATGCTGGAATGCAGATGGATTTCCGACAGTTGCACATCCATCGGCCCGGGGCTAATCTGTTCCATAATTTCTTAGTCAGTTTTCTCGGTTCCCGCCGCGGGGCCTCGGACGGTCGAACCGAAGGACACGGACGCGCAGGGGCAAGGGAACTGCAAGCCGAGCGCGTCGTCAAGGATCAAGGTTGCGCGGGAGGCGGAGGGGGCGGTGGAGTGGCCGAGGGACGCCCCGCCGGCATCGAGCGGCGCAACGGCTCCATGCCCGCAACAAACTCTTCGACCGACTTTGCCAACGCGAACGGCACGCGCGCCCGGCCGACCGGGACGGACCTTGGGGGCGCAATGATCATTCCCGGCGCAATGCTGGCGGTAACGACCGACCCCGTGCTGACGACCGCACCTTCGCCGACCCGGAGGGTCTTGCCGCTCTGGCAGACGACCATGACGCCGGGGCCTATGCAAGCATTTCGCTCGATAATCACCCGGCCGGGCCCTCGGGTATGGGCGATGATCATGGCCCTGATGCTCAAGACAGCGCCTTCGTGCAGTTCGACCTGCTCGGGGTACTCATTTTCAATATAGACGTCGTCGCCGATCCACACCGATTTGGAGATGGTGACACCCCGCAACCGGTGCAGAAACGGACGGACCGTCAGCGCTCCCGGGCAGGCCCGCGCGAGCCCATGCAGAAGCCGATTAAAGACCCGGCGGACGAGACTCTTCTTCATAGAGCTGGGTCGCCGGGGGGGTCCGGCAGAGCCGGCGGATTCAGCGGGGACCAACGCGCCAGGGTCGCACCCCAGGAATAACCTACGCCAAAACCCACCAGCATGAGCAAGCCGCCCGGCTTGAGCCGGCTTTCCTGGTGCAGAGCGCGCAACGCAATCGGAATCGAAGAGGAAACGGTGTTTCCGCAGTCCCGGAGGTTGAGGGAGAACTTTTCCGGTGGGATGAGCAACTTCTTGCGCAGGTGCTCGAGCATGTACTCATTAGCCTGGTGGAAGACAAAGTGGTCGATATCCTCCGGCCGTTTGCCGGCAAGGCGTAAAAGCTCGGAGACGGTCCGCGGCACAACCCGCAGGGTGAAATTGAAGATCTCCGGCCCGTTCATCTGGAGATTATTGACGGTCCGTTTATTGCCGGCCGTGTCGACTGTCAATTCGGCGTTCTCGACGACATGCCTCCTCATCCCACCGGTGGGAACGATCAGGTTCGCGGCTCCGGTCCCGTCAGTGCCATAGACAAAGGGCCCGAGCAGGGCATCCTCCGAACTCACGGCGCCGACCAAAGTGGCGGCGGCCGCATCGCCAAACAAGGTCCGCACGCTACGGTCCTGAGGGTGGATGAACTTGGTATAAGTATCGGCCGTGACCAGGAGAACCTGGCGGGCTTGGCCCGACTCTATCAAGCCCTTGGCCAAGCCCAGCCCATAAATATAGCCGGAACAGCCCAGGTTGAAATCCAATGCGCCGCATGATTCGCCCAGCCCCAGGCGGGATTGCATCAGGCAGGCGGTGGTGGGGAGAAGATAGTCTGGGCTCTGGGTGCAAAACAGCAGGAAGTCGATGTCTGCGGCGTTACAAACCCCGGAGGCAAGCAACTTCCGGGCCGCCAGAACGCCCAAATCCGAGGCGCATTCGTCCGCTCGGGCAACATGGCGGACACGGATGCCAGTCTTAGCTTCAATCTTGTCGGCGCTCCAGTCGACGAACTCGCGAGCCAAATCGCGATTGTCCAACACCGCTTCAGGCAAGTGGTATTCAATCGCCTTAATCGCAGCCCGGACAGTGCTCCGGACCGCACTGCTATGCTGTGCATCCGCCATCGGTAATAAGCGTAGTTCCTGTTATCCACCGGCTGGTATCCGCGAGCAAAAAAGCAATTGCGTTGGCCACGTCGCGAGGTTTACCCAGCCCAAGCGGGTGGGAGTGGGCAAGCTTGGCCATTTGGTCTGCCGTCATGCTGCCAAGCAGCGTGTCTGCCATCTCCGTTTGGACCAGAGCGGGCGCCACACAGTTCACCCGGACGCCATCGGGAGCGAATTCAAGCGCCAGGCACCGGGTCAGGCCGACAATGGCGGCTTTGGTGGCCGTGTAGATCGCCAGCGCCGGTTGCCCCTTGATGCCGGCTATCGAAGACAAGAAGACCAGGCTGGCTCCGGGCCGATGGCAGTTCCTCCGCCGCAAACCTTTTGCCAGGGCGAAGCAGGGGTATAGGTTAATTCGCATCATGGCATCCGTTTCCGCGAGGCTCCAATCCCTGATCAACCGCATTTTGAAAACGCCCGCGCTGTGGACGACCCCGTCCAGCGGCCCCAGAGACTTGGCGATGCCTTCCAACCATTCGGGGATCTCGTCGCTGTGCGTCAGGTCAAAAGGCTCGATCCGGTGGTCCTTTCCCGCCAGGGCTACAGCCACCTCGGCAAGCTTCTCCCGGTTTCGGGCGACTAGAATCACCCGTGCACCCAGTTCGCTGAGGCATCGGCAGGTCTCCCGCCCAATGCCCGAGGACGCTCCCGTCACGATTAGCAGCTTCCCACTCAAATCCATGGGATTCGTCACACCACTCATTTAATCTTGCCTGGAAACAGGTTCACCAAATCCTGGACGCTGCGGCAGGCTGCTAGTGCCGCAGGCGCTACGGCTTCGCCCAGCTTTGAGTCAGCGAACGCGATAAATGACAGAACGGCCATAGAGTCCCAGCCGCCGAGGTCGGCCAGAGATTCAGTGCCTTGGATCGAACCTGGTTCTTGTTCGAGCAAAGACTCAAGTTCTGAGTAGAATTCCGATTTTGTCATAGTATTTATTCAATGGCACGGAACTCGGGCTGCCTCCTTTGGAATTGCCCGGAACAGACCATGGGCCACCCGCGGAGAGCGTCGCCGATATTCCCGCACATCCACTTGCCAAGGCGTTAGATACTCTGAACCAAGAAGAATGCGCAACAAAGAAGTCGGTCTTTTTTTCTCTCATACCCCAGGTTGAAGTTAGGCTGAATCACCGCGATCGAGCGCGGAGGGCTCCGGTGATAGCTTTGGCCGCTCGGAACGCCCCGGGATGCCTGGCCAAATGGTTGTCGCGCATTTCTGAAAGCGCTCTCCTCAGACCCACGCGGACCCGATACTTGAACGGCGGCGACCAACGGACACCCTCGGGGCAGTTGGCGACATTGACGGCGACCGCCATGCTCTGCCTGGGCTGGAGCCGGAAGCAAAACCTCACCACGCCGTCAACACGGTCGCACGCGACCGGATTGCCATCGACGGTCACGCTCCCGACCAGGCTGGGATCGGGCTCCGGCTTCGAGAAAACATAGGAAGCGGCCTGATCAAGCGGGTTTTCAAAGGAGAATTGCGGAGTGAAAAACTGAATCTCGATTCCACCGCCGGTGGACATGCGGCGCAAGTGCTGCCGCGGCAGCGCGACCTCGAGCGAGGGCCAGGACAAGCCAGGTTGAACGGCCTTCAGCCACTCCACGCACCGCTCGAAATCCCCGCACCCGTGGCGAAACCAACCATGATGCTCGACGATATGCGCCGGCCGCCCGAGGAAAAGGTCCAGGGCACAAGCCTGCAGGTCGGCCGGGTACCGTCGCTTGAAGAGTGGCAGGCCGGAATAACAGGTAACAGCGGGTTGGAGTTCCTGGGCGAGGGTCACTGCGTCGCCCGGACAGTCCACCGGCACACGTGTAGTATTGACGACTGCCAGGAAGCCGGCGCGCCGCAAGGCCCGCATCGCGACGGTGGAGAATTTGCCTTGGGGAAAAACCATGACTCGACTCGATCCCAGGGCCGTGCGGTCCCGGTGATTGTCCATACGTTCGAGTGCGGCTAATGCCTTCGCGGCGAGCTGGTACTCGCTGCCTTCACCGAATTCATTCCCGGTGTGGTCGCACCCGTGGACGCAGAGCGAATGATCCGGAAGAAACGGCGCGAACAACCGGGCATACCGGCGGGTGGTTCGCTGCCAATTCCATGGAATGAAAGCCGTGGTGACACCACAGCCAAGGCGCCTCATCGAGCGAAACAGCTCCTCGTATCGAATGAAACCATATCGCCGTTTCAACAAGGGGTCGTCGATAATGACGCGGGCGGTCTTGATCGGATTCTCCCAGCAATGACCGTCAAATGCCGAGCGTAAAAACACGAGAGCCGGGACAAAACGGTCGCAGCGCCTTACCAGGTCCGCTTCGGCAATCGGGGTCTCGGGGCCGGGAATCGGATCCGCGTGAGCCCAAAGGAAAAGCGGATTGCCGGCCCGTTCGAGCCGGATGAACACTGGGGTATGGCCAACCTCCAGGATTCGCTGGACCCCGGTCCCCGCCTCCAATTCAAAACCGACGTCCAACGGTGCGGGCTCGCGCTCAAAGTCGCATCCCGAAAGTGGTCCCACCAGCGGCCCGCCGTCGCGCGGGAAAGAACTCCGAGTGGCGTTCGGAATTGCGGTGATCGCCCGCACGGCAGCGCCGGTCAGACGCGCAACGAGGTCTGCGTGCGCGCGATTCGACTGGAATCCGTAGAGCAGGATGTTTTTTGCTGCACCCCTGGTTAGTTCGGAAAGGTCTCCGGAGATCAAGCCCAGCGTCTCGACCGCGCAAAAGGCAGAGGCGCTGATTGCGAGGGCGGTTGCGGCTTGGAGTTGGTGAGGCAACGGGTCGGCGGTCACGCCCAGCGGGCCAACGCGGACCAATACGGTCTCAATGCCCAGGATGCCGGCTATGCCGCACAGATTCTGCTCGGTCTCGCTCTTTTCTTCGTGGTGTACCAGGACCAACAGCGGGCTCATAGTGCGTGACATTAACAGCTCGCGGAGACCCGCGCAAGCCGCAGCGAGCGGCCACAGCAATCTCGGAAGGTGCGCTCTCCTCGGCCTTCGGGGTAGGTTTTTCAAAAAGTTTTGGCGCTTAGCCGGATTGGTCCGTTTCTGAGGCTTGGTCCGCCGCCGCAAGCGACAACACCTCCTCCGTCCCCCGTTTCTACTATTCTCTACGGCTTGTCGAAGAGCAACGTCCCGAAAACACCGACCCCAAAGGGGCGTCACCCGCTATGAAACCACATGTCCCAGGGCAGGTCTTCCTCCAAGGCTAAATCCAGTTCGTGGGCCAGGGCTTTGGGGGTCAGCTCCCCCAAGCGCACCAATTGGCTATGCAGCGCAAAGGCCGTAAAGAGCCTAAAGCCAAACAGCAGGATCAACATTTGCACCAACATGGAGGTGGGATCGTGATGGTAGCAGTGTTCCAGGTGATACGCTTGGGTCAGCTCGTTGAACGCCTTGTTTTCGATCCCCCAGCGCCGCTGCCCCGCCTGATAAACCACCTCGGCGGCATATCCGGCCAGTTGGGCACAGGCCGCCCAGATCCATTGATTGCACTGGGGTTTTTGCTCTTTGCGTCCGCGCCGCACCCGCTTCTCGACCCAGCGCTCCTCCGAGCGGTGGAGTCAAGGCCAGCCTTGCGCAGATGAGCGGATTTGATTTTAAGGCCGCAACGCTTCAACGCAAAGCTTGACCTGAATCAAAGCGGGCCGCAGGGTTTGATGGCATAAGTCCCATTGAGAAAAGCGCTGGTGGCGCGGTTGCCACCAGGACAACTAAGAACTAATCTCAGCAGGGTAGCCCTTGGCCCGACAGGTCGGGAGAAGGCCTGCCCTGCACAGCCAGACTGTCAGGCTTGAACGAAGCAACAACTTAGCGAAAGAACAACCATGTATTGTTTTCAGTGCGAACAGACCTCGAAAGGGACCGGGTGCAACGAAATTGGCGTTTGCGGCAAGGATGAGGAGACGGCGAGCCTGCAGGACCTGCTGCTGCACGCGACCAAGGGCGTGGCGCAATACGCCCACCAGGCGCGCGCCCTGGGGGCCAAGGACCCGGTGGTGGACCGTTTCATCCTGCGGGGACTGTTCCTGACGGTCACGAACGTGAATTTCGACGCGCAGGCGGTCGAGCAGGGGGTCCGCGACGCGGCCCTGGTGCGCGACCTGGCCAGGAGCCTGTACGATTCAGCGGCCCGCCAGGCCGGCCAAAAGCCCAGGCAGTTCAGAGGCCCCGCCACCTGGGCGCCGGCCCCGACCCGCGCTGGCCTGGTCGGGACCGGCCAGATGGTTTCGGTCTTGTCCCGCCGCGCCGAGTTGGGGCCGGACCTCAGCGGCCTGCAGGAGTTGTTGACCTACGGTTTGAAAGGCATGGCCGCTTATGCGGACCATGCGCGGATTCTCGGCCACGAGGCCGAGGCCGTGTATGCCTTCCTGGCCGAGGCGCTCTGTTACCTGGCGGAAGCCAAGGCGACGGTCGATGGCCTGTTCGGCCTTTGCCTGAGATGCGGCGAGTTGAACCTCAAGGTCATGGAGTTGCTTGACGGCGCGCACACCAGCACCTACGGCCACCCGGTCCCCACGCCCGTGCGCGTCGAACCGCTCAAGGGCAAAGCCATCCTCATCTCCGGGCACGACCTCAAAGACCTCGAGCGGCTCCTCCAGCAGACTCAGGGCCAAGCCATCAACGTCTATACCCACGGCGAGATGCTCCCGGCCCATGGGTATCCGGGCCTTAAGAAGTACAAGCATCTGGCCGGCAATTACGGCGGGGCCTGGCAGGACCAGAAGAGCGAGTTTGCCAACTTTCCCGGGGCCATCCTGATGACGACCAACTGCCTGCAGAAGCCTGCCGACAGTTATAAGGAGCGCATCTTCACCACCGGCCACGTCGGCTGGCCGGGCGTGACCCACATTGCCAACGGCGACTTCACGCCGGTCATCGCAGCGGCGCTGGCCGCCCCCGGCTTCGCCCAGGACGGGCCGGACCAGACCATCCGGGTCGGCTTCGGACACCAGGCCGTGCTGAGTGTGGCGGACAAAGTAATCGCCGCGGTCAAGAGCGGGGCGATTCGGCGCTTCTTCCTGGTGGGCGGGTGCGATGGCGCCCGGAGCGGGCGCGATTACTACACCGAGTTTGCGGCCGCGGTGCCCAAGGACTGCGTGGTCCTGACTTTGGCGTGCGGCAAGTACCGGTTCAACAAACTGGACTTCGGGACGATTGGCGGCCTGCCGCGGCTGCTGGACCTGGGCCAGTGCAACGATGCCTACTCAGCCATCCAGATCGCCCTGGCGCTGGCCAAGGCCTTTGGCTGCGGGGTGAACGACCTGCCGCTCTCGCTGGTGCTGTCGTGGTATGAACAAAAGGCCGTGAGCATCCTGCTCACGCTGCTCTACCTGGGCCTGCGCAACATCCGGCTCGGCCCCACGCTGCCCGCCTTCCTCACGCCCAATGTGCTCAAGGTCCTGGCCGACAAGTTCAATCTCATGCCGCTCCGGACGCCGGCAGCCGACCTCCAGGCGATGCTCGGCAAAGCGGAGTAGAGCAGGAGCGCGGACGCCGCGTCCGGGCACTGCCCCCCCTTGAGGGCGCAGCCCGACACTGCCACCAATTCCACTCCACCCGCGCGCAGCGCGGCATTCTTCTGCCCCGCAGGGGCAGCAAGACAGTAGCCCAGGGCGGCAGCCCCTCCCGCTCCGAGCGGGACGGGCTGCCGCCCTGGGTAAACTGGTAAAGCGGATCACACCCCCCTCCCATGCGCTCCGAGCGCATGGGAGGGGGGAAGGGGGGAGGGCTTCCGCCCGCGCTCGGGGGCAGTGTCAGGATGCACCCCCCCTTGCGGAAGCAATTCTCCGGCATTGACTCGACTGGGCACCGGCTGTAACAACAGGGCCGAGGCGCGTGCCGCCCAAGGCGCGCAAACCTTGGCCACCATGAGCAACTTACATTGGACCAGCCGCCGCCGAGTAGAGGCCGCCCTCAACCACCAGCAACCCGACTACGTGCCGGCGGATTTCGGGGCCACGTCGGTGACGGGCATCCATGTGTCGGCCGTGACCCGGCTGCGCCGGCGTGTGCTGGGCCAGCCGGACTATGTGGTGCGCGTCACCGAGCCTTACCAGATGCTGGGCGAGGTGGATGATGTCTTGCGCGCAGCCCTGGGCATCGACCTCATTGGGGTGAAGCCGCGCCGGTCGCTCTTTGGCACGGAAGCCAAAGACTGGAAGCCCTTCACGCTTTTTGACGGCACGCCGTGCCTGGTGCCGGGCAATTTCAACGTCACCCCCGCTCTGGACGGCGGCTGGCTGATTTACCCGGAAGGAGACACCAGCGCGCCGCCCAGCGGTCACATGCCCCAGGGCGGGTATTTCTGCGACAGCATCGTCCGCCAGGACCCCATTGAGGAGGCGAAGTTGGACCCCCAGGACAACCTGGAGGAATTCGGACTGCTGGGCGAAGCCGACCTGGCCTACTACCGCCAGCAAAAGCTATGGCTGCAGGCCCGCCCGGATTGCGGCTGCATCCTGACGATCCCCGGCGCGGGCTTCGGCGACATCGCCCTGGTGCCCGCTCCCTGGCTCAGGCACCCCAAGGGCATCCGCGACATCTCGGAATGGTACATCTCCACCAAGACCCGCCGCCATTACGTCTATTCCGTCTTCGAGCGGCAGTGCGCCATCGCCCTGCAAAACATCCAGACCCTCATTGACCTCTTCGGCGACCTCGTCCAGGCCGCGTTCATTACGGGCACCGATTTCGGCACGCAGCGCGGGCCCTTCATCTCCGTGCAGGCCTATCGCGACCTGTTCAAGCCCTTTCACCAGCAGGTCACAGGGCTGATTCATCGGCGCTCGCCTTGGAAGACCTTCATCCATTCCTGCGGCTCCGTGTTCCAGCTCATTCCCGACTTTCTGGAGGCCGGCTTCGATATCCTCAACCCCGTCCAATGCTCCGCCGCCGGAATGGACGCGGCGCGGCTCAAGCAGCAATTCGGCCACGACTTGGTCTTCTGGGGCGGCGGCGCCGACACGCAGCAAACGCTGGCCTTCGGCACGCCGGACCAGGTGTATCGTGAAGTGCGCGAGCGCGTGGCGCTGTTAAACGGCGGCGGCGGTTTCATCTTCAACGCGGTGCATAACCTCCAAGGCAACACCCCCCTGGAAAACCTCGAGGCCTTGTTCAAAGCCCTCCGCGACAGCCGCCAAGGCTGAACGCTGCGTGTCATAAATACGGTGACGTTCGCGGCCAGGGATTTTCGCTCCGGCCGAGGCGCGAGCGACGAGCATACCCGTAAGCGGTCTGCGAGGAGCGAGCAACGAAGGCTGGAGCGAAAGGACTTGCCGCCTGGAGAGGTTCATTGAGAATTGAGTATTGAGTATTGCTTATTGGTCATTGAGTCCGCAGTCCGAAAGTTCATTCGGTCCCGCGTGGCGGGACGGGCACTCTTCAATGACCAACGATCGTTTTTCAATTCTCAATGCTCAATTCACCTAAAAGTCCCGATTCAGAATCGGGATTGCAATCGCAGCGAAACTTGACCTGATTACAACGAGTCTTGCCGGTCAAGAACCCTAAGCTGGGCAGACGAACCCCGAACAGGCAACGCCTCACCGCTTCACCGCCTCAATCCCGACTGGCCGCGGCTCCATCGCCTCAACGTTCCAGCGTCCTCCCGGTCCAAACAGCCGTTCCAGGCCGCGCTCGAGCGTGCCGGTGCGCGCGGCCAGGTCCAGAACGGTAAAGCGGCGGCGGAGCAAGCAGGCCTGCCAAAAGGTCTGGCGCAGCCGCGGTCGCGAGATGCCGATTTGCTCCGGCTCGACGGGCGCGCCGGCTGCCTGGAGCATCGCTCTGAGCTTGGCAAACGGCAGCAACTGCTCCCGCAGCCGTTCGCTCAAGCGCGGCCACAGGCCCCGCAACCTCTCCAATTGCCGGCGCAGCGCGGCCCGGTCGATGGCCTTGGCCCGGCTTTCTGCGAGCGCCACGTTCCTGGCCTCGCCTTCCTCGAACAAGTCGAGCACCTGCTTTTCGCGGGCTGCTTCGTCCGGCCACTGGGCGCAGCACCGGTCCAGGTCGAGCTCGGCCAGCGGGAGGCTCAGCAGGTATTCATAAAGGGCCGTCACGGCCAGGGTGCCGATTCCCACCTTGAAGCCGTGCCACGGCGTTTTGCCCGCGTGCGTATGGTGTTGCATGTCCCATAAATGGCTGAATAGGTGTTCCGCGCCCGAGGCGGCACGACTGGACCGCGCCCATACCATGGCCAACCCGCCCAGCATCAATCCCTGAGTCAAGCGCCTGAGGGCGTCGAGGTCGCCCGTCCGGACCCCCGCCGGTTTCGCCAGCACCTCGCGCAGGCGGCCCTGCACGATTTCCCAGGCCCCTTCGTTGATGGGCTCGGTCCCCACCGCATCCGCCAACAGCCAGTCGGCGCCCGCCACGGTCTTGGCCATCAGGTCCGCGTAGCCCGCCGCGTTCAATTCGGCGGGCGCCGCGCGGATGACCTCCAGGTCGGCCACGACCGCGCTCGGGGCGGGGCAGGGGAAGGTCTGTTTCGACCCCTGGTAAGTGATCGAGGCGCCGAAGGCCGTGTAGCCATCCATCGAAGCGGCCGTCGCCACGGCGAGGTAGCGCCGGCCCGCCCGATGCGCCGCCAGCTTGGTCAAATCGTTGATCGTGCCCGACCCGACGGCAACGGGGATGGCCTGGGGCCGGGCGCGCAAGACCTCCTCGAGCGCCACCACGAACCGGTGCTCGGCGTAGAGCTGCGGGTCGCTGTAAATGAACGGTTCCGCCAGGGCGCGGCCGGCGCCTGCAAAGGCCTCCCGCACCGCTCGGCCAGCCGCCGCAAAGGTGTTCCGGTCCGCCACCAGCAGCGCCGGTTTGTCCCCAAACTCGCGGCCGAAGACCTCCGGCGTCGTCCCCAGCACACCGCAGTCCAGCGCCAGGCACCGTGTTTCCCCCGTCGCTGCGAGGGCACGGTCAACATGAGATCGCAGGTCGTTTTGCATGGTCGGGAGTATCGGCTTTGCGCGGCGGAGCCGCAACCAAAACAGGGGAAAGAGCCTTGGTGGGCCGTTTCATAAATACGTGAGCGGATTTGTGAAATGGCCCACTTGGTCACGAAACGCACCGACGCTCGCACCTGGTCAACTTCAGGGCGCCACGACTTCAAAAGGTATCGCCGGCAATGTGCCAAGGGAGGCGCGCCGGCGGTTGGGCGGCGCCTTTTGTTTGCCTGGCGCTGGCGCATTCTCCGCAAAGGCGTTCACGATCAGGTTTCCTTCCAGGCCGGGTTTGACCTTGGCGGCGTCACAAGCCAACACCAGCTCCGAACCCTCGCCTGCCGGTGCGACCTCGCGCAGGGCGATTCCGTCCGGCGGGTCGCTCAACTCGAGCTGCACCTTGCCGGAGGCGGTTGTGGTGGGCAGGCCGACCTGGACCCGCGCCGTCCCGCCGGCGGGGATTTTCACCGGGCCGGCCGCGAGCAACCGCACCGCGCCCCTGGGCCGGGCGCGGCCCACCACCGCCACCTCGAGGTCCTGGGCGGGAACCAGGTGCCGATAAGCAAAGGCCTGCATCATGTCATCGGCCGGCACGCCGGGCCGGACCAGGGTGGTGCCGGCGATGGTCGCGCGCCCTTCCAGCGAGAGTTTGAGCGGTTCCTGGCGGGGCATCGGGGGGGCGGTCAGCGTCAGCCGCACCTGGTCCTGTCCGGCCGGGACCCGGGCCCCGCTCAGCGCGAAGCCCGCCGGCGCGTCCTTCAAGGCCAGGGCGATCTCGTTCGTAAAGCCGTCTTTGCGCAAGGCATAGACTGTGAGCGGAATGCTTGTGCCGGCGCGGACGCTGAGGCTGGAGGGCACGACCCGCAGCGCGAAATCAGGCCGGGGCGCGCTCAGGCGCAAACGATAGCCATACTCGGGGCCGCCCTGGTGCTGCGCGTCGGCGAGCCGAAGGTAATAAGTGCCGTCGGCCGGCAGCGTGGCGGTCAGATACGAATCCGCGTGGTGCGTGTTCAAGCCCGAACCTTTGTCCTGGTAATCGTCATTGAACGCGAGCTGCCGCCCCGTAGCATCGGTCAGCTTGAGCACTGAATCCAACGGCGAGTCAAGCCGCCGCGCACAGACCTCGGCCACAACCTGGTCGCCGGCGCGTCCATCAAACCGGAACACATCCCAGTCACCCGGCTGGTCAATCCGGCCATTGACGATGACCGGGAGCGTGACCAACTGCGCGCTCTCGGGCGCGTTGTTCGGTTCCCGTTCCAGGATTTCCGGCAACGTGTCCACCGCGAAAGGCACCGGGTTGGAAACCAACTCGCCTTTGCGCGCCCAGAGCCAATGAATCCCCGGCTCCTGGATTGCCGGCGTAAGCTTGTCCACGGGCAGGTTCCACCCGGTGAGCTCGACGCTGGTTTGCGCGCTGGCCGGGCCGCCCAGCGGAAAGATGCTGGTCACAAACGGCACCTCGCCCAGGGTGATGCGATACACGAAATCTTCCCGCCCACGGTAGAGGGCGTCCTGGATCGCGAGCGCATACTCGCCGTCCTTGGGGACCTTGTAGAACAGGACCGGGTCGGGATGGAAGCGATAGTCGTCGTCGTAAGCCAATTCCTTGCCCTTGGCGTCGTAAAGGGCCAGCGTGGCCTGGAACCAGCCGGGCACGGCGTCCGCCAGGTAGGGAATCAATTGCCGCGCGCTGACCGCGATGACCAACTGCTGGCCTTGTTGCGCATGGAATCGGCAGCGGCCCACCTCGCCCGGCAGGATTTGGCCGTTCAGGATGGCCGGCAGGGTGATGGCCGGGTCTGTGGGCGTGGAGTTCGGGGGCTCATTAGTGTTGCGGAAAGGCCGCCGGGTGAGCGGTTCGCCAGGCTCGGGCCGTTGCTCCCGGAATTCGGGGAGTTGGCCGACGCAAAACAGGAGTGGATTTGACAGCCCGAGCGCCGTTCCCAGCCGCAACTCCCGCTGGCCCGGCTCCGCCTCCGCCGCCACCGTGACCTGGAGCCTGACCGTCTCGGCAATCGCCGGGCTGGATGGCCGCCGCTGGAAGGCCGCCAGCTTCTTGCGGATTTCCGCAACCAGCTTCTGGTCTTCGGCTGTCCAGGTCAGATTCGTCGAGGCCTGCTCCGCGGCGGCGCCCTGGCGCCGATCCTCCATCACCCGCGCCCGCTTTTCCTGCAAGGCCTTGAGCTGCGCCCTCAAGTCATTGGCCTGTTTGGGGGTCAGCGGCTTTTCGTGCTGCGCCACCGCCGCCTGCACCCCGGCGCCCGAAACACAGACATTAGTCACCCCGTCCAAATACTGCCCGCCCACCGCCACCTGGAAGGTCGTCCCCTGGCGTCCGCCCGCCGGATAGACGTAGCCGATGTGCGGAGTCACCGGCTGGGCCTGTGCTGCCAGGCCCAGCGCCAGGACCATGACCACCGCCGCCCAACCGCCGCCAGCGAGCAGGCAAAACGATGCCGGGACAATTCGGAGCGGGCCTATAACCGGGGCTATAAATCTCACCATTTTCTTGTTGGAATATAAAGCGCATCAAATTCTGCGGAGCAGAATTTGATGCTAGACAATCTCCGTGAGCCTTCCTCCCATCTTCACGCCCTCGCTGGGGCCGGGCATCACGCGGACCGCCAAGCCCTGCGGATGAGGCAGGTTGGCCCCCGTATCGATGCCCAGCAGTTCATAGACGCTGCCGAGCAGGTCGCAGGGATACACCGACCGCTCCTCCACTTCTTCCCCGCGGGCGTCGGTTGCCCCGACCACGTGCCCGCCCTTGAACCCGCCGCCGGCGAGCACGGCGCAGAAGGCCTGGCCGTAATGATTGCGCCCGCCGTTCCACGGTTCTTCCCATTGGATTTTCGGCGTCCGGCCAAACTCACCGCTCCACCAGAGGATTGTGCTCTCCAGCAGGCCGCGCTCGGCCAGGTCCTCCAACAAGGTCGCCATCCCCTTGTCGAGCTCCGGCAGCTTCCGTCGCATCGCCGGGAAATTCTGTTTGTGGGTGTCCCACCCCTTGGAGTTAATCGTCACATAAGGCACTCCGCGCTCGACCAGGCGCCGCGCCATCAGGCACGACTGCCCGAAAGTGTTCCGGCCATACCGCTCCCGCAGTTCGTCCTTCTCCTGTGAGAGCTCGAACACCTTGCCCGCGTCCCCCAGGATCAGGTCGTAGGCCTCCTGTTCGCATTGCGCCAGGGCCGCCAGCCGCGCATCGCCCTCCAGCGCGCGCCCCAGCGTGTTGAGGTTGTGCAACAACTCGCGCCGGTTCCGCTGGCGCTGCTCGGAGATGCCCGGGGCGGCCACGCCTTCCACCAGGAACCGGCCTTGGGCCGGGTCACCCCCCGTCGCAAAGGGCTTGCAGCGTGCCCCCAGGAAACCGGCCTCGGAAAACCGCCCCTGCAGTTCGGTCAGCACAATATAGGGCGGAATCAGCCCGCGATACCCGGCCTCATAGCCCTTGAAGAGCGACACTACGGCCCCGACCGACGGAAAGACCTCGCGACCGCCCGCGGGCCGCCCGGTTTGGACCATGTAGGAAGCCGTCTCGTGAGCGTTCACGCCGTGGGTCATGCCGCGGATGATGGAATACTTGTCCGCCTGTTTCGCCAGCAACGGCAGCAGTTCGCAGACCCGGATGCCCTCCACGTTGGCGGCGATGGGCTTGTCCAGTGGACCGCAGTAATCGTAGCCCGCTTCCGGTTTCGGATCGAAGGTGTCCAGGTGCGAAGGCCCGCCCGACATCCACAACTGGATGACCGCCTTGGCCTTGGCGGCGGCCTTGACCGGCCCCGCCGTCACCCCGACACGCAGCCCGAAACCATCGCCCAGCAGCACGCTGGTCGCGCCCAAGAAACCGAATCGCAAGGCCTCACGCCTGGAAACGAGCGCGCCTGCCAGCCTGCCTACAGAATCTCGACTGGAAGCTCCGTCCTCGGAATCGTGGTCCATACCCAAGGAATTGAGACGCTGCCCAGCGCACAGATGTTACGCCCGGCGCCCGCACGGGCCGCCGCTAACGGAGGCGAAAAAAGCAAATGAAGGTGTTGACAGGACACTCGACAACCTTGGCATCGTCTTGCGCGAGTTGGGCGAGCGCGAGGCGGGCCGCCGCAGCTTCGAGGAGGCGCTCCGAATACATTTCGCGAAGGCAGAGCAGTCGCCGGCGGCTTTCGGGCAGAACTTCTTCATCGTGCTGCGCAATTATGTGAGGGTGACGCCAGAGAAGCCGGATGATCCCTGGTGGCAGATTTGGCGCCAATTGAACAAGGACGGCAGTGGGTAGAGGCGCCGCGGTCTGGGATCGACGGCAGTCCAAGGCCACCGCCGCGAGTGCGCTGGAACTTCACCAACCTTGACCAGTCGGAACAGAGCCGGTCGAAGACTCCCGGGTGGATCGGATAGGCCGCCTTCTGGCGCTTCTCGTAGTCGCTGTCGCGACATTCGGGCGGGAACTCTTGTTGCTGCGTCCGTACTCCGCCCGCGCCGTGCGTTCGTCTTGGGAAAAGTAAATGCAATCCACGCCGGCTGGGTTGCAGCGGTTGGCTCGTCCGGAGGTGAACAGATAGTCCGGCGTGCCGCCTGCGGCGAGGGGCAGCATGGCGACGCACCTGACCAGAGTTGCCCGGAGGCGCCGAACCGGCGCGCCTGCCAAGGCGACGCGCATGGACTCCTCGTCTGTCATCACGTTGGAGCCCCCGTCAGCGCATCATCCACGTAATCGGCCATGAGTTGCCACTCCCCTTTGGCCATCAGGTCCAGCGGCGACTTGTTCCCCAGCAGCTCATTCGGCATCCGCAGCCACTTCCGAAACTCCACGTCCGGCACGACCACTCGCATCCGCGCCAGATGCTCGAAAAACGCCAGCTTGTTCTGAAGCGAATCCGCGTCCGGTGTTTTCGACAGCGCCTGCCGGCTCCGTCCCAGCCAGGCGGCCAACTGGCTCAGGCTCACCCCGAACAACTTCGCCACCCGCTCTGCGGAGAGATTCCCCTTGGCCACGCGCAAGTCCGCCGTGGCGGCCATGACGCCTTTCACCTGGTCCAACGGGCTGGGGCGGGGCGGAGCGACTTCCCGGTTCGCGCCCCTGGCTGCCTTGGGCGGCGGCGGAGCCTTCCGCAACACCTCGTCCACCTGCTGCAACAACCGCTCCAGGCGTCGCTTCTCTTCCACCAACCGGCCCAGGAGCGACCCAAGCCCCGCCTCGCCGGCGGCGCCCTTCATTGTCTTGGTCATCGTATTTGCCATGCCTGACTGTAAACCGTCTGTCAACCTGTAGTCAACTCAAGATTCGCCCTCAAATCATCTCCCCTCGCACCGGACCGGCTCCGGGTTGCACCGAAAAAGCCCCGAAAAAGCCTGAAAAAGGCCTGGGTCCCGTCTTTCCTACATTTGCTTTTGAATTGTGGCCGTTTTCTGACGCAATTCCGGACTTCGTTCCATTCGCCGGCCGAAGCGGGTCAGCGGCTGGGCTAAGGCCCCATACCCCATTCCCACGGCCAGCCGGCCGGGCTCAGCCAACGAGGGTCGCCCCGCCCTGCGCCCAAGCCACAACGCCGCATCCCGGCCCCAACCCCCACGCCGGTCGCAAAACTCGCCCCAGCCCCCGCCTTGTGGGGAGCGCGCCAGGCAAAACAGGACAAAGAACAGGTCCAGCCGGCTCCGAAAGCTATATCTTAATTTCCCCGCTCCGTGGTCCAGGGATCGGGGTCCACTTCAGGAGAGCGCCGCGCTCCGCGCGGCATTCTCCCGCCCTGTAGGGGCCGAAACATACCAGCCCAGGGCAAGGCCCGTCCCGCTCCCAGCGCATACGCGTCAAGCTAAGGGATGGGTGATCCCGGCCAGCAGTTCGTAGAAGTTTATTCGATCCCTCCTGCGCTCGTAAAGCAGATGGTTTTTGAGGTGAG
>Ga0187870_1000294_pt1 | contig 62974 bp, 59 predicted proteins | sample June2016WEW_13_1_3_FD_132974 | JGI IMG/M metagenome (GOLD analysis project Ga0187870, IMG submission 132974) | Peatland microbial communities from SPRUCE experiment site at the Marcell Experimental Forest, Minnesota, USA - June2016WEW_13_150 | ecosystem: Environmental > Terrestrial > Soil >...
CGGAAGCTGCCCACCGCAGAGGATGTCCCGGTAACCGTGGATGATCTCGATTTTGCTGCACCCCTCCCGCAGCAGGTCCTCCAGGTAGCCGATCCCGGCCCCCCACATCGGGTCGATCACCACCCGCAACTGCCCGCGGCAAATGTTGCTGTACTTGAGGACGTTGTGCAGGTGAGCAAGGTAGGCCGGCTTCGGGTCAAACTGGCGGACCAGGCCGCGCTCCTGGGCCACCTTGAGAGGCAGCAGTTTCACATCAGCGTCCGCCAACCGGTCGAGGTGTGCCTCAATAGCACTGGTAATCTCTAGGACCGCAGGCCCAGCATACTCCGGAATGAACTTGATCCCGTTGTACTCCGGAGAATTGTGGCTGGCGGTGATCATCACCGCCCCTGCGGTTCCCAGGTCTCTGACGGCATAAGCAGTCACCGGCGTCGGTGTGGCCACTCCGGTCAGCCAGGCGGGAATCCCGTTGCCGGCCAATACCTCGGCCACTGCTGCCGCAAATCGTTCTGACTGGAACCGGTTATCGTAGCCAATCACCAGGCCGCGCCCGGTTCCGGCCACGTACCGGGCAATCGCCTGGGCCACCAGGCGGACGTTGGCAAAAGTAAACTCATCGGCTATACGTGCGCGCCAGCCATCAGTCCCAAAGCGGATCGAACTCATGAATGATGTTTGCTCCTTTCGTGTTGTCAGCCAGTCATAGTTCACAGGGCATGGATGACGGCCATGCTACTATATTTTACTACAATCGGGGCTTTGTTCCAAAAATAAAAAAGCGCCTCTATATTAAATCGGCAGCGCTTGGAAAAAGATTAACGGTCCGATATCTGAGTTGCCTGCAGGCCGTCCACTTTCTTGTCAACGTACAGGTTGCCCAGGGTGTCCAGGCTGGCCAGCATGATCTCCTTGGGCGAGTGGACCCCCTGCCGCTCCAGTTCGTGGATCAACCAGGCCTCGTCCAGGTTGTTCTGCTGCAGGTTCTGATAGATTACCTCGCCGTCGACAATCAGCTCGCTGCACAAGCCTTCGTAGCCGGTGGGGACATTGAGGTCTTCCCTGGTCACCGGTTTCTTATGGGATTTCGGCAGCACGCTCAACTGGCCGTTGGACTCCAGCACTGCAAACTCCACGTCGGCGACGTTAAACACCCCCTGGGTGCGCAGTTGCAGAAGCAGGTCGTCGATATTGTAACGGCAGCGGGCCATATTTTTAGCCAGGATCTTGCCGTTCTGGATCACTAATGCGGGCTCTCCCTCCAGCAGCTTGCGGGCCGCCCGGCTCTTCAAGGAAACGTAACCCATCAGATAGGTCAGGGCGGCAAACATCACCAGGGCCGTGAGGATCACCCAAGGGCTGATAATAGTGATGGTGGCCATGTCCGCTGCCAGCGACCCGATGGTGATGCCGGTCACATACTCGTAGAAGGTCAACTCGCCCATCTGTTCCTTGTCCAGAATCCTGGTCACGAGCAGAATGGCAAAGAATGCAAGCACCGTGCGCAGCGCAACGTTGAAGTAGATTGCATCCGGCAAGATCAACACTCCCCCGGCACTAAGTAATTTGGTGGCTTCGCTGTGACGCTATCAACTATTCAGCGTGTTCTGAATAAGGCAGCCTCCTTGTCGCGTCTGATCTTCCCTCTCACCTGCCGGAAGAGATCGAAAAGCTCCTCCCGGCCTGGGAGGCGCTGCAATCTGATCGCCTCTCGTAACCTGCTCATGACTTTTCCCTCCATAGGGGACATTCCTCGAAGAAGCGTGTCCCCATTCCTTAAACGGTGTATCCCCATCATAGGAGACATTGAAGAGGTGTGTCCCCAAACCTTAAGATCAGGCCTGTTTTGAATGCCTTATCCAAATTATGGCCGTTCTTACCCCATTTTATTCTCGCGGGCGGGTGCCCCGGACGCGAAAGAGCCACGCTTGTCGTGCGTGGCTCTTCCAACTGTTTTAACCCAATCAAATATTCTATTGTTTACCAGATGACTACTCGCTCTAATGCCACCGCTTCTGAAGCGGTGGGATAAGAGCGACTACGTCACTGGTTCCGGCGTCTTCCCGGCACGGCAGGTGCTGCACGAACCCTGACCTGTCTTGGCCTCCGGTGTCTTGGCCTCCGGTGTCTTGGCCTCCGGTATCTTTGCCTCCGGTATCTTTGCCTCCGTTTTACCGCCGGCAGCCGCCGGCTTGACGCCCTTCTCTTCAGACCCACCCGGGCAGGTATTGCTGCGGTGATCTGTACAGTAGAAGCCCGAACCCTTGAAGATGATCCCTACATTGTGGGAGATAAGCCTTTGCACAGGCTGTCCGCAGGTCGGGCATACCGTCAGGGCGGGCTCGGTAATGGGCTGCGCAGTTTGAAAGCGACCGCAATGACCACACTGGTATTCATATGTCGGCATGCTCGTTCACCCCTCCATGGTGTTTTTTACTCCAGGAGATGTTATAAGGCTTCTGCCTCAATTTGTCAAGCGTATAACCAATTAATTACCATTGTTGGAATGTCCGGCGGCATGATAAACTATACTTGTCTGGAATAAAATTAAAGGAACGCCGCGCCCAGAGGCGGTGCCGGGTCCAGTGGACCGGGCGCGGCACCACATATGTTCGCTTCGCTCGACGTGCAGCCGTGCTTTCCTGTGCGCCGCATTCCTTCAGGCCGGGCGTAGCCCGGATGCGGCGGAGCCTGAGGCGAAGCCTCAGAGGCTGCCACCCGACAAGGAAGCAAGTATAAGTGCAACTAAGGCTTCCGCCTGCGCGGGGTACCCGACCCAGAGGGTGCCCCGGTCGGTTCGGCGCAAGCCAAGTTTTAATGATGAGTGGATGTTTCCGATCCGTATTCATTGGGGGGTGGAACAGATGAGCGTGGCGATGAGTTACCTGCAGGACCTATCAGATTCCGACCTCGACTTCATCGTCAAGACCGTGGTGACTAAAAGACAGGACCATGACTACCTGCGCAGCTTTTTAAAAGACAAACCGGACTTCATAGATATCATGCTGGAAGATGAAAAGCTCTTCAGCCGTATCGAGGAAGAAAAAGATATCCTGATCAAAGTATCCCCCTTCTTGCTGTTCAGCATCTTTCTGCGCAAGGCCAAAAGGGATCTTGACCGACAGCCCTACACCATGGAGATCGTCGACCGCAGAATGCGTATTCCGGTTTTTGACGCCGGGCACACCGCCAGGCTGCTGTTGAACAAGGATGTGCGCGAATACCTCGCCCGGATGCTGGCCTCCTTCACCCGGGTGGAGAGCACCACGGTAGTGTACCGTGCCCGGGGGATGACCTACCAGCGGCATTTCAACGAACTGGACTTCGACGACGTGCTGGAACTGGCAAGCATGGTCGAACCGCCCTATCGCTTCCCTTTCTACAAGAGGCTGGCCGACATCACCCTGTTCGTGTCGGGCATCTTTTCAGAATACTGCCGCGGCCAGGAGACCAGCGTCCACGAGATCCCGGCCCGCCTGTCAGGCAAAAAACTGCGCACGCTGCAAAACTACGAGGAGGAGGGCCGGCGCTATTACGACCTGGCTGCATCCTTCGATGAGGCCAACGACCAGGGGCTCCGGGACGTGCTGATCCTGCTGGCTGATAAGTTCACCCTGGCGCGCAAGCCGCTCAACTACATGGTGGAACACTACATATCCGGCTACCGCACTGAACTGTTCTCTTGAACCGGCGCCCAAAGATGCAAGATGGCGCCCGGCCGGGCGCCATCCGTTTTTTCTATCCAACACAGCTGACCTAAATCAAGCAAGACCTGTATAAAGCTACCTGATCGCAATTACTTGCGTCACGCCCGGGACCTGCTCTTTGAGGATCCGTTCAATCCCGTCCTTCAAAGTGAGCGTAGACATGGGGCAACCACCGCAGGCCCCCTTGAGACGCACCTGAACCACGCCGTCGTCGGTCACATCGACAAACTCCACGTCTCCCCCATCGTGCTGCAACATCGGGCGAACCTTGTTCAGCGCTGCTTCAACCTGTTCACGCATTCCTACCGCACCCCTCTCGTGTTGTATTTAGAAACAGCAACCTGATTGACTGCTTCCACAGATATTTTTTTCTGTTCGAACTCCTGGACTACCTCCGTCAGAAAGCTGCCGAAGCTGGCGGCCAACTCCGGCCGCTCCATGGCAAAATGCACGGTGGCCTCCAGAAAGCCCAGCTTGTCGCCAACGTCGTACCTGACCCCCTCAAACAGGTAAGCGTGGATCGGCTGTATCCTCGCCAGTGACCGCAGGGCGTCGGTCAACTGGACCTCGCCGCTGGCCCCCGGCGGAGTGGCGCCGAGGATGTCAAAGACCTCCGGAGTGATAATATAGCGGCCGATCACCGCATAGCGGGATGGAGCATCCTCTACCGCCGGCTTTTCCACCAGGTCCCGGACTCTGATCAGGCGTCCGTTGACAGTTTTCGCTGCACTGCCATCATTTCGATCCGCCGGATCGATAATGCCATACTTTTTGACATCCGGAAGCGGCACCTGCTGCACAGCCAAAACAGTGCTTCCGCACTCCTCGTAAACGTCGAGCAACTGCCGCAAACAGGGCACCCGGGACTCGATCAGGTCGTCCCCCAGCAGCACCGCAAAGGGCTCATCGCCAACAAACTTGCGGGCGCAGTAGACCGCATGTCCCAGCCCACGGGCCTCCTTCTGGCGCACGTAGTGGATGTCCACCATGTTGGAGAGATCTTCAACCAGTTGGATCAGTTCCTGATCGCCCTTCTCCCGGAGTACCGCCTCCAGTTCCACAGCCCGGTCGAAGTGGTCCTCGATCGCCCGCTTGTTCTTTCCGGTAACGATGATGATATCCTCGATGCCAGACGCCACGGCCTCTTCGACAATGTACTGGATCGAGGGTTTGTCTACAATCGGCAGCATCTCCTTGGGCTGGGCCTTGGTTGCCGGGAGGAAACGGGTGCCCCACCCCGCCGCCGGGATGATCGCCTTTCTGACAGGCTTATGTGGCAACTGCAACACTCTCCAATCGGTTCAAATGGTTCGGTTCAAAAAGGCAATATCCGTATATTTCGAGATCGAACGCCGATTTCCTTCATTCCCCCTATAGCCTTCCTCATCCGGGGTGGTGGATGGTCACCTGGCAGATTCGCTCGACGCAACAAATGCCAAAATGGCTCCTAATGCTCACAAAAAGTACCAACTGGTACTTTTTTTTGCCACGCTCGCTGCTGAAGGTCACATCATCTGTAGCAGGTTTTTCATACCCACAGGAATTCAGGGGTTTGGTGGGGAATTAATGATTGTTGTACCGGATTCGTACCCTACAGGAAGCAGGCCCGCCTCATGCCCAAAGAGACCAAAGGATACCTGATGCTGGTCACCGCCACTGTTTTATGGGGGCTGGCCGGAGCTTTGTACAAGTACTTCTTCAACCAGGCCCTGACTCCGTCAATCATGGTAATGATCCGCCTGAGCGGCTCGTCCCTGCTCCTGATGCTGTTCCTAAGCCTCTATAACCCTTCCCTGCTGCGCCTGGACAAAGGCGATATCAAACGACTGATCTTTTTCGGCTTGGCTGGAATGGCCTGCATCCAGTTCTTCTACCTCTATACCATCAGCAAGTTGAATGTAGCCACCGCTGTCTTCCTGCAGTACCTGGCCCCGGCTTTCATCGCCATCTACGCAGTGTGCTGGAAAAAGGAGAGCCTGGGACGGCAAGGCTTCATGGCCCTGTTGCTGGCCATGGCTGGCAGCGCCCTGATCGTCGCCGACCAGGCGCTCATGGGTCTGAGCCTGCATCTGGCCGGGCTGCTGTCCGGCTTTGCCTCGGCCATAACCTTTGCCTTCTATATCCTGTACGGCAAGGCTCTGCTGGAGCGCTACAACCCCTGGGTAGTGCTGGCCTATGGCCAGTTGTTCGGAGCGGTCCCCTTCTGGTTCCTGGCGCCGCCCTGGTTGGTTATGCGCCAACACTACGGATGGCAGATCTGGCTCTTCTTCGGCTATACCATTCTCTTCTCCACCCTGATCCCTTACGGCCTGGCGCTGATGGGGCTGCGCTACCTCAAGCCGGCCCACGCCAGCATCACCATGATGCTGGAGGCGGTGATGGCCAGTGTATTTGCCTACCTGCTGCTGGGAGAGACACTCAGTGGCATGCAGTTGGCCGGGTGCAGCCTGATCCTGGCCGCGGTGGTTGCCCTTAACGTGTAAAGAAGACTTGGCTTGCGAGGGGGCGCCCGCCGCGGGGTACCCACCGCCGGGTGCCCTCTGGGCGCGGTCGTGGTCCACTGTAAGCGCAGGCGGAAGCCTTAGTTGCTGCTGCAGGTGCCCGCCCCTCGGGCGCGCACGTCTACACACAGGCAAATTGCCTCTTCATGTCTCAGATTTCTGACCGGCGTCCGGACCTGGGACAGCGACAGCCTGTTCTTTTTCAAAGCGGGCCTCGGCCACCAGGTCCGACAGGGACTCCTGGGCCTCGGCAAAGCCGGACTTGATCTTATCTGTAAGGTCAGCCAGGCTCTGCATCGCCGTGGCCAGGGCCGGCTTCAGGGCCGGCTTCACCGACGGCCACAGGGCGGCAGCCGCCAGGGCCACAGTCGCTCCCAGCAGGAAAGCCTTGGTTTCCGGGGCACCCAGCAGTTTGCCGGGGCTTGTTCTGGGCGCGGCATCCCTCACTGCCACACCACTGTCAGCCAGTTGGCGCCGCACCTCCTCCCGGATGATCCGGGCCAGTTCCGTTTCCAGGTTATCAGCCATCTAGTCATACTCCTCCTTTTCAAGAGACCAATTTACTTAAGGATGTCGTCCTTTCCAGCAGAAAATCCAGCACAGCCGGGAACAGGATCAGGGGCGCCGACCCGGCCCAATCGCCCGCGGACAGCGCCCTGGCGCCGAACAGGCGCTGGCCGAACGGCAGGTAGATGGACAGGGCCAGCAGCCCCACCGAAACCGCCGATGCTCCGGCAAGCATCGTTGACGGAACGCCCTGCGGGCGACAGGCCAGGGCATAGAAGATCTGCTGGGCGGTCAGACCACCGAAGGCCAGCGTCCGGGCAGTGGTCAGATCCGTGGTCTTCAACATATGCCGGTAAGCCAGCAGCACCGTCAGGCCGCTGCTCAGGCCGGTTATCGCCAACCTGCGGTTGAAATCAGGACTCAAGAGCGGACGGTAACGCAGGGGTGGCTGCCGCATCACATCCGGATCCGGTGGAGAAACGCTCAGAGCAATGGCCGGCAGGCCGTCGCCGATCAGGTTGATCCAGAGCAGTTGCAAGGGCAGCAGAGGCAGCGGCAGCCCCAGGAAGACCGCTCCCAGCATCAGGATCACCTCGCCGGCGTTGGTGCCCAGCAAGTACTGCAGGCTGCGCCGGATGCTCCGGTAGGTCCCGCGCCCCTCCTCCACTGCCGCCACAATGGTGGAGAAGTTGTCATCGCTGAGTACCAGGCTGGCCGCATCCCGAGTGACGTCGGTGCCGATCTTGCCCATGGCAATCCCGATGTCCGCCTCCTTGACCGCCGGGGCGTCGTTGGCGCCGTCGCCGGTCATGACCACCACCTCGCCTCGCCCCTTCAAGCTCTTGACAATCTCGAACTTGTGGCGTGGCAGCACCTGGGCAAACACCTTGGTCCTGGGTACCAGCTCGGCCAGTTGGGCGGCATCCATGCCCTCCAGCTCCGCTCCGGTGAGCACCGGATCCCCGGGGGCCATGAGGCCCAACTCCAAGGCGATCGCCCGGGCCGTGGCCGGATGGTCGCCGGTCACCATCTTCACTTCGATACCCGCCTGGCGGCAGGTGGCCAGGGCCTGGCAGACATCCGGGCGCGGCGGGTCGTGCATGGCGATCAGGCCGGCGAAGACCATGTTCCTTTCCAGGTCGCCGTCGCCCGCCTGCTCCAGTTCTGTTGCAGTGATCCGCTTGTAGGATACCGCCAGCACCCGCAGCGCCTGCTCCGACAGCCCCTGGGTCTGCTGCTGGTAGAAGAGACGCATGGTGGGGAAGAGTGCCCTCTCCTCACCCCCTTCCCGGAAGAGCTTGCACCTTTTCAGGATCGCCTCCGGCGCTCCCTTGGCGAAGACCCAGGCCTGTCCATCCGGGCCGGTGCAGGCGACCAGCATGCACCGGCGGTTGCTGTCAAAGGGTGTCATCCGTTCTATCCGATACTGCTGTTTCAACTCGTCCTGCCAGAAGCCTGCCTTGGCCGCCGCCACCAGCAGCGCCCCTTCAGTCGGATCGCCGGTGATCTGCCAAACACCGCCGTTTGACTGCGGCGGCGCCAGCCGGGCATCGTTGCACAGGGACGCCGCCAGCAAAGCCAGCCGCAGACCCTCGTCAACATCCCGGCGCTCGTCGGATATGAACTCGCCTTGCGGGTTGTAGCCGTCGCCGGTCACTGACCACCAGCGGTCAGTATAGATGACCCGCACCGTCATCTGGTTCTGGGTCATGGTTCCGGTCTTGTCGCAGCAGATCACGGTGGCGCCGCCCAAGGTCTCCACCGCCGCCAACCGGCGGACGATCGCCCGGCGCCGGGCCATCCGCTGCACCCCTACCGCCAGGGATACCGTAGCAATGGCCGGCAGCCCCTCGGGGATGGCGGCCACCGCCAGGCTGGCGCCGCTCAGCAGCATCTCCATCAGGCTGCGGCCCCGCAGCAGGCCGCTGACCACCAGGGCGGCGCAGGCCACCAGGGAATACTGCATGATGCGCGACCCCACCTCGCCCAGGTTCTGTTGGAGAGGTGTCTGCTGGGGGTGGCTCTCCTTGAGCATGGCCGCAATCAGCCCCATCTGGGTGTCCATGCCGGTGGCAAAGACCACGGCCCGGGCGCGGCCGCGGGTGATGCTGGTGCCCATGAACAGGCAGGCGCTGCTGCTACCTGCCTGGTGGCTCTTGGGGACCGGGTAGGACTCGCCGGTCAGCGAGGCCTCGTCCACGTCCAGGTCCCATTCGGAGAGCACACGCAGGTCAGCCGGGACCTTGTCCCCGCTCCGCAGCAGCACCACATCCCCGGGAACCAGCACAACGGCGGGGACCTCCTGCTCCGCCCCGTCCCTGATCACGCTGGCTACCGGTATCTGCATATTGCGCAGCGCCCTGATCGATTGCTCCGCCTTGCTCTCCTGGAAGGCGCCCAACAGGGCGTTCATGGCGACGATGGCCAGGATGCTGACGGCATCTCCCAGGTGGCCTAAAAAGGCGTTGACCACTGAGGCCCCGGTGAGCAATTGCACCAGCTGGTTATCCAACTGCTCCCGGATCCGGGACCAAGGGCTCAAGGCCTCCGGCTCCACCAGTACGTTCTGCCGGTATAACTGCAACCGCCGCTCCGCCTCGCCGGATGACAGACCCTCGGCCGGGTTTGCCTGCAGGGTTTCCAGCAATACCGGCAGGTCCAGGGCGGGCAGATCCAGGGCGGGCAGGTCCAGGGCGGGCACGCCCGGCGCCTGGACGGCTTGGACACCCGCGCCCGGCGGGTGCCCGCTTGTGGGCGCGGACCCGGCGCCGCCTTTGGGCGCGGACAGCGGGACCACTTTTTCCAGGGCAGTAGCGGCCTGCTCGCGATCGGGCCGCATCTCTTCTTCCGCCTGCTCCTCCACCCAGCGCAGACGTCCGGCGTTGATCAACAGGATGAGGCTCAGGATCTTCTGCCCGAACATTGCTGCCGTGGCATTGAATACTTTCAGGAAAGCCAGCCCGATGCCGATCACGTTGCCGGCCCGGGCCAACAGCAGATTCTGGAGGTAGATCTCCCGGGCCTGTCTGGCCAACCGGAAGATGTCGGCGATACGCCCCGGATCGGCCTGCAGCGAATACATATCCGCCGAGGCCAGGGGGATGCCCAGGGCCAGGCTGAAATCCGATTGCGCCATGGCCTCCACGTCAACCTGGCTGGAGCCGATGGTCATCACCAGCCGGCCGCTGTCCTTCAACTCCTTGACGATCGCCGCTTTTCCCCCGGAAGTCATCCTGGCGTGCCAATGCTCCAGTCCCAACTGTCCGGCCAGGAGTTCCGTGTATTCCTCGCCGGAGCAGCTCAACAGGACCTGCCTGTTGATCCCCAGTATCCGCAATACCTCGATGGTCTCCGCTATGTTCTCCTTCGCCTGTTCCTCGACCGCCATCAGGCCGACCGGGCGTCCGTCCACCACGATATAATAGGACAGCAGGCCGATCTGCTCGTAGCGGAGGGCGTTTGCCTTGTAATGATCGCAGGCAATCCGTCTCCGCCGCAGCGTGGAGCGGGTACCGATCAGCAACCTTTGTTGATCCACTGTCGCCCTCACCGCCCCACCGGCCAGTAATTCGGCATGCTGCGCCCGGGGCGGCTGGATCCCCTGCTCCTGGACCTGGCGCCACAGGGCCGGACCCATCGGATGCGTCACCTCCCGGTAGGCGGCTGCCGCCAAACCGAGCAAACGCGCGGCCGGGTAGGCCTGGTCAATCGAATGGAAGTCCTTGACCACGGGCCCCGCTGAGAAGATCCGGGCTTCGCACCAGACAACCGTATCCAGGGACGGCAGAGCCAGCAGGTGCCGTCCGTCGCCGAGCAGGTAGCCGTTCTCGTTGACATGGCGCTGGCCGGTCAACGATACGGTGGACTCGGCCAGCCTGACCGCAGCCGGCACACCTGCCACCAGCATGGACAGGGCCTGATGGAAATCACGCCGCAACAAATAAACACCGCCAGCCAACGCCAGGGTCAGCTTGGTGGTGTTCTCGATCTGATCGGCCAGGCGTTCGGCATCGGCAGGCGGCAGTGATGCCTGCCTCAGTTCGATTGACTGCTCCTCGGCCAGGCCCAGGTAGTTGGCTTTGGCCCTCGCCAAGGCCACTTTTTCCGCAACATTCAGCGTCTCGGTAAGGAACAGGATGATCACCCCGGGCATGCTTTCACGCGCCAGCATCAGGGCAAGGGAGGCGGCGGCCAGCAGCAGGTCGGTATTCAACACCTGGCCGCGACCGGCCCCTCTCAGGCCGCGTTTCAACACCGGGTAGCCGGCCAGAACGCTGACCAGAGCCGCTGCGTTGATGAGTTGGGGCGACTTTGACAACGGGGAAACACCCCGGACGATTCTTCTCAAGGACAGGGCTCCCAGCAGCAGGCCGGCAGCCGCCAGGCGCAGCACATCCCTGGTATGATCGGCCTGCCCTGCCACAGCCTGCCCGGTCGTGGCAGGTACCCGCCTGTCAGGACTTACACCGCGCCGGGTGCCGCGCTCATCACTCAAAAGCACACGAGATGATGGCACGCTTAACGCACCATCAGGCCTCAACCCCTGGTACACAAAAGATGTATCCGCCCGGCGCGGCACCCGGCGCGGCGGCGCCATGCAGGAGGCTGCAGCCTTGTCGACCTGCCCGATCAGCTCTGCCTCGCCGAGTTCCTCTGGACGGTACAGGATCAACAGGCTGCCGGTGAGAGGGTTCGCCTGGATCGAGGTGATTGCAGGAAGTTGCTGCAGCAACTCACAGAGGGACGCCCCGGACAGACGCCCCGATTTCAGTCCCGCCAACTGCAAACGTAGTCGGCCCGGCAGGCGGTGGCGTACCGACAGTAATTCTCCTTCTTTTGCCAAAATAATCACCGTGTTGTTTAAAATGAGATGCTCATGCCCACGCTTCACTAGAAGCGGGGACTTCCGGCCGGTTAGTGTTAAAAATTCGAGTTCAAGGCAGACTAGGAATGTGAACTAGGAATATTGATTTCCCAACGCGCCTGAATTATACTAGCATTATATTTTTTGCTATCCCACTTTGTAAAGTTATACCAGGAAAGGATGATGACGCAAAATGTTCGGAAGATTGGGGCAAGCTCTCGGGCCCTGGGGTTTGCTTGCGGTAGGCGTCGTAGTCGGCGTCGCGGCATCTCCGCCGCTCCGCAAGGGCGCACGCCGCCTCGCAGTCCTGGCCACACGTGGTGTCCTCAGTATTGCAGATGAAGCCAAGAAGCTCACGGAAGATATTAAGAAAGTCGCCGGTGAGGCTAAGGGCGAACTGGATAAATTGGTCGAAGAGGCGAGAACCGTGGGTACGGAAGGAACTGCTCAGGCCGAGTAAGTTTCCGGGTCCATGAAATTCCCGTTTGTTCTTTCTCGGGACACGCTGTCGTAGAGCAACCAGACCTGTGCGGCAACCTGCAATGAGAATGCTCTAAATAGGCGTTCTGCATGTTAACCCTGACGCCTTCGACCAACCGGGTTAGCTCCTGCAGGCAGCGCCTTTCTTCGTCTGCGGGCGTGGCGCCCGCCAGACGCCACAGTAGCTTGCCCGGCTTCAACCTGCCAACCGGCCATGCGCAATCACTGGCCGCCCGGTTCCAGACCAAGTTACAGGCCTCCATCAACGCCTTGTTCAGAATATGCGTCTCCCGGCTCCAGGCCAACTGCTCGCAGTACCGGGGCGTTGCTTTTCTGTTTCGGTCGCCGGTGGGCAGCAATAAAAAAATCGGCAGCAATACACTGCCGATATAGAAAGACATAGGCGAAAAATCCCGCTCTATTTTTGCGCACACCTAATCCTAGCTTTTCAAAAACTTGTTTCTGATAGTTGTACATTACCCAGCTCATGACGAAGTTTAGCGGCAGGACGTCGATGTCCATCACTTTGGCGATCATCCTGAGTTAATGTTCTTGCTTGTTAGCATTTTGACGTGTGCCCCATTGATCCCGAATGAGAACCTGCTCTCCACCCCCATTGATGTCATGGGGATGCATGTTTTCGCACCGCCTTTTATTTGGTGGGTGGGTGAATTTTCATCTGCCATTATGGGTGATTTTACAACTGCCAATGGCAAGGTGGACTGGAACACCGATTACGGGATTGTAATTATTTGGCCGGATGGCGCTCGGGAGCCTAGCTACCCCAAGGTGGATGATCTACTAGAGCAGCTAAGCCAGATGGCTCAGCAGGGCTACTCCTGGGATGGCCCAACTAGGACGATCACGATCCAATAGCCGGTCTGTAAATATCTTTAAGTACCAAAATGAGGTGATGCTAGCAACCGTGCCCGCAATGGATCTTGATAGAAAAAGAATTGGACTTTCCTTAAGAATTAGCCTTTCCTTAAAAAGAAACTCTAGAAGGGAGCGAATTTAAATGAGAAAAGTGATTATTCCCCCGCTTTTGTTAGTGCTGCTTTTGTTTGTGTTAGTATTACCCGTTAGTGCTGAGCAGGATCATCCTGTTCCGCCCACTCCCATGTCTACCGATGGTTTCAGCTCGTTAAATGCCATGGATGCGGCTGAAACCCCACTTGTAACATTTACTGTGGGCATTAACACTTACTATACTAGTTACCTTGCCAGACAATATGATGGCAGTAATGGCAGCGCTACCATGGATGCGGTACCATTTATCTTTGGGGGTCGTACTTTCGTCCCAGTAAAGTATCTGGCCGAAGCCCTAGGCGCTAATGTATCCTGGGATGCATCGTCACAGAAGATAACCATCTCTTACCCTCTTGCTGTGACCGAAGTGCTGGTTATTGGCAGCACCACCCTTATGACCGGGGGCGTGCCCAGCGAAATGGATGTTGCGCCGATGATTGTCAACGGGCGCGCTTATCTGCCGGCCCATTACGTAGCCGATGGACTAGGGTGCCTGGTACTCTGGTTTCCCGCATCGCAGTCCATCACGATCTATAGTAAAGCTGCCCTCACGGCGGCCGGTTTTACCCAGAGCGACTATAATCTTTTGTTTAGTGGGACCTCCTACGCCGTCTATTAATGTTGTACTTTTCTAGATAGTGCTCAATGGTTATCGCCGGTCGCCGCCCGGAGCTTCTGCGGCAGACGTGTCTCAGTATCTGCTCCAAGTCTTCGTCTTTGATCTCCGGAGCGCCGATCTTGCCCAATTTATTACCTGCCGGGAGGTACTTCACCCCGAAGGCGCGCTCTTTCATGAAGTGACTGCATCGAGGTCGATGACCAGCGCCTCGTTGTTGATCGCTGTCAGGCTGTTAATCGCTTCTCGTGTTTCCTGGGCGTCCAACCTGGCCCCTATTTTCGCCAAAACAGGTGGGTTAATTCTCTTGCCGATGGTTTGTAGATCATCGCCCGTTAAGCTCTTAAAAATTACACTGTAGAGCACTTGCAATCACCTCCAGAAAAAAGCCGTTGGGGTCCCCAACGGCTTTAGAAATCAACCGGATTCAAAATACCCTGGCCGCCTTCTTCTTCAATTATTTCAACAGCTCGCTATCAGCAGATCCGGATACCTTTCTTGATTACTTCGTCATGCAAGAAAGTTCCTGGTTCTGCCGCTTCATATTTCTCGCGGGAATAGGCTCTAGGTTCGACCATTATACTGACATCTCCAAAGGCATTCATCAGCATAACGCCCTCTTCGATAATATCCTTTCCAAATGCCGGGGATACCACTACAAGATCGATGTCGCTGTATTCTTTAGGGCAACCCTTTGCATAGGAGCCATAAAGAAACACGCAGTCGATTGGGATAGTCTGTTTAAGTTGATCAACCTTAGCTTTGAGTCCATCTATTAGCGTTGTAATTGGGATGACATCTCCGAGAGCCATGCGATCATCTCCTTTGCTTTCTTCAAAAGCCCCTCAACCATCACTTTAGTACACCTAGCTGAAACTTCGGCTTTCTGATCAGGATATCTCGCTTCGATAGCGAATTCTGTGAGGGTTGCGAGAAACTTTTTGCCTTCGGCGTCAAAAGAATCAGACAATCCAGCCTTTTCTGCCAAGACTAGTAGGTTATGGATTTTTGGCGGAAACTCACCTTTAGCCTGAATGCACGCCTTGAATGCTTTTTCGACTGCCTGTTGACAGAAGAAAGCTACATATGAATACTTCCTTTTAGAGAAACTTATCTGCGCCATATCCATATCGTCTTGAACTATGTCCAGCCAGTTTTGCACCTGTTTTACAAGCGACATCTTTACATCCCTCGCTTGACGCTTCTCAGGCATAATTATATCCCTCCTCACTTTATCTAGCAATACCTGGTATAATCAGTTATACCTCGCAGCTTGCCATCTGCCGTGCGTAATTCCTGTCATCTGTCAAAAGCACCAAGCGAAGCAACCGCATCAGCCTCTTCCCGGTAGCGATCTCCTCCCGCAACTACACTTCCCGGCAGGCCGACATGGCCACCCGGAAAGTGCCAGGGTCTCCGATCACTTCCGATTCCCATACTCTATACATCCTCTCGATCTGCACCATCTTTCGACATTGGCTACCGGCTTCGGTGTCATTTTAAAACAGGAAAACCCGGCGATTGGCCGGGGCGTAGGATTGAAAAAGTATCGCATATATGCTATAATTTCAGCATGAAATAGCATATTATATATTACGAAGACGGCACAAGGCAGCCCGTCAGAGAATACTTGGACGGTCTGCAACCTAAAGTTAAAGCCAAGATTCTCAGAAACATGCTGCTGCTGAGTGAATTTGGCTTGGAGCTTGGTTTCCCGTTCGTCTCCAACATAGAGAGAAACCTTTGGGAGCTTAGAACTGTTGCTTTTGGCGGAACTTACCGGATGTTGTTTAGCTTACTTACCGGCAGAACATTCCTGATACTACACGGATTCCAGAAGAAAACTGATAAGCTTCCTGATTCTGAACGCGATATCGCCCTCAAACACCTGGAAAGGTATTTCAAACAGAATCGAAAGGAGAATTGATGGCAATGGACGACATTCAGAAGCATATACAAGAAAGCATGACCGATACTGAATTTCAGGAAGCCTGGAAAGAGACAGAACCTGAATATGAGCTTACCCGCCAGATCATTGCCCTGCGCTTGAGAAAAGGGTTAACGCAACGCGAGCTCGCTCATCGTATTGGCACCACTCAGTCTGTTATCGCCCGTATCGAAAATGGCGGCCAAAATTTGAGCATCCGAACGCTTACGAAAATAGCAAATGAGCTTGATGCGGACGTAAAAATAGAGCTTTTGCCTTGCTAAGAAAGATAATTAGCCCGGTCGTAACCGGGCTCAGTTTTAAAGACCTAAAGCAAAGAAAATGAATAACGCGATCGCGATGCCAACAATAAAAAGTATAGTCCCTGCCATGTTATATCCATATATTGACTGAAGACGCTTATCACGGAAGGCGGTGAAATCTATTACAGTTAAAACTGCAATATGTGGCTGAATAGCAAGCGCAAAGCAAATTACTGCCAATAAGAACATTATAGGCGGAAGAACACCGTAATGAGAAAGACTCAAGTTATTCACTGCGTCCAATCCGACGTATTTCATTATGGCAAAATAGACTGGATACCAAGCTGGTTGCCGACAGGACCGGCAGGGACGAAGATCTTACCAGACGGACATATGAGCACGTCATCCCGGATATGCAGGATGAAGTAGCTATGCTGATCGAGCAGACACTTTTCGGACCGGACAATGAAGGAAAAAAATAGGGCCGGACACCGATTGGGCACCGATTTGACTCAGGCAACAGTTTTAGAGGTGAACAAAAACCCCGCAATCGCTTGCGGGGCTTGCTTTCTACTGGAGCCCACATCCAGGCTTGAACTGGAGACCTCCGCCTTACCAAGGAGAGATCATATGTTCTAGAGAATATCCATCAGTCCGCTCAGTGTTAAAAAGTCCACAATTTCAAGGGCTCTCGGCCAGGCCAAATATTATCCAGTCCATATAATCCAGCGAAAATATATCTTTTCCAGGTATATTTGTGTTACTTTTTGTGTTACTCCCCTGCCCTATCTGACTAGGGTTGATTCTGATTTTATATTTCATTTTCAGACCTCCAATGCTTTCTTGAGGTCATCCATGGATTTCCATTCCTCTCCTGTTTTAATCGTATCCTCTGCTTCGGAAAGTTTTGAGAAAAGCTTGATTACAGCCTGCTGTTTTTCATATTCCTGCATATCTAAAAGCACATAGCGGCCTCTGCCGTTTTTGGTCAAAAACACAGGCTCCCCAACCTGACAGGAACGGAGAACCTTGGTATAATTTCTTAAATCCGAAACCGGCTTAATATTTGGCATTCTTCGCACCCCCTTGCTGTTGTTATTGTATCCTAATTCTTCGTAAAATACAACACCATATTTTACAGCAAGCCATATGCTGGTACCATCTTTTAAACTCAATAAGCGTGGCCAGCTTGATCGCAAAGGCCATTGAAATAAAAATCAACGCCGTAGTCATCGCAAGGACGACGTCCCACCGTATGCATCAGCGCACGTATGCCCTACAGGCTGTGAGCGGTAAAATAAAAGGGACGATTTCCGGCCAAAGAGATGAGTTGTCATCTCCACCTAAGCCCCTGCTATGAATGAACTACTTGGTAGCTTTATTTTCCTTTCATATACTTCTTTAAAGCATCATAAAAGTTTTCTCTGCTGCCTGCCATAATTATTACTATGACTTCTCCTTGTTGATTTTCTCCTAAAGTATATGCTATTTCATAATTTACATTATCGTAGTCTACATCATAGCAATATATTCCATCCAAATCTCCTTTTTTCACTTGTCCTGCATCAGGATTTTCTCTGATAAGTCTTATGGCATCTTCATATATTTTCTTTAAATGCTTGTCTTTTATTTTTTTTAGATATCTTTCAGCAGCTGGTAAAAAATCAATTGGGAGCATTTCTAGTCCTCCAGGTCCGAAAATATTTCCTTAAGTTTTTCATCTCCGGACCCTTCAAGCTTGCTTGCTATTAACCTAGCTTCTTCTAGCATTTTTTCAATGGCAGGTTGAACCTGAGCATGCATTTTTTTAAATTGCTCTACTAGCCTCTGACCTTCATAACCTTGTCTTACAAGATCCTCTAAGATTACTTCTGCAAACTCTGTGTCTTTGGGCACTGGTCGGATAATTATCATTGTTGAATTAGGCATTATGCATTCAACTTCATCGCGTATGTTGAGCTTATTAAAAAAATCAGCAGGAATAGTTATTTGCCTTTTCTTTGAAACACTTATTCTCTTAGTCCTCACGTGTCCAGAATCCAAAATATCACCTATTCTTGTTTTCTTAGGTACACGTTCCAAATTATTTACTGACATATTATATGCTCCTTTCTAAAAATAATGCTTAGATTCTTTGAAGTTAAGATTTCTTGGTTTCTTGGTTATTATACCATAGGTTAATATTCTTTGAAAGAGCCATTTAAAAAACTTTTTGTATCTACACCGCCACCTGTATTGCTGGTCGTGGCCCATTTTGGTAGCCCAGCAGCCGTTCAAGGCACCAATGGCATCGAAGGCGGCGAAAGAATTTATGCTCCCAAAACAGAGCCTGAACCAACGCCGGGTGATAGCCTACCTATCCAAGACCAGGTGCCTGCCGGTCGATGTAATCATCGAGCAGATACGTTCCAGGCGGCTCAACCACTACAACCGCAGGGGTCCCTTGTTAATCCAATAGGCGAACTCGTTGGCCTCACTCTCTTGCTTTTTGTTGCTTTTGTAGGATTGGATATCTCGCCCCAGGCAGCGAAAAACCTCGGCCTGGTGATGCGGCATAAAAAAATGCCCGATCTCGTGGGCAATAGTGAAACGTTTGCGGGTTTCGTAACCAATCCCGCTATCGACCAGAATACGGGCGTCCTCGCCCTTTCTTAACAGGTAGCCATCAGCGTCAAGCGGCTCTTCAAAGATTGCTATTCCCAACTGTTCGGCGACATGATCCCGGTTCACTGGTCCAGATAAGTGCAGTTCGGTCCGCAACCGCCGGGCATAATTGCCAGGAGACAAGGCCAATACGCCTACCCCCTCTTCCCCTGCCCCATCTCAGCCAGGTGTTTTTGAATGATTGCAGAATCATGGCTGGAGATGTCCTCATCACCGGTATTCCTGGCAGCGATTGCTACGGGGGTTTCCCGCACCAGAGCCACGGCCTGCTCCTTGCTTCCTTCACCGGCGAGCAACTCCATGATCCTGGGGAGCGAGAAGCGCCATTCCCTGCCGATCTTCGTTGCCGGCAGGCGCCCCTCCGTCACCAGGTTATAGACAGTCTGGTTGCTCACCCGCAGCAGGTCGGCAACCTCACCGACATTCATAATCTCCGGGTACTCTCTATCTTTCAGGGTGCCTTTGATCAGCCCCTGCATCAGGCGCACGTCATCCGGCTCGTAGGCCTCCTCACCGCAGGCTGCACAGCACCATACATCCAGCCCTCTAAAGGTAATATTGCGCCCCATCCAGGTGGCATCTACATCCTTTTTGACCCGTTCCATTTCCGCGCCGCAGATATAACAATGCATTATTATTGCCCCCTTATCTTTTCCTGAAAGACCCCTGGTCGCCCCATACGTCCTTTAGGAAACGGCAAACCGTCACAATTATTGACGGCTCTGGATGCCTCAAGGCCACGATCATATAAAAATCTTGGCCTTCGGAATCCATACTTTGCAGCAGCAGCTTGATATCGTCCCCATGATCCTGGCTCTCAATCACCTTTCCAAGCAAGGCGCATTTTTCCACATCTTCTTCGTCGATACCCCGCTCACCCATACGCTGCAAGGCATGCTTAGAGATCAGAAAACGCCGCCCTTGCGCGGTACTGCGCAATAACACAACCCATGCCTCTTTGATCAGTGTTGCCCTCCTTCTTATAAGATATTATAAGATGATATAAATTGCAATAACATATTTAAAAGGGGGAATAAAAATTTATTGTAACTGCTCACCCTGCTAACGCTTAGGTGAAACTTGGGACAAAGGGATTCCCCAGAAGGGCATCCCGGAGTGCACCCAGTACCGGTGTCAACGGCGTTTGAAATTTCACCCACTTTAGCGTTTGAATTTTCACCCATCCTTGCCCTCAGTTAGTTCGGAACCCGCAACCAGGTGGTGCTGTTAGCCCAATAGAATTCGACCTGTAACGGCATTTAAAATTGACCCCTTTTGGCAATTGAATTTTGACCCCTTACAGATTGAAACTGATTCTTAAGAGAGAGCTACCGAGAGATCGCACCCTTCAGGCAATGATGTTTCGAGCTGTTTCCTGATCAGACCGGCGCGCTGCTTCTCTTTGAGCCGGAAGGATTCACCTTTTATATTGATCACAGTGCTGTGGTGGAGCAAGCGGTCCAGGATGGCTGTGGCAATGATCGTATCGCCGAAGATCTCTCCCCACTGCCCGAAACCGCGGTTTGATGTCAAGATTATAGAACCTGTCATTAATCACTTTATCTGACGGTGACTTCGGAACCGAAAATGACGTGCGAGATTTGCAGTTGCCACCGACAGTGTCGGTGACTTTTCCCTTTCGCCTGATGACAGGAAAAGCCCCGAAGCGGGGCTTTTTGTCCTCTCATCAAAACATCAAGATGGCATCATATCTCTCTTTGGGATGGAGATAGAACTTGACGTCGTCGATCAGAAGATACCATTTCTTATCCTGATTGACAACAGCCGGAAAATAGCGATCCTGCACCCGAATGCCAATCTAGTCCCCGCAATGCAGCGGGCAGCAGTAGCGCATGTTTTCAAAGGCGTGCCATCTCCTCGATTTAGGCAGATACACGAGTTTGGGCATGGTGTCTCCATCAGCACTCCTTGTATTCAGTCAAGATCCTGGCGACATGAATGGCATCCACCAGCTTTTCCTTCCTGACAACCGCATCCAGCAAACAGGATGTACAGACATTGTTGATCTCGCGGGCAATCCCCCGGGTGTGGGCATAGATGGCGTCGATCGCCTCGGCGGTAAAGATAGGGTGCTGCGCTCCGGCCTCTCGCAACTGGTGTTCCACGTAGGCCCTCATCTCGGAAGCTTCCAGGCCGCCCAGATGGTAGCGGATGTTCAGCCGCTGCGTGATCGGTTTGAACAGGCGCATCTGCAGCGTGGCTCTGAGTTCCGGCTGGCCGACCACGACCAGGGCGAGCGGCGAGACCGAATCGATCTGAAAGCTGGTCAAAAATCTGATCTCCTGCAGCATGTCCCCCTGCAGTAGGTGGGCCTCGTCGATTACGGCGACGACGGTTTTCTGCTGGCTCTCATAGAGGTCCCAAACGGCGCGCTCATACTGGCGCCTGGCGTCACTCTTCAGGTTCTGGGGGACGATCCCGAGCTGGAACAGAAGCTCCCGGTAGAAATCCCGGGGCTTCAGGGTGGAGTCGCACAGGTAGATGAAGCGGTACTTCGTCAGATCCAGGGCGTCCCTGAGCGCTCTGATGGCCGTGGACTTGCCGGATCCGATCTCGCCGGACAACAGCCCGAAGGAGCGGGTTCTGACCATGTAGTGGAGCCGGGCCATGCATTCCTTGAATGAGGATGACTGGTACAGCTTCGAGGTCGGGATCTCTTTGGTGAACGGGGTGCCCGTAAGGGTGAAGAATTGGCTGATCATAACGGAACCTCCTCACCCAAAAGCTTGCTGAGGCTCTGTCCGGCCTCCGCTGTCTTATCCGCCATGTACTTCTCGTAGGCGAGTTCGACGTAGTTGAGGCCGGTTCTCGGCGCTGCTTCGGGTAATGGAAAGTCCATGGTAATGTAAAGTAAGGCTGTGAATTGACTGGTTTTACCGGCAGTATTTGTGGTTTTACTTTACATTATCAAACCTCTATATTGATTTAGGCAATCAAGCTAAAATCATTAAGGAGGTCCGATAATGGAGGAGAAACAAAAAACATTAGATATGCTGGCTTCCGAAGTAATCAGTTATCTCCAAAAACTTTCCTATTCTGAATCAAGAATCAACCAATACCGTTCTGCATGGCAAAGAGTTGCAGCATTCATGAAGGAAAATGATCTGCAGCATTACACTGCTATTGTCGGCGAGGCATTCATCTACCATCTGATAGGAGACAGGATCTATGATGACCTTGACCGGTGGGAAAAAGATATCATACAATGCGCCAACGTCTTAACCGAGTTCCTTGAAACCAGTGCTGTTAAATTTAGACGTTGCCAGAAATTCCGCGAACTGCAGGGCGCTGTTGGCCAGACGATGCAGGACTATATCGTATACAGGCAATCTTACGGAATCTCTCGTGACACCGTTGAGGGATACAAACTCAGCTTCCAGCATTTCATCAGTTATCTGGAAGACAATGGTATCGGCAATGTGCGTTTAATCAACCAGCAACTTTTGATAAACTATGCGAATCAACACGGATTCTGCACCCCATATGTCAGGCATAGAGATCTTTCTGTCCTGAAGGGATATTTGAGATACCTCTATGACCAGAGACTGACCGAGACCGACTATTCAAGGATGGTTCCCAGAGATAAATACGTGAGACAGCCCAAGCTTCCCTCGACATACACAAGGGAAGAGGTGGAAGCGCTGATAGCATCCATCGATCGCAGCAGCCCGAAAGGGAAACGGGACTATGCCATGGTGCTGATAACAGCACGTCTGGGACTCAGGGCAACGGATGTCTGTTGCCTCACCTTTGAAAACATCCGGTGGGAGCAAAGCCTCATCGTTCTTAGCCAGCAGAAAACCGGCGAGAGAATCGAACTCCCCCTTCTGTCGGAGATCGGCGAAGCAATCATTGATTACCTGAAATATGGCCGGCCAAAATCTGAGCTGCCATATATATTCCTGCATTTAATCTCCCCGTATGACCGTCTTAACCGGTCAACCCTTCACAGCATTGTCTGCCTCTACCTCAGAAGGGCAGGCATCCATTATGAAAAGGAGCGAAGGCACGGTCCTCATGCGCTCCGCCATAGCCTGGCAGGAGTGCTGCTCGCAAAGAAGACACCGATACCGGTCATTTCCGAAGTACTGGGACACCGGAATATAGAGAGCACCAGGTACTATCTTCGGATCGACATGAATTCCCTGCGTCAGTGCGCTCTTGATGTGCCTCCGGTATCTCCCGCTTTTTACGAAGGGAGGGCTGGCCGATGAGCAGATATCAGGGCATATACGCCACGCTCCTTGAACAATACGTGGATTTCAAGAAGAGCTTGGGATATAGATTTGAAAATGCCGAGACCACGTATTGCCTTTTTGACCGGTTTACAATTCAAAATGGCGAAAACGAAATCGGAATCACGAAAGAATTGGCCGATAGATGGGCGGTAAAGCGTCTCAATGAATCCGATAGCACCTGCTACAAGAGGGCCATGTATCTGATACATTTTGCATCCTTCCTGAACGATTCCGGCTATAACTCCTATATTCCGAGACTACCCAGGGCCTATAAGAGTACATTTACGCCGTATATCTTTTCGCAGAAGGAAATGGAAGACATCTTTGCCGCAAGCAACCGGCTGGAAATGGACAATTCCATGGACTCGACTGCCAATGTAATACCTGCGATTTTACGCATGCTGTACGGAACCGGAATCCGCGTTGGCGAAGCGGTCTCCTTGAAAGTGAAGGACGTAAACCTTGATGACCGGTATCTGATCATAAGGCAGAGCAAGAACGGAAAGGAGCGGATGATTCCGTTCTCGGACTCGCTGGCAGAGGTATGCCGGCAGTACAGGAATTCGCTGCACGTAATAAAAGATCCGGAAGGCTATTTCTTTGTAAAGCGTAACGGCTACAAGTGCCGTGCACAAACAATCTATGAATGGTTTCGTAAGGTACTCCGGGAAGCAGGCATTCCCCATGGAGGGAAAGGGCAGGGTCCCCGGCTCCACGACCTTCGTTACCCACACCTAAATAAAATCCGAACCTTTTCCAAAGAACTGCCTAATCAACGAAAGTCCCAAGAAAAAGGTTCGGATAATAAATCACTTCTTCATCGCGCGAACGCCGCAGTACGAGGACAAGCTGCCGTTGGCGCCCCGCCATTTCTTGGGTGCCGATTTATCGTTTTCGTCGTCGAGGGTGGCCAGCGCTTTTGCTTCCTGCTCAGTCGTTATGTCCAAATAAACCATCGTAGTTTGGAGTTGCGCGTGTCCCAGCAGAAACGAAATTTGCACAATGTTCATGCCGTCTTCCAGCCAGTGTGAAGCCTTGGCGTGGCGAAGTTGATGCGCGTGAACATCAACGGGAACTTCATCGCAATGCGCACGCGCTGTTTGTGCGTGCTTCCGCAACTGTTTATTGACGGCGTTTTGGCTCATTTTCCCGCCATGCCCGGTGTTTCTTGAATAAAATACGTACGACGACGGATCTGGAGAGTCCCCATGAAAATCTTTGAGGTACGCCCGTAAATGGGCAACCGCTTTTGGCAGCAGGTACAGCGTCCGGATTTTGCTCCCTTTTCCGATGACTGTGACATGCGGCTTGTCCGCGCCCAGATGAAGATGCTCAATCCTTATGGACAACACCTCGTCTATCCGAGCGGCGGTGCTGTACATTACGACCATCAATGCGATGTCCCTGCGCCCTGCCTTTGTTGATGAATCCGGCGCCGCCAACAACGCTTGCACTGCTTTTTTGCTCATACCAGTCACTTTTTTGGCGTATACCTTACGGCGCTGTATCTGTGACGCGGCTTGTGCAAGATGAAGGCAGGAGATGTCCCTTTCGCCGAGATATTTGAGGAATGCCCTCAACGAGGCCAGCCGGTTATTGCATGTCTCGGGGCTGCACGAACGGTTTTCAATGAGCCACACAAGCCATTCCTCAATGTTTGGGACGCAAAAGCAGTTTCCGCTGAGGCTGCCCGGACGAACACCCTTTTCCGTTTCAAGGAAACCGATATACAAACTCAGCGCGTCGCGATACGATTTAAGGGTGTGGCTACTCCGGCTCTTTTGCGAAGGGACGTATTTGTTCAAGAATGTGCTGATATGCCGCGCCACCGCGACAGACTCGTCAGAGGTTTTCATAGTCCACCTCCGGGATAACAGCGTCTTCATCTGTTTGAGCCTCAAGCACATCAGCAAGCCCCGGTACAAGCGAGTAATAATATTTTGTGTCCTCCAAAACGCTATGTCCCATGCTTTTGCTCAGATAAAGAAGCTTCTCGTTGAAGCCGAAACCCTCGCCCGTCCAATGATTTATGTTCTCAATAGCGTAGTTGTGCCTCAATTCATATGCGGTGGCGCGACCGCTGTTGTACCGGCTCCACATCTGGCGGAAGTTCTTCTGTACCCATGCCCTTTTATGAAAGCCACCATTTCTGGCTGGGAAGAAATACGTCCGGCTGGCGTACTGCTTGCTGATGACGGCATCATATTGCCCCATCAGTGACAGCATAGAATCATGCAACACAACATAATGCTGGGCGTGGCCTTTGGAATACTGGATGTTCAGGACGCCGTGCTTGAGATCGACGTCTTCCCGCCAGACCCTCGGTTCTTTTCGCGGAATAACGGGGGTCATAACGGTCGTTAACCCGCGTTTTCGCAGGTAGCGTATAAAGCTGACTACCGGGTATATTCTTGAGCGACACGAATTGTTGGTCTCTGTTTCGCGTTTACCGCACCATGAACTCACCATCTCCTGTGACAGTTCCGATGCATTAGGATAGTTCTTTTTACAATGTCTGTCGAACAGCGTCATCATGACTTCGTAAGAAGACTCGTTCCAACGTCCGGACGCCTTCTGATAAGAAACATACGCCCGCATCAGCGGCGCGAGGAAAGACGTGAATTCACGCATTGCCAAACACCCCCTCCGACACCGGGAACCCTTCTATACGGAGGGCGCATTGCTTTAGATGCTTAAAATCGGCGCTCAAGTACGCTTCAAGAGAATCGGGCGACGTATGACCAAGCGTCCTGCTGATGACCGGCTGCGGGACACCGTTGCCCAAAAGCTCCGTAGCCAGGCGGTGTCGGAAAAGGTGGAACCCTCTGCGCTCCCCGGCGGATTGCCTGACGTTTGAGACTTTCATGATTTTATTCGAAATATTGCCGAGGCTCCCGTTCGTCAATCGTCTGAAAGGGCGATGGCTTGAAATGAACATGTACCCACAGTCGATTTCCGGACGCTCATACGCCAAATAGTCAAAAATAGCGTTGCCGTCGGCAACGCTCAGCGGCAATTCCAGCGGAACGCCTGTCTTTTGCTGGCGGATACAGATTCGCTCATTGTCCCAGTCAACGTCGTTTATGGTTAGCCCGGCAATATCACAGCATCGCAGACCGGTATACAACGCCAGTATTCCGACGGCTCTGTCCCTGAGAGAAAGACCTGATTCTTTGCCCATAAGTGCTTGCTTAATCAGGGCGACTTCCTCTGGTTTCAAATACTGGATGTTCTTCCGCGTTTCCCGCAATTCCGGGAGGAATGCTAGTATTTTAGCGAAAGTTTCAGGCGCTTCGGGGATACAAGCCTTGAAAACCGCAGCTACATTTTTCTTGTATGTGCAGCTTCGGCATAAACTGCCATCCTCGGATACGAACACCGAAAGGACGGCTTCTTCCGTAATCTTTTCAACGGCATCGATGCCGCTTTGCTGCAGGGCGAACAAAAAGCTTGCCGCACTGTGGGATTCACAATAAATGGTGGCTTCTTTCTTACCGCGCAGCCTTTCGGCGGCGCAATAACAATCGATCACGGATTTGAACTCCTGCGCCAACAAGCGATACTTCCCGCGCTCAACGAGTTTTTGCCGACGCTGCCCGTTAGGGTATTGACCGCGCACGTCAAAGTGTTCAATAACCCCCAGGAATGTAAGTTTGTTGCGAAGATACGACGGGGAGCTTGATTTCTGGGTATATTCCAGATATATGTCCGAGTAGGATGTCCAACATTTTGAATCAGCACTTGAAAGAATGCGGCTTATCTCGCGCTTCAGTTTGCCGACATAGCAAGCGGAATAGCTGCTTGCTTCCATGCGCGAAATTAGTTTGGGATAGTTGTCCCGTAAGCTCTGCACGTCCATGTGTATACCTCCTTCATTTGATAGGAGCAGTATACAGCACGGAAAATAACATCCACACCTTTTATAGACAGTTGAGCGGTTTCTCAGGCATTTAACGAAAAGGTTCGGATTTTATTTAGGTGTGGGTAACTCAGAAAATCCAAACCTTTGGATTTTCTGCGTCATGCGTTCAGTGTCCATTCATTTGCTGCCATGGCAGAGTCAGGGTTAGATCTTTATTACTCGCTTCCAATCCTTTCTGAATATCTTGGTCATCAGTCCCTGGAAGCAACAGATAAATATGTCAGGCTGGTTTCCGATATGTATCCCGGCCTGCTTTCCGATATCAATAGCATCTGCGCTTATGCCTTTCCAGAGGTGAGATGTCATGAAACCGACTGACTTTTCGAAAAGCCTGACGGATTTCCTTGCCTGCTATCTGCCTGGTGAAAGAGGCGTCAGTAAGAACACCATTGCTTCCTATAAAGATACCTTCATACTTCTACTAACTTTCCTGAAAGAAAGGAAAGACATACTAGCCGAAAGACTGACATTGAGCCAGATAACTAAAGAAACCATTGTGGAATTCCTGGGCTGGCTTGAAGAAAAAAGGCACTGCTGTGCGGCTACAAGAAATGTACGCCTTGCTGCTCTGCACTCGTTCTTCAAATATCTCCAATATCAGAATCCGGAAAACCTGATAGAATGGCAGCGCATCATGTCCATCCCGGTCAAGAGAACTGAAAAAGCAACCATCAACTATCTGTCAGTAGAAGGCATCCGTCTCATATTAGAAGGCCCTGACCAGTCAACCAAAAACGGGAGGAGGGATCTGGCGTTGCTATCGCTTATGTATGACAGCGGGGCGCGAGTTCAGGAAATCATAGACCTCACGCCATCCATGGTGCGCCTTGACCTGCCCTGCACTATTAAGCTGATTGGCAAAGGCAACAAGGCCAGGATTGTTCCGCTGCTTGAACAGCAGGTAAAGTTTCTGAGGATCTATATGGCTGAGCAAAAACTGCTGGCGCCATATGCAAATATGTATCCGTTATTCAGCAACAGCCGCAGGGAAAAGTTTACCCGCGCCGGTGTAAACTACATACTTGCAAAATATGCAAAACAGGCACGAATGAAGGCGCCTTCTCTGATTCCTGAGAAACTCAGCTGTCACTGCGTGAGACATTCCAAGGCAATGCACCTTCTCCAGTCAGGCGTCAATCTGGTATATATCCGCGACATTCTGGGGCATACATCCGTACAAACTACAGAGATTTATGCACGGACAGATTCACGTCAGAAAAGGGAAGCAATCGAAAAGGCGTATTCGGATGTCGCACCAAAAGAGACGCCTTCATGGTTAACCAACGATGATTTGCTGAGCTGGCTTAAGTCTTTTGAAGCTTGATAATGTAAAGTAAAACCACAAATACTGCCGGTAAAACCAGTCAATTCACAGCCTTACTTTACATTACCATGGACTTTCCATTACCTTTTTCATGCCCCTCTGCCCGGGTGCAGAACCAGGTCTCGTAGGCATAGTGGGCGCGGAAGGCGATAAATTTGTCCTGCTCCTTGGCGAGCTTGCCCCAGCCTTCCTTGACGGCAGTTTTCAGATTGTCATAGACCTGGGTCCTTGCAACTCCACCAAAGTACTCGAAAGCTTTCTGATGCGCTTCCAGAAAGGTTTCTTCACGCTCCACCGGGAAGGCCATGACGAACGGTGCGCAGCTGTGGCAGAACCGGACACAGAAGAGGTGCGCAGTCGTCTTCTCGCCGGCGATGTAGACTGTGGCAGTGCCCCAATCAACCTGGGCGGCCTCGCCCGGGGAGAATGCCAGGGGAATGTAGACATCCGGGCCCCTGGGTCTCAGTTGTGATACCAGACGGCGCACCGTAGATTCTGCGCCCTGAAAGGTTTCCTCATCTCTCAATCGTTCATAGATCCGCTTGGATGTGTGATGCTGCTTATTAGGTGCCGTCTTGTCCTTTTCAAAACACTGGTTTACGAATTCTTGAACTTCTTTTGTGATGACCTTTTTCTTGCGCTCCACCCTTGGTCGTTTTTCCCAGGGCATGGCCTGTCCGAGGCAGTAGCGCCTGACAGTCTTTCTTGAGATCCCGAGCATCCTGGCTGTCGCTCTTTGCGACAGCCCTTCAACTGCTGCAAGATGTCTGATATCCTTGTATTGGTCCACTCCAATCAACTCCTGTCCTCCCCATATCATCGTATTTGTCCAATTCAATGATACGGGGTATTTGGTTGGGGTGGATCCCTTTTACGTGATCACAACCTAGTCTAGTGGTACACTTTTATAATAGCGTTCGTAACAGGTAGTTGTCTGGGTTTTCCGTGTCTATTTTATCGGGGACAGCTCAAAGTGGATCACATTGGGGTTGATGATCGCACAGGCTCGTTCCGCTCATGCAATTGGTGCATTACCAGCCCAAACAGGAAACACATTTGAGGCATAACAGGAGACTTCATCCCACTTTAGTTGCTTTATTTCGCTTTTAGCCATAGTAATTACCTCAATAGTCCAATTTTTCACCTTACAAAAAATAAGGAATGGCAAATAGAGTTTCCTTTTGTTAAGATATCAACTTTACAATGCTCTCTAAAAAAGTATTGCTAAGGGGGCCTTGAAAATTAGTGCTCGCTTCATTAAGAGCTTCAGGTATATATAAACCCTGGATATATATGCTCGCACCAGTGAGACCAAATGTATTTTTAATATTCAATTCTATAATAGTGCTTACTGTGCTTGTAGAAGGGTAAACTAATAACGCAGGGGGCGAGTGGCTTTCAATCCCTTTTCCATAAGCATAGGCGTAAAGAAACAATTGATAGACATCTTGGGGATCTAACTTTCGTTCATCATAATTTTTGTACTTTGCATCAATTGCAAGTTGTTGTTCAATATGATCGCGACTTCTAATCAATAAATCTGGAATTACTTTAGAATAGGAACGTCGAGCTGTTGCGTTCCAAATGATAGACTTATCTTTAACTTGATAGCGTAGGCTGTAATTAAGGTTACGGATAAGCTGCTTTATCCATTTATAAATAAAATGCTCGAAAATTGTGTTCATATCAAGTATAAAAGCAAAACATCTTGTTTTCCCGCTCTTATATAAATCATTAATGCCTAATGCATCAAAGAGCAGCCATACCAATTCATGCGCTTCCTTATAGTGCCCGTTTAAGCGATTGTATATAATTGACTCTCGCGTACCAGCAATATCAAGCTGTTCTTTTTTACAAACTCCTTCAAAGACCAATAGTAAATGCCTGAACTTACGCTTTGTCGCCTCATGCTTAACCCTCTTTTCAATCTCTGACAGTGCATAAGCAATAATCTGATTTTCAATAATGTCACTCTCATATTCGTCATAGCGACACTCAATCCTGTCAACTCTGCCAAAACGAAGCCTCATTTGGCGATCAACAAGTATCTTACCTTTGACTGTCGTCAATTCTGCTTCGCGTTCAACATAATCGTATAGGATTCCTCTCCTGATCAGCCTCTCGCATGCTTCGGCAAAAAGCAAAGCAATTAAATCAAAAAGGTTTCCTCCATCACTGCATAGGGTTCTAGCGCCTATACTGCGTTTAAACGAGTCTATGCCCAATACATATTCAATAAGTTGCAGCAAACCAAGATGTTCACCCGCCAGTTTAGGGGTAATCTGTACTTCAAAATTAGTAAATTTTACAACCCCTATCCAAGATGTCGCTGAAAATCTTACACCATTTCGCAGTTCATCTACTTTAAAACAATTATCAGAAAAACGGTTTAATAGCTCTCGATCATCGGGGGTTAATTCCATCTCGCCAAATGTTTGGCTTTCCCATTCTCTTAAAACGTATGGTGAAGTTGACGTCTTAATCATCACCACCCGATCGAACAAACTCTTCCTCCAACCTGCCGAGTAACACATCCGGATCTTCTAATATTTCCGTATCTAAAGCTTGGGTATCTTTAATAAAGAACCTTTCACCTAGGTATTTACTTAGAGTGGGGTAATCATCGTAACAATACTCCTGTAATAAAGGCAGGATCTCCTGTTTGAAACAGCAAGCAAGCTCTTCAGGCTCGCTAATAGGTTTACCGTTGCTCATCAGAAATGAATGTCCAATCTGCTTTTCTCGACCCTCATGTTGAAGAATCCTGGTATTTATTTGCTCAAGGAAATCATCAAGCGGAAGGTTTCCGATCTTTACACCAGATAGGATTTCGATATTCGGCATCATCTCAATAAATGCAAACCTTCTTCTTAAAGCAGCGTCGAGTAATTTAATGCTTCGATCAGCTGTATTCATGGTGCCCAGTAGAAAAACATTTGAAGGTACTGAGAAAATATCTTTGCTCTGAGGTAACGTAATAACTAAATTACGTTTATCTTTTTCTAAAAGAGTAATTATTTCTCCGAACACCTTTGCAATGTTAGCCCTGTTAATCTCATCGATCAAGACGAGGTATTTTTTCTTCGGATTTGCCTTCGCTTCACTGCAGATTCTCTTGAAAATACCATCTTCGAGGCGTAAAGCCAGTCCGGCGCTTCCAGTATCGATCGGGCGAAAACCCTCAATAAAATCCTCATAACTGTATGAAGGATGAAACGTCAAGCGCGTCAAGTGGCCAACCGTTTCCTCGCCTTTTAAGAAGTCTTGCAATTCCGGATCCCGCTCTATCAACCTGGCCAGCAAATATTCTGTTTCCCCATCTGTTAAGGCAAAAAGGGTCCCTTGATTGCGAAACCGGAGTGGCTCCGAATTTTTCAAAACTTCATCGTTTTGGAGCTCCTCGAAAGTAAGCCCGTTTTTAATTTGATGGACAGACGCCAGGCTAATTTTTTGTTCACCAGTAGTGGTTGGATGTAAACCTTCTATAATTTTTGCCAAAGCGACAATACGTTTATCAGGACTAGCCTGATACCCAATAACCATGTCCCCCGGTTGGACTTTCACAAAGTTTTTTTGCAGACGCCCGTAACGATATTCAACACTGCCATTCGGAAAAAGTTCACCCCAGTTCCAGTTTTGCGGATTAGCAACCATCCACCAGAACTTAGCAGACACTTGAGCCGTGGAAAGGGTTTTTTCTGCTTTATTAAATGCGTCTTGGTCAGCAAGAACTGTTTCCGAATCTTGAGACCCTTGGTCTTTAAGCAACCACCAGACCGAAAAACGCCTTGCATAATATGTTTTTCCCGTCCCAGGCGGTCCGTAAAGAATCACCTGGCCCTTACGCTCGATGGCATCTTCTATTTCCTTAAAAAACGGTTCGGCGGTTAGCTTAGGTGTTTGTATTTGTTGGCCAGGCTGGTTTTGTGTTATCTGCTGATAAAGAGGGAGCGACACAAAAGCAACAGTCGTCGTACCCCAATTTCCCTGAGGTTTAATATCTTTCGCGAAAGAGGTATCCCATTTAACATGAACGATATGTTTATACTCTTTTCTTTCAGAATTCCAATCATAGCCCGGTTCGATGACCTCACCGACTGCCAGCACCTTTGATAAACCTTTATTGGCGATGATAATGTCTCCAGCTTCCAATTCCCGTAAAGTCCATAATTCATTGGCCTTTCTTGTGGCCGTACCCTTGCTGTTGTTATAACCTGCAAGATAAAGCTCGGAGAATTTTTCCTTGAACGAATTCTTAGAATCGAACTCTCTTAAGTCCCCAATTTCGTCCCATCCTACGCAAACATAGCTGCCTGCCAAGCAGTCTTGCCAGAACTTAGCATTATCGCCAGGAGGTACCTTGACAATGCGATTGGACTCCCTTGGATCAGCCCATTGATAAAGGAAGCGCATCATTTCAATTGTGGTCCAGTTATTAAAAGCAGGATTTTGTTTTAATAATGTCAGCAATGACCTGTTCAAGCGGATTGGTTCAGCGTCAATTTCTGTTTTTCCAAGCAGGCTTAAGAAATGTTGCATATGAGCCTTTGTATAAACAGGCAAGATCTCATCCGGAAAATAAAGATGTAGTACTTTGACACGGAGAGAAGGACCAGAGCGCAAAGGGATTAGGTCGTCGATGCTGTTATAATCACCTGCCCCTGCGAGTTCAAAAGCTTTTACAAATGAGCCCCGTACATTCTGCCAAGCATCCTGTTCGTTTTTATAAACAGAGGCGTCATAATACCATCCCGGCTTATTCTTATGCTTGTAAATTATTAGCTTATATGCCGACCCACCACGAATACTTCCTAAATGCTGTGTATTAAACTCAATCCAGCGACAAAAGGTATTTTCTGAGTTCTCTTGCCCCAGGGCGTATTTTTCTACCGGCATTTCTTTCCAAGACTCGATCGGAAACAACTGCAGCATTTTTCCACGCTCTTGTTCGGCTGACTTTGCAAAATCACCAAATAATTCCCTTGGATATTTTTCTAAAGCTTCCTGGAAGGATAACATGCAGATCTGCCTCCCTTACAATTCTGAATAAGCTGGCGCTACGTGGCAACTTTGAAAATATCCACCTTTGTCTCCAGGCATTTTCGCAGGGACAGGTCATTGGCGCCAATTTCGAACCAATTATTGGGTTTCTGGTAAATATCAAGACCACGCCCGATTTTGATTACCCAACCGTTATCCAGGCGGATTTCACGGTCATGCAAGTTGGGATTCAGTTTGATATCCAGAATGACGTCCAGTTCAAGCAGACTTTGCTTAAGCTCATCAAGTCGATCATGCATTTCCGAAACATTGGAGCTATCGTCAGGAGCCGTAATCAGGTTTATCTTCCGGATCGGTGAGAGCTTTACAGCAGTCTCACAGAAGCGGACAAAATTCTGAATCTGATAAGGCACACGCATATAAGGGTCTTCTACGGTGATTTCCTTGGCTACTTTTAAATATGGTCCGATAATCGACTCGTAGCTGTATCCCGTCTCTCCATAGAAAATCGTATAATGCCGCTCCCTGGGTTCATCTTCATTGGGAATCTTGGAGCGATCTTCGCTCACGTCTTGTACATAGGATGATATACCGCCATTTATTTCACTGGTTCCAGGAGCAGGCAAATGTTGTTTTTCCTTAGATGGCTCCCCCTGCCTTAATAAGCCGGCCGCTGGAGATTGCTCAAGTTCTTTACGGACTGGTTTTTGGGTAGCTCGGGCATTTTTAGACTCGAGACAATAGATCACAACCTCATGCCCGTCTGCAGTGAAGTAAGAGAGATTGATGTTCGCGAATTCATCATCCGGTTTTCGCTTGTTCATCTGCTCCTTGACGCGACGGCGGCATTCCACAGCATATGCTACGTATTCTTCAAACTCTTCGTCTTTCGGTTCAGCAACCGGGTGTAGTATTTTTAAGAAGGCACACACAGTTTTTTTAATGCTCTTCTCATCGCGGCCCTCAACACTTTGACCTAGCCGGATTCTTTTACTGACATCCTCGTACCGATTAGTGTGGCTAAACTGATAATGGAAAGCTTCAGCCAGGTAATCGGTTATGAAGCCGTAGTTACTGGTCAGGTAGTCACTGCTGTTCTTTGGCATTTCCCACCCCGGCAGATAACAATCGAACCGATCCATTATTGCCAGGTCAAACTCCTTGGGCAGAGGTATAAAAAGATCGTAATCCGTCGAGTTGACAATCTGCTCAATGGAATAGTCGATATTCCCTACAAAGGCCATGCTAGCATCGGCGATCACGTCGACACCTCGAGAAAACCGCCCATTGGCCATGTAATCTTTCATGATCTGGATGGTGTCCGCGTCCTTGATTTTAATGCCCGCAACTTCATCAAAGGCGACCGCGTCCCAGAAGCCCACCAGGCCGATCTTATTCCGGGCGTTATTGTAGAAAAGGGTTGCTTTAGTAGCCTGACCGCCGCTGAGCAGGGTCGCATAGGGTGAAAATTCACTGAAGAAATACGATTTACCGGTACCCCGGGGGCCTAACTCTATGAAATTATAGTTAGCCTGCACTAGAGGCGCTAACCGGGCAATGAAATGGAATTTCTCTCGTTTCGCTAGTTTTGAGGGCTCTAGTCCCAGCGAACGAAGCACGACGTCCATCCACTCATCTCGGGTAAATTCGCATCGGCCATCCCCATACGCTTCAAAATCAAATCGGCTGAGTTGGATTGGTCGAAGTTCCTCGATAAAAAACGCATAATTGTCCTGGTCAATATCGTTATAGGCAATAGTCACTTCCGCCCAGATGCCGCCCTCCAGGAGACGATCATTGTCCCGGTAGAATTTCTCTCCGATGGCAATGCGATGCGAGTTGAAGTTCTCCAGGGCAGCCCAGTGGCGTTTTTCCTTTTCTATATAGCTCACATGTATTTTGTCAATGAAGCGATGCTTGCCTTTGATAGCAACTTTTGATTGGGCGGCGTTGGCCTCATCCGGTCGAACGTAATTATCCTGTAATGTAGCCAGGACAGCTTCCATCCCTGCCTGGATCTCGGCGGGATCGTCGCTGGCGCAATAGCGGGCCAGCAGGAATTCCAAAACGAACGTCGGGACGTTAGTTCCCTTTTTGATGCGATGCAAAAGGTCCTTCCGTATAACGCGACCCTCAAAGGCAGATATAAGTTTTTCATCTAATTTGTCCATATCATCACACCACATAATCAGTTTTTAATTCTAATTTACAATACGTCGTCAATGTGGATGGATTCATAGCCTTTACCGTAAAGCTACCTTCAAACTCCGGCTGCATTTTAAGCGTCACCTGAACTCGATCCTCTGGTTTTAAAGTTATGGTTCCTGTCGCCGGATTGACTGGACCACCAGCTTTTGCCTCACCTACAACATTACCCTTTTTGTCATGAGCCTCTAAAAGAATTTCAAAATTTGGGTCTTGCGCAAAAAGGTCAACATATTCCAGCGCGACCTCTATGACCGGTAGTCTGGTAGTTATGCGTGTTGCCCCTTTCTTGTAAAATAGCCTTACCGTAGGTTTCCGGTAGTCCGGCTCTTTCGTTTTAAACCGCAGTGTTATCACTGGCAAAACGGCTTCCTGTAAAGATGCTCCACCGTGAAAATAGAGCAAACCGGCGCGATAAGGAACCAACCCCCTTGGGCCGGCCAACTGTTCAAACTCACCGCGTATGCCTGTTCGCTCGGCTGGAATCACGAAATTGGCAGAATCTGCTGTGCCTCTGCCCAAAAGGCTGCGCTCATGGACAGTAATCCAGTCCCCTTGCGGTTTGGCACAAACATCCCCCGCTTGCGCAGGAATGTTTAGAACGAACCCATGATCGGTAGCAATCACCACATCATGGAATCCCATGCCCTTCAGCTTATTAACAGCAATACGTATGCGTTTGAGCGAATCATGAATCATACCGAGAGCGGTTTCCGGATCTACTTCGAGCTGTGCATCAATTTGTTCAGTCCGGAGTATAAGTAGATCCACCGTGCTTGGCAGGGGGCTTTTAGAACGAATAAAGTTCTTCAACGGCATTTCCGCAAAACGTTGACCGTAGCGTTTACGAAGAATATCCATCCGCTGGTTCACATTAGCGACGGGGACATCTCCCAACATGGGGACAATGTCGTCTTTCTCGCTACGTTTCAGTGCAAGCTTTTGCTCTGCTTCCGGTAGCAGGCTCGCCATTCCCACCTTAGTGATGCTCGGCAACTGGGCGAATGATGCCCTCAGTTCAACCTGCCCTTCTTCGGACAATTGCTTTTCCAGTACCACCCCAAGTTCGTAACGCAATGCGTCAACCAAGAAAAAAGCTACTCGGTTGCCACTCTCCTGAAGCCTCGGCGTAATCAGTTGGTCAAATAAACCTGCATTCGCCATCCGTCCCATCGGCGGCCATCCGGATTTTTCAAGGTGATGTATGAAAAGATCGTGAACATTACTGGTCAAGCGTCGATAGTGGCTCCGAACCTGCTCGACCGATTCTCCCGTTGTATCCTGGGCATCAATGTAATCGACTACTGTCTGTTCATATTCTCGGTGAAGGCGGTCCACCTCGCACAGGCAACCAATGTAGAAGTCGATGAGCATTTCCTGACTGTGCGCGTAATCGGGAAGCTGACGTTCATAGTCTTCACATGCCTCGACCAGAGATAGCGCCGCCTGTATCACTGCCCATAGGGCCTGGCTCTCTCCTTTTCCGATCCATACCGAACGTTGACGGTGGCCCAGAATGTCACGAACAGTATCTACGTCTCCACCATTTAGAGCAACCATGGCTTGCTCTAGAAAAAAGCGTTCCTCGAACGGAAAAGTGCCACGTACGCCTAAATCCTTAATTCCTTTGCAATGAGCCGGCAGATCGAATTCCTTTTCAATAATTTCCGCTCGTTCTATATAAGTCGCTTGTGTCCGACGGTCATTGCGGAGCCTGTCGCAGAGGTCTTCAACAAGAAGCCTGGCTTCCGGATTTGCCCGGGGAACATTGGCAAGTGAATCCGGCAGAACTTCCGAGAGATCGAATGCAAATTCACTGAAAAGAACGTAACGCCACAACTCGTCGGCGATTGATGCCCATGTCCTACCCCTGGTAATTAATTTTAAGTTCAGTGTGGCCCGAAACAATTCCCTGGCTTCAGAGATCCATCCATCCTGCCCCATAAGGACTCTCTCCTGCAATTCAGAGGGGGCCATCAACACAAAGAGAATGTCCCGGCCCGATTCCGCCCTCAGCAGCGCTTGTAGGCACGGCCACCCGGTACCTACGCTAACAGCATCGATCACCGCAAATTGTGGGTTGGAATTTTCGCTGAAAATGCGCCGAATTTGGGTGGCATGATCGGGCTTGGCTGTCAGACAAAGATTTAGATACTCGTCGTTGTCGCCATCCGGGAACATGCTGCCGCAAACCGCATAGAGAGCAAACGGATCTCGCTGTTTCTCCTCGTCGGTCAGAGGGTGTCTGCCGGGGACGTAAACAATCATCCCCTTGAGCTGTGGGCTGGGTCGACCGAGTTCCTTTAGCGCCTGCAATGCGGCATCCCGGCTTTCAATGCTGCTCTCGCTGGCATCGACGATCCGGATTTCGTCGGTTGCCAGCTCAAGAGATAATTCCCGGTAGCGGCGTTCAGGGTCATAAACCACCAAAACCCCGTTTTGACTCATGCGATCTTTCAATCTGCCCTGAATAAAGTCCTTAATAGTGCTCATCGAATAGTCCCCACCCTACTGTTTCTTCCCGCGGCTACCGCCGCCTCTTTTTCGGTTCGACAGCTTGCTCTTCGTACAGTTCCTCCAAATCGTGCGCTATCGCAAGCGACTTATCGCGTTTGCACTTCTCCTGCACACGCTTGGGCCAAATGCAGTATGCCAGATGAGCCCAGTCATAGTCGCCTCTCTGCAGTTTATCCCAGGTTTCTTTTAGCGTCCTCTGCCATGGAGTATACCGAAAGAGCTTCCATAAGGGCGAGGCCGTAATCTGAACACCATCATTCAGGTTTGGCTTCCAGAAGGAGGCGATGCGCAAGAGTTCGTCACGGAAATCCTTCAGTTCCAGTTCCAGATCGCTCAGGCGCTCCAGTTCCTTTTCCTCCGCACTGCTGCGGCTGTACTTCTGGCGAAGTTGGCTGGCTGACTCGGCCACTTCTTTCAGTTTAGGCTCGACGAAGTCGTTGACACAGGTATAGAGCGTCTGGTCAGTCAGGCGGTGGTAGTAGAGCCAAAGGGTATATGACCCTGATGCTGTAGACAAAGGCCAATAAATCGGTGCCTGGCGGCGGCTCTTAGAGTATTGTTTGAAGTGGTATGCAAAGAAATTACCAGGTTTGCTGAAGTAATCCCGCAATGAACTGACACCCAGGATTTCGCAGGCTTCCTGTTCGATATCCCCAGCCTTGTCTTTCCATATAACCTCTAAAACGTCACGTACACGGTATACGATATCTTCCTGACGATCTTCATCATCTACCAAGATGCCACTCCATGAAACCTTTAACGGATAATTTCGGGGTATGTCTTCAGCTCCAGCCGGCAAACCGTCAGCTCTTTGCAGCATTCCCGGGGGGCAAACCGGAAATGAACAAAATGGGTTTGGTAACTCTGGATGCGTTTTTTCCTCTATAGGATAACAAACATCCCAATAGCCCATTACTAAGCCAACCAAATATGACATTAACTTTGAACAAACATCAAGCATAGAAACATTACTACGGTTCAGCTCGCTTTCATTCGCATCATTATCTAAATTTGGTTCTTGATCTTGGCATAGGTCACTTTCGCTATCAATTTCTCCTTGATTAAATATTATGGGTTCAAGAAATCCTGAATCTATACCGTATACACGGTCTACAATACAATTAATATTAGCTATGGATTCATTAATGCTAATCTCAGCCTTATTAGACTTACCAACTAACTCATCGAATATTTCACTTATTGAGCCTCTTATTGGAAATCCAATATATAAAGGATCTCCTTCATCGTATCTTGAATTATCTCTTAATATATTAATTGTATCGAAAACATAATGTTCAATACGAGATATATCATCACCGTTAAATTTAATCCATGGAAGACTATCGATAATCCCCGTATCGTATTGCTTAGCGTTAGCCTGTATATTAACCAGGCACCTAACAAGTCTTGAGTTTAAAAATCCAATTGCAAACGCTGGTGATATTCCATTGTTAGAAAGTATAGCCGGACCTTTTTCGCCAATTATAAAGCCTTCTGGCAATGCCCTTACACCAAAATCTTTACTACGTCGTGAATAGGTTCCACCATGTTTCCTATAATATTCAGAAGCTTGGCGTGCCTGTGCAGTCTGTCCATTAACCATTTTGTTAACTTCACATATTTCTTTTCCATTTCCTCGCCAACATATTAATAAATTCAACTCAGAATAAAACACTGCATAATTCCCACCCTTAGTAAAAGGCTCCCATGTTTTAGTAGAACCAATTTCCTTCGGGTCAACTTCCCATTTTAAGCGAATAAATCTAAAATCATCAAATGTTTTCAGGCCCTGCCTTGCTATTGCTGCGTTATCAGAAAACCTTTCCGGCAAACACATAATAGAAAGAAAGCATGACGGCAGTTGGTATAATACTTTTCCTTGCGGCAATAAAAGAATTTGATTGCGATTAGCGTAGAACACCCCAGGATGAGCTAACCCCTTGCAGGTAATTTCAAGATCATAACTCTTACTATCCAAATGCTTTCTATCAATGGCCAGGATATATGGATTTGTCTCTTGTTCTTTTTGTATTATGAATGCACACGATTGCACAGTAGCACCATCCATAACCGGCCATCCTAAATCCAATAAACAAGTAAGCCTAGGGACTATTGTATTCGTCCTAAGCCTATTTAATTTTTTAGTAATTAACCAAGAACGAGATGTTATAGCACCAAGCATTCCGGTACACTTTTCAAACCCTCTTTGTAAAAAAGAGCTATATAAATCAACATATCCATCAGGGTATAATTTCTTTAATTTATTGAAATATGTTCTAATTGCCAGACCAAACGGCGGATTCATCAACACCACGTCATACCGCTTCCGGTAGATATCGATGAAAGCAAACCCCCTGGCCGCATCTCGTGTGAAAAGTCGTTTCCGGTTGGCATGTGTAATCTCTGCCCGTTCGGCATATTCACGCAACGCATTGAGAATTTTCTGCTCTGCGTCATTCCAGAATTGTGTTTTATCCGGCATATCTGTGAAGTCAAAAAGGGACAACTGACGCGGCGGCAGCAGTTCCGGGAACAGGGTCGCCTCTGCTTCCCTGCGATGCAGTAATTCCTCCTTGAAATATTCCCTTGCCTCTGCTATTGCTGTTTCTATTTCTTCCTCTATTTTTAGCAGCGACCCCGCCTCTCCGGCGAGTTGCATTTTATCGAAGATGATTTCCACCAGTTGGCCAAGCACGCGGGGCTTGATACTTTCCGTGAATTCCCGCAGCATCTCTTTCTCGCCGGGCATGGGTTCGGCGCAGACCACGTTAGACTTGAGTATCTGAGGCCGGTCCTGGGGTTTGATGCCCTGCGTCTGCCAACTCCGCTGCGCCCGCAACCACAACGATAAGCCCGCAATCTGGACCGCCCGTGGGTCGATGTCGATGCCGTGGATATTGTACTCGATAATCAGCCGCGGCACGTCCCGCGTCAGCGCCTCTTTGCTTCCGTAGGTTTCCCGTAACGATTTAAACCTCCCGCTTCGGGCGAAAACTCCGGTGTCGAACCGGCCTTCCAGTTCCCAGGCTTCTTCATAGATCTTCTCAAAAAGGTCGAAGGCATAGAGTCCAAAGTGCATGGAACCGCAAGCGGGGTCCAGCATGAGAATTTCCCGGGGGTCTTTGAGCCTTCGTAATGGAATGTAAACTGGCTGTTTGAGCAATTCCTCCTGGCTGAGATTTTCCGCCGGTTCATTCTGCTGGGGGGCTTCTTTGCCTTCAGCCAGGAAGATTTCGTTAGGACGGCGCACCAGGTAACGGCACTGTTCCTTTAATACGGTATTCCCCTGGGTCATCTCGTACCAGATTCGTCCAAGGGTATTGTCGGTGAGAACCTCCACCACATAGCGCGGAGTAAAGAACTGGTTGCGCACGGCCAGTTCCCGGCTGGTGCGCGGCGCCTGTGACTCGGCCCGCATCTGCCGACGTTCTTCCGGAGAGTTAAAGTATTGGTAAATCCAACCGATTGTCTCGTCCTCGGCCCACAACGGCGCGATGTCGGGGTGGTTAATCCTGCTCAGTAGCTCTAATAACGCCGACTCTCTTGGAAAAAGGCGGTCTTGCGGGCTGAACCGGTCAAACAACACGGCCAAATCCAAGGCAAACTCGTCAAAAATGCTGAACAAGTAACAGCGATAAGCATCCCCGGTCTCGCCGAGAGCAGGTCCGGCCAGGCGAGCATAGAGCTGAAATCCCCGTGATTGGTAGCCATTGCCGATGGACTCGATCAGTATGCCACGAGCCTCGGCCATGCGCAGGGCGCATAGTCGATTCAACACTGTGAATGCTTGTTCACGCACGATGCGGTCAAGGCATTCCATAACATTATGCGATGGATCCCCTGCCAGGTAGTGTTCCAGGGTGTCCCGAAGCAGGCGGGCCGTCTCAAGGCGGTTGTCATCCAAGTATGTGAGGACATCCAGACTACTGATTCCCCCGGTGGTAGGGTCCATCCCGTATTCAGCCTGTAACTGTCGCCTAAATTCCTTTGACAGGAGATCGCGAGAATCGCTGACAAATTTCTGAAGTCGATTACGGGTAGGTTGATCAAAAGCCATAATCTATCAGTCCTCAATCTTGATCGTGACTTCAATTTCTTTAAAGAAGGCCAATTCTTTCTTCAATTCCTGGAACAGCCGGATCAGTTCGTCAAGTTGGTCAGCGCTTATAACTGTAGATGGCAGCCTGATCGATCTCTCAACTTTGGTTTTGCCCTCTCGTTTCGCTCGCTCTTTTTCTTCTTCAATCCTTTCTAGCCGCCGCTGCTGTCCCTGACGTACAATGCGCTCTTTCAATTCCCTCAGCCGGGAATGGATGACAAATTCCTGGCTGATGAGCTGCTTGAGGCCTTGCAGGTCTGCAGATACTTTGATGCTCAAGGCGTCTAGCTGCGCATAAACATTGGCCTGTTCCTCCTGAGTAAGCTCACCCCATTCCGAGAGTCGACAAATGTCCTCTTTCCCCGCCCGGATGGTGCTTTTTTGGGATTCAGCCATACCAATGGCAGCATCACGTGTCTGAGCTTTGATATCAGTCAACATCGTGTTCAGATCGGCGGTGTGTTTATAGAAATCATCCCTGTCAAGTCTTTCGGCCACCAGGCCCAGTTCTTCAGCCTTCGATTCGTACAGCCTGCCAGGCACATCGGTACGGGGCAACGACTGGATCTCGCGTTTGTGTAGTTGAAGATCATGGATAGTTTCTTCCAGCCCCTGTTTTAGTGCGTGATCTACATCTCCTGCCCATTTCAGGGAGTCATACAGGGATGACTCCTCCCCACCGAGGCGTTGGGGCGCATCCGATGCATCGGTAATCAGCATATCGGAGATCTCCCGGCTCAGTGAGCAGACGCGTTCAGAACCAGGAAGCCCCAGCGCCGAAAGCTTCCCCTCAAGGTATGCAAAACGCGACTGAAACTGGGGTAGATATTTAGCCGCCGTTTTGCTGATCTCATCTTCTAAGGGCACCACCCTATCCCCCACCAGTTCAGTCAAGCGCTCTGAAGCCCGGGCAAGAACTTCCATCGAGGGGCGCCCCTCGCGCAGCGCCACACCAACGTTTTTAAAAGCATTATTGGTCTTCAGGGCGTCGATGGCTTGCTGGCCATTTACCGTCACCTCACGCCCGGATACTTTCAGTTTGATCTCCCCAGCCACCAGAAGCACAGCTACCAGGTAACGTAGAGTGTCTGGCGACCAGCCAAACGGCGCTCCTGTGAAATAGTCGATCAGCCGTCTTCCTTCTACCGTGCCGTTACGGTCAAGGTAATCGCGAATGCTGACAAGGGCCTTGCAGTCTGCTTTAATGGACGGTTTTCCGCCAGCGATCTGCACCAGGCCCAGGGGATCGATTTTCGTTGTGACGGCCATCAGGTTTCCTGCATGGAGAAACTGTTCTGCAACTGCAGTCTCAACCCGTACCGGAGCCTCGGCAAAGCGGTTGAAAACCTGAACGGCCACATCAGCCAGGTATTTTCTGCCGGCCTCGAGCACATCCTGGTCAAGACTTTCCACGGCCGTGGTCTGACCGCAAAAAATAAATGATCCCTTAACCAAGCAATTCTTCAGCGTAAGTTTCAGTTCACTTGATAGTGTGCCTGCCCGGTCGGATTGGGCAGCACAGTATTTTTTCACTTCCTGGTCGAGTTCGTTTTGGTGCCGCCGGCAAATCTCCTGGCAGCGATAGATTTCCGCAACTTTTTCATCAATTTCCGGAATGATCCGCCCCAGCAGGTAAACCGCGTTCTGAGAACTTCTTTGCCTGGATTCATCGACGATCCGTGTACGGGCGGCCTCGTAGTTAGCGGACTCAACGAATTCGATTATGGTTTGGATTATTTCCCGCTCGCCGGATAGGCTGGCGGTTATAGGACCGGTCTGGGATTTCAGCCCGGTGGTGACCGCCAAGGCACCGTTCAAATGAGTGGACGGAGGAGGAGTGAATGCTTCCCGCAGGGCTTCATTAAATATGCGGCGAGTCTCAATGGCTTTGAGTGAAATCTGAGCTCGCTCCTGCTCAATATCGTTGAGCTTCTCGCTGAAGAAGCATAGGTTGTTGCCATCCTGCTGCCCAAAGGGGACAAGAGGATCGTTGATCATCCCATTGACAGCCTTTTCAATATCATCACTGCACGAAGGAGCGTCGATGGCGGGGTACATGAGGCTGGCCACGTTTTGTACATTCACTGGGAGATTGCCTAGAATCTGTAGCACTGCCACTGTTTTGGCAATTTCCTGGTGCAGCGTGGAATCAGTAAAACGGATCAGTGTTTTTTCAACTGCATGGTGGATCGGAGGAAAAGCCCGCTTGATATCTTTTTCAAGGGAATCATACAAAGTAACGGTGGTGGCCAGCCAACCAACAGGATGCTCCGCTACCGGAGACCGTCCGTCCGCTCCTTCAATCAAGATGTCCTGGATGACCTTGATGGCAGAACGCAGGCCGATCCCGCCGGTAGATTTGGCAAGAGCCCCCAATAAGTGGAGCAGTATGTCAAAGTGCGCCGGCAGAAATGGATAAAGGTTAACGAAAATCTCTTTATTGAAATCCGAGTCGTGGTATTTTGCGTCCTGTAGCTTTGTATGATGACGAAGGCTCTGCCCATGCTGGTCGAACAGTTTGCCCAGTTGTATCTCACCTTGCGGGGACTTACCCAGAAGGCGGCGATTGCAGATTTCTTTGATATCGCTCGATTCCAAGTCAATCTGGATCGGGAACCGATCCTTGAGTTTGTAAAGTTCCGGCGAGTTTAACACCGACCTGGGGTCGTCCTCGGTAAGTGTTTGCTGTGCGGTGCCGATAATCCAGACTTTACCGCCACCGAGGTCTTTCAAGTTCTTGGCTAGGCCATCTAAGTTCAGAATGAGGTTTTGGCGGGACCCGACGTACTGCCCAACTTCATCTATAATAAAAATTATGTACTGCTTGCAAGACGTCTCACGAACAATTTTGATCATCTCTTGCACGCGTTCATTTTCAAACCGCACAAAATCACTGGTTTCTGCTGAGAAGGCTGTGGGTGTTTTAAACAGTTGCGGGTACATCTGATGTGCAATTTCCGGAATTACACTGTCAACCACCAAGGGGTCATTTTGGACATCGGACCATTCCATCCCTAGATCGTCAACAATTTTTTGTTTAAACTCTCCATGCCGTCCGTCTTTTTGCAATCTACGCTCAAGGGCGGCAACTTTGAGATTCCGGGAGTAACCCGCCCACTGTAATACTTTGTAATAAAGAACGGTGGAGACATCTTCCATTGTGGCGCCCGCCAACATTTCGCTTGCCAGATCAAGGAACACCACTGCTGCTGGGAATCGTCTGGCAACCGCAGCTAACAGCGCCTTCGTCTGGGGTTTATGCAAACGGTCCTGCAAATATTGGAGAAAGGCAGTGCCGTCAATCTGAACCCGCGCATCCATAGCCAGACCCAGATACTTGGTGAGAGAACTTTTACCGGAGCCGTAGAAGCCGGAAACCCAGACACCAATTTCATTTTCGCCGGCCATTTCCATTGCCAGTTGCATCTTCATGAGCAGTTTTTCTAGCTGCTCTTCAATGCTTTCCGTAACGATATACTCCGAGATCTCCGCCTTCAGACGACTCTCCTGCGAGGCGCTATAACTGATTACCTTTTCAATAGTGCGGTAGATATCCCGGGTTTGGTCAAATAAGCCTTTGATTGCTTCCATACCCAACTCCACCTCGATAATCTTTCTTATCCGCCCACATGAACTGAACGGTAGTTTCCGTCTTCGGGGTAAAAACGGAGAAACTTCAACTGTGTTTTCCCGGTCCGCTCACCCGGGTAGAGGAATACAGACGGGATATTGAATTTACCTTGCAGCTTACTTTCTATGGACCCAATGCGTAGGTATGGGTGTAGCGCTTCCAGATCTGTTACCAATAATATGGCGTTGTCACGTCCCTCCAGTTGTTCCAGTTGAGCAGTAATTCGGGACTCCAAAGAACCGTTGGTGAGCACATTGGCAAGTGCTTGGTTTGTTTTTTCCCAGGCCAGGGGCGCCTTTCTGTCGGCCGTTACCCAGAGTTTACGAAGCGGAGCATCCTGCAGTATTTCTATAATATTTTCGGTAATTGAGAATGTAGCAACATCCCATCCGTCGTTGCGTAGCCTTGCGGTCCAGGCTGGTAATTGTCGCTTGACTTCAAGGATCTGTCTGGGATCAAAGATCAGATAATAGATGGGTTCAAAACTAGCATGGCCTAGCTCCCGTCCATATCGAATCCGCCTGAGCAGTTCAGTAAAATCATCATTGAGCGAGGACATCAATTAACTCCTCCCAGCTTTTGTGGTTCCAGGCAATACGGATCACATCTCCGGCGGTCTGAACAATAAGGAACCCCTTTAGCGACAACCGCTTCAATGCGTCATGCACGTCTTCTCTTGCCATTCCGAATCGCTCCCAGTCAACATGAGCTACTATTGCGTTGTCGCCTGCCCCTAAAAAATGCAGATCGTAAACCAGAAAAGCGGCCACCCTGGGCTCTATCCGAAAAGGAATGAACTTACGGACTTTTTTAATACCGGGTTCCAACATTCCAAAGTCGGCACAACATCTTGTTAAATAGCCGGCGACACGCTCAACCATGTTATCAGACCAAGACTTCACGGTTTTCCCCTGCTGAATTGCCTTAATTACAAAATCCCTGGCATCTAAGTTACTAATGGCCTCGTTTCCGCTTGAATAACGATCCCAGTAAACTTCGTGAACAAAGTCGGCCAAAATAAGATTGGCTCGACAGGTAAACAGGAGCAAGAGCTGTGTAAATTCAGTCAGTGTCAGAAATGGCGCCAGTTTTTTTAATAAGGCAGCCGGGTAGTCGTTTGCGATCAAATACCTTGGTGCGAAGCATTCAGATATGAGATTCCGGAGACGACGAGCTGACATCCCAGGCAAATTGCCGGAATCTAGGGCGTATTGAAAAAGCTGCGAAGCACTCATGCCTGGCTGCCAAAGCTCCAAGAGTGTGCGAGTTTCCTCGATCGCACCTAAACCAGCCCCGAGTTGTGTATTATAAAGTAGTTCCTTTTTTAATTCCTTCATTATCTGCTATCCTTCTGAAAAAAATGGAAATACCTTATCGCTTGTTTCGAAAGACTGGCTATACAGACGTGCCGCAACCCGCCAAATGTCCTTTCTTTCGACGTCGTCCAGGCTACCGATACGCACAGGACCGACAGCAAGGCCTATATCAGTTGCGCCGCATAATTCCAATGTGTGAAGTGCGTCTGTCATGTTGGATATTTCTCCTGTTGCTTGTTGAAAAACTTCAGAATCGTGCAAAAGAGTGTGTAACTCTTGTTCAATGGTTTCCGAAAGCCTGAACAGATGATATACACCACGTCCAATGCCAATATAATTGTCATGTGCTTTTGCCGCCGCCTCTTTCACCCCGTAATACTGGGCGAGAAAAGACGTTTTCCCAAACACAGGCACTAAAAAAGCTTTACTGCTTGGTGAAAAGAATGAGCAGGACCACCAGTTGAACTGATTTTGCTCGCCCAGATACCCCACCAGCAACCTTAATCTAGCAAGGAAAATAAGATCGCTTCTTTTCATAATGGCGCTCCTTAACCGTCTAATCTTGCATATGTGCAAAACCTGTTTCGACAACTCCCCTTTAAAAACTAACTGCCTAATATTTGCCATACCAAATTATACCCTTTTGGCTATTTCGTCAAATTATTACAAATTCCTGCAATAAATTTTTATATTCAAACAAAAAGTGACTCAACATTTACGCTGGCCGCCCTTTTGATATCCAGCCAACACCAGAAGGCCCAATGCATCCAGAAAAAGCAAGATTAGCTCAAATCCCCTTTTTTAAACATCAGCAACACTCAAGTCTTAAATTTTTACGGGTATCCAGTTCCCTATCGACGTGAAGTATAGTCCAACCTCATAAACCGGCTCCCCAACCACGCTCTCCCATGCTTTTCGGTACAACTCCAGTTGTAGGGCGTAGTAGCTTACCAGTTCTTCCAACTGTCTATCTCCACTCACGGTGTCCGTCTTAAAATCGACAATGACCCAGCCATCCCCTTCTTTGAAAACCAGGTCGATGGTTCCTGAGATGACTATATCTTCGGCTTTATCTTCCGGCTTGTCGATCTTTATGCCTGTATAGAAGGGCACCTCAGAGTAATGTTGGCTGCTGTCCATTGCTCTCTTCCAGAGCGGGGAGTCCAGGACTCTGCCTACCTCTTGCAGCACACGGGGCGCCTCTTTGGGGTTCCGCCTCTCCTCGACCAGCGCCTTGCCAGCAAGTTGCTCGATATTCGCTACCGGTCCTCTGGCGCAGGCATCGAGCAAACTGTGGATCACATTGCCCCAGGACTGGCCTCGCCTGGTCGCCACTCTGGCCGGCGCTAACTCCTTTTCCTGGACGAACGAGGTGACTGCTATGTGACTGTAGCTGACAGTGTTGGCGCTACTGCGTGCTGTTTGAATATCAACCTTGGCCTTAGCAAAATCATCTACTTCCAGCTCTGCCCTCTTCACGGTTTCCTCAATCTTATCCCCGCCCCCGCACAGTTCCAGTTCCGGAACGTCAGTCAGGTGATCTTCGAACGGGCTCCATGGATTGATCTTCGGCTCCCCTTCATAGGTGCTGATCACCAGCAGATCCCTCGCCCTCGTGGCAGCCACATACAGGAGGCGCTTCTCCTCGGCATCCAGGTACTGCTGCTCGGTCTCGCAATAGGCGTCCCATTCTGCAGGTTGAGCCAGGACCTCTCTGGCATACCCCTTCTTCTTCTCGATCACGAAATAGCCGCGGGGCATCCCATCCGTCCTGGAGATATGCGACTTGGGGGTGTGAGGTCTATTCTTCGCCGGGTTGGCCAGAAAGACCACCGGGGCTTCCAGTCCCTTGGCCTTGTGCAGGTTCATGATCCGCACGCAGTCGCTCTCCCAGGGGGCGATGGTGATCTCTTCCTCGATGCCCACTTCTAGCAAATCGGCCAGGTAATCCACCAGGCCTGAGAAGGATGTCGTCCCCTTCCTCTCGGCATCAGCCAGCAGTTCCAGGCACTGGATCAGGTATCCCGCCTGACTACGGCCCATTTCTCCGACCAGAGCATCTGGCACGATTCCCAATTCGGAGATGATAGCTTCCAGGGCAGCGCTGGCCGGAAGATCCTGCATCCATTGCTGGAAACACCTCAATTGTTCGAATGCCCAACTGAGAATATCGCTGTCTCCTGCACCCAGTTGGTCCGGCATGGCAGAATCCAGGTGAAACACGCCGCCGGCTTGCTTGAAACGGTACAACTGGCTGTCGCTGATCCCAAACAGATATCCTCTCAGCACTGCCACGAGCCTGACAGGATCGCCAGGATCGAGCAATGACCGCAGCAGCTTCAAAAGTTCGGACAGTTCCAGCGATCGGGAAAAACCCGCTCCCCCGGCGATCTGGTAGGGGATGCCGCGGCTTTCCAGGGCGCTGGCATAGATGTCCATGTTCGCCCTGTAGCGCATCAGAATCAGGAAGTCCTCCGGCCTGGGCTTCTCAGTAAGCCCTGCCCGCCGCTCCTCATCCGTTCTGGACAGACTCAGGCCTCCTGATAGCGCCCCAGAGATCCAGCCGGCGATCCGGTCAGCATCGATCTTGGCAATCTCCTCGGCCTTGTTGTATTTGACTTTCGGGATGGAGATCTTCAGGAGTCCGCAGTTGCAGCCCCCATCCACCAGGCGCACCGTGTCCAGCCCCTCGAAGGCCGCCTGGAACCTGGTTTCAGCATCGGCAAACAGCGAGTGGAAAACAGGGTTCGCCCACTCCCCCAGGGCATCTACAGAGCGAAAGTTGGTGGTCAGGTTCAGCGCAGCGCCTCCACTCTCCACGATCAACCGTTTGACCTCTTTGTAGATGTCGATGTCCGCTCTCCGGAAGCGATAGATCGACTGCTTGGGATCGCCCACCACGAACAGGGAACCCGGCCGCGGTTTCAGCCTGCGCCAGTCTGTCTCGTTCTGATCCTGTCCGGTTAGGTAGAACATGATCTCTGCCTGGATCGGATCCGTGTCCTGGAACTCGTCCACCAGCAGGTGCGTGTAGCGGTTCTGGAAGTAGGAGCGCACCTCGGGGTTTTTCCTTAGCAGGTTGGCCGTGTGCATCAACAGGTCCTGGTAGTTGAGGCTGGACTTATCCAGTTTCAGATCCCCGTAATGTTCGATGGCATGCATAACAAAATCTATCAGACAGGAATGCCTGTGTTCTCGCCACTGCCTGAGGGCCGAAGCGAGGTATTCGTTCCTGAATGTCTCAAATCGGCTCTTGGCTTGTTTTGCATCATCAGAACAGCGCCAGCGATTCTGCGTGGGGGTTTTTGACCTGTCGAGGTCGGCCAATAACCTCAGCAAAGCGATGTCGTCATCCAGATCGAATACACTGCGCCTGCGGAGCGCTGTTCTGAGCAGTTCCTGCAAGTCGTCCCAGCCTTTTGCGGGCGTATCTTGCGGCATCACATCCTCGACCCAGTCCAGCAGGTCGTAAAGCTCCTGGCGCACTGCATCCAGGTCTGGCCGGGGCACCGGGCAGCTAACGACATCGACATCGGGGTAGGTAGAAAGCGCTTTGTAGCAATCATAAAGATCCTGCGCCTCCACGCCGAGTTTCTGCAACTCCTCGAGAAGGCCTGATCCGTCATTCTGAACTTTTGACAGGTATTCCTGCCAGGCGCGCTCCAGCAGGAGATCGTCCGCCAGGTCGTCCAGTTCTTCAAAATCGGGCTCCAGGTCGGCTTCGATGGGGCGCTCCCTGAGGATGGCTGCACAGAAGGAGTGGACGGTGCCCAGGAAGCAGCGGTCCAGTTCGTCGAGTCCGCAGCTGAGCCGATCTCTCTGGGAACTATCGGTCTCACGGGCATAGGCCTGCTCCAGTTCCACCTGAAACCGTCCTCTAAGTTCCTGTGCCGCCTTCCTGGTGAAGGTGATGGCGGCCATCTTCTCCGCTGGCGCCCGGCCTTCCCTGATCAGGGCAACCATGCGGGCGACCAGGCTGCTGGTCTTGCCGGAACCGGCGCCTGCCTCGACCAGGATGCAGGTGTCCAGGTCCTGCACGATTTGTTGGCGGGCTTGTTCATCCTTCAGAGGAACGCTACTCATAATTTTTCAGCCTCCCCCACGGTTCCAGGCAAGTGTTTGCGGCAATCGAAACAAGAGCTTTTGCTCTACCCACCGCTTTCTCTCGATCGCACACCTCACAATAGTCGCAGTAGCCACAGACCTCGCCGTCGTCCGTTGCCATGAATGCCCCGCTCTTCAGGATGTCGATGAGATAACCCATCAGCTCGGCAATCTTGCTGCGATCTGTTTCCTGCCGTATGGCGCGGCGGCCTTCACCCCTCTTGGTGGGGAAGTAGTACCCGGAAGCTTCCACCCTCGGTGCACCGCCTAACCTGTCCTTCAGGATCTGCTCGGCAGCGATGGCATACAGGGCGTGCTGGACCTGCCGGCCTTTGCAGAGGTATCTGTGCTCCTCGTAGCCCCTGGTGCTGCCTGTCTTGTAATCCCAGATGCAGTAGACGTCTTTGCCCACCCTGTCGATCCGGTCAATTTGACCGTTGAGCAAGAAGGATACCCCTGGCCCGAAATCGATCCTGACGGGATCTGTAGTGCCACTGCCTACGCTCGGCTTCCATCTGGAAAGACCGAACGGCACCTCGAATAAGACAGGTGTCGATGTCATCTCTCTCTCCTCGACGGCCAGAAAAACATCGCAACTATCGCGGATGTCCCTGACCTCTCGATTGAACACCACTTCGCTGGGAGGAGGTGTGACCATCCTGTATCTATCTATCAACTCATCAGCCATCTCGTACATCATGTTCTTATGAGCCACTGTGGAGACCCGCTGCTTTCTCCCCACGATCTCTTTCATGAAATTGCAGTAGATCTCGTGGAGCAACAGACCACGCTCCATTGGTTCCAGCCACTGGCCGGGATCGTAGGCAACTTCCTCCGGCGGTTTCAGACGCAGGACGTATTTCAGGAAGTAGGCGAAGGGGCAGCCCGCCAGGTGCTCGATGCTGCTGCAGGACAGCGTGATCTTGCCTCCGCTCCTGGCTATCTCACCACCGGCTGCCGCCACCATCCCGTCATATTCCGTAGGGGTTGCGCTCTGCCTGGCCGAGAGCGCCGCCTGGCCGCGCCCGATGTTCCGGTAGCACTGGGGCACTAAAGCAGGACCGTTGGCCATGCCCCCGACCAGCACCTGTTCCAGCCACCACTCGGTCTCGTCAAGGGCCTGTCCGGGGCCGTGCGGGCAATACCCGGCCGGGCTGCCAAGGAAACGCAGCAGATCGCTGTAGTCCAGGGATGGGTTGTTCTTTAAAAGGCGAAAAGCCTGCAAAAGCAACGACGATGGCAGACTGTCCCTGTTCTCCACCACATCCAATGATGAATAGCTCAGACATACCCGTCCGCGCCGGGAGGAAAGGGCGGTAAGCATCTCGGACATCGCCACCCTGGGCCGGTCACGTCCCAGGGGAAGCTCCTGGTGAAGGGACTCGCGCTCGCTGTCGAGCAGCACCGGGTCCTGAGAGGCGCCTCCCGGAAAGGAATTCGCGTCCAGACCCACCACGAAGGTGTTCGGACGTCCGGTCCAGTGCAGTTTGCTGTAGGGCGCCAGATGGAGCGCTCCCGGTCTGGGCGAGGAAGCGCCGGCAGAAAACTCATCGACCATGGCAGCCACCCTGTCCAGGGCAGACTCGAGAGTCAGGCCAAAAGAGGCCATCCGGGCAATCTCACCGAGATGCAGGAGCAGGTCATTGAGTGCCAGGACATCCATCTGGTCGCTGACTCTGGCCAATCTGCGCAGCAGAACCGCCATATCCGCTACGAACTTGGCAAAGTCGACACTCTCCGCAGCATCAGGCTCTGGCACGAGCGTCAGGAGACCCTGCAGCAACGAGTCCAGTTGCGCGGTGAGTGCCATTTTCTCCTGAAGGGAAGCATACTTCCGGTCGCACTCATCCAGGTCTGCGAGTTTGCCCTTAATTCTTTCGGAGTAGGCCGCCAGCAGTGAGTAGCGTTTCCGCCCCCAGCCGATACCGGAGTCGCGCAGGATTTCGGCAGCGTCCTGCGGTGGCAGATCTCCTGCTCCATTGTCAGGCCGCAGGCGGATGCTTCCCTCGATCAGCATCTGCCTGAGCACGTTGGTATCATAGTCGCTCTTGATCCAGGCAACGATCCCTTTCAAGGCCTTGCCCGGGAGCGTCAGGCAGGCAGGAACGCCATCCGAGGCTGTAAGCTCGAATCCGGCTCTCTTGCACAGGATATAGAACACCTGGACATACCACGGGCCTGTATATGCTACGGTCACGCTATCAAGAGGGGTATGCATGGTGATAATCCACCGTAGCACTTCCCGGGCCTCATTGGTCACACCGTAGGCATGGAAGATGGCCAGCGTGCCGTCATCGGCGCGATCAGGCGCCTGATCCGGCTGCAGGAGCCAGGGAAGCAATTCTGCATCGGTTGTTCCGGTTGAACCTTCGTCTTCTTCACTGCCAACCAGATTGTCCGGCCAGATCTTGAAAGGGGCTCCAGACAGCGGTGTCATGCCCGGTATCGGTTCGGCTGGCAGGACGATGAGCCGCTCAGTGGGTATCCTTCTGTTTATAAATTCTCTCTCAAGGGGATTTAGCCGGAGAAACGGTGGAATGAGGTAGAATGCATCTTCTGGATCGACGGGCTGTTCGCTGGCCAGTGCCAGCAAGCCCGGTGGATCGATGTATTTTCTGTCCTGTAAAAATTGCTCGTAGGCGCAGAGCAGTTCCTTGATGTCCCGACCCTTCTCCGGGCTGACGAAAGTACCGGAATCGATGCTCTTACCCCTGATTCCACATGACCGCACCTCTGTAATGGCGACAGTGAGCGCCCCGACGAGACCATCGGAATCTCCCTTTCTCGAGAAATAGGCTAGGGCACCTGACTCCTCAAGCTGCCTGTAGACGTTCTCGAAGGCGACGGTGGCCTGGCTCGACGAGATCAGCGTGAGACCTTTCTGAGCCATGAGCAGATCTACAGCTTTTCTAGCCAGACCGTCCACAGTCTCGGCGCACAGGTTGATGAAACCACCCGCATCTCTCGCAAGACTCTCGCGCAACTCATTACCAGCACGGTAGCTGGGGACAATCAGTACTTTCCTCTGGAAGGGGTATTTACTGCAGAAGGTTTTCAGTGACATGATCAGACGGTTCAGACTACCACGTCCTCTCAATAATGACGCAAAAGGATGACTCGTAACCCCCCTGTTAACCCTGATACAATGACAGCGCTCCTTTGAGCCCTTCGATCACGCTGTGTCTCAGCCAGTCCGGTTCGATGACTTCCACCGTCCCACCCCAGGACATCACCCAGGGGATCATCTCCTGGATTCCTGTGACCTCGAAGTGCACCTCAGCCCCGCCGTCTGCCAGTTCCTTGACCGACTGGCTCTCGTGGTAATGCGTCGTCCTGAACTTGTTCGCCACGCCGGGTGTGACCTGCAGGCGCACTTTCTCGGGAGTCCCCGGGTCCGGCTGCGTCCACACCCCCCAGGTGCTGCTGTAGGCATCTTTGAGAGAGAAGTCTTTGGGAATGGTATAGATGCTGTTCTCCACCATATTCAGCCGCTCGATGTGATCGAGGCGGTATAAATGCTGTTCTCCAACCTCGCAGTTACGACCCACCATGTACCAGGCATTGTGGCGGCAGAGGATCCCGTAGGGTTCGACCATGTGGCTGACGGTCTTACCATCGTAGGCGCGATAATAGACGAGGCTCACTCTTTTCTTTTTCCGCAGTGCCGTGAGAAGGTTTTCGATCAGGTTCATGTTCTTGCGAGGGCGGGCGGGGCTGTAACCTGAGACATAGACGTACTTCTCGATCTCCTGCCGCAGGCGTGACCACTCCGCAACTCTCTGCAAGATTCCCTCGAAGACCATCTTCATCATGATCTCGAATTCGTTCGGCAGCAGGGTCCGCTGCTGGGGATACAGGCTCATCGCCATCATCAATGCCATCCCAGGGTCAAGGTGCGGCCCGGCTGTCAGGTCTCTGGTGAAAACGTAATACCGGATGCCGTTCCGATGCTCGATCTTGATCGCCGGGGTCTCACTGGGGAGTACATCGCCGTCATCGTCAATATCTCCATCACCGTAGGCGAGAGGATCAAACAGGAGATTGATGCGCCTGACGATGCGAGAGATCGTCTTGTCGCAGGGCTGTTGATCTTTTACCGCCATGTATGCGCTCTTTAGATCGTCCAGCGTGGCGCCCCCGTCCGGCGTCTTTTCAATTATAGTAACAAGGGTTTTCACCATGGCCTCAGGATGGTCTCCTGTTTTTGGAAAAGGCATATTGTTCAATCCCCCATTATCCAACAAAGGTATTTTGACGTATTTTCTATAAGTAATTCCAGGCTAACCTGATTAATCCTCTGAAAACGCTGAGACAAATTACCAATCATCACACAAGCAACTAGCTAACTGGCTGTATAGTCCTGATAATCTGCATCATCCGTCCACATGCTTTGAAACTCGTTATCCCAGTTCTGGGCTATGTTCTGATCATTGATGATCACCAGGACTTCGTCGTTGTCGTAGGTAGCCTCGTCGGTATAGTTATAGGAACCGGTGGTCACGGTTTTATCATCGGCAATGGTTACCTTGAGGTGCATCAGCCCTTTGTGGCTGTTGATCTTGATGGGGATGCCGGCATTGCTTAGAACGAGAAGTTCCTTTGCCTGGTACTGATTGCTGGATTCTTCTCTGTCGGTGATGATTCTCACGGTAACTCCCCTGTTCTCGGCAGCAGCAATGGCATCCACGATATCTGATTTCGTCAGGCTGTAAATTGCAATATCGAGACTGCTGTTGGCAGAATTGATGACGTTAACCAGGGGTTGAACCGGATCCTGCCCGGCCCGTGGGAAGTAGTATTCCACCGGGGCGCTGTTACCCGCTGCTGCCTGCAGAGCACTGCCGCCCGCAGTGGTTATCGTGACCGCATTGGCATTGCCGTCCCATTGTGCCTGGCATCCCAGGGCCTCGGCCAGTACCCTGAGCGGAACCATGGTGCGCCCGTTGATTATCTGCGGGGGCACTTCACACTGGATCTCCTGGCCGTTTACAATCAGCTTGATTGGTTGAGCAGCATAAGCCCATGAAACCGCCAACAAACATCCGATGGCAATACAAATTGACAAACCCACAAAGAAACGGCGCTTCATAGTACAGCCCCCTCTAGCATTATGTCGCCGAAAACAGCGTATTTGCATCCGGAATTAGTAATAGCTCCTCGGCTATTTGCACAAGCTCTCTTGATATCGGCAACCGCAACATTCTAGGATTCAAATCATTGATCCTGACTCTGTCGAGACCATCGGCATCCTTGAAGGACTTGAGTGACTCCTTACCCCTCTCCGGTTGCTGTAAGCCATAATCCTTCACCAGGGCAAAAGCCTCTTCATCATCTATGCAATGGGTCTCAATGAGATATCTCACCGCATTGAAATCCTCTGGACTTTCAAAATGGATTAAGCCCAGTTTCTCAGCCTTAATAAAACTTGAGAAACCATGTATCGCATCAACGCCATCGTTTGTTCTGCCGATGTCATGATAAATGGCTGCTATGGAGAGGATATCCCTTTCAGACTCAGCCAGGTTTTTAAGGGCGGAAAGTAGCTCGACTAAAAAGAGAACTCTTTTGGTGTGGTTTACTCCATGGATTCCATGAGGTCTATGAAAATGCTCAGGCTTTATAGCCTTGCTGTATTTCTGGAGACGTTCTATGGCTCCGGTTTGTTCCATGCAGGATATGGCCCTTTTTAACTTCATCTCTAATGCCTATTGTTTGATAGTTTAGCTATGTAATGCACAAACACACATACTATAATTGTTGCAATGAAGCTCATTTATAGCACCTCCTCAATCTATGAGCGCGCTGATCATTAAAATCGAGCAACTAAGGAATCAAGCGACTTTTTTAAAAGACTTGACGATGCCAACTAATACAATGTGGTCTTTCTCTTCACCGTTTCGCAACCCATATAATGTGAGGAAACAAAAGCAAATCTGTCTGGATGCGGACTTCGTCACTAACCACCACTTCGAGCAGGCCCCCTCTGGTTCTCGGACTAATCAGATCCATATCAGCCATTCTTCTCTCCCTCTGGCTGTTTTCTAAATATGCCGGACTTCCCACTGCTTATGAGATACAAAGATCATTCTTCCTTCTAGCAACCCCAGAAATTATCAATCACATTCTTAACGATAGTATAATAGCTGTGCTGGACACAAGGTTGTCCATTTAAAGAGGGAGAAAATAAATCTGTGTCTCCGGAACTGCTGCCTGACCTCGCTGGCAACCCTTAATACTGTTATGTTTATCGCCCACGATAACCAAGCCAACCCCTTCAACTGGCTCTAAGCTTCAGTGGGGGATTGCTTTCCCCCACTGAAGCTTAGAGCCAGTTAATTAGGGGCGTAGCCGCTCTTATCCCCCCGCTTCAGAAGCGGGGGCATTAGAGCGGGTAGCCATCGGTAAAATAAAAGGGATGAATTCCGGCCAAGACCAATCTGCAGGTACTCCAGAAGGGTTTCCGTTCATTAAATCGAAAGCTCTGTTAGGAGGGATTACCTTGTTATTTGGCTCTAGAATCATACATAAAACGGTTAAAGAACTACGAAAGAATCAGAACCTAACAACTAAGGAGCTGGCTGCCGCACTGAAACTAGACACTGTTGACATTCTCAATATCGACAACCTAAAGCTGAAGGACGTACCAGAACCGCTAAAATCTAAACTTCTTCCTATTCTTAGTGGCGATTACATGGACAAAATCCCTTGGCTATAGGTTGCAAAGCCGGATGCTCCTCCTGAAACACCAACCCGTACTATCGCCTCGCCTTCCAGACAGCCAGCTTTGTTTAGAATTGTGGGGGAGTCTGAGGGGGCTATAATCCCCCTGTTTTCAAACAGGGGATACATGGACCCCCTTAGTTTTCTCTCTTGAGATCGAGAACCAGATATAGTATCATTTTGTTATGAGGAACACCTGTTTGAAGTATTCCAGCGGAAAGGGGGTGAATAAAGATACCTCTTCGAGTTGTAACCGCCAAAATAGTTTTGGACGCCAACAACAGCGAACTATTGGAGAGCGTCATGCTCTCCGCAACGAAAGTCTATAATGGCCTGCTCTGGAACCTGCGCCAGGAGTACGAGACTACAGGAAAGAGCAGGGTATCCCGGAAGAACCTGAACCGGATATTGAAAACCCTGCCGAGGGCTAAAGAATATTACTCTCTGGCTGTACAGTCCACCCGGGATGAAGTGATCGGGGCTTACAGGTCTTTCTTTGCGCTCAGGAAGTCCGGCCATACAGAGCACCACAGCCCGGGGTTCCGGCGCAAGAGCTACCTAAGTCCTCTGAAGTACCTGCAGAGCGGGTTCAGGGTAGAGAATGGATCTCTTGTCTTAAGCCTGGGGGAAAGCCGTGAAGATGAAAATAAATCCATCAGCATGCAAATGCAACACCACCCGGATGTATCCCTGGAAACCTTGAAGATTAAAGGCGTGACCGTCACCTACGATAAAAGTTTCGGGTTCAAAACCTGTCTGGTGATCGAAACGCCTTCGGTGGAGCCAGTCTCAGGCAACCTCAAATGTTCTGTCGATCTGGGAGAGACGAACCTGATCGCAGCCGTCTTCTCCGATGGCAGTACCGCCATCCTGTCCGGCAGGCTGCTCAAGGCTTGCCGCCGCTACTGGCAGAAGGTGCGCTCCAAGGTCAAACCTCCATCGAAAGAGAACCCCCATCTTTCCAGAAGGTTCGCTGAGATATCCAGAAAAGAGTCTCTCTGGACACACAACTTCCTGCACCAGGCTTCCTGGTGGTTCGCCAACCTCTGTAAAGAGAAGGGCGTCTCCGAGATCGTGATCGGCAACCTGACGGACATACGGGAGACAATAGACTATGGGAACAGGCTCAACCAGAGGCTCCACGCCTGGCCTTTCGCCAAGCTGACAGAGTTGATCCGGTACAAGGCTGAAGACGCCGGAATAGCATTCCGGCAGGAATCCGAAGCCTACACCAGCCAGACTTGCCATGCTTGCGGCAGGGTCAGTAAATCAGCCAGGAAGCACCGGGGTCTATACTACTGCGCCTGCGGCTATCGGGTAAACGCCGATCTGAATGGAGCGGCCAACCTGTTCAAAAATACCTACAAGGTATCTCCCTGGAGCACTGCTCTGCGGAGTAGTGGGGACGTGACTTCCCCCGCGCTCGTGGCCAAGTTCAACGGCCATACGGTGCGCGAACTCGCTCTCTGAGCCATCCTTCGGGATGCCCCTCATTTTAATGAGGGGAGGATGTCACAGGATCGATTTTCAAAATTTGAAACTCTATTTTTAAAATTTAAAATTGCGCCGTTAACCCCTTTTTCAGGGTTGGAAGAACTGGCCATTAAAGACCGTTCATCAGGTACCCAACCTTCTAGGTGATATCCAAGTTCTTCAAGATCGGCAGCCACTTTTGAAGCGTTGAACCTGTACTGCTTAGTTTGGTCCCACTTATATAGTGGGTTAGTGCGTTCGCCAATCCAGCCCCGCTCAACCAATTTCTTTAGTCTTGTCCTGATGGTAGCGACACTCATATGCATCATGGTTTCTTCGGAGAGATCCTGAGCGGTCTTGTATATCCAGCCATGGGTAAGGGAAACATCCAGATCCTTTCCATTCTTGATAGCCCGACCTTTCTCTTCCGCCAGGAAGCGGTCAAAGTCATGGGTTCGTATCGTCCAATATTCGATCTGGTTCAAAAGAACAGCGCTTACGTGGTCGCCAGTTAGCGCAACATATTCTTCTTTGATAACCACTCGATGTAACGGTCTCGTCTGTTTCATGTTGCATCGCCTCCACAAAAAAAGCCGACCCCCACTAAAGAGGGCCGGCAGGAGGCAACAGGAAGAATATCGAAATATATTTCCGAACCTAAGGAAGGGACGGGATTCTATGATCACCGGTCATGTCGAGGGCAACTACAAGTCGTCTTGGACGATAGTAATTGAGCTAGACAAGGAAAACGGCAAACGCGAACGCGTCAAAAGGAGCATTAAGAAAAGAGATTACAAAACGAAGGCCGAAGCAGAACGGTTCATGAACCAGCTTATAATCGAGATGGAAAAGGGGACGTACATCGAACCTAGCGGAATGACTCTCTCGGTTATCTTCGAGAAACGGATACCCCACGCAAAAAAAGGATTGGGAATACAAAACCTATATGCGCAACGTGGGGATCATAAACAACTATTTCAGGCCTGAGCTTGGGCACATCAAGCTTGAGAACCTAACACCGCTTAAAATTAGTGAAGGCCAGGCTGCCCGTTATTGTTCAGGCTTACCCGGCCATATATATCGCATAAACTGCCTACCAGCGCCACGCCCTTCCGACGGGTTATTTATACTGGGTAGTTGACGCTCTGATTATCTAACCGCTTTTTCCTCATGAGGTTCAAGGCGCTTGAGATCCTCGACGATATAATCAAGACGAGAAAATACTTCCTTATGCGTCTTGCGGTTGGTAGACCTTATATCGTTGACTGTGGCTTCAATGGCGGTAAGTTTCTCGTTAACTGGCTTCAATTCCTCCTGGACGATGGTCCGGACTTCTTGCCTGACAGACTGCATTTCCTCCTGAATGACGGTACGGAGCATATTCACCAATTCATTATTTTCCGGCATCGCGCTTCACCTTCTCCATATTTTAATTCTACGTGGCGGGGTATTTTCCTGCTGACTACAACAAACTGCTTTCCACTCTGGTGATTCCTTCAGGGTGGCATCAATGCTACCGTTATTTGTGGTTAGAACCGCATTGGCTCCTGTTTCTTTAATCACCTGCCCTGCTGGCTTGTCTTCCTTGGTTACGTTTAGGCAATCATCAAAGAACTTCCCGTACACGTCGTTCCGGCCGTCCAGCGAAACAGGAATGATGGCTAGGTACAGCGATGAATTTAAGCATTCGATCATGATGAAAATGATGCACCCACTCAATCAGTCTACAAGCCAGATATCAAGAGAAACGGGATTATCGGAAGCCACCCTGCATCTATGGAGAAAGCAGGCCAGAACCAAAGGGATAGCCGTTCCTGGCGGAGAACAAGAAGCAGAGTGCTGGAGCACCCAGGATAAATTCCTGATCGTATTGGAGACGGCCACCAAGAGCGAAGTAGAGATGGCCGAGTACTGCCGCAGCAGAGGCCTTTTCGTGGAGCAGGTACAAGCTTGGCGAGATGCCTGCCTGCAAGCCAATGGCGGTGTGGCGGAAATACTTGAGGCGCTTGAAAATGGCATCAAGGCTGATATTGCAGCGGATGAGCATGAAATTGCTGTAATAAAAAAGCCCTCGAAAACATTGAAGGCGACCCTTATTATTTGGTTGTCAAGGGGCGCTATTTTGAGCAGATTTCTGACGAAGAAATAGCAAAACAGATTCCTTGCGAGGCAACTACCGTATGGCGCCATAGAAGCCGTCTGGTGCGGATTGTAGCCGTTTGCCTGTATGGAGCGCAGGCCGTCTGAAATGCAATTTTACCGTGCAAAAAAACATGCAATATACAGGTGCAATTTACTCGTGATATGCTTTATACGATGGAAAAATAGCGAACAGAGAGCCGCCCGGTGTGGGGCGGCTTTTGGTTAAGCTGGGATTAGATCTAAGTCGCCCGACGGATAACGAAGAAATCCCCTAAGTACTTTGCTCATGCCGAAGCGTGCAAGTTGATTAACGACATCTGTTCTGATTACCCAAGCATCTGGAACGCAAAGATAGACATTTGGAGATTTATTACGGTAGGCAGTAAGTTGGTCTAGGGTATGTGATGGAGTGATATCATCCAGTATCTTGGCTTCACCGATGTATATTCCATGACCTGATTCATCATATACATCTGGAATGAAGCCATCAATCTCCGGTGGTTGTCTGTCAATATATTCAGGTAATGCTGCCCGAATGTTGTTACAACCAAAGCCCTCAAATGTTCTGACAAGAAACCTTACCATTTGTTCGTGTTCGTCGCTCTCAGGCATTTTATTCCCCTCCTAAATGTAATATAGAACCTGCATAATCATACCATATATAGCGCTAGCATTCTATAAAGGAAATGCCTTCCTTATGCCGAATAGATAGGCGAAGGGAGGTGATATAATGGCTGAAGAAGTCGAGTTTTATATGTTTTGCCAAAGAAGATGGGAAAGCCTAAAGCAAAAAGATGCCGGATATTACCCAAGTAGACATGACAAGGTTGTTTTTCGAGAGGCAGCCGAAAGATTTGGAATTAGCGAGGAAGAAGCCTTAGAACAATTTAATTGGATAGACAAAAAACTGGTCGAGCATAAAACCAAAAATATGACTCCAGAAGAGCTTACTCCAGAGGAGCTTAAACAAGCTCTAATAAAGATAGTCCTTGAGAACAAAGAAAGTCCCTACTCAAAATAGCACCTTTTAGTTAATAGTTTATAGAGATTTATTTGATTGTATACAAAAGGAGGTGCCCTTATGAAATTCTCAATTTGTATTGTTCCACCTGGGGGCGGAGAAGCAGACTTTACGATTGCAGTCGAAGGAAGTGCTATTCCTCGAAATGGTGAATATATTACTGTTCAATACGAAAATGGAGTAGGGTGCTATAAAGTTAGATATGTTACTTATTGTTATGAGAAGCAGGGTGATAAATTTAAAGATCTCATGCCAGTAGTTGAAGCAGAGTTCGTAAGGCATCCATACCAATCGCCTGAACATAAGCGATGTATAGAAATGTATGAAAGCAGAGGTCACAAAGCTGATTCGTATCCTGAGTCTGGCTATTAAATTAAAGCTTTCGTATAAGAGCCTCCGGGCTCTTTTTTACTTACGCGGGGAAGTTAAAGTCATGTAGCAGCATCTGATTTACAAAAAGAAAGACCGTCCGGGTCTCGCCTTTACGGTCTTTTTTTGGCACTTATACGATTGAAAACGACCCTATGTGAACTACTTATGCATGCATCTGCAGCCTGCCAACAGGCAGCGCACTTGCTTCGAGACTGGCTAAATTGACTACATGGCTGGCACGGTCAATGTCAATACCTACCAGGTTTCCCTCGCCGTCGAAATCCAGCACCACGCCAGGCGCAATCTCTTTAGA
>Ga0187870_1000300_pt1 | contig 61439 bp, 52 predicted proteins | sample June2016WEW_13_1_3_FD_132974 | JGI IMG/M metagenome (GOLD analysis project Ga0187870, IMG submission 132974) | Peatland microbial communities from SPRUCE experiment site at the Marcell Experimental Forest, Minnesota, USA - June2016WEW_13_150 | ecosystem: Environmental > Terrestrial > Soil >...
ACAGGCCTACCGAGCTGGAGCAGCTTCCTCCAGTTAAGCAGAACCGCCTACAACGCACAGGAGGCCAGGTCGGCGGCTCTCTCCAATACGCCTCAGTTCTGGACCGGTGGCGGCTTAGATTTTCAGCCTGGTTTTGTTTCGGAGTGGATTGTCTGGACTACAGGTCAGACCTGGGTTACCCTAGATCAGAATGGAGGCATATTCAGTGATACGCGGCTTCCAGTCGCCTACGTCAAGCTGATGTTCGCATACAACGCCCTATACGGCACCCCGTACACCACGAACATGCTCACCGCCTACTCCAGCGCACTCCAAACAGCTATCGGCTTCGAGGAGGGCATCTACGCAGACGGCGCGTTGAACAAGAATACTCAAGTCCAGACAAATCAGATCATACTTAGCTCGGCAAGGTACATGAATCCATCACAAATCTCTACCACTTCAACAACGAATGTTGCGTCGTCCTCATCGATAAGCAATAGCGTGAGTCAGACAACAGTAACAGTGGCTGACCAAACGACGATGACGACGGTGACATATGTCTCAGAAACGTCGCTGCTTACTATCCTTATGATGAGCATAATCATTGCATTGATCTTCATCCGAGTCGGCAACCGAAGGATGGTAAAGAGAAGCTGAGCCAATCTAACCCGAGCAGACCCGGTAAATGTCCTTTCCAAGTTTCATAGCAACCACGCCAGTTTCCGAATCCTCATGACTTCGCCTAAGGCTTCGCGAAGACGGCCCAAGACCCCCAGCTCTATGAGGTAGGAGTCTGAGATTATTCTGCGATGCTGAATTCTACTCCTTTTGCTGAGCAGTGGTCTTAGGTTTCGTGAGCACCAGGAGAGCGACCTTACAATTCCGATAATAGCTCGTCCATCTCCAGCCTTCGTCCGGCGCACGCCGTCAAAGAGCACACGCAGTATCCAGAGCAAGAATGCCTCAGGCAGGTAGCGCCTTTCCGCATTTTTCACGAAGGTGGCGAAGGAATTCTTAGCATCATGATAACACTTGAACTCATTGCCGAACCTCTTCGCAGTCCACCGCCACCTATGATAGGCTACCGCGGATGAAACACAAACAACTTTGTGGCCTGACAGCCAAAATCGCCATCCCAGGTCAATGTCCTCGAAATACGCGAAGTATGAGTCATCGAATCCGCCGACCGCCAGAAAATCGCTCTTCCGAATTAGACAAGCTGCTCCGCTGGGCGCTCCGACATAGCCTATTTCGGCCCTCGCTTCATCTGGCATCCCAAGGCCGCGGTGCAAGCCCGCCCCATTCAGGAGTAGAGTATCTCCAAGATCATTAACGGTCTTCGGCCGATCCCTAAAAAGAACTTTTCCTGTCGCGGCTGCGATCTTCGCATCCTTGGACAAAGCGGCAACGACCCTGTCAAACCACTCTGAGCTCAGCTCAACATCATTGTTAACAAGCGCGATAAACTCACCCTTCGATTCTTTTACACCTGAGTTCACCGCCGCCGCGAAACCCTCATTCTCACCTAGTGCTACCAACTTGACCCCATGCTTCCGCCCCAACATCTCTTGCGAGCCATCTGTGGAACCGTTGTCAACGACGATGATTTCGAGTTGGTTGCGATGATAGTGGGCATTCATCAAGGAATTGAGGCATTGCTCAAGTATGTCCCTGCCGTTGAAATTTGGCACGATGACTGAGACAAGCGGCGCGATTTGACCCTCAGGTGACTCTGCGCGATTCATCTTTTGCACTCATGCAGATCGTTGGCTCAGTTTCGCCGATCCTGCAAGACCGGCGAGATCGGAACCGTACAGTTCAAGTTGTTGAAGAGGCTCCTGAGGTAGCAAATAAGTCAATGCCATCAACGGAACCTGTGCAAATCCCTAGCTTTGAGGATAGCATACTGCTTATTGATTGAAAACGTAGACCGCTATTCGACCGCTCGGATTCATAACCTTGAAACCTGGGGGCGGATTTACTAGTCCATACCAACCATAACCGGGGAGCCACCATATCCAGTAAATCCTCACGAAGCCGATCTGCTTTGCATATGAGACCGCTGACATCACATCCCCCAGATGGTAATCTATGATGTTCTTTTGACCGCTCATTGAAATGGATGCGAAACCGTAGAAGGATTCATGGACGAGTAGAACCGATCCTTCACCCATCGTAGCGTTCAGCTGCCCCAAGAGTTTCAATGCATCTACCGAGTCTTGAAGAGGAACAGTGTTGGCTAGCATTGAGGTAGACATGTAGTTAACGAATGGGGAACCGGCGAAATAGGTGAACGGCCTTTCTGGCGGCTGCGTCATATAGCCGCCGCAAATACTCGCGTAAGGGAGCAAAATCGCAATTGCCAGGATTACTTTAAGATGCTTTGATTGAACACTCGACAGAATTCTTGCGAAGCCGCCGAAGGCTAGTATCGAGAGCGGAACTAAAAGCGCGAACGCCCAAAGGTACCACAAACCGAAAGCGAACCGAGGTGAGATTATTGGACTGATCGCCAACACAAGAACCGCCATTGTCCAGACGACTATGAGACTGGGTCGCTGGAGCTTGGCCGGAAGACGGATCCTGTCGACGATCAGTAGGGGGAGTATTGGGGCGATGAGAAAAAGTAGGAAACCAACGATCGTAAGTACGATGTTCGAGTAGGATCCGAATTCAGTTAGGTAGTTGGTGAATGGCGAAATTCCAGCCGAGGAGGTGTCGCTCCAGAAGAACCAGACTCTAACCCCTTGCGCCACAGGAAAGACGTTTTGTGCCTTCTGAAGAACCAGAAAATTCCATGCCAAGAACACTAGCGCGGGTACGGAACTTAACAGCAGCCTGCCAGACCCTGAACTGGGCTTCCGCCGGACTGCAACTTGATAGAACACACAGGGCAATATAGTGAGCAGGACCACTTGATGCGCCAGTCCTGTTAGAACTAGCAAAGAAGCTAACAGAATCGCTCTAGGCGGAGAGTCGACTTTGGGGAGCAACGACAGTGCGAGAATTGCCAACGAGATAGCTAACATCTCAGAAAACATGCCTAGGGATAGTCCCAGAACTGGGAACTGAATTATCACAAAGAAGGCTCCTAGGAGTGCGACCCGATCCGCGGATTGTGCAACATGCTTGAGGTAGTGATAGATCGTTAGGGCAAGGAGCCCGTGCAGGACCGGCGCAAATATGGCTAGTACAGCGTAGGGGTTCAATACTAATGCCGCAGGGATCATTAGCAGGTAGACAAGCGGCGAGAATTGGGGAGGGTAAAAGAGGTCCAGGAATAGGGCGGGTCCCCAATTTCTGAAATGAAAAAGCACGGGAGCATAGTAGGCGATGGTATTGAATCCGAGGGGAACCGGGTAAGCGATCGCGTCGGGAACAGCGCGCACCATGAAACCGGCAATGAAGGCGGCAAAGTAACCTGCTGAGCCCACTTGCGCAATCCGATGATGTGACCGAATTGAGACCATGAAGGACGTCACGCCCATATTCCGTCGAACCGTTATGCCATGTCCACTTTGAGATTGGTGTCACCATTTATAGATGGTTCGCATGGTGTTAATTGTCAGTTCTTGGACAAGTTTACGGTTGCTCCTCTGCATGACGTGAAAGAAGGTCTAGCCCATTGACAGACGCGCTCCATCGAGATTACCAGAACCCTCTTCGGTCCCCACAAATTCATGATGGTGTTCGAAGATCCCATGAGGAGTCAAAGCACTTCTCAGTATCCATCATAGTGGTACACTATGGATCACCGGATGACCTTCAAGAGTGCTTAGATTCACTACTCACCTACTCGCGTGATGCTGAAATTATCGTCGTCGACAATGATGACTTGCCTGCAGAATTCATGAGCGCCTTTCCGGGAGTCAAGTTGTTTCGTTCTCTTGGCAATGTCGGGTTCGGCTCTGCCTGTAATCGTGGGGCAAGATTGTCGAAGGGCTCCGTGCTCGTTTTCATGAACAATGACGTGATAGTTGGGCCCGGCTGGCTACACGAACTATTGGCGCCTCTTTCCGACCCTGCAGTCGGAGCCGCATGTCCTCTGGTTCTGTTCCGCGACAGACCGAATCTTGTAAATGCAGCTGGAGGAGACAGCGACCTTCTCGCGTTTGCATGGAATCGGAACCTCCTATGGCCCAGAGATTCCTTGACCCAAGGGCCTCTCTTCTACGCGCCCGGAAGCTGTTTCGCGGTGAAAAATGATGCCTTTAGAAAGGTCGGCGGTTTCGATGAATTCCTTTTTCTGTTCTTAGAGGATGTTGATTTGAGTTGGCGTATGCGCTTGGCGGGCTGGGAAATAGCCCTAGCCTCCGAATCGGTCGTTTTTCATAAATGGATGGCTTCGACCTCCAAGTTGACACCTTCTGACATTCAATATCTTTTCAACAGAAATCGCCTGCGGTTGATTCTGAAGAATTACGGTAATACCAAGCTACTTGAGATTGTCCCGATGTATCTTAGTTTGCAGATAGGGTTGCTCCTATGGATTATGACTCGGCGGCAAGGACTAGAATTGCGAGCTGTCCTAGCAGCCTGGCTTTGGAACCTGCGTAACCTGCCGCACACTATCAGAGCCCGACTGCGAGCCCAGCATTTGAGGGCAAAAAGCGACAGTGAAATCATACGCTACATGTATCGCGGAGTGGCGGGAGTCCATCTGGCACTCGGAACGATGAAGCATCCCGTCTTTGAGAGCTACTTCAACCGCTCCAATAGGGAGCCCCGTTAATTAGCCGTTAGATTCTTGCCTCGCCGCAATTACACCCAGACTAGTTGCTCGTCATGGCCAATCCCTGTTTCGGGTGTCTTCGGAGCGTTCTGCACTTATGCGGCCGATTTGATCTCGAAAATGGCGTAACCGTTGTAAGTTTCCGCGAAGTTCGCGCTCCATTCGAAGGAGACCACCAAAACCAGCAGGGGGGCCCCACCATTCCTGATAATTACCGCAAGGGAACTTGCGTTCCAACCGCTATCGCGAAAGGCCCAAGCTGCCACGATCAGGAACCTGTAACCGTTCAGGTCTTCAAGTTGTCTCGGCCACGAGAAATTGGCGTTCGCTAGAAAACCGGGAATCCGACTATCCATGGTTACTATTGGGGCTGAGGATAACTGCGGGTTGGATCGTACGTAGAGCACAGCTTCATACATTGCCCCGAGTACGGCCAATCTCTTTTCGTCGTCGTTTGCTGTCAAATGCGTTAAGGACCATGTCTGGTCAGGACCTGGACCTTTGATCGCTTGAGTTACGGCTCCATAGGTGCTCGGAAGACAAAGAATAATCAACGCTGCTCCCAAGACCAATTTGATTTGCTTCGAATGAACCCTGATCCTTGCCAACCCGTCTAAGGTGACTCTCAACAGCTTTCCCAGAGGTGTAGCTGCTAACGCAGCTGCAACCGGAAGGACAGGGATCAAATATCGAATATCGAAGGAAAGCGTGAAGGACCAAATGATCCACGTGGGGAAGAAGAGTGCTGCTGCGACTCTCCTACTTAGTCCACTGAACGCAATTGTCGCCAAAGAACCCCACAGCACGAGAATCAGGAGAATTGGATTGCCGGAATTCGCAGTCGTGTATAGAGACGTTAGTGCGCGATCTAGGTAGGTCGGGTTAGCGTGGCCCCACCAGAAGGGGTCCGACAAGTATAGTTGCCCTTGACTGGTGAAGGGTTGCACACCCTGTACAAGTATGATCCAAATTGGCCAATGCATCATGCTTCCGATGCCAGTTCCCAAAGCAGCGAGGCTGCGCAGGAGGTATCTCTGCGAGTTCCGATAATTCCAGATCAAGTAGAGAATGATTCCTGCGGCCGGAATTATCGCTGAAAGTCTGAACCAGACCGCGCCCCCTGCCAACAGGCCTGAAAGAAAGAACATGGCTCCCCGAATTCTCTCGGGCTCTGAGTTGAGGTTCTGCGCCTTCATCAGTAGAAACAGTGATCCGCTGACCAGCGCTGCCGCGGGCAGGTCGGAGAATCCTGAATGCAGATTGTATCCGAATTCCGGCAAGGATACCAGTAGAAAGACCGCGAGCCAGGAAGTTGAATGAATCTCATGACCCAGATGCCATAGGAAAACTATCGTCATTACACCGAAGATTGGAGTGAGAAGATGGGCGAGGTGCTCGTTAGGGGTTCCTGCCATGAGGTAGAGCCAAGCGTACGTCGCTGCCAAGCCTTGCGGATATATCCCGAAATCGCCCATTGGGCGAAGTGCCTGTGACTTCCAAAAATCCAACGCCCAGAGATTAAAGGTTCCAATGGCGTCCCATTCAGTGAATGGCATCGAAAACGAATTGACCATATACAAGGAGATTATTACAGTCACATAGACCAGACAGAGAATAGTAGCGACATGTGTATTCCTTTTTGGAAGGGCCTTCGCATGTTTCCTCACAAGAGGGCGATATCTATAACCCAAGCCGCATCCTATCACAATCATTAGAATTGTAGCAGACAAGATGTAAGCTAACTGCACCGTCTTGAGAAGACCTACGTAGAAGATGACGACGCTGTTGAGGACTATGCTCAAACTGACTGCGACTGGCAGTTGCTCTGTCAACGTCAGAACCCTCCGAAAAAGCAGCAAGATTATGGGCAAACCGGGGAGGGTCAGCAATGCAATGAAAGCGAGAAAGCTAATGGAGTAGGCGACGAAAAGGTCCAACGACATTAGATCTCCAACGACAGCCCTAGGCCGTAGATTGTGACTTGACTGTTCTTGAAAAGTATGGAAAGCTCTGTTATTGCTTCATAGACGAGATGATGATTCATTAGGACATTGAGGTCGTCTACGGTTAGATAGATGAAACGCACGTTCGCCTCGGTCAGCATCTTGTACACTTCTGACTTGTTCGTCAATTCATAGAGGGTATCAAGAGAGAAAGTTTGATTCCGAAGCAGGCCACCCATAAGCGTCACCTTTGAGTAGGGATACCCGCCGGGTACCCAAGCCTGATAACCTATCGTAGCAACCACTTCACCTGGCCGAAGCGTGTCGGTCACATACTGGATGGCAGCCAGTTCTTCGGGTGAGAGTTGGTGGCTATTAATCAGCCCGAATCCTGGAGTCTGGTACGGAAGGCCTGGAGTCGGCGGTGCGGACGTCCTGTACGTGAACGTCGTGAACTCAGCGTACAGGATTGTCGACGCAAGGCCGGAAGATACAACAAGACCAATCAAAAACCCCGCTAGGAGAAAACTTCTGACTCTCCCGCGATTCACCACACCTCTCAGCTCAGTCCAAAGGAAGAGTGCAGTCGGCAGCACCAAAGCCAAGGCCAAGTATTTGTTCCACCGGAATTCCTCGATGCCAGCGAACTGAAAGAACTGAGGAAGCATCCAGAGCCTACCTAGCAATAATGCCACGGCCGCAAATCCATAGATCAACCCCAATCCTCGAATTCTGTCCCTCCATACGAGTCCAGCAAAGACAATTGCAGGAATAGCCAGCAGCCCCAATATTCCGAACCGCGTCGGATACATGTACGGAGGAACTGTGCTGGTGCAGGCGGGGCAGTCCCACCAAACGTTATAGATGCTGTAGCCGCTCAAACGCCACAATAAGAACAACGCAACCCACGCCGCAAGTCCAGCGGCTGAGAGTGCAACAGCCAGCCTCAAACGTTGAGGAGGAAACGAGAAAACTCGTTTGGACAGTCTCTGCCTCGCGTAGGCCACTCCAACCGACAAAGCAGCCAATACTAGAGCTACGTAGAAAGCACCTAACGAGATGTAGTACCTATCTGGGAGAACCAATCCAACAGCTCCCGTGACGGCCATCCCCGCCAATGTGGCGAGAGCAACCTTCCAAGCTCCCGCGATCCTACCCGAAATTATGACCGCAAACAGAAGTATCGCGACGAACATGCCTCCCTCTGCCACATGCCCCAGAAACGCCAAAGCCATCAGTAGACCAATCAGCACATAACGTGTCCAACCTTTCAAGTCGCCCCGATTGGTCAAAGTCAACAACATCAACGTCGCCGGCAAAGCCATCACCTGCAGCCCGGTCGTGAGAGTTGGGTGGTCTGAACCGAAGTAGCTGTTCGCAAACAAAATGTCGAAAGTCGATACCGATGCCTGGTCAAATTGCATCAGCACATTTCCTGAAAATGCACCACCACTTCTTAACCACAAATCGTACACCCAACCAAACCCCGAGAACAGAGCTAGAACCAGCGCGAGGACAGCGATTGCTCGGTTCTCTTTTTTGAAAAGAGATACTGCGAGAAGGTAGAGTGCAAGCAGTCCGAAGATGTTGGTGAAGTTGATGAGAGAGTATGTGTTGGTTGACGGAGCGCCCGAGATGGAGAAGAGCGAACCCAAGTAAATGTGGAACCACCGAGGGTAGGTATCGAAGGCACCATATGGCATAAGCTTCGTAGCAAAGACCTGATTTCCAAACGCCTCGTAAAGCCGCGCCACAGCGTGGTGGGGCCACTGGTCAGCCACAATGTAAGGCGGAGTGAGAATGAACCTATAAGAAAGAGCTATGACGAATCCTAACACGCCAGCAAGCGAAATTGCCAAGTAAATCCTCCCAGGGCTTCCAGCAGGAAGAATCGCCCGGAATTCCCGCCTTCTAAATCTCACAATGCCTTGTGAGCCATGCATCATTAATTCGACAAGACGCGATCCAACAAAGGCAAAGAAAAGGAGAAGGTTCAAGCAAACTACAAGAGGGATTTCGAAGACCATTGGCATGAGTCCTGCAGCAGACCCAAGCATGCTCAGTAACGGTACGATGAGCAAGCTCAGAAGGTACCCCAAAACCAAAACTTCCAGGTTGTTGAACTGGCGACCATGATCTAACAGCGAAAGCAGAAAGTACCCAGGCAGAAAGGTTGTGAGAAGGATCGCTCCAAGGATCCGAAGATAATTCACGCCGGGGACAGCAAGCCAATCAGCCCAGATCAGACCGGGCCCCATGGAAGGAATAACATACAGGGCGACGCATGATGCCAGTAGCAAAGAGCCCGCTACTGTGTCCCACCACGAAAAAAGGAACTTGGGAACCTGACTCACGGACAGGGGACGGGCTGCGTCCAGCTCTCGTGTGAGCACTCGGTCACTAGGCTTAGTGCAGATCACGCCAGCCACTCCAAATCCAATAATCGCTGCCAACGCCACGTAGATCGCGCTTGAAGCGAAATTCAGGACAGGTAAAAGGAGAGCAGCTGTGGCCACGGATGCTACTAGTGCTCCGAGGAGGGTTGGATTCCATTCGTTCCTGATTGGAGCTCCCACCTTGATATGAGGACCTTCAAACTATGCTGTTCCGAGCGAGGGTGTCGTGGCGTTGAACCAGACCTGTAACCACGCAGCCCTTCTCTGGGACCCAGTTTCCCAGCCGAATTCAACGCTGTTGCTCGCTGGGTTGTAGACCCAGAGCTCTATGAATATTCTGAAATTTCTGCCACCTTGAGTAATCGGGTTGGGCATTTTGATCGTTGTCCCGTTCACGTTGACCTCAAGTGAGATGGCACTACCTGTTTGATTCTCGCCAACAATCTCCCATGAGAATGGAAATTCCCAAGTCTCGTTTTGAAGCAGAACTCGATCGTACTGAACCAGGATAGGCGCTGAGGAGGGCGTGGCGGTGTTTTCGTTTGGTGCTGGTATGGACGCGTTTCCGAGTTTAAACTCGAGTATAGCGTACTGGGCAGAAGCCATCGAATTCGTGGCACCCACATACCAGCGAACTATGGTATGGGGGCTGATGGTGGAGTTGTCGTTTGGATAGTAATGCTCCAACCTGTGGTCGTCTCCTAGCACGTAGATTTGGAAGAACTCCTCGCTCGGTCGCGGGGTGGTCGCCACGTAGGCCAACGTCGTGAATATGGCAAGCGAGGCTAGGAAGATGGCTAGAAGAGTCTTGCGGTAGTTATTTCTTTCTTGCATTCGGTTTCACTCTGACCCGCATGTTCATCGTTTTTGTGACTCTGTATCGTCGATACGCTTGCCCACCGTAATGGTAGATCAGCACGGTAAGAAGCGCCGTGATTGGCGCTAGCGCGTAGGTCAGCAGCCTTTGCTGTTGGCTCCTTGTCTGTGCTTTTTCTTGGAGGCTGAGAGCCTCGGATTGAACGTTGCTCAGGATTCGCAGGGCTTCTTGTGCGGCGTTCTTGGCGTCTGAAAGCTGGCCTCGCTTCTCTAGGGCATTGGCTGATTCTATCAGTTGCAGTGCCTGATTCAGCTTCTCCACGCTGCCTGAAAGTTCATTATTAGTGGCTCCGGCTAGGTTCGCTGTCTGCACGGCTTTCACTGTTTCCAAGAATTTTGCGCGTGCATCTTGGCTTGGCAATCCTTGTTTCGGGTAAGTTGCCTGGGCCGCGGCGATAACCACGATCAGGAAAAGTATGGTAACCAGTGCAAGCATTATTGAATGAATTTTCAAGTTGTTTCTCGAACGCCTTATTGCTCTCTTCTTCTCTCTTTCGAACCGTTGAGGAGCTTCTGCTTTGCCAAAGCCCCTTCAGGCGTCAAGCTCGCTTCATGAGACTATTATGGATTTGGCAAAAGCGAAGCCGCGCAGCACAGTTCGTGAGCTGTACGAGGGAGCAAGAGCGCTTCAACAAGACTTGGACGAGGAAGAGTTCACTCAGGCAGTTGTTGAACTTGCTGATGATGGAAGAGTGGATTTGGAGGAAAACATTTCTCCCTCAGCCTCCTTCGCGAAGTTTCTGACAACATGGTATCTGAGTCTCTGGTTTTACTGTGTGCTGGTGGTTACGGTCCTGACTTTGGTTGCGGTGTATTTGCTTCCTCAAGCGTACCCACTTGTTGCGATTCGATGGGGTGCAGGTTCCGGCTTTGTCCTGTTTCTGCCAGGTTACGTCACTTTGCGGGCCCTCTTTCCGAAGAGGGAACTCGACAGCGTGGAGAATTTCGCCCTAAGCCTCGGGTTAAGCCTAGCATTAGTTCCGTTGATTGGTCTTGTCCTGAACTATACCGCGTGGGGAATCACGTTGGACGCGATAATCGTCAGCCTCACCTTGTATGTGGTGATAATTGGATGTGCAGCAGCGAGGCGAAGCTTTCAGATCCTTCACGTGAACGCTGAAGCTATCTGATGTTCCTGATGAAGGCAGGTAGGGTTGTCGCATGTGGAAAGCTTAGCTTCAGACCAACACAGTCAATTTGCGCGGCCACGTATCCTCTGGAATGAGATGTTTATCATATTCAGTATGATTCCCGTGAATATAGACAAGCTGCCGACTATCCAGCAGAACATTGCGATCAAAGCTCGCCCCAGCTGAACGAACCTATTCTCTACTACGAAGATGATTATTACCGGCCAAGCGACCACAAAACCCACTGCTATCAATGCGAGCCCAATTCCTCCGAATAAGAGGATTGGACGGTAGTCGATCAACATCTTTAGGCTTGACCAGAAGATAGCTGGCCCTGCAGATACTGGGTTGAGCTTGGTCTCTCCTATCCTTGGTTTGTAGGTTATGCCAACTTCAGCGATCCTCAAATGGGCCTTCGCGGCTTCAGCTATGAGTTCACTGCAAGCCGAGAAACCCTTATCCAATAGAGCCACATTCGTGAGGATACCTCTACTGAATGCCTTCATTCCGCTCTGCGAGTCATTAATGTCAGTATGGAAGAGGGAATTTCCGACTTTTGTAAGGAGACGGTTTCCTACTAAGTTCAGAGAGCGCATCGCGCCATCATGCATGTTTGCAAATCTGTCGCCGTTCACAAAATCGGCTTCGTCCTTCATCAGAGGTTCCAGGAGTTTAGGGATATCGGCGGCGTCATATGTTCCGTCGCCGTCCATCAAGACGATGTAGTCCCCCTTTGACCAGTAGACCCCCTGCATAATCGCTTCACCAAAACCACCCTTACCCACCTGCCTTACTAGTTTCGCCCCGGCTCTGACGACCTCAGCCGGCGTATTATCGCTGGAAGCATCAACCACTACTACTTCTGATTCGGCCCCGTTCAGAACTGTCTTGACTTCTTTTATGACTTGGCCTATCGCACCTTCCTCGTTTTTCGTTGGGATGATTACTGAGATCTTTGGACGCAATAGGTTCACGCATACTCCCTGTAGGCTACTGTCCACCAGTCTTCAATGTAGAGGACATGCTTCAGACTGCCGTAACCTATCTTCAAGGGTGACAAGAATAGGAAACCGCCCATGTTGTTTTAAACATTTCAATTAGACCCGACTGTAATGAGGCAAAAATAACTCGAGGAGAGATAGGATCTGGCCAATTCAGAAGAAACTGTCACCAAGGTGGCTATTCTCGAGTCATAGAGCGGACATATCGCTGAGAATCCTTTCCCTACATTGAATTGTTCTGCCCAGCCCCCAGGCTGCACAAGGGTACCGAGACGAGTACCACATACTACGCGTCCGGTACGCTAGGGGAGAGATCACGAAGGACCAGGTCGACCAAATGACCCGCGACCTACAAGAAGCTAACATGAAGACGCAGAAGCCCACTTAGAATGGAATAATGTCGTCACCCAGCGGGCAATCAGCCGTGTTTATGTCGTTTTATGTCGCTGTTTGAGACTGGAATGTTGCAATATTGCAGTTCTATTAGAAAATCAAGAACGACGAGTCTAGGAATAGAACGACCCCCAAGCCATTTGAAAACCCCTGACATGCAGCGTAGGATTATTGAAGCAAATACTCATTTTGAACACAACAGAAGACCGAAACCGATGATGACGTACCTAAGGAAATTCCACGAGTCCACCTCTTGGACAAAAGGCTAAAGGACAAAGAAGGCACATTTGCTGCACGAACGAGCCGACTAGCAGTTAGGGGGATGCACGCGTTTGCAAGCAAAACACCCGGCTGAGTTGTACTTGCTACCAATACCCTTGTCCTTCGGACCCGACAAGTCTCGATCAGTCATTTCGGGGATACGTCCTTGAGATTAGTTGAGTTCACCTTTGAAGGATTCTTGCAGGCAAGGGACTCATGGGACGACGCTGTCCAAAGGAGCATCGACAAAAGCATTTTTCTCACGTGGGAATGGCTATCGCCCTGGTGGAAATTTCTCGGCGAGGAAAAACAGTTTCTTTTAGTTGCGTTGACAGACGGGACCAGAATACACGCCGCTGCGCCTTTGATGAGTTCTGTGCATAACTTGTTCGGGTTGAGACTGAAGAAGATAGAGTTCATCGGAAATCCTCAATCTGACTATCAGAGTTTTCTGCTAACCGAGGGTCACACAGAGGCGGTGGAGATGATGCTTGAGTATATCTGTCATCGCGTTCCAGACTGGGACCTGATTGAACTCAGAGACATCCCCGAAGCGTCCGAAACAGCAAGAGTCCTCACGAGCTTTTCGAGCAAATCGCTGAAATTCGAACATCGTGTGGCAGAGAGATGCCCGATCGTCCTGTTACCTGCCAATCGGCAGGATTTTCTAGGAACGCTCGATTCAGGTTTTCGAAAGAACCTGCGGTGGCGTCAGAGGCGAATAGAGAGGGACTTTGCGGTAGATTGCAGAGTGATCAGTAACCTCGAAAACGTAAACGATTCCATGGAGAAATTCATTGACCTACATCAGAAGAGACGGGCTTCAATGAAGCCGCCCGGAATCTTCTCAGATAGCAGGCTCCGAGGTTTTCACTTGGAGGTTGCATCATCTTTCGCTCAGAGAGGATGGCTTGCGCTGGGCCTTCTAATGTTGAATGGAGATCCGGTGGCGGCCCACTACAACTTCAAGTACGCAAACAGGATGCTCTGCTACCAGTCAGGTTTTGACCCTGAATATTCAAAATACGGCGTCGCCTCACTTCTGGACTTGCACCTCATGGAGTATTGTATGTCGAATGGCATATACGAATACGATTTTGGAAGAGGAGACGAGCCGTACAAGAAACAGTGGCAATCGACCCCAAGAGCCAGCCTGCAATTCGTCGCGTCACGTAAGGGAACTGTTCCTGCTGTCGTCAAATGGATTATGAAAAACGACCGATTAGCTGGACCCTTCCTGCATCTTGTTTCCCGAGAAAGATAAAGAGAAGGACCCGGATCTGGACGGAACTTGGAAGCGACGCTCAACGAGAGGTCCACTGTTATTGATTTAAGCAGCCTTGATTGTGTTCTTGTTGACACCGAAGTCTGCGAATGACCCACCATTGGCCAAGCGAGTGCAAAAAACGGCTACGGCTTTTGTTCTGGACATGGGGCCGACGGGTCTTGGGATTGCCCGAGCGCTTGGTCGTGAAGGAATCCCTGTTGTTGGCATGGACAACGATTCTTACGCGACTGGGCTGAAGTCGAGATACTGCAAACCCGTGGTCACATTTGATCCTTCCAAGGAACCAAAGGAAGCCCTGAAGATCTTACTCAATGAAGGAAAGAAGCTTCCGCAAGCAGGCATTCTGTACCCGGCATCCGACGCGTTTGTGTTACTCGTGTCGCGTTTCAGAAAGGAGCTTTCCGAATATTTCCGACTTGCACTTCCCTCAGAAGAAATCATTGAAGCCACGATTAACAAACGGAAGCTGTATGAGTTAGCCGAGCGAGTAGGTATCCCACACCCGGAAACCCAATATCCAGACTCAATGCAAGACGTGGAAGCAATCAAAGACCAATTTGAGTACCCAGTCTTCATCAAACCACACTATTCGCATATCTGGTCGCAAAAATACAAAAACAAAGGTTTCAAAGTGACCAATTCAGAAGAATTGGTTGAAAAATTCAGAGCGATCTTCGAAGCCAAGCTCGATGCAATGGTACAATCAATCGTGATCGGACCTGCCAGTAATCTCTTCCAAGTTCACGCTTACTTCTCTGAGAAACATGAGCCACTAGTAACTTACGTTGCAAGGAAACTTCGTCAATATCCAAACGAGTTCGGTGTTGGCACATACAGAGAAACTATTCACAATGAAGAGCTGCTCCACCTCGGAATTAAGTTGCTCCGGGAAATTCGTTACAGGGGACCTGGCTATGTCGAATTCAAGAAAGATGAGCGAGACGGTCAGTACAAGATGATTGAATTAAACACGCGATACGGGACTGGAGTCATTCTGCTTGCCTGTGCGGGCGTCAACATACCCCTCGTTCAGTACATGGACCTAACCGGTGAACCGCCGCTGAAACCTATAGACTACAAGGACGGAGTCAAATCGCTGGACGCCACGATCGACGTATTCGCTTTTTGCGAGCTCAATAGAAAAGGCGAATTGCCTTTGCTCACTTGGTTGAAGTCGATATTGAACGTCGACTGTCACGCACACTTTGCTTGGGATGACATGAGGCCGTTCCTGATCGAGTACGTTGTGGACTGCTTTCGTTTCTTCAGGAAAATGCGCCACAAGACGAACTGGTAAGCTTAGGGCTCCGACCACCACAAAACTAGGGAGCAGGAGAACCGAGTAGCCCTCCATCAGATCTCGCTTGATAGTATGAGTTTGGAAAGTTGCCTTCTACCTTAAGAGATGCCGGCCATGATGTATCTTCAAACCAGAGACTACTGCACGAGACTGGGATGGTTCCAGGTGGCCGCTGAATTACTTTGAATATTGAACAGGCGGTCTCCTCGTGGTATCGGAAAGAATTGAAATGGCAAGAGCCTCGCGTATCTCCTAGAAGATTTGGGCAAAATCCATTCGGTTTAGCTGGTTTTCTGCAATTCAATACGATTTACCTGATAACTGCGGATGACGTGGGCACTTCCAGACGAGATGAGTGTGTACTGAAGGTCTACGGCAGTGAGAAGAAAGCCCGCGAAGAGTTTGAAACACTTGCGAAACTGAATTTAAGTTTTGAAAGGGCAGATCGAGGTTTCGGCGTGCCAGTTCCTATCGCGCTCCTGCCTGATATTCCAGGATTCCTAATTTCAAGGGTTCCAGGAAAACGCTTGGACAAAATTATATGGCCTTCACCCATCGCCAAATACAAGAAAGGATCCTCAACTTCTGCGCTGGACGCAATCCGTAAGTCAGCCAGTTGGCTTGCTACATATCAGACAATAACTACCCATGAGGAACCACATGACCTGCGGGGCGAGATACTGATAGAGGAAATCAGCGCCAGCTTGACCCTTTGTAGAGAGCGCGGATTGGACGCTCCCTTTGTTGAATCTATTGCGAGTTGGCTGTCTCATATTGAACACGACGTTAAATGTATCACATCTAAGTGCGTAAACACATGCGTTTTCCAGCCCAATCATATACTCATCTCAGATGAGGAGACTTCAGTTGTTGATTTCGGGGACGCCGGCTGTGGTTGGCCGAGTGACGACCTAGCCACATTCCTGGCGAACTGTGGCGTATACAAGAAGACAATCTACCCCATGAGCGTATCTTTTGAAGTTCTATGCGCGAATTTTCTGCAGGCCTATTCATCTCGAGCTAAGTTCGACACAAATCACAAAATACTTTTTGAGATCTCCTACGTCCGAGAGCTACTTGATGCGTTCCTGGCACCGTCCACCTTCGCCTCAAAGCATTTGTCGTGGCAGAGATCTACGAGCCCGAGATCCTTGATACGCTGGTTCTCTTGGAAGCACTGGCTGTCTTGGATAGCCTACTTGGCCAAGTGCGAAATAGCCAAGCGAACGGCAAATCGCAACTGGGAGACATTGCTCAAAGAGGATGTGATTCAAGCAAATCGTTAGTGGGCATTTCAGACGCTTAGCTCCCGTCGAAGATGTCGTTGTAATGTGCGATCAATCGTGTACTCTCGTCCGTACTTCCTTCCACAGCTCACTTCTCCCGTAGAATTCTTCGAGAGTACACGAGCTTCATAACCTTCAACCTCGATCAGGTCTCGAGAGACTGGTCTGTCTTTCCGAGCTTGGAGCTGAGCATGCGCGGGCCGAGCGAAGTCGTCCCCTTGCGAAGGGCCATCAAGATCGCCCAGACGTAGCCTGCGTATAATATCATTCTGAGCATAATCTCGATCGGTATCACTACAAAGAATCTTAGGTCGCGATATTTCACAACTGCTGTCGCCGCTGAATATATTGCCCGCAAGATTTCGAATAGGAATCCAAGCACTGTGAGGGCAAGGGCGATCGTCAGAGGGATGAATCTGAGTAAAGCACTAATCCAAACAATTAAGAAGCCTATGAAGGCAATTTGTTTGAGCTGCGGTGAGAGCGCTTCTCCTATCTTGTAGCGAAGCAGGAAGGACAACGCACTGTACCCACGCGCGAACATTCCCGAAACCAGACTCTTTAGGCTCCCTTCACGCGAATGCCACGCTATTGCGTGTGGTTCTCCAATCAGCACGTAGCCATTCTTCTTCAGCCGATAGCCTAACTCAATGATTTCGTGCGCTCGCGGTTGCGCGAAGGTCGGGTCAAATCCTCCGACCTTTCGGAGTATACTCGTCCGGTATGAGCTGTTCCCACCGGGGATGGACAGAGCCGGAACAGGATTCGTAGAATCGGTGTAAGCCTCCCGTTCAACAAATGAATGGTATTTGGCCAAGATGCCGACTTGCCTGGTGTTTATGATGCCCCCGACTCCAGCAATTCTTTCGTCTGTGTATTTCGAAACTAGCGCCATCAGCCAAGATGTGTCAACTGTGCAGTCTGCATCGATGAAGGCTACGATCTCACCCTGAGCTACTCGAAGTCCGTCGTTCCGAGCAACTGCAGCACCTCCTCGCGACTCTCTTCTAACTACTTTTACAGGATATTTGGAAGCCACATCGACAGTACTGTCCGTGGAACCGTCATCCACTAAGATAATTTCGAAGTTGGGATAACGGTTTGCAATGACCGATTCCAGGCAACCCGGAAGAAAGTCCTCTTCATTGTATGCGGGAATGACGACCGAGACGTAGGGAAGCGTCAATTTCCGAGGACCTTACCTAGCCAGTTTGGTTCGAATGTAAATGACAGCTTTCTCTTTCCCATAATCCGACGAATTCAGTGACAGTTAGAAATCGCGCATCGTACGATGATGAAAGTTCGTCCAAGAACGCTTCAAGCCTTTTGGCGTTCGCTCTACCATCACAACCAAACAGCTTTGTTTCACTGAATTCCCAAGGATGGGAAGTGACATGAACCAAAGTGAAACCCCTTCCGGAAAGCATGTCTATTCTGGCTTGGAAGTTCACGCTTTCAATAGCAAGCTTCATGCCCCTGGCTGCGGTGTCAATGACGTCGTCGAAGGGATGCAGGAAAAGGGGCCGAGGCCTTATCATGAATGGCACTTCAATCAGCCTCATCGCGCCTTCATTCCATAAGTTGCATTTAGACCCATGACGGCATGGAGCAGGACGAAGAGGGTGGCGGAATGACTCGTTGTTGTAACATGGAAGCGAAGAATCTGAATCAAAGCCAACGCTGTCTAGCAATGTCAATGTGGAAGCATGGTCCACGCTGTTGAAAGGGGCTTTGAAGGCTTTGGGTGTCCGACCGACCGCGTTCTCTATGCACTTGATTGCCCGTCTTAGCACCAATGCCTTAGCTTCAAAGGAGAGAACAGGAAACTCTCGGCAGCGCGGAATCGATCGGGGAGGGGCCCTGACGCCGAGCCATTCGTGATTATAGGCATGACAGCCTATCTCGTGTCTATGAGCATTCTCGCGGAATATATCAGGAAACTGTTCCACCAATTTCCCCTCACAAAAAAGCGTGGCAGGAGCCTTGTATCGATCACATAACTCTAGAAATCGATCCAACCCGTCAACGAAGCCCCTTGTGGAACGCTGTTTCCATGTTTCATTTCCAAGTGGAGGATCGAACTCTGTGTCAGAGGACAAGATGATGATGAGCTTCTGGCTTTCAGGATGCAGGTCTGCAGATCTCTTGATAATTTGGCATAACCACAAATCCCGGGGTAGGTACATGACAACGTGCCGCGCCAATTCCATTTCGAACGGGAGCAACCGTGAGGGCCTCTTAGTTGCAGTCTAGGTGAAGCCGTTGATGCGGATGTTGCCCGTAGCATCACTTAGGTCTTACGTCATGCTTTCGGCCGAGGACACCTGTGATTTTGCATTTCGGCTTGACTCTGCCCTGACTGTGATCATCATTTCATAATCTTGGTCTTGGTATTGAAGCTCGTGGTACTAGTGCTCTGAGCATTTAGTAGCACATTTAATACATTGCGCACGTCGAATGAGCTTCATCAACAAGCGTTGTGGCGTTACGTGAACATCGCCTTCTTCAACCACACACTTCGTGTTGGAAGTGGCATTGACAACGTTATCTTTGAACTGGCCTCTAGATTGACAAGGCGCCACAATGTCACAGTGTTCACCCTGTATTCTGAATACGCTGAGGTACCCTTTACTCTGCGAATTCTGGAGACATGGATCAGGAACCAGTTCGGCATTACGGCTCTTTATCCGATGCTTCCTAGCGCGTTTAAGGCATGCAAGGAACTCCAAGCTTTTGACATCATTAATGCCCACCTGTACCCTTCTAACGTAGTCGCGTCTAGAGTGAAAGGCCCAGTGAAGGTCTTTGTCGAATGGAGTACAGTAGACCCAGCAAGGTTCTCTGAATATGCTCACGAGAGACTCTATGCGAGACTCTTAGTTTCCGGAAACCGATATGCTGCAAGAAGGGCCGATCATTTGCTGGTTCCCAGTGGATTCGTGAGATCGTGGGTCGAAGAGAATTTCGGACTTCGGTCTGTTCAGATGCTGTTAGACGGCATCAACTTTGACCTATTTGACAGAGGTAGAGTTACTCCTTCAATTGTTCACGAGAATTTTCCCGAACTCAAGGATGGAAAGATGGTACTTTTCGTGGGTCGAATTGCACCCAACAAGGGAATTGAGCAATTGGTTAGGTCATTTGCTGAAGTCAGAGAGGTTCACAAAGACGCTTTTCTCGTAATTGTGGGAGAGTTGACATATCCTAGGTACTATGCGACCTTGAAGAGCCTAGTTCGAGAGTTGCACCTTAATAGACATGTGATATTCACTGGACTCGTCTCGAGACAAGATCTCCCAGCTTACTATGCAGCAGCCAGCGTCTACGCATCATGTTCGCCATGGGAAGGCTTTCTTCGTGCCGAACCATACGCGTTTGCCAAGCCTATGGTGGCTTTTGACTGTTCCTCGAACGCGGAAACCATCCGAGACGGAGAAACTGGATATCTAGCATCTTCAGGGGACACTAAACAGTTTGCCTCGTACGTCAGCATGTTGCTGAGGGACGAAGCTTTGGCATCGCAGATGGGTGAGAGAGGCTACGCGTGGGCACGTTCGCACTTGGACTTTGAGACTATTGGAAAGTCGGTCGAGGATTTCTTCGAGTCGACATGCAAGAAGTAGGAAGTTCGAATCCCATGTACCAACACCGTCTACCCGCTTAGGACGTAATGATAGAATTTTTCAAGCTCCTCTACTGTGCGGCTGATCGAGTATTTGCTCGCAAGCAATTTGGCCTTGTCAGCTAAGCGCGCTGAGAGCTGCTTGTCTTTCACAAGACGGCAGATGGCGTCTGCAAGGGATTGATGATCACTAGGAGATACTAGGAGCCCTGTCTCCTCTTCGCGCACTATCGTTGGGATTCCACCTATTCGAGTTGCGACGACTGGTGCACCGCAGAGCATTGCCTCCAGAATCGTCAGCCCGAATCCTTCTGAGAGACTCGGAAGGGCAAAGACGTCGCAAGCAACAAGCGCGCTCCTAAGACAAGCGGGTGTCAAATTTCCAGTGAAGATTGCGCGGACGCCTCTTCGTCGAGACAGCCTGCGGAGATACCCTTCAGACCCACAGTCAGGTCCGGCAAACACTAGTGTGCATTCTCCTACGCTATGCTGTGCAATGGATACCGCTTCGATCAAGACATCACAGCCCTTCCTGACATCTATTCGTCCGGCGTAGAGGATCAGGTTGCCCGTAATTCCGGTCCTAGTTCTGAACTCCTCGCGAGCCGGAAGATGCGCGAATGATTGGAGGTCTACCCCGTTTGGAATAAGGCGTATCTTAGATCTGTCAATACCCAAGGCTGACATGCGCCTTAGTTCTTCTTCTGTCAAAGCAACCAATCCGTCGAATCGCTCGAGAATTGTTCGAACGAACTTGTTGTAGAGGATAATGGGATCCAAATGGATCGTGCATACCATCTTGCACTTGCGTGCGCGCTGAACGAACAGTGAGGCCGAAACGGTGAACAGGTTCAGTCCTTGGCAATGAGCGATGCTTGGTAGGTCACCTCTTGCGTGAGAAAAGAAGACTGTAGGTGCGAAGTAGGTTCCTTCGTTTTTCCGCCAAGGTATCGGAACTGCCTTGTGCCTGCATATCTCGAATGGAACTCCACGGTCAGACCATCCATTCGGTAATCGTCTAAGAGGGACCTCGTTCAACAGATCACTTGTGCATACGGTGACTTCGTGCCCTTTGCGCGTGAGGCGAAGTGCAATTTCCTTTACCTGGCTTTCGACTCCTCCAACGGCAGGAGGGAACGTCCTGGTGATTTGGAGTATCTTCATCTCTTTCTCTGACGAAGAGTGATAGGCACTATTTTTCCCTGCTGCTCATAATCTTCAATTCCTAGTTCATCAAAATAAGCGGGCTAAGATCCTGTGGCAGCATCAGTTAGTGGGTCGAACAGGCTCCAGGCCAGTCTTGTTGCAATGGGTCTGAGGTTGTCGATTTGATTGTAGCTCGAAACCGATCCTTCGTTGGGGCAAGCTTCGAATCTCCCCTGACCACGTCCGACGTGACCGGGGTTGCGACTACGAGGATGCTCGAGACAGTAAGAAATCTGTGCCCTAACGCGAAATTCTACTTTTCTGCAACCTCGGAACAGTTGGGAAAGACCGGGACAATTGTCAACAGGCCGCTGAACGAAAATGACTATTTCTATCCGATAAGTCCATACGCGGCGGCCAAGCTCTACGGTTATTGGGTGACGCGGATTTATCGTGAAGGCTATGGTATTTTTGCTGTCAACGGTATACTCTTCAATCACGAGTCACCGCTTCGTGGGCTGGAATTTGTCACCAGAAAGATTACTAACGAGGTTGCAAAGATACGATTAGATCTCAGTAAGGAACTCAGGTTAGGAAGCATCGAGGCCATGCGAGACTGGGGCTACGCACCGGAGTACGTCGAATCGATGTGGTTAATGTTGCAGCAAGATCAACCTGATGACTATGTCATCGCGACCGGAGAGACTCATAGTGTCAAAGAGTTCGTTCAGAAAACCTTCAACACGGTTGGGCTTGATTGGCAGAAGTTCGTCAAAATCGACAAGCGTTTTCAGAGACCCCTAGATGTTCCTTGGATCGCAGGCGACTATTCTCGTGCTATGAAGAAACTCGGGTGGAAGTCAAAGACCGCCTTTGAGAAGCTTGTCGAGATCATGACACATGAAGATCTGAGTCGGTGGGAGAGATGGAACAAAGGCGAGAAGTTCCCTTGGGACGCTCCGAATTATCCGTCGGAAGCCAAGATCCTAACAAGGGCTCTGAGGATGTAGCCTCGCATGACGTTCAGAATACCAGTAGCTGAACCCGAGATCGGTCCTAAGGAACTTCAAAACGTTGTCGAAGCAGTCAAAAGCGGATGGGTGAGTTCGCGAGGTCGGTTCATAGGACAGTTCGAAGAAGAGTTCGCAAACTACGTCGGCGTCAGGTACGCTGTGGCCACTTCGAGTGGAACTGCTTCCTTGCATTTAGCTCTCGCCGCGATTGGCGCGGGACCTGGAAACGAAGTAATAGTCCCAACACTTACCTTCGCCTCGGTAGCCAATTCAGTGATCCATACCGGTGCTAAGCCGGTCCTCGTTGATTCGCACAAAGATTACTGGTGCATGGACCCGGTTAGAATCGAGCAGCAGATAACTCGCAAATCGAAAGCGATTGTCCCTGTTCATCTCTATGGTCATCCATGCGACATGGAGAGAATCATGAAACTGGCAAACAGGCACGGTCTGTACGTGATTGAAGACTGTGCTGAGGCGCTTGGTGCTGAGTACAAAACAAGACGTGTCGGCTCCTTTGGTGACATCGCGTGTTTTTCCTTCTATGGGAACAAGATAATCACGACCGGGGAAGGCGGAATGTGCTTGACAGATAATCAAAAGCTCGCTAACAAGATGCGTATTCTCAGAGGGTATGGAATGAGGCCTGACAGGAGGTATTGGCACGAAGTTGCCGGCTTTAATTATAGGTTGACCAATCTGCAAGCGGCACTAGGCGTGGCCCAGCTGGGAAGAATAGACGAGTTCGTAAAGAGAAAGAGGCGACTGGCGAAGATCTATAAAACGAGGCTCAAACACATACAGGGGATTTTGACCCAGCCAGAAATGCCGTGGGCTAAGTGTGTATTCTGGCTCTATTCGGTCCTGGTCACAAGCGATTACGGCTTGAGCCGTGATGAGCTCCAAGCTAGGCTCTCGGAAGCAGGCGTTGAAACGCGTAGGTTCTTTTACCCTTTGCATCATATGCCCCTGTACAGGCCTTACTCAAAGGGCACCTACCCTAACGCTGAGAGGCTTGCAGCGGAAGGCATCAACCTTCCAAGCAGCGTCAAACTATCTAATGCAAACGTGCAAGAAATCGCGAAGTTGATCGAGAGATCACAACAAAGGTTATGACGTAATGGAAGTGCGCGCAATTCGCGCACTGCAGGGAATCAAATAGCACCGAATGTGACATTCTGGAATTAGGTGGTCGAACCAGAAAGTTCGTGAGGATCCAGCTCAACACGATCCGAAATCACAATAGGTCTAAGAATGGAAACACGTCGACCGCTCGTGGAAACAGGAAGGTCAAAGTGAGCACGCGCCTCCTGAAAGCGCGCCCAAACGCGTTTCCGCGAAAAAGAGACATTACGATTCTCGATATGCCCGTCCTAGATGTCATCGTGAAGCCAATGCGTCTGAGACCCGTTGATGTCCAAGTCCTCGTAAACGGTACGTCCGAAATGAAATCAATCTTATGGACTCGTCTCTCTTCGAAAAGTCCACGAATTGCCACATTCATTAGATATATGCCCGGTCCAAATCTCGCGAATTCTTGGTCAAAAGACGTTTTGGCTACAACAGCCACGCCCTTGTATGTGAGGACGAGCGTAAAGGCCACCATTTGGCCTCCCACTTCTAGGAACCAAACGTGCCATCTAAAGTTCGCTACCGTTCTGGCAGCGCGTCGCGATCCGTCCCAGAAACTTAAGAGTCCCTCGTCTAGTGCTTGTCCAGTCCGATTACGAAGACGCTGCTTCCAACTCTTACTGTCAATACGCGTCATCTGTTCAAAAACTCCTTCTGATCGATCAGTCCCTTCGACGCGCAGACACCTCCATAGGCCCATGCGACCGAGATTGCGCTCCGTTCTTCTGATGTCCTGCAAAAACTTCTTCCCTCTAGATCTAGTGAATTCATCCCACGTACCTTTTACAGCAATAATGGACTGGCCCGTACCTTCGTCTTGGGCCAAGTGAATTCTCTTCTCATGACATTCATGTTTGAGAACCGTTGTGTAACATGAAGTGGCCGGCAATGTTAGTCTAACAAAGTGGCAACGCAGCGCCCTGAAGAGATAGTCAAGTGTTCTTGAGACACAAATCTCCCGGTAACCTTCGGAAGCAACAAAATATGTGGAAGTGACGAACCGGGCATACCGAATCCCGAACTTCCTTTTTGTCAATAGGGGAGCTAGGCCAACGATCACCTCGTCGGCTAGGATCATAAGAAGTAGTGGAGTCCATCCGTCTGAACGACCCAACTCTATCGACCTCTCGACGAATGCGCTCAACAAGTTCGGGTCATCAGCCTGCATATCTACGAATCTGTCCCATAGGTCTCGAATGTCACGCAGCTCCTTGGAATCTGAAATGACACGCACTTTGATCATCATTGCGCTCCGGACGGATGGTTTAGACAAGGATGCCGCACCTGTAACCAAACGGGCGCTTGGTTCGATCATCGCATCACAGTTTCCTCAACAAGCGCGCTAACCCTAGCTGACGCGTGTCCGTTTCCGAAAGGAAACTTCAATTTGTGGATACGCTGCTTCAGTGCATCATTGAAAGCAACTTGGAAAACGACTCCTGGCATGTTTGGCTTTATGACGAACGATCCAGCACCGCTGCCTGGCGTGCTGATGTGCTTGTATAGGTTTTCCATGCCTTCGACAACGCGCTCGTTGGAGTAGTTGGCAACTAACTTCGCTATTCCAGCCCGGCCCATTTGTCTTGTATTCTCAGAATTGGTAAACAGCGTCGTCATTTTCTTCGCCCACTCTTGTTCGTCCGTTGGATCGGCAAGAAATCCATCTGTTCCATCCGAAACCAGTTCTCGTAGTGCTGCGATTGAGCTGGCCAGAACGGGTTTCTCGCAGGCGAATGCTTCCAAGATGACGATGCCAAAGCCTTCCACCATGCTGGGCAAGATCAGAAAAGCGGATTCTTTGAGCAGGCGAACTTTGTCTTTGTGCGGGATTTTACCGAAGAAACGAACATGACCCTTCAAGCCTAAATCATTCGTCATGCTTTCCCAAGTCTTCCTCATCGGCCCATCCCCCACAACGACGAGTTTCGCATCTGAGACTGCTTCGAGAACATTCACAAACGCTCGAAATATGACTTCAAGATTCTTGTAGAACACAAGTCTGCCAACATAGATGGCTTGATGATGGTTGACTGAAACTTCACCTTCAGTGAGGTAATCGCCAATATCGATACTGTTCGGAATAACGGTAATTCTTGTCTTGATTCCCATTTGAAGTAGGTCGCGGGAGCTTGAGTCGCTCACGGTGTGGATAACTGTCGCCGGCATGCGCAGCAATGCCAACTCAAGAAAGGGTCCTAGGATTCGAGCTAGAAACCCGACATTAGCTTGTGTGCGCCATTTCGCGCGAAACCAAGGCATGGCTGCCAGATAAACGTCGTGCACGGTCATCACATGTTTCTTCCTAAGGATTGAGGCACACATTTGCCCGACAACAGCGGGCACATAGGTGTTCGAGTGAATGATTTCGACCCGCTTTTGAGAAGCCACGCGGATACCTGTCACAAAGGCTCCAACAAGATATGCGAGAGATTCCAAAGCGTTCGTTGTCAGCGCGCCAGAGTATTCAACGGGTTTACCCACTCTCAGGATATGCACGCCAGCCCTTACTTCCGATTTCCTTTCCCCTCTAACTTTCTGGGTGATCACGTATACTTCATGGCTGCGGGAGACAAGCGATTTTGCAAGATTCCAAAAGAGAGTCTCGCCACCACCATATGTTAGCGGAGGAAACAATTCGCAGAATAGCAGGATCCTCATCAGGCTTCGACTCAACGTATCATCGGTCGACGGCCGACAATGACAATCTTTCTCAGTCTCACAGTTACTGGCATTGTCGCACAGTACTCTATCTTATCTTAACTATATCAGATGCGCGTAACGATTGAAGCGATTGTGCTTTGACTTTAGGCAATTTAGCGGCAAGCAAAACTTCCAGATTATTCCAAAGTTGAAAACTGTAGGGACAGAAGACTTACTTCCTGCGAGTTTCGATATAGAAATCCTGCGCTGCAAGAGCATTTCTCAGTTGGGCAACAATTATAGGTAGATAGGGAGAGAAGGAGGGGGAATGCCAGGATCGTGTTAGTGCCAAAGGTGAATGCTGTCATTGAAATCGTCAGACAGGATTGCCCGCATAGCGATCTTAGCGCTTCTTTTCATGAGCGGAGTTCTCGCTGCCAACCAAGGTGTTTTAGGATCTTGGCTGATTGACGCAAGCCTCACGCTAGCTCCAATCGTCAACGTGAGGGTCACGCTTGGTCCAGTTCCACTCTACGTGGGCGTTAGAGGTTTTGAGGGCGCATTCAAGTCGGGGGGGCTGATCGGAGGAGCTGTGGTTGAAGTAATCTCCGCAAATAAGACAAACCGACTTGACAGCATCTTCATGACGGACACTTACACGGCTGGGACAGTGCAACTAGCACCTGGCACAGAAATCTATCTACATGTACATTGCACCGATCCTCGATGGGATTTCTACGATGAGTGGTATCACGCTATCGTGGGTCAGAACCAGCCAGTCATGCGTCTGCGACCGGGCTTAGGTACACGGGATGCGCCAGCGCCGCTGGGTGGGTTCTCTGGAGAGTACTATGGGAGAATGAGTAGATACATCACGGGTAGCGCCGAATATTGGCAGATTACACCGACATTCTATCTGATGAAACGTAACGAAATAAACGATCTAGGTAACTGGTGGACGTTCAAGTTGCTAAATCCTGGCGGAGTAGAAATTCGCAACGCGACAGCGGTGAGTTCCGCGTCAGGTGCACCTGATTCAGCAGCAGCCGACTTCAGTTTGTCGGGGACTTTTAGTCTTAAGTTGAGCGTAGATTTGGGTATCAGTTGGTGGGCTTATGGAGACCCGATGCTTTTCCTTGGGCCTCCCCCGGACTATGGTTGGCGAATAGGCTACCTTGTAATCTGGGTGAGCTTCAACACCACTAGCATCAGAGCAAGTTACCTCACAGCCAACGGCTGGATATTGGTCAATCAATTTCCAAGTTTGACGCCCGGCTACCTGACCTTCTACAAGGTTCTTCCGCCCGTTTCAGGCAACGGTATTATTACCGGTTCGGCGACTTACGACATCCCTGTCGACACAGGCAGTCTTCCGTCAGGTACGGGGATTAGCGTCCGGGTTTGGATTGCTGATCTGCAGGTGCCAGCCGACGCATCGCGAGGCGTTAGCGATGGAGTCCCCCCGCCTTATGGTGGCGTTGGTGGATATGGTATAAGTACGACAATCTTTGCGAACGGTTTCCTGATCAGCTCCAATAAGCCGACAGGCCAGCTCATCTGGGCCGCCTTCAAGACCGCCTGAATCGCGAGAACCCTGCGCCGCCTGGTCTGCTGTGCCGGTCAGGAGGTCGCTCCTACGCAGTTTGAAAGCAAGTAGAACCCACACAATTGTTCATTCCCAAGTCGCAAAGTCCAGCAAAAACACGTTCGCGTAGAGCTGTACCCGGACCGCTGATCTTGAATTGAATACCAACAAGGAAGGAATGGTTACAAGAGGCTTCATTCGTCAGGTGCCTAGGCCACCTCCGATCGAATCTGTAAGTGGACGAACCTATATTCCTGTTACGATTGAGATGCTTGCGAAAAACGTTGCTCGATGTGAAACTATGAAGAACATTGGGATAGTTGGATTGGGTAAGATGGGTATACTTCACGCTGGCATCGTAAATTCGATGCCCGACGCCCAAGTAAAGGCAATCTGCGAGAAGGACAGCCTGCTGGCCCGACTGGCTAGGAACTTCCTTCCAAAGACAATAACCCTCTATGACGACCACTTGAAAATGCTTCGCAACGAACGCCTGGACGCTGTTTTCATAACGACTCCGATCAACACGCACGTCCCGATTGCATTAGACCTTGTACAAGCGGACGCGAATATTCCTCTCTTTGTGGAGAAGCCACTTGCGTCTTCAGCTGACCAAGCAAAGTTGGCATGCGAAGCCGTCAGCAAGTCGCCAGGCAGCCATACGGTTGGCTTTCAAAAACGCTTCTCACCAGTCTTTCAACGCGCGAAAGAATTCATAGAGAAAGGCTCCATTGGAGAGTTAATGTTTTTCAGAGCTTACTCGTTCTCATCAGACGTACTTCGTGAAGGGGGCTCTTGGAGGCTTAGAAGCGGTGCAGGTGGGGTACTGCTGGATTTGGCTCCGCACCTAGTCGATATTTTGCTGTGGTTCTTTGGTGAACCCGACTCCGTCTCAGCCGTTAGGAGACGTTTGTATTCAAGTGAAGTAGACGATTATTTTCACGCCGTGATGTCGTTCAAATCAGGCCTGAAGGGACACATGGACACATGTTGGAGTATCCGCAGCTTCAGGCTTCCGGAACTATCTATTGAAATCCACGGAAAGAAAGGAACGCTCACTGTCACAGACGACTTCGTGAAGCTTGATCGCGATTTGGAGAGCGCCCTTGGGTCAGCTGTAACAGAAGTACATTACAAGCAGGCATTTGACACCTCAGTCTCATTTCTATTAGCCGACCCAGAATACACGAAGGAAGACGAGGCCTTCCTTAGAGGCGAGAATCAACCGAAATCGCGTAACCCAGATTTTCTTGAAGCCGCCAAGGTGAACGCGGTCATTGACCGAATGATCGAGGACGCGACGTGAAGGCCTTTGCTCAAGAACCTGCTAATTGGAGACAATGCTTTCATCGGCGTAAGCCATTTGTCCCAAATTCATGCAAGGCAGAAGCTTCAGCAACTTCGACTCGACACAGTTGTTGACGTGATTGCGGAAGCTGTTGCTTGTGGCGCCACTGGCTACACGTTCTCTGTACATCCCAATAATATTCAGATATTGAAGGCACTCGAGAAAACTGGAAAACTCAAGGGCCTCGGGATTTGGCCTGTTTTGCCATACACAGCAGGCTACGTGAGAACCGTCAATGAGAAGGGCATGACCGGCCTAATACGAGACGTGTTATCAGGGCTTAGTTTCACTGGCAAGGCGAAAGCCTTGTTGAGCAGCGGTGTCTCTGCCGTCACACTTGACGCTGTCCGGATGCTGAACACTTTCGTGGATATGCAACTAGTGAGCATTCTAAGCTTGAGAGGGGTTAGAATACCGACTGTGCTCTTGCACGAGGTGATCACGGACCTGGGAATCAGCCTTCAGACTAGGCAGCTGTTCGATTCTTACATGCACCACATCCAGGACAAATATGAGGCGATGCCGGGCTTCGTGACTCGTAATTTCGTCAGGTTTGTCAGATACTTTCGAAACTCTGGTCTTCCTTTGAAAGACACGGTCATTATGGCGCCGTTCAACAACGTGGGATTCCAAATGAATCCTACGAAAGAAGCGTGTGAGAGTTGCCTATCAGAATTGACGGAGGGAAATGTGATTGCGATGAGCCCACTTGCTGGCGGATATCTAGGACTCGATGACGCAACGGAATACCTACGAACTCTGCCGAAACTGGCGGGGATTGTAGTTGGAGTCTCATCAACGGAACATGCGAAGCAAACTTTTGCAAAATTAAAAGTGTGGGAAGCAGAACTCAGTCAGGCGAAAGGGGAAACAACTTGAACTGGAATGGGATGACCGTTGCTGTAACCGGAGGTGCGAGTTTCATCGGCAGCCATTTGGTTGAGAGGCTGTCCGAACTCGGCGCAAACGTTACCGTCCTAGATGACTTCAGCAGCGGCAGAATGGAAAACCTCAGATCATGTAAAGATAGGGTCAAAATCCGAAAGGTCAACCTGCGTGAATATAGCAAGGCTAGGGCCACCATACCGGAGAAGGCACTCGTTTTCCAACTGGCGGCCGAACATGGAGGCAGGGCCTTCATTGACACACATCCGTTCGAATGCTGGTCGAATATTACCCTTGACCAGATTGTCTTTCGAGGCGCCCTTGACCGAGGGTGCAAGAAAATAGTCTACGCATGCTCCGCGTGCGTATACCCACCTGGCTTGCAAGAAAAAGGGAAGAGAGTTTGGCTCAAGGAAGAAGACGCGGGTTTCTATGGTAGCCAACGCGACTCTGATGGCGAGTACGGCTGGGCGAAACTCATCGGGGAGGCCACCCTCCAGTCACTGGTCAGCCAGAAAGGCTTGAAGGCAGCAAGTGCACGGATTTACAGTGCCTATGGCCCTCGAGAGAACGAAACTCACGCCGTACTGGCGTGGATCGCCAGAGCCTTCATACGGCAAGACCCATTGCAGATTTGGGGGGACGGCAAACAAGAGCGCAATTTCACCTTTGTCAACGACATTGTTGAAGGATTATTGCGGCTGGCAGAGCGAGTTGACGATGGAACCCCTGTGAACCTTGGCCAGGACACGCCCATTGTGGTAGATGAAGGTGTTCGCCTCATCTGCAAAATGTTCGGGCACAACCCCAAGTTTGCATACGACCTGTCAAAGCCTGTGGGAGTTTATGCTAGAATGGCAGACCTCACGCGAGCCAAGGGACTTTTGAATTGGACGCCTGACACGTCGTTTGAAATGGGATTGAAACCGACGATCGACTGGTATGTTGCGAACCGGGATCCCGAGTTCGTCCGCAAGAATCTCGACAGATTGTTGTTTGAAAGGGATGTGGTGCCAGACAAGGGCTGGGACTAAGCCCAGAGAGAAACGCCGACACTTGACAATATTCAGCCTGCTCCTAATCGCAATTCCGTTGTCTTACTACGCCCTTTATTCTTTTGCTGTCAAGAAAAAATCTCAGAGGGCTTCTCTCGGACCGGATGACAACTTTGCGCCTTACGTTTCCATAATCATTCCTACTTACAATGAGATAAAGACGATAGAGAGGAGAGTGAAGAACCTCGATGGAATTCGGTATCCGGCAGGCAGTTTCGAGGCAATCTTTGTCGATGGAGCTTCTACTGATGGGACACCAGATCTCATTGAAGAGCTTGGGGCGAAAGGCAGACCCTTCCTTCGTGTCGTGCGACAACCCTCTCGCCAGGGCTATAATTCTGCGATATACGAAGGCATTTGCCAAGCCAAATCAGATATAGTCGTGACGGGAGAGGCGAGCTCGTTTTTCCATCCCAGCGCTGTATCAGCCGTTGTGAGGCATCTCGCCGCGTCGTCGATTGGTGTCGCGACTGGAAAGTCTGAATTGTATAATCCTGATGAAAGCTTGGCCACGAGGCTCGAAGCAGCCTATCGCACCTCTCACGACCAGTTACGGTTCGCCGAGAGCAAGATTGATTCAACACCCGACATGAAGGGAGAATTGCTTGCTTTCAGAAAGGAGCTTGGCTTGAGACTTAAGCCTAGGGAAACTCTTCCAGACAATGCTTCGTTCGACATGTCAATTTCCTACATGTCCCGTTCACTCGGATTCAGAGCGATATTTGACCCAGAAGCTGTTTTCTATGAGTATGCGCCAACCAACCTCAAAGAGAGATTTATCGTTCAGATCAGACGCGGCACGGCCTTCACAGGTGCCCTCTGGAACTTCAGATCAATGATTTTCAACCCAAAATTCGGCAGCTTTGGCTTGCTCATCGCCCCCTCACGGTTCCTGATGCTAATCGCGTTCCCCTGGATGTTATTGTCCGCTCCCTTCGTTCTGTTGTTTGAATCGCTATCTAATCCATACTTGGGATTGCTGGTCTGTGCTCTCACTGGGATGGGGCTAGTCTATCGGAGGACGAGATATGTCATTGTGTCTTTTGCTCTCTCGCAGCTTGTTCTTGCAGCTGCTACCCTGCGTTTGTTGTTTCGGAGGCATACACAGTTCATTGACGCTGTGCCGACTGCGCGCAGATAAACTCACAACCAGCACGACATTCAAAGGAGCGTCCCCACGTGGGAACCTCGTTCTGAGTGCGTGTAGCGCTAACTCAGTTCCTCGTACACCTTTTGATACTCTGCCGCGATTTTCTGAGCGTCAAACTCCTTTGATCTGTCCAGCATTTTCCTTTTCAGATTCGCCCGTTCCTCCTGCGAAGAGATCAAGTGACCAAGCTTATCTCGAAAATCGTTGACCCCCGAGGCCAAGAGCTCCTCAGCGTCTCCCAGTATCTCACGCGCAAAAGGTAAATCGAAAGCTACAATTGGCTTTCCCAAGGCCATTGCCTCGATCATCAAAACGGGACAAGCTTCATACAAGCTAGGGACGCAGACGATGTCACATGCCGATAACTCTCTGAGAAGGGTGACTCGGTCGACATGACCTCTCATTGTGATGTCTTTCTTGGGCAGATGATTGGCGACGTAGTTCTTCAAGGTTCGTTCCAGCGGACCTTGCCCAAATACGTTCAGGCTGAAGTTCCTTCGTTCACGTTCCTCCGCAAGGTGCTCGAGAATTCTCATTAACTGCAGGATTCCCTTTCTGTAGTATAGACGCCCAGCATAGAATAATCGGATCTTGTCTGTGGTAGGCCGAACGTAGTCGGACGTTGCCTGCATTCTGAGCTCGTCAATATTCGCGCAAGTGTGTATCGCCCTCAACCGTTCTATATCGAGCCCGTAACCGTATGATAGCTCTTGGCGAAGACTATTCGAGACGCAGACAAGGCAGTCAGCGTATTTGGAGTGCTGGCGTACAGTCAAGTCCCAGAGAGGGAAACCTGCCGCGTATGTTGCGAAGTCAGTTAGTGAACTCCCCCGGAAAATCGATTTGACAGTGAAGTAAAGTTCTGCTTGGGGATTAGTGTGAAATGTTATGACCCAAGGCGTCTTCAATCCTTTTCTCTTAAACAGTTGCAGCAATGGAAAAGCGGAAGAGTCTTGGCCGTGCACTACATCACAGTTGGAGACTTCTCTCGTAATCAGATCGATGTTCTTCAGCTGAAACCACAGATGCCTAGGTGCGAGTGGCCCCCTAGGGACCCACAAAATATGCAGTCGATGCGTCTTGTCGTAAACTCGCATAGGATGCTTGTTCGGATAACCTGCAATCACAATGACATCCATACCCTGTCTTGCCAGAGCCTGCGATAGGTTCTGGGTAAATGTTCCAATCCCACCAAAGATAAAGGGTGGATATTCGTTCGCTAGTATTGCGATACGCGTTGGCTTCATTATCTTATGTTCCTAGAGCACGAAACAGTGCTTCTTGAGTGATTTCAAGCCTTTTGTCCTATATGCTCCGAGCATGCGGCATTTCGGAATTTGGACGAAAACAGATGTCTTGCATATGGTTTTATGCGGTTTCTGTGGAACCAAAGAGTGCCAGATACTGGGAGGAGAAGTGATCGCCTTCATCCAATTGATCAGGCAATCATGGTTTCCTGATGGCAGAGATCAACAACCAAGAACCTGGCCAATGCGAATACTTGTCTTGGGCAGCTACAAGAAGGGGGGAATTGGCTATCTTAAGTACTGGAAGGGCTGCGTCACGGATGTCGTATATTTGGGACAAACAGCTGATACGCCAGCGAGAATGGCATTAGAGATAATCAAGCAAACAGTCAAAGTTCTGCGGAAAGGTCAGAAGTATGATATAATTTTCTCGTCAGCTATAGCAAATATTCTGCCGATGGCGTGTCTGCAGACTTTACTGCACAGGCAAAAACCTAAAATTGTCGCCATCGACATCTCCACACCTCGAGTACCAACTGCACTCAGGCATTTCATACGGTTCCCTGTTCGATCCATAAGTAGAATCATCTGTTTTACAACAGCACAGCAAGATTGGTGGCTGAAGGAACTTCATTTTTCCAAAGCAACGTTTGTCCAGCTGGGAATCGACTACGATTATGTCGAGCTGCACAGGTCTTCCTCAATTGAGGATTACATATTCACCGCCGGACGGATATCGCGCGACTTCAAGACACTGATAAAAGCGCTTGTAGACGTCCCAGCAAGAGTTGTCATAGTTTCAGGTAAGGATCCGATAAGTGGAAGGACGGGACTGGAAGGAATTCAACTTCCTCGCAGCTGTGAGGTCTACTATGAGGTGCCTTTTGAGAGATACCTAGAATTGATGGCAAAATCGAAGCTCGTTGTGATTCCTTTGGAGAACAAAGGATACGCTGCAGGCCAGAAAGTATTACTGGAGGCGATGGCTCTTGGCAAACCGATAGTAGTCACCAAGACCACCGGAACGGTCGATTACGTGGACGGCGGTAAAACAGCGATATTTGTGCGACCGAGTGATGAAATAGACCTAATGGAAAAGATCAGACTGCTGTGGGGAGACCGAGCTCTAACGAAGAGGCTTGGTGAGAAAGCGATGGAGGCCGCAGAAACGCGGTTCAACATTAAGGCGACGGCTGAGATGATCTATAAGATTGTGGAACAATGCTTGTTAGAAGATTAATGACATTGCGTTGTAGGCATCTGCGAGAAAGCTCAATATGACCGATTCAGTCTTGGTAAAGAGAAAGGAGACGCACACGGTATGCATTCATCAGAAGCACTAAGTGTCGGACTTGTAGGAGCAGGAGTAATAGCACGCAGTCATATGCTCGCAGTCAATCGTCTATCAGATTGCAGAATAGTCGCCATTTGCGACAAGGACGAGCGAAAGGCTGCTGCTGCAGCCCGCGAATGCGGAGTTGATCGTTACTATACTGAGTTTTCAAAGATGTTGGACGCCGTGAATCTGTCCGTAGCAGCGATTTTGACCCCACCACAATCTCATGCAGAACTAGCCGTCGAGTCCCTTAGAAGAAACGTTAATGCAATCATCGAGAAACCCTTTACGTCTTCGATCAAGGATGCCGAGAGAGTTCTGTCAGCCTCAAGAGATAGCAAGGCGAAGCTCACAGTCGTCTACCACTGGCTTTTCAGCCGTGCTGTCAAGCACGCATTGAACTTGCAGGAGAAAGGGGAGTTGGGCGAAATTCTTGGCGCAGATCTGGCTATGCTCCATCGAAAAGACGACTTGATGGCATCAGATCCGACCCATTGGTGCCACAATTTGCCCGGAGGGAGATTCGGCGAAATGCTACCTCACCCGATCTATCTTCTTCAATCATTCCTCGGGGAAGATTTGCGCCTAGAGGGACCTCCCCTCGCTGACAAAAGGAGCACCTATGCGTGGCTTCCTCATGATGAACTGAGACTCTCTTTGCGAGGAGTCAAAGGATACGGACATGTTTATGTGAGCTTCAATGCCCCACGACCAAGAATACTAGCGAATGTCTATGGCTCTGACAAAATCCTCAGAATCGACATTCTGAATCAGACGGTGATGGAGTTCGGGGCAAGCCGTCTAGGCAAGATGGACTTGGCTCTCGATAGTCTAAGCATGTCCAGTCGACTTGCTCGCTCCACACTCGCAAACGCCTTCCGATTTGCGGGTCGTAAAATGGGAGCATATTCCATAGAGAACATCTATCGAGATTTTGTTAGATGCATCCGAGACAACGCTCAGCCGCGAGTCACGCCTCAAATGGCTTACAATACAGTAAGGATAGTGGAGCAAATCTGCAGCTATTTGTAGAGCGACGCCGGTCTACTTATTGATGGGTTCGTAGACTACATGAGACTCCTGGTCGCCTCGACGCTGTTGCCTCCCATCTCGGGGGGCGCGGAACATGTTGCTTGGGAGCTCGCCCAGCGACTCGCTGAAACATACGACGTTCACCTTCTCACGACGGGCAACCAGAAGTGCACGACCAGAACCGGAAGATTGACCGTTCATTTCGTGAATCGCTTACCCCTTCTGACCTTGCTATACTCCACCGTGGCAAACCCCGCAGTGAAAGCCATAGTCGGCTCCATGCAGCCGGACATCATTCACTCGCACATGGTGCTGCCTTGGGGGTATATCTTCCGAAATGAGAAAGCCAAGAAAGTGATCACTTGTCACGGCTCAGATGTGTTCCCGCGAAAACGCTATCCGCGTAGATTCCTCTTAGACAGAGCTTTGCAAAATGCGGACATTGTAACCGCGCCTAGCAAGTGGCTTACTGATTATGTTGAAGAGGAGTACGACGTTTCGTGCACAACTCTCCCGAATGGCATTGACACGCAAGTCTTCGCTCCTATGAAAGGGATAAGCACTCGCAAAAATGTCATACTCTACGTCGGAAGATTTGTGGCGAGAAAAGGTATTAAGGAGCTTGTCGAGGCAGCCAGAACGCTCCAGGAATATGAGTTCTGGCTTGTTGGAAACCCAAAGACGAGTACGGTTGAAGTCCCCTGCCTTCCAAACATGAAAGTGATAGGGTTTGTCGACAATCTGGCACTCTGCTACAATCAAGCATCGTTATGCGTGTTCCCATCGCACTGGGAGAACTTCCCACTGGTGGGCCTGGAAGCCATGGCTTGCGGAAGGACCATCGTTGCCACAAGGTTAGGATTCTCAGAGTATGTCGAAGATGGACGTGATGGAGTCCTTGTCGAGCCCGGACGTTCTGACGAGCTAATTCAATCCATCAAATACTTGATGGAAGATGAAACCATTAGGACGAGGCTAGAGCGAAATGCCCGCGAGAAGGCCATGCTATATGACTGGAGAATCATTGTGAACCGGTATCGGACAATTTACAATGGATTGTAGTAGGGATTGTAGTCATGAATCGTCAATCCCGAGTTCAGAATAACGCTTCACGCAGCTGACCGATATGTAGTCTTCAGTGATTACATGAAAACACTGGTGTCTCGCCATGTTCCAATCAATACTGCTTGGAGTGAACCTTCGAGCATATGCGGTGTGGAACAGAAGACGGAGAAAAGTCGGACGATGCGTTTCGGATAATCTGCGTGACAAGGCTAGTTACCGTCAAAGGTCTGGAAACTTTAGTAAAGGCAGTAGGCCTGACACAGCCGAAGCGCCAGGCTCTCATCGATGACAGCAAACTGAGAAGAAGGCATCTAATGCTAGGGAGTCTGTCCGTGAATATGATTGGTCTGTTGTAGCAAAGAAGTATCCGTTGTTCTACCAAGAACTGTTGAATCGGTGAAGGCAAGTAATCATGGATCAGACCTAGAGTGAACTTCAATCATTAGATTATTAGGTCATTTACGGCGCAGTCTCTGCTATGGTCTTCTACGGAGTGTGCGCGCATGCAGTCTACCAGTGGATCAAAGAGGCCGCCTAGTAGCGAGTACGTCGTCGATCTCTTCACGCCCTTTCTTCACGGCAAGCCATATCACATGCAACATTCTGGGTACGAGGCGGTCGTAGACTTCTTGAGCAACTCGAGGGTCATCTACGCTGGCGATTTTGCAAAGCTCACAAGACTGTCGTATCCTCTGAGATTAGCTCATATTTTGCCACGATCATATTCATCATTAGATGCAGAGTTAGCTGCTCTCAGAAGCGATGGCAAAATTCTGCATCATCTCTATGCAGAGGACACGCTTTGGATGTCCATGTTTGCCCGATTTAGGGGTTCACGTACCGTTGTAGCGACCTTTCACAGACCGCCTCATGTTCTTGAGGCCACGATGCCCTTCTTCTGGAAGAAGAAAGTCCGAAAGTTGGCAGGCGTCATTGCTCTTTCTCCTCGACAGCGCGAATACCTTAGCTCTGTATGCGGGAGTAAGACCATGGCCTCCCTGATACCACATGGCATTGACACGGATTACTTTACGCCTGGAAATAGCCAAAGATCTGGAGAAGTCGTACTTAGCGTGGGCAGCTACCAACGTGATCTCACAACACTGATAAAAGCCATGAGAATGTTGTCCCATGACGCTCCGGACCTGCGGTTGATCACGATCACTAAGAAACCATTGCCTAGAACGCGAAATATCATTCCCATCGCGAACGTTAGCGACGAAAAGCTGCTGGCCTACTACAGGAAGGCATCTTTCGTTGTTCTTCCATTTGGAGATCTGGTAGCGTCAAATGCGATGTTGGAAGCAATGGCATGCGGGATGCCTGTAGTATGTCCGCGCCTAGAGTCTGTTCGGTATTACATGGGAGAAAACCTGCCGACGATATACGAGCCCGGAGATGCGGAAGACTTGGCTCGCAAAATGCTCTGGTTATACCAGAACGAGCAAGAACGAAGGAAGCTGTCTTCTCTGATGAGGAAACGAGCTGAACTCTTCTCATGGGCCAGAATATGCGCATTAATGCGTGAATTCTATGAGCTACTTCTCAGCTCGTAGAGAACTTGAAAGGATGTCCAATCTTGGTCTTTATGCTTGACACTGAGGATCTCTTGAAACATTTGGAAACAGATTGAATCTCGTCCCAGGTGAAGGGTTCAGAATGGTTCGGATATTATCTGAATGCTAGAGCTTCCGGACTCATCCGTACGTTTCAGAAGGCGCTGGCGCATTTGAACTATCGCAACAACAAACAAATGTCAATTTCCCTGGCCGTTTGGGATGCATTGGCAGGTATTCCGCGATGAACCGCCGGTAGAATTCCAGAACCGGTTTGTTCTCTGTAACGTCCAATTAATCAGTGAGTTTGGTACTTTAGTCTTGTTTGTTGGTCTTAGAGGGCAAGAGGCGACACATCAATGAAACGAATCGCCTTGCTGGGCTGTGGTGCTGTAAGCCGAAATTACTATGTTCCGGCCTGTAAGAAAATCCCAGAGTGCGAGATTGCGTGGTTTGTCGACTCGGATTCTCGAAAAGCTCGTGAATTGGCAAGAGAATACGGCAAGGGGGAAGTAACTGACGACTACAGGCATACGGTCAACGATGTCGGGGCGGCCATCATAGCTCTTCCAAACTATCTTCATGCGAATGCCTCAGCAGATTTCCTACGAGAGGGTCGAGATGTCCTCTGCGAGAAACCAATTGCCATAAGCAGCATTGACGCACGCAGTATGATTGAAGCAAGTCAGGCTACAGGGACCAAACTTGCAGTGAACTTTGTCCGGAGGAGAATGAATTGCTATCGAATCGCTAGGTCCATCTTAGAGTCTCGCGAGTTTGCCCCGAAGCAAGTCATCTGCAGGGAGGGTAATGTCTTCAGTTGGCCCCTCTCATCCGGCACACTCCTAGACAAGAAGAAAGCTGGCGGTGGTGTGCTTCTTGATTGGGGAGCCCATATCTTCGACCTGTTGCAGTGGTTGTTTGACGCCAAACTTCAATTGATCTCTCACGCAGACGACAGTCTCGGCGGGGTCGAAGCAAATAGCGAGACACAGCTTCTGATTCAGCCTAAGGACGCCTCCTCCGTCCAGTGTCGAGTAGTGCTAAGCAGGACAAGACCCTTGAAGAGTGGCATTGACGTACTTGGAGATAATTTCTCCCTCTCAATCCGAAACACGAATCCCGATGAATTGAGGATGAGTCTAAATGATGATATGGTGAGCGTTCGAGCAGATAGACAAAAGTCAAGCATTGATTGCTTTGTAGAGCAAGTCAGGGATTTTCTGGATAAAGACACGACGGACGACACCTCTCTCGACGCTCTACACGGTCTAGCATTTATGGAAGAATGTTACGCAAGAAGGACTCAGCTGGCGCACGGTTGGGAGACATCGTTCAAGTGGGACGGAAATCTGACGTTTCCTGATCGTTATCGCAGGATATTGGTCGTTGGCGCTTCCGGATTCGTCGGGACACGTCTAGTCGAGATCCTTCACAGCTATCCGAAGGTGAACGTTCGCGCGACCGTTCACAAGGCTGCGTCTGCGGCGCGACTTGCCAGGATTCCTATTGAATTCGTAGATTGTGACTTGCTTGATCCCAACCAAGTCATGGCTGCCATGAAAGGATGCGACGTAGTGGTCAACTGTGCAAGAGACAGCGGCCTAAACAGGAAAGACATCATAGACTTTCACGTCAAGAGCACGTCAAACCTTCTGCGGTGTGCTGAATTGAATGAGATCAGGAAGTTTATTCAACTAAGCACAGCAGCCGTGCATGATTTCGGAAGTGATCACACAATCAGTGAGACTTCGCGTTATGTGCGGACAACCGACCCCTACTTAAGAGGAAAAATCGAGAGCGAAAAATTGGTTCTCGCCCATCAACATCGCCTTCCGGTTGTGGTCCTCAAGCCAACCATGATCTACGGCCCTTACTCTGCAAACTGGGTTACGCAGTTCATAGGTAGACTAGAGAACCACCGGCCCCTAACACTGCGTGATGATTCACTGGCCAATCTGATATACATAGACGACGTGGTGCGCGCGATCCTCCTTGCCATAGAGAGCGACCAGGTCGACGGGGAGGTATTCATAATAAACAATGATCGCGAGCACATCTCCTGGAAAGAGTACATCATGAACATCTCCACTGGGTTGGGCTTCTCACCACGGAATACGCCCAATGGTAACTTACTGAGCCAGAGAATAGGCAACGATTTCGCTCTTCTGCGCGATTCCCTCGTTCTCACCAAAGAACTCGCAACTTCAACTGAGACTCTTTCCACACTGGCGAAAATCCCGATAGTACTCAGACTCGGACAGGTCCTAATAAGAAGCAGATTGAGAAGGGAAAAGATCCAAGGGAAGTTGAAAGCACCACCTCCATCAAGGACCGACTCATACCTCAACGTACTCTACAAATATGAAACCATCCAGAGAGGATTGCACAAGATCCTTACCTCACAATCAAGATTCTCCTCTGAACATGCACGACATCGACTAGGATTCGAGCCCAGTTGTTCCTTTAGCGAAGGAATGGCCAAGACATTGGACTGGGCCAAATGGTACCTCGACCGCTAGCAATGCCGAGAATTCAATGACAGAAGAATGACGGGGAGATGTTAGCGCCTAATCCTTTACGTGCCATACACTTGAACATTATATCGGAAGGGGGATGGATCTCCCCGTAGTGTCACCAGAAGCCTGGTGCTCTGCTTAGGTTTCGAAAACAAAAGTCATCACATTTTGCAGAACCTTGCGAGACCACAGAATTCGCGAGTTCCCCTGCTGCAGATCTGCAATCTTAGAAGAACTCACATCCGGCTCAGTTGATGAAGACCGTTTGTTAGGCTAGGTTTGGCTAGCGGCAGGATGTTGTGAACATACGATACTGGTTAAGACTCCAAAATCTACTTTTACCTCGATTTAGAATTCGTGGTCTTATGAGTTCAGAAGAGGTGCATAATCCGATCTTGAGCCTTGGCAGACGACTGAGAAGACAATACATCAGATCACGACTCAGCAAAGGAGTGATCTCCGCAGATTACCTCAACCAAATTTCCATGGAACGATACTATCAGCAACGCAAACTTGTTTATCTGAGATTGGTGCTGTCCAAGATTGTAACACGAGAAGATTCAGTTGTGGTGGATCTGGGGGCAGGCGACGGAACAATCCTCGACATCGCTCACGCATATTCTCCAAAAGCCCACCTCATGCCCATCGAGCTTTCTGTTGAACACTGTCAAAGTCTTCAAGGTAAGGGATACAATCCAATACCGGCGGATGCAAGCTACATTCCCCTGAGAAGGCGGCCTCTTTCGACACTACAGCACTTACCCCATCTGCAGATCCGAATGCTTTTTGGTTCAAGCTGCGGTTGTGGACCCGAATCTAGACCTTCGAGTCTGCAAGGACAGGTCAGATGAGAATCTCAGAATAGACCGTCGTCATTCCGTCAGGTTCAGAGTCGCTTGGTGAATCGCCGAGTGGTGTGAAATTCGCATATGCGAACAAGGATATTTCTGATGATCCAGATGGTCATTCTGTCATACACGGGAAGCTTCAACTGATTCTTATTGAGTAAGAGAACTTCACTATAGTTCGGCAAAGAATAGACAATGTCAATGAAACCGATTCGCCGCAGTGATGTGAGAACACGTGCGATAGCTCGACGGTATGAGGGGTCGATGAAATCGTGGAATTCCACGGAAATCTGTCCAATCCTCTCGATCGTCTCTCTACCAGTTGACTCAAAGAGGGCTATCTCGGACCCTTCGATATCAAGTTTCAATACTGCCACATAGGTAATTTTCTCGCGCTCCAAGAACGAGTCGAGAGTACTTCCCTGAACATCAAATACGTCTTCTACTCCCCACTTATCGGCAATGACACGATTCGTGCTAGTTGCCTCCGAGTTCCGCGAGCGAAACAATCGCATTCGCTCGTTTTTGTCTCCTATGGCCAGATTCCTAATCTCTACCCTGCCAGGCTCCGAAAAAACGATTTTGTGACATAGCTCTGGATCAGCTTCAACACAGACTACCCTACCTGCGAGTTGACGACTGATTACATCCGAGAATCGGCCGATATTCCCACCAAGGTCCACTACCACTGGGTTCCTGGAAATCCCTCGCCAGTAGACATGATGTCCGGCAAATTCACGGATCGAAGCGAAACGGTCGGCGTGACGAACCAGCCAGAACCCCCAACCTCGACGTCGTAGCAGAGATCGCATTATGTTCTTCATATACCTGATGTGAGACTTCACTTGAATACGGTCAACTGATTCTGCTATTGATGCAAGCTGCGTGACGACCCCCGAACAGCCACAATCAGGGTCTGGCAGCAGTTGACATTCTAAGCTACGCGGCGCCTCCGTCGTGATCAGTCCTCCAAGCGTCTCGACGGGATTTTTCCAACTACGTTAGCTCACAGTAGATTTTCGACATCGTTGTAGTCATTTTCTCTATTGAGAACATCGTCTCAGCTCTTTTTCGTCCCCTGTTCCCCATGTTCTTACGGAGTTGGTCGTTATTTACTAGGAGGCTCAGCTTCTGCGCCAGACACTTGGGGTCGTTGGGTGGGACAAGGAACCCGGTTTCGTTCCCAATGACCGCCTCCGGAATGCCGCCCACAGAAGTCGCTACAATTGGGAGACCCGAGGCCATTGCTTCCAAATTAGCTATGGGAAAGGTTTCCTGCAAAGACGGGTAGACAAAGACATCCGCCTGTTGAAGGAAAGATGGAAGGTCCTCCACGAATCCGACGAATGTGACCTCAGACAGCTGCATTTTGGCTTTGTAATCGACCAGCTCGCGGTAATATTGATCATCCCAAACCTTGCCAACCATAGTAACTTTGACAGGTGTTTTCGTTAGACGATTTTTCTTAAGGGCGTATAGAGCCTCTAACAAGGTCTTCAAACCTTTCCTCCTTTCAATTCTTCCGACCCAAACAAGGCTAACGAAGTCACGAGGAATATCTTGGTCACGAGGTCTGAATGACCCGATATCTACTCCGGTCGGTACTATTCTGATCTGCTCGGTATTTGCACCGAGTCTTGTAAGTCTCTCCTTGTCACCATTTGAAAAGACATGAAACAGGTTTGTCGATCTTATCAGTAGTTTACGTGCCAATGGGTTACGGAGATAATACTTCAGCCGGAAAGGCAGAGAGTGAAACGTGAATACTCTCGGCTTTTTCATTTCAAGACAGGCTAGTGGAAAAGAGAGATCCACGTCATCGTGAAAATGCAGCACGTCGAACGCTTGTAAGTGCTTCTTGAGATGAGTGGGATTAGAAGGAAGAAAATGCGTTTCTAGCGTTATTGACAAGGCGGTTGCCAGACGAGAAAGATTGTAGCAAGGCCAGACTAACACGTTTACATGATCGACTGATCTCTTGTCTAGGTTTGACGAAAACTTCCATTTCTCTGTGTCACAGAGTGTGATTATCTCGCTGGAAATACCGTTTTTCCTAAGAAAGAACGCCAAGTTCCGCACATATATCTCCGTGCCCCCCACTATCGGCAGGAAACTCGGAGTAAGCTGAGCGATGCGCAAAGCCTTCGCACGACCTCTTCATCTATGTGAGACGACTGCCTGCGATAGAGGGGGCGTGCCCTTCACTTGAGCATTTGTTTTCCGATCTGTCTCGAGAGCGATCTGTAAAGACTGCCAATTGATAGACATGCTCATAATGGTATAAGCCTCGCGAGAATCTTTGCCCCGCCGCCGGTTTCATTGGCCAGAATCCGCACGAAAGTACTATCTAATTCTCGACGACGAGCTAATAATTAGGCGCTTTCGCGTGCTTCCTGCCAAAAGTGTTCCGTTGTGATTGAAATGTGGAAAAAATGACGAAGTCTGAAAGCCGATACCCATCGAGGCCAAATCGGCAAAAATCGACAAAACAGCAAAAGCAATTCGGCTAGATGATTGCCTAGATAAGCACATATTGAGCTTTCAGAGAGTGATTTGCAAGGAGTTGAAGAAAGGCCTTCTGATTTTCCCGTAGATAGTGAGATAATTCTTGTTGCGCAATAGTTCTGACAATTGGTCTGTTTGGTATTTTGCTCTGGTCGCTTTGTTCTTGATGAGCGCTGTGGGGTCATATTATTCGGATCGGAATTTGCTGTTGTTCGCTTTTCTTATGTTGGCCTTGGCGGTGCTGGTTGTGGCCATGAAACCCAGATTGTCCGATGTGGACCAAGACAGGTTCTTCATGGTCGTCATTTCCTGCGTGAGTTTGTCTTTGCTGCTCTCCACGACCCTACTCTCGGACAACCTAGTTGGTTGGGACATTCACCAGGAATACGCCATATTCTCCCAGGTTTTGAGGAATGGCGTGTGGCATCCTACGATCGACCTTCCTTACAATTCTGTCCTAAGCGTAAGCCTGCTACCTGCAATTCTGAGTGTCGTATCAGGCCTCGATGGTCTCCTGATTTTCAGAATTGTGTTTCCGCTCCTATTTTCCACGGTTCCGTTGTTTCTCTACAAACTGTATAGGCAGTTTCTGAATCCTCGAGCTGCGTTTCTTTCCGCCTTTCTCTTCATGTCTTACCCTACGTTCTATGTGGAACTACCCGCCCTCGCTCGTCAGCAAATAGCTGAGATTTTCTTGGTTCTGGTGTTGTGGTTCGTATTTTCCAGGAAGGTCCGTCAGGAACAATCAACTAGTTTTGTCGTACTAGCTCTGACTGCTGGTTTAATTACAGCTCACTACTCGATCGCTTTTCTCTACATCTTCATCTTGGCATTATCGTTTCTTCTATTCAAGTTTGTTTTGCGAAGAGACGCATCACTGCTCTATGTGACAAAACCCGCAATGATTGCAATGACTGCATCAATTACCATAGTCTGGTACGCCTTTGTTACCAGCGGATCCGACTTGACTCATCTAACGTTAACTCTTTTGGGCGTTTCACTTGGCGCGGTGAAAGATTTCCTCAATCCATCCTCGAGACCCCTCATTGTATCTCAGGCCCTAGGTTACTATGTGCATCCTGGACTTTTGCATGATCTTAACCGAGCTACGAATTATGTTGCCAACGTCCTTCTAATTTTGGGATTCTTTGTTTTCGCGTTCAAGCGACAGAAGACTAGGAGTGAAGAAATGATGTTGCCAATCATAACTTCAGGCCTTGTCCTCCTCGGCGCATCAGTTCTCTTGCCCTATTTGGCTGGAGCACTTAACTTCACTCGCGTTTACCATATTGCCCTTCTATTCGTAGCACCGTGCTTTTTCTACGGTTGCGCGTCGACCTATTCGAGTGTGAAGAAAGTGTACGCGTACTTAGGAGGAGTCCGCTTGCCGAGCGTTCACATGCGTTTTTCTGGAAGATGGGCTCTGGCAGCGTTCATTATAGTATCGTATCTTCTTTTCAACTCTGGGTGGGTGTGGGCCGTGAGCATGGATTTACCGACTTCATACACTTTCGATGGGCAGAGGATTCTGTCTTCGAGAATTGCCGATTACTACAACTACTTTGACGCTCCTGAAGACGTGGCTTCCGCGCGTTGGCTAAGACCGCAACTCACGAACGGATCTTCGCTGTGCAGCGATTTCCTCTCTAGATCACATATCATGAATGCCTATGGTGGTATTCCCGTGGGGGATCCGAGCTTCTACACACGCACGTTTCCCTATTGCGATTTCAAGACTACAAATATCTTCTACTTTGGCGTGTTGAACACACGTTATGGCATCGGAACAAGCGAGGATCCGAATAACTTCACATGGCCAGCTTCTGCGGTCTACTCAGAACTAGGAATACGAGACAGAGCTTATTCAAACGGAGGAACAGTAATCTACGCTTGAATCGTGATCACATGCCTCAACGGTTCTCTCTCACGTCCGTTCGAAAAGTCTAATCATTAATAATTGCGAGCTCGTACTCCCCGCGACCTACGTTAATCACGGCATAATATCCTTCAAAACCACTTGCCAGCTCAACACTTTGGCAACCCACCCACGATGAAGGGATCCTTCGGAGTCGTCATTGTCCCCACTCATCAGGTGTACGTCGTCCACCTCCAAACCATGAGCCGCGAACAGACCCGATAATTGGATTAGTGACATCATCAACGGATGTACTTTGAGCGCTCTAACTTCGAAAGCGCTCATGATCACAGCTGCTCTAAGAACTGCTACAACATGATCTACAACGAAGCGTTCGCGCAGCATCAAGCTCCAACAGCTCAAAGGAGCCCTGTGCTTGGCATCAAAATCAGAATCTCACAACCCGATGAGTGATGTTGCTCTCTGTGCGATCACGTAGCAAAGCCCGAGAAAGAGCGCTATCGCGACAGGTCCCAAGATCTGATTCATGGTCTTTCTGTGATACGTCAAGAACTCGAAGAGCACAAGAAACTCGATCACGTATATGGAAAAATGGATTTCGAGGGAGTATGCCCCCAGAACACTCAAGAGAACACCTGTTGCTAGAACTGTTGCGGCGTAGGACAAGATGAAACGCTCGCGTATCATTTTGCTTCCCCCAATAACTCATACAATGCCTCGTGTTTTCCGTCGAGGTGCTTGGCTCCCCGGAATCTTACATCCCGATGTGAGGACTTTGCAAGGGCGCATGCCACTAGGCTGCATATCGGGCAGCCAACTCTCTCGCACATTATCGGGGCCTTCTCGACAAGTTCTTGGGTGAATTTTCCGAGCACATCCCCTTCAACCAGCAAACGACATTCCGATCCTTCAAACGCGAATCTGATCGATGACGCCAACTCTAAAGACCTAACAATTCCTGCCCTCAGAGCTTCCTGAAGACCTGTGAGCTCTACTGATCCGAAATCCTGACCGCTTTCGCGTTCGATCAGTGAAAGCAGATCTGCACCAGGCGGGTCAAGGAGTAATCCCTTCACTTTGGAATCTTCACTGGGCACGATTACGATTTCATTCGTAGTTTTCGAGATCGGGGGGTCAGGAGCAGCATGCTCGGAGAGGGGAATGAAGACCCGAAATGATTCCGCGTTGCTGTTAGGATGAATGTAGGTTGCGTAAGCATCAACTCCGAATTTCCTCAGCAGAGCCTCCAGATTGTTCATTGCTGGCATGAGGGTACTCCCCACTAGCTCTGATGGGACGGTTGGAACAAAGGAAAGATAAGCTAGCAGAACTCCAATCAAGAACGCTCCAAAACCAGATGCTGCAATCGTTGGGGCTCCCCGAGCTGTGCTCACGAGGAACACTGGGAGACCGATTGCACAAAATAGTAACCCCAATCGGCGGTAACGAGAACGACCGTGGCCACTCATAGACTCATTCTCTCAATTGAGATTATTCTCTCTTTTCCTTCGTTCGGAACACGTTGATCCAGCAGCCCTCTCGCAAAGCATGTATCCAGCATTGGCACAAAACACCGATCTCCCAGAGGACCAATATCAACGCTCCGAGTAAGCGTCATTGGCGCATCAGTATCTAGATTGATAGAAAACAGTATCGAAATTGAGACGGCACAGCTCATTAAACGATTCATAGGAGCCGCCCAGACTTTCTTTGCTGGCTCTTCCTAGCCTTAGACATTTCCGCGGTTGTCGTCCGTGGACTTCCCATCGAGAGGGAGACCAGCTCTCGTTGGTCACTAATTGTTAGATCTGGTAGCAGTCATGCCTGAACTCATCACTCTTGTTTTGGCAGTGAAAAGGCGAAGTAATAGTCGCCGAAAAGCTGATTAAATTGATAATTGCTCAACAGCCCCTTCGATTCCGCAAGATTCTCGGGATAAATCTCCGCAATGAGAGCGGGCAGATAGCGGCTGATTAGTCTTAAAGAGCCTCTCAATACGGGTAACTCGGACCCTTCAACATCTACTTTCAAGAAGACTTTGGCACCGGGTACGATTCTAATGTCCTCTGTCAAGCTGTCAATGGTTATTGCCCGTACATCAATGGAACCGTGATTCTCCTTCTCTCTGTAGTACGTGTCAATGTGTATAGTGGGTACATGTGTGACTGTATACAGTGGGTTCTCCTTCAAGATTAGCGGAACGGATCCTTGACGGTCGCTGGCTGCGGCACTGATTATCTTAGTCTGAGGAAAAGCAGCGACGTTGAGGCTTAGAATGGGAATGTTCAGAGGGTTTGGTTCCAGACAGAAGACTGTTCCACTTCTTCCGACTCTTTTGGATGCATACTGGGAATGATATCCAATATGCGCGCCCACATCAATGAAAAGGTCTCCCTCACTCATTTTCAAAGCGTCCTTCACGTAAGGTTCCCACAATTCCAAGGCCATAAACCATTCATCCAAGAAAAATGGTCTGAACCAGAAATCTCGAAAGGGAAGTCTGATAACCAACGTTAGAGCGTGTTTGCCCACAATCTTCCTCACAGCAGCCAACAACTCATCCGGCACAATGACGAGGCGGAGCAAGAAACGCCACAATAGCGGATTTACCACTCTCAAAATCCCCCTATGATTCTGCACATCAACAGGGACACTTCCCTATTGAACAACGCAAGCCCTCCCTCACTAGGAATGAATTTCCCGCAAGACTTCCGTGACGATGAGAACATAGTGAGCACGCCTAGGCTAATCCTCTTGCTCCTGGGATGATTAGAGTTCACCCTTCCTCAGCTTGGAACCCATCAGGAGACCACAGCCTATGTTTTCAAGTAACTTGTTGCTCCCCACAAAACTACACCCCCACCCCCCCTCGGGAGTGGCCCCGCCTCGACCACTATGCTGGCGATGAACCCTCCACCTGTGAAAAACTACAGTTCATTTGGTGATAAGGGAAGTTACATAGAGCATAATCATACCGCTTTGATGAACTAATTTGAATCCGGTCAAATCCGGGTCCGGGCTATGCCATCCTGACCCCGGCACGAACCAGATCAAATAGGCCTCTTTGTACCCCAGGGCTTTCGCTTTAGACAGTCCCCAGTCGACTCCATAGTAACCGTACCAGAGAATATTAGTGGTTAAGGGCATGTAGATCAGCGCGTATCCGTAAAAGGCATCATGTGCTAGCAGAACGTCACTCGAATTCATTCTTCCAGCCAGCCAAGTGAGCGAACGCTGAATGTCGACGGTCATGTTGAAGTCCACGGTGTTCGACTGCATTGTTGATGGTATCCCGGACGAGCCAGCGCGCCAAAGCAGGGGAGAATCGAAAAGCCAGAACGGGTGGTTTGGGGGGGCAATCATGAAACCAGAACTCACCACCACAAAGGGAATGAAAACCGCCAGCAGGATCGCAGCCGACACACGAGCCCCACCGTAGCGGTACAATCTCGGAACGCAGCGCCGAACTATGGCAGGAACTCGAAGGACCCCGATGCCGCCGAGTATCCCGAGCGGAAAGATAAGCATCAGCATCCACCTGTCCCAAAACGCGGGCGCGAACGGAATTGGCAGCAAAGGTGAAAACGCGATCAGTCCCGCGGCAGCAATCCATGCGGACAAGGCGGCATTTGTCCTCTTGCCCATGAGAACCAACGGGATGAGTGGAAGGAAGAGGACACTGAAGAAGGCAAGCTGTGTCACCGCAAGCACATCAGTAGCGTCGTATGCGACGAATAGGTTTTCGTAACGTTGGATTCTTGAGACAACCACCAACAGCCAAACCAAAGCAACTACAAGAACCGCTATCACAAATCTGGGAGGCTTGAGTTCTCTTCCGAAGAACTCTTTCCATCTGATTAAGAGAAGTAATACGACGATCAAAATCATGAGTGCTCCGACAAGCTCATGAGATGCTATGACTAGGCCTGCCAGCAGAAGAAGGAACGCCCCATGCACCCGATCGATTCTCGACCGGAGATTCGCAATTAGGAACAGCAATACTGCTGTCGACAAGACATTTCGATGAAGGTCCCAACTTATCCTCAGAGCCGCAACCTGAATCATGACAAACGCTGCAACCAGGATCGAGTCTCTCGGCGGAAGATTGAGAGACTTGATTGCGAAGTAGACAGTGGCGCTACCCAGCAAGCCGTACAACGCAACCGGCGCCACCTTCATTATTAGCAGTGGGCTCGTGACCTTGCCGAGGGGACAGAGCAATAGGAATAGGAGTGGAGAGTTTCCATAGGAAATCGATGAAACATCATTGAAGCATGAAGTGGTTCTTGCGATTAATCCCGCATAAAGTACCGTGTCATGTCCGACGAGATTAGGGCCCGCTTGGAGTTCCGGTATGGCTCTCAGACCCGCAGCCAGAATGAACCCGAATAGTCCTAGGTGAAACGTCCGCAAGGTTTCGCACTCAACATTATCTCGCCGATAGCTAACCGTTATCATAAAAAGCAGAGGATTAGCTTGGACATGCCAAGCCTTTCTAAGGAGCGATGGTTCGTCACAAAAGCCTAATCAACTTCTGCACAGAACCCCACACGGAACAATCATTGAAGGCCGCGGTTCTAGTCGTCGTCGGTACGAGGCTCCGTATTGTTAAAACGTCTCTACCGAAGGCCATGCTACCAGACGGCTATCAGCCCGTAATCGACCACGGTCAAGGTCCTCGCGCGGTACGGCGGCCGGGTTGACAAGTGGCCACGCAATTCGCTGTCCACATTGCGCGCGGGTCATCATATTTCATAATCCAGACTGTCGCAACGAATTTGATATCGATACTTTCGTTCGCGGTCCTGACAAGGCTGATCACAACAGAGCAGATGGGGATCCTTGCCGTGCTTCAGTTGATGATCAGTTTATGCGGGAATATTGGATCGTTCTCCCTGCCTTCGGCCGTAATCAAGTTCGTTGCAGAGCATTGGGAGCGAGGTGACAAGAGTTCGGCGGCTTCGGTCTTCTATCAGGCACTGCGTACAACGCTTATTTTATCGGTGCCTTTGGCAGTTGCTGTCTATTTCGGAGCTCCCGTGTTATCTGCAGCCTTGCTCCATCAAGCCGCTTACACGGCATATTTCCATTATCTTGCCTTTGACATCGTGCTGACCGCTGGGTTGGAGCCAGTTCTGTTCTCCGGATTCGTGGGCCTTCAGAAATTCAGACAGCAAGCAACTGTCCTTATCGTAAACGCGGCGATCCGTCAAGGCTTGATTATTACCCTGATCATTCTGTTGCACGATTTCTTTGGGCTTGTTGTGGCATGGGTATTAGCTGATCTAACCGTCACAATCACATGTTACGCGTATCTGCTACGCATTCTGGGCGGTCCCAAGTTCAACTTTGAGATTAGAAGACTCTTGTCGTTCTCTTGGCCGTTATGGCTTAGAGATGGTGTCTCGTTTGCCTCTGGGTGGTTCGACCGGGCGCTGCTCCTGATCTTCGTCCCGTTGGCGACGCTCGGAATATACAATGCAACCTTGACAGCTTTCAGCGTCCTTGGAGGGATAGGTAGCGCAGCGGCAGGCACCTTGTTGCCAGCGTTCTCATCTATGCATCAAACTCGTCGTGAAGACCTTGTATCATCTTTAGCGAGGTCTACGCGGTACGCAAGTTTTCTTCTTGTTCCGTTGGCTTTTGGTCTGTTTGCAACTGCCAAGCCTGCGCTAACATTGTTCGTGGGTCAAGCGTATCTCGAAGGTGCGGAGCCGCTTATGATTCTGGCAGGAACCTATGCTTTCACAGCAGTAGCCGTGGTAATAAGTCCGATGCTGTTGGCTCTGGGTGAATCAAGGCTCGCCTCTCTAAGCTCTGTAATCACAGTAATTGTCAGCTTCGCCTTTGCGTTGGTTCTGGCACCACCGTTTGGGATGTTTGGCGCCGCCACAGCGCGCTGTGCAGGTATGATTTTTGGAACGATCTCAGTAATTCTATTTCTGAAGAGGAGAATGCAACTGCAATTCGATGTGGACGGAATCAAGAAGAGCCTAATCGCAGGAGCCGTGATGGCGGGTGTATTGTTCTTCATAGAAACGCTATTTTACAGCAGATTCATGATGCCAGTCTACATCGCCATTGGGGGGATTGTGTATCTGGCTATGCTGCGGTTTCTCAAAGCAATCAGGAAGGACGATATTGACTTGATCAGCAGCTACTTGGGCCCGAGAATGGCCTTCGCCAGCAATCTCCTCAGTATCTTACTTTCGCCGACCGGCGAAAAATGAACCACCAATACCATTCGAAGAGCGCTTTTGGTCCGTGTCGACGAATCAATCCATGCGCCCATACGGAAACTTCCGTCCAGCAAGCGGGGTCAATAATCTAGGTCTACTAAGAATCATTGCCGGGAACTAAGGGGCCGGTGATGTGCCAAATTCGGAACATTGATATCCATGACATGCATAATGGATAGACACTCCTAATGTTGGTCATAAGATTGGCAGGACCTTCCGGGATGATCCAGAGTGTTCCCGTCGTAGCACACAACTTCCTAGAAGGTTGCATTCCAGCTGCTAAGAGCGCCCACAAAGACACCGCCTTTCTCGCATCATTGAGGCAAGAATCCAGAAAACAGCAACTGAACGCAATCGATAACGGCCTATCTGCAGAGATCATTGAGGGGAGGGGTACAATCTCCTTTTCATCAATTAGCCGCCTACTCGTAAGAGCCGGCTTCCCGCCCTTACCAGCAGTATCTAGAATCGACACGGGATGGCGTCACCCGATTCAGTATTATTGGTTCAAATGCCCGGCCTGTAAACAGGTTGTTGCCGATTATCCCCACGGCTACTCAAAACAACTAATCTGTCCCAAATGCAATGGCCCTCGCGCCGAGTTGCCTCAGAATCGACAGTAGGCCCTAGCTCTCAGAATCAACCCAGTCTGACATTGTCCGGATCGCTCAAGGAGTATCTGTCTGGCCGAGAGCTCTGATCCGCAGACCTAACTTAGGTCTCAATTGCTCACTTCTTTCTCGTTCCCTTGAGACGCCACACGAAGAATCCCAAAGCTGCCACAGCGAAAGCTATCATGCCCGTTACATCAACTCTCCAGTTAAACGGAGGAAAATCGATGTGTGTAAGCGGATCAGAAAGCCAATCAGGATAAGTCAGTTCGATCACTATCACATAAAACCAAACCAGTAATCCGAAAACGAACATTGTCAAAGCAGCAGACCTAACAAGGTCGTCCCTGCTTGGCAAGATTCTCACCTATTCGGCACGCTAAAGGGAACGGCTAGATAAGGCAATTCTGCTTGTCCGCATATTCACCGTGGACGCTGTTGCGATTCTAAACATTGTCAACCATATTACATCACGGGAGTTACGGGCCCATGGGACGGCGCTACTCTAGCGGTGTTTTCGGCGTAGCATGCACAATGAAACTGCTACTGGTTCAAATACCCAAACTGTAAGCAAGTTGTCTCCGATTATCCACACGGGCATTCAAGGCATCTGATCTGCCCCAGATGTGAAGGATCCGCGCGCTGAAATCCTCATAGAAACAACTATCCTGGTATCTCCGCAGACACTATCTTTCCATAGGACTTGATCGCATTTGACGTCCTCTTCCCACTCAGCATCGCTGGGCTTAGATTTTGCGAGGCCGACTTGGTATTGCTTGTTGAAGGCTTGAATTCTGTCGTGTTGAACCTTTGATGTTTTGTGGGCTCGAAGAGCTGGTATGGAATGGCTGGTATGGAATCGTTATATTGAAAGTTCTGTAAGTTCGACCAGGCTTCGGGGCCGCCTTGGGTGGGCGTGAAAGGACGATTGAGGAACAGAATCGCGGCGGTATTGGTTCTCACATGCTTCATAGCGGGCTCCCTGATCGTTATTCCGCCAAGCTATGCCCACTTCACCTTAGGCGACTACACGCCCACATCTCGATTTCATGCATCTGACTTTGACCCGCATGTCCCAGGGCCGTTGGCGTATGTTTGGCCGGGGGGCGGATTGGCCTCGTTCACTGGTACACCGAACGGCTTTCCAGTAGGCTACCAAACCCCCTATCCCGGTGGGAACCCTCCTGGTCTGCCAAGCAACGTTTACCAGCTTGAGGGAAACGCTTACTCGCCCTTCGGAGCGGTTCTGACCTCAACGAACGATCACACAAACCGCGGCCCTCTGATCTTCGCGATAAACCTCTCTAGGCCTTGCGAGCTGCCAAGCGTGACCTGCGAAGGAGGAAAAGTTGTCGCTTCGGGTAGTGAACTTCTCAATTACACAGGTATTACGATTTATGTTCCACCAGAGTTTGACTTGTCATCGCCGCGCAGCAACAGCGGCCTAATTTCCATGACCTTCGCTGCAACATCAGGCGACTTCGCGATTACCAAGTCACGAGTCCAAGACCCCATCGGGCCCGGCTGGTGGGTTCTAACTGCAGTTGGCAACATTCAGTTCTGGCCGCAACACAACTACGCCGAATGGTACTACATCAAGGTCAACGACGTGGTCGCACCGACGATTGCGGGGAAGTATTTCTTCAAAGTTTTCCTCTGGGATAACAGCCAGATGGACGTGCCCGGGGGATGGAATACGGATTCTGAGATTGCAGGAGGTGTCGTTCAAATTCCTACGTCCGGGCCCACGGAACTCACGGTTCCAGTGGAGAATTGGCCTGTCATACTCGTAAAGGGTGAGATCGACCCTGGCATAGTTACTGGAACAATCAGGTACGGAACTTTCAATAGCACCCTGTACGGCCTGCCAATCAACCTACCGGGTCGCGCTCGACTCGTCGGCGTTGCAAACGACCCTTACACTGGCAAATCGACTGGGAGGAAAGTTGAGGCCCGAGGATACTTCAACGCGAGCGCCGCAGGTCATTATGAAGTTGAGGGTGTAGCGCCGGGCAAATATCAGGTCTACGCCTCAGCGGCGGGTTACCCTGAGCAGCTTATCGAATCGTCCGTGACGATTCTGCCGGGCCAGTCGTTTCATTTAGATGGTTACTTGAACCCTGGGGCTGTTGTGCGTGGGCAGATTTCCAGCAAACATCTCTTCGGAGAAGAACCATGGCCCGCCGACCCCCGGCCGATTTGGGTCCAAATCTTCAAAGCGAATGATTACAGGGACAGCAGCCTTTCGGCATGGTCGCCTTGGAACAAAACCCATGCACCCTACATGACTTATGATTGGCCTCAAGACTCCTCGATGCCTGAGCCTCTGCCGGTCGCTTATCCATGGAATGCCGTCGCGCCTTACCAGTTCTCCCACTACTCGAAAACCTTCCAATCGCCCAGCGTCGGCTCGTGGATTAGTCATGCCCCACTTACATGTGGCAGCAACCCCGCGCCCACAGGAAATTCAGACCCCTGCGGGAAGCCTGATGGTGTTGGGCCGGCGCAGTACTGGTGGGTTGATGGTTCAGGCACCTTCACGAACGGCGGGGGTTTTGACAGTTTCATTTTCCAATTTGGCGTGAAAGGTGTCTTTGGGGCGCCAACGGATATCGATGGGCATATCCCGCAACCTTATGCGACTTGGGTTAACGGTCTGACTGCGGGTCGCTACTGGGTCAGGGCGTACGTTAACGGTTACGTGCAGACACTGCAAGACGGAGTTACCCTCGACGAGTACTCCTTCGATATTGCGAAGGATGAGTGGGCAGGCGACGTTTACATGCCTATGGACCTGCGTGTGGGCAGCACGATCGTTAAGACGGTACATTTCCACGACCAACCCGACACGTTAACCGAGTGCCCAATCAACGGCTGCGCGAATGATCTGGCCCAAGGGAGTTCGAAAGGCGACCGATACCTCATCGCAGAGGTTCGAGATAGCTCCGGAAAATTGTATGGCTTGAATTTCACTTACGTGAAGGCCACCGCGAGCAGCGCTACAATTCAGATTAACGGTTTCGGGATGATTGGCCCTGATTCTGTTCACGGCGACATGAAATTTTCTTACTACCGCTACCAACCCGCATACAGGGATTACGGCCTGCCTTCCGGAACATACAAAGTATACGTCTACACGAGGGGTTACATTCAGGACGCCTGCGAGTCCGTGTCAGTGACTTTGAGCGGTAGCCCCGCGATGATAAGCGACCACCTCTACAGAGGCGGACGATTCAACATAACAGTGTACAGCGTAGACTGGGAACACCCTGATACTCAGAGGCCTTGGGAATTTCCTGGCGCACCGCTCAACGTATACGCCTACGAGGGGACGAGGAGCGTAACAAGCATAGATTTCTCCCAGCCAGCCGGCCTTGGCGGCAAGAGGATCTCTGGTGGATGCAACTTGACACCTGGGGAGATCCCTGACCACTGCCACGCAATTGAATGGGACGGCGCGGGAAGCGGCAACCCAGACGACGAAGCGACGGGAGGCTACGTCCCATACGACCAGGCCTTCTTCACCGGAGGCTTCTTGGTTTACCCGTCTGATTACCGCCTCTCAGACCTGAACTCGACGGGAGTCTTCGACACTGGAACCTACTCGTTCTACGGTTACAGCTACGGTTACGCACAGTTCCAGACCTACAGCGCCTACATGCAGCGCGGAGGGTTCGCTGACATTAGGATCGATCTGGTGAAAGGGGTCAACATAACTATCAACATTCCCTTCAAAAAGGAAGGAATCTTCTCGCCAACCGAATTCAACATGTCCATGCGAGTCCGAATCTTCGACGACCAGGGACGGGTTGTGGGTACAGCAGAGACAAAAGATCCGGGCGTCAGCGCATACAACAATGGTCAACCGTTGGGGATAGGAAGAAACGCCGAAGACGGCGGCACATACTACGTTGACCCATACGCAACCTCTCCGTCCGCCGCGAACGGCCTTACTACGATCGACGGAAGCAAGAACACGGCGGATACATTCCTCTGGTATGGCACATGGAACGGCGTAACAGGCTGGCAGGCTTTCGACAGCGACCCGGACCATAGCGGTGTACCGGACTTCAGCTCGTACAACAACAACCACGGTGCCTACACAACCTGGATACCAGCGGGCACACAGGAAGTTCGCGTCTTCATAGCCGGGATCTACGACACTGATGACCCCCTCAGCGGTACACCCATCCTCAGAACCGCGCCCAACAGAATCTTCCAAACGTCCGGCATCAACGGAAGCGCGAGCACCATTTTCAACAGTTACACAGGCGGTTGGTCAGTTGAAGTTGACACGTGGAACGAATACCCAGCACCCAAATTCGACCCCTCTACGGGGACACCGTTGAGCACGAATTGGTACCCACCATCCCCACCGAACCTAGAAGGACTCCTGGAAGGCGACAGCTTCCACACCATACCCGGAAGTCCTGTGGGTCCGTTTGGCTACGTGAAGGACAGGCTAGCTAAGAATAGTCTGGGTCCATACGGCCAGGAAAGTGTTTGGTCAATACCGAACGCGCACATGGGCTCGGAAATTTCTACGATCTACGAGCTTGACAAGCGCGGATACTTGAGCGGCAACGTTTTCGGGTTCACATGGACCAACGACCTCCGCCCCCTGTCTTGGATGACTATTCAGGCTTCTTCAACCCAAGGCGGGCAGTCATTTACGCGTTGGAGCTGGGACGCAATGTTCGATATGTACCTGCCAGCAGGCAGTTACGCGTTGGGTGTCGTCGCGTGGACACCGAACAAGAACCAAGGCTACATGACGATCAACTCGACTATCAGCGTAAGCGATGGAGGGTCAGTGAACGGCGTCGCGATCCAACTTCAACGCAATAACATACCCATCCCAGAATTCCAACCTGCAGCCACAATCGCAATACTCGCCCTCATCGCAGCATCAGTCTCACTACGACGCAGACGACGATGAGCCCGTAGCTTCTGCATCGAAGTTAGCTTCAGAAAGCCAACCGATTGCTGACCAGTCGAAAGGCTATGTCCCGTTCGCCGTCATCTCGCCGGTTCTTTCAATCTTAGTCCAGCTCGAAGGCCTTCCAAGGACGGCCTTCAGAAATACTCGTGCAACAATCACCGCCTGCAAAATTAAATAACCAGACACCCATGGGATTCATACCAGATTTCGAATTTTCACTGGCTACGCATTAATCAACATTAAGCCCGCACAACAAGCAGAAACCCTCCGCAAGATCTAGCCCTCTCAAATTTCGCGAAAGAAGATGATGGACCTGAAAAATAGTTCCCATCTCTAGCCCTTACTCAAGTGTATGCGCGAAAATTCTACAACTGAAATTTTCAGGCCGGTTTACGTCTCCGACAAAAATTGCGATATAGGTCTCCCCCAGTCCATGATTACCATAGGAAGCTAGGCGCGATGGTTGCAGGAATCTCAGTCGTCACCACCTGTTACAATGAACGTGAGAACCTTCAACAATTGATTCCCGCGATCCGCGCCACCCTTTCAGGGACTCTTCACGAGGTCGTAGTTGTGGACGATACCTCTCCAGACGGAACTTACGAAGTCGCCTCGCGGCTAGCGGACGTAGCCGTATCGAAGGAACGGGAAGGTCAAACTAGAGGGCTGGCTACCGGAATGCGTGTCGCAAAGTACGATACCATTGTCACGATTGACTCTGACCTCGAGAATGACCCCAAGTGGATTCCCGTCTTGGCCAGCAATCTTGGGGACTTTGACATACTTGTTGGCTCAAGGCGAAAGCTCCCTAGAATCTCTGAAAAGGTCTTCTCGATCATCTATCGAAGAAGGCTTGGCGTACGTGACGTACTCTCGAATTATCGCGCCTACCGAGCAAGCATCATCTCGCTCATTAATCCAAGGCAGGAGGAGACTTTCGGCGCAGAATTCCTCATCCGGGCGAGGCAGCATGGTCTCAGGATAGGTGAGATCGTTGTAGATTCTCAGCCTCGCCGCCGAAAGCCCAGAATTGGAAACAGCGTGACGGCGAACCTTCGAATTTTCGCAGCGCTCCTACGCACACTGAGAATACAGTCCACCCCTACTCGGGATTCCACCCCTAATGGGAATTGTACTCGCAGCGAGCAGTAAACTACCCCTTCCCCACACTCGTGAAAGACGAGGTCCCCCGATCTTGTAGAAGCGCATGACAGCTAACCTGTCGAATTTACGTGTAGCGACACAATTCCGTCAAATCAAGTACTTTGAAATCCAGGTTTCTCGTGTCTATGCTTCGACACGTATTGGCAGTCTGCGATGTAGAATCTCCACAGGCGGTCGGTACCCTCTCTGATTCCAACCCGAGCCGAGCGAACTATTTTCAGCGGCTCTCCTGAGCCAGGCGAGATGAAGAGCGGCCCTGGTTGCGTCAAATCGACCTTGTTTAACGACTTGTCAATTCCAAAAGCCTTCGTGAGTTTGCCGGGACCATTCGTCAATTCGATGTCAGAGACTTTGGGGCGCAGCCGCCTCATTGTAACAAGCCCTTGTAGCGGTTCTAAGGCGCGAACTAGAACCGCGCCGGGGGTCCCGCTTTTCTGAGTCGTCACATTCAAACAGTAATGGTTTCCATAGGTGAAGTAAATGTACGCATGGCCGGGTTCTCCGAACATTGGTTCATTTCTAGGAGTTAATCCGTAAAAAGCATGGCTTGCCGGATCGTCACTACCCCTATACGCCTCGACTTCAACTATTCTACCCACTATCCGACTCTTTCCTTTCACTCGAACCAAATATGTGCCAAGCAACTCCTTGGCAACCCGTACGGTGTCCCTGCCGTAGAAATCCCTAGTCAAGGTCAATACCTTCAATCCCTGCCCACTCCTGCTCTCATCTCGCTCAATTGCCCTTCTCCCCAGTCGACAGGGCTCGGATGCCACTCTGCGCCCCGGAAACGAACGTAAGGCTTAATTCCAAACCGCAGATAGCGCTTGCTCGCTCGCCGATCTTGGCAGGCCCGTGGTAATGTATCAAGCGGATGCGAAACTTGTGGATAAAGCTCGAATGCAAAATCTGACAAGGTCCTTACTTGAAGAGATGGGTGAGGATCCGAAACGCGAAGGCCTTCTTGACACGCCGAGGCGTGTGGCAGACATGTACGCTGAACTTACGGAGGGCTACGCGATGAACCCGAAGGATATCCTTGCGCGCGAATGGAATGAGGTCTCTGGTATGGTTGTGGCCAAAGAAATCGGGTTCTTCAGTCTCTGTGAACATCATCTACTCCCATTTTACGGCAAAGTGCACGTAGGGTATATTCCTTCGAAGGCCGTAGTGGGGCTTTCCAAGCTTGTTCGGCTCGTTGATTGTTTCAGCAAAAGGCTTCAGCTGCAGGAACGCATGACCAAACAAATCGCAGACGCCATGAATGACATCTTGCACCCATACGGAGTTGTGGTTGTTGTTCAGGCGAGGCATTTGTGCATGGAAATGCGTGGTGTAAAGAGCGGCGCAGACATAATCACCTCAGAGATACGCGGCCAGTTCAAGAAATTTGAGACACGAAACGAGTTCTTTGAGATGCTTCGAAAGGAGCTGTAGGCAAACTTGGCACCCTCCGAGCCAGACATTGCGCGGCTTTACAGGCGTGAATTCGCTGCTGCGCACATAATTCAGGGCCATCCCAAGTGCGGCCGCATGCACGGCCACAACTATCAGCTCCTAGCAAAAGTCTATGGAAACAGCGGGGAATGGTTGGATTTCGAGGACGTCAAACGCAAGGTGGACCAGTTCATCGACGAACAATACGACCACAGGGATATGGGAAATATGAGCTGTGAGAAATTGGCAAGGCAGTTACAAGAACAGCTCAGTAACTTCTTCAAGACCCCCGTCAAGATTGAGCTATGGGAGACTGGAAAGTTCGGCGTAGAGACGGTGTAAATTCGGCTACAAACCCAGCAATTATGGGTAGGTTGACCTAGTACTTTTCGACTTCTCCGCGTATGTTCCCTGCCTTCAGTAGGGCGAAGTGGTGGACGTCGGTTGGTACCCGGAGTTTGCCTGTGTTTTGGATGTGCTCAATCTTTTGGAAGGCTTCTTGGTCGACGTCCTTGTCGAACGTGAGCTCTCCACTGTTCTCCAAGTGGAATTTGCCGAGCTCCTTGTGTAGCCCCATGATGTCTGACTTGGATAGGAGTACGGATCCGGCTATCACTAGCTTCTTTGTGTCAAATACGTCGTGGTATTGGCCTGGAGATTCATCCAAGTATTGGCGCAGGGCTTCGTTTACGAGCTCTGCGACGTTCTTTCCTTGTTGTTTTGCCTTGGCTATCACTGTGTTGTAGATATCGCGATCCATCCCGCGAATCAAGACAGCATTGTTTGCCATGATAGCCAACTCACAAAGTTACCGTGCTTAATCTGATATCCTGATAACACTGTTAACGTTGCTTTCTTATAAATCTTGTTAATTCTTTTAACACCCCTTAACCTGTAGT
>Ga0187870_1000305_pt1 | contig 59944 bp, 50 predicted proteins | sample June2016WEW_13_1_3_FD_132974 | JGI IMG/M metagenome (GOLD analysis project Ga0187870, IMG submission 132974) | Peatland microbial communities from SPRUCE experiment site at the Marcell Experimental Forest, Minnesota, USA - June2016WEW_13_150 | ecosystem: Environmental > Terrestrial > Soil >...
ACGCTCGACCGCAGGGGGGCGCGAGCTATGGCTCGCAAGCCCGCCCCCCTGCTCGTTTAACTTGCTATCGAGCCCTATCGAGCCGCTTCGCGGCAGTGACAAATTTAAATCAGGACTTGACCCCGAATCGCGACTCGATGTCCGTCCGGTTTCGGAGGGCGAAGCCCCAAGGCGCGGCCCCCTCACGGTCCCAGGCGATAAAGGTGCGCCTCCCAGGCCGCAAAGTGGTCCTGGAACGAGCCGTTGTGCGCCGCCAGGCTCCGCTGCTCGCCGAGGACTTCGACTGCGCGGTCGCCGGCCAGGCCTTTGCACGTGAACGTGGCCCTGGTCGCCCCGTCCCGCAGGCCCACCGCCAACAGATAAGTCGCCCCTTGGTGCTGCTTGACCAGCAGGGCCACCGGCACGGCCGGGTCCTCGGACTCCGCCTTGGCCGCTGCCGGGAGACTTGGGCTGTTCAGAACCGGGGCCAGGCTGGTGATCTGGCGGTTCAAGGCCGTAATCGCCTCGAGCATCTCCGCATCGTCCAGCAACGCCGCCTCGCGGAAGCTCGGCTTGAACTGGTGCACGAAGAAGACCAGGCCGCGCGAGTCATGAATGAGCGACATCCAGGCCTCGGCGCAGACCTCGCGCGGCGTGGGCTTGCGCGCCGGGTTGTTGATGCGCGTGCACTCCAAGCAGTTCCACACGATCTGCCGGCCATTGCTCCATTGGACCAGGCGCTGGACGCCCTGGGCGACATACCAGAGCTTACCCGCCACCTCCGCCCGCTCGTGGACCGCCGGGTAAATGTCGAACGAGACAATATCGCAGCCCGCGAGATATTGCGGGTAATCTTCCGGATGATGGCTGCGGACGCCACGGCCCGGATACCCGTCCCACGCCACACCCTGGCCCAGGTTCAGCAGCACCGGGCGGGACGCATCCACCGCCCGCATTCGCCGGTAGTCCGCCGCCACCCGCTCCGGCGCCACCGGCGGCCCCCAGCCTAGGCCTGCCCCCAGCGACTGCGCGTTGTCCGGCTCATCCCCGTGCATCCAGCCGATGATGGTCGGATCATCCAGGTGCCGCCGGGCCACTTCGTTTTGCTCGCAAATCACCCGCATCCCCGCTTGCTTGAGCCTGGCCAATTGCGCTTCCGTTGGCCCTTGCCAAAGCCCGATATAGGTGTTGAACCCGGCCTGGCGGTAACGCTCCGCGTTGGCCGGCGCCTGCAACCACACCGCCAGCGGAAAGAATCCGGGGTCGGCAGAGGGGCCGTGAGGCCATTTCGCGTACGCCGTGGAGGGGACCGAGGCCGGCTCCGCCCAAAGCCAGGGACTGGCTGCCCACGCGGCCAGGAGGATAGGGGCGAATTTCATAGCGGAATGGCTTCCCGGAGCACCCGTTCACGCAGGCGCGGCTTGAGGCCATCGTCGGTCACGAGATCCACGCGGCAGCGCAGCAGGTCCTCCAAGTCCGCCAGCAAGCCGCCCAAGTCGAGCAACGAACACCCGGGCCGCGTAGTGATGAGCAGGTCCACGTCGCTGGCTTCGGTATTGTCCCCGCGCACGACCGAGCCAAATACACGCACCTCGCCGGCGCGGTGCTGTTCGGCCAACCGGATAATGTCCGCCCGCCGCTCGGCAAGTGTTCGCAACGTGATCATCGACGGTCAATCTAACGCAAGGTCCGGCCGAGGGAAAGAGGGTTCGCGGTTGAAGCTGTTGAGCTTGTCCGGCAAAAGCGACAACGGAACCAGTTCCCCGCGCGGCTGCAAACTCCGCTTCCTCGAGCGCCGACTGGCTCCCCGCTTGCAGGGATTCTCGTACTCGGCCTGCGCGAGAGCGTGCCAGCGGGAGTCAAGGGCGGGGCGAGTCCGTAACCCGTCGGGAGCGGCGGCAACGCGAGCTGGAGGCTCGCAGCCCGTTGCCGCCGCTCGCCCGCCCCTGCGAATCGGACGGCGCGAATACGCGCGGCGAAGGTGGCGAACGAGTGGTAACCGGATGCTCAGGTTGCTTTCAGACCCCTATTTGGCTGTAAACATGGCGTCCGGCGAGGGTCCAGACCGCCGCCCAGCCCGCAGATTCTCCCGGGGAGGCACTTTTTTAGCCTATTCGACCCCTTTAGCCCTTTGGCTGCCGCGCTGAGCGCTACGCCGTTACGGCCTCTTCCTTGAGCAGCCAGTCGTAGCCCTTGGCTTCCAGTTCCAGGGCAAGCTGTTTGTCGCCCGTCCGCAGGATGCGGCCCTCGGCGAGCACGTGGACAAAATCCGGCACGATATAGTTGAGCAAGCGCTGGTAATGGGTGATGACCAGTTGGGCGTTGTCCGGGCGGCGCAGCTTGTTGACGCCGTTGGAGACGATCTTCAAGGCGTCAATATCCAGGCCCGAATCGGTCTCGTCCAGGATGGCCAGCCGCGGCTCGAGCACGGCCATCTGGAAGATTTCGTTGCGCTTCTTCTCGCCGCCGGAAAACCCCTCATTGACCGAGCGCCGCAAAAGGCCCTCGTCCAGCTCGAGTAGTTTCATCTTCTGCTTGACCAGCGCAAGGAACTCCAGGGCGTCGAGTTCCGCCTGGCCCTTGTGCTTGCGGATTTCGTTCAGGGCAGCTTGCAGGAAGTAGGTGCTGTTGACGCCGGGAATTTCGACCGGGTACTGGAAGGCCAGGAACAGCCCCTCGCGGGCGCGTTCCTCGGGGTCGAGTTCCAGCAGGTTCTGGCCGTCATAGAGCACCTGGCCGGCGGTGACCTCGTAGCCCTCGCGGCCGGCCAGCACGGCGGCCAGCGTGCTCTTGCCGCTGCCGTTGGGGCCCATGAGGGCGTGCACTTGGCCCGCCTGCAGGGTCAGGTTGATGCCTTTGAGTATCAGTTTGCCCTCAACGCCGGCGTTGAGGTCGATGATTTCAAGAATCGGCTGTGGCATTGCTTTCTATACCGGTTTTCAAGTGCGCGGGCCGGGGGTGACGAGGGTCGGGGGTCGAGGGACCGAACTGGGCGCACGGGTGAAATCCGCTCTCCTCCCGGCCTCTCAATTGCCCCTGCCGCCCCTGCCACCGTCTCATTATGTAACCAGGCAACCATGTAACCTTGTAACTCATTCAACGCTCGAACGCTTCAACCTTCCGCCCCCGGCCGGCCGTCAGCCGACGCTCCCCTCCAGGCTGACGCCCAGGAGCTTCTGCGCTTCGACGGCAAATTCCATCGGCAATTCGCGGAAGACTTCTTTGCAGAAGCCGTTGACGATCATGTTCACGGCGTCCTGGGTGGAGAGCCCGCGCTGGTTGCAATAGAAGATTTGATCCTCGCCGATCTTCGAGGTCGAGGCCTCGTGCTCGACCCGCCCGGTGGAGTTTTTCACCTCGATGTACGGAAAGGTGTGCGCCCCACATTGGTCGCCCAGCAGCAGCGAATCGCACTGGGAGAAGTTGCGGGCGTGGGCGGCGCTCTTGAGGATTTTCACCAGCCCGCGGTAGCTGTTCTGGCCGTGCCCGGCCGCGATGCCCTTGGAGACAATCGTGCTCCGGGTGTTCTTGCCCAGGTGGACCATCTTGGTCCCCGTGTCCGCCTGCTGATAATGGTTGGTCAGGGCGACCGAGTGAAACTCGCCGATGGCATTGTCGCCGAGCAGGATGCAGCTCGGATATTTCCAGGTAATGGCCGAGCCGGTTTCCACCTGCGTCCACGAAATCTTCGAGTTCCGGCCTTTGCACAGGCCGCGCTTGGTGACGAAGTTATAGATGCCGCCGCGGCCCTGCGCGTCACCCGGGTACCAGTTTTGCACGGTCGAGTATTTGATCTGCGCGTGGTCCAGGGCGATCAGTTCCACCACCGCCGCGTGCAACTGGTGCTCGTCCCGCATGGGCGCCGTGCACCCCTCCAGATAGCTCACCGCCGCGCTCTCTTCGGCCACGATGAGCGTGCGCTCGAACTGGCCCGTGTTGGCGGCGTTGATGCGGAAGTAGGTGGAAAGCTCCATCGGGCACCGCACCCCCTTGGGGATGAAACAAAACGAACCGTCGCTGAACACCGCCGCATTGAGCGCCGCAAAAAAGTTGTCCGTGTACGGCACCACCAGGCCCAGGTACTTCCGCACCAGGTCCGGGTGGTGCTGCACCGCCTCAGTGAAGGAGCAAAAGATGATGCCCCGCTCCCCCAGCTTCTCCTTGAACGTCGTGCCGACCGACACGCTGTCGAACACCGCGTCCACGGCCACGCCCGCCAGCCGGTCCCGTTCCTTGAGCGGAATGCCCAGTTTCGCGTAGGTCTCCAGGAGCTTCGGATCCACCTCCTCCAGGCTCTTCGGCCCCTCGCCCCGCTGCTTGGGCGCCGAATAATACACCGCCTGCTGATAATCGATGGGCGGATAATGAACGTGCGGCCACCGCGGCTCCTTCAGCGTCAGCCAGTGCCGGTAGGCCTTGAGCCGCCATTCCAGCATGAACTTCGGCTCGTTCTTCTTCGCCGAAATCAGCCGCAGGATGTCCTCATTGAGCCCCGGCGGCGCCGAGTCGCTCTCCACGTCCGTATAAAAGCCGTACTTGTACTCTTTCTGGACCAATCCCGCGATGGTTTCCGTGGCCGTGCTCATTGGCTCTGACTCAATCTCGAAAAGCGTGGCGGCGTGGCGGCCTTGCAGCGTCGCAGCGGGCGCTAATCGGAACCGCCCGCCGCCAGGCGCGCGCCTTCGCTCGCGCTGCTCTCGTGCTAAATTGCTCCCACATTATCGGCCTGCTTCTTTCCGCTCGCGCAAGCCGGGCAGCGCCCGTGAAGGGCGATGTCAACCCGCGAGACCGCAAACCCTTTCGGCAGCCGAACGCCGGTCTGCGGCGGCAAATCAATATCAAAAACGCGCTCGCAGGCCTCGCAGTAAAAATGGCCATGCTCGCGCATGTTCGGGCAAAACCGCGCCGCCCCGCGCGCCAGGCTCACCCGCCGGACCAGCCCGCATTGCACCAGGGCATCCAGGCAATTATACACCGTGGCCACGGAAATGTCCGGCATTTCGCGTTTGACCCGGATGAACACCTCCTCGGCGGTCGGGTGGTCCCGTTGCTCCAGGAGCACGGCATAAACGCGCTCCCGCTGCGGCGTGAAGCGAAAACCGCCCGTCGCCAGCCGCCGGTTCAACCGGTCGCTCTGTTTGGTCTTTTCCGTCAGGTCCATCGCACGCCGCAATCTAACCCAAGGCCGGCGACTGTCAATATTTGGAATAATTCCAAGTTCCCGCCAGGCCCCTCGCGCTCCTGCCCCGCCCCCCGAGACCGCAAGGCGGAGCGCCGGCTTCCAAGGCGGCCTTGGCTGGCCGCTCTTCGCAGGGGCGCCCACGGGTCGAGTTGCCTCCAAAGCCCGCTTGGAAGCCGGCGCTCCGGGGCAGGATTGAGAGCTGCCGGTTGGCGCAACCAGCCGCCGACGCGCTCGCAAGGCTGGGCGAGTGTGGGAAGTCAGGGCTGGATGGACAGGCTGGAGGCGGGTCAGCGGCCCGGCATCCGGGAGGCCTTGCGTATCTCCTGGATCGCCTGCAGGGCGTTGGTGTCGCCCTTCTGAGCCGCGGCCGCCATTCGGTCGTTGACAAGGGTGGACTGGGCGTTAATGGCCTCAAGCTGTCCAGGAGTCAAATCAGACTGGGCGCGCAATTGCCTCAACGTCAAGTAGGCAGCCGCGTAGTCATTGCTCTGCGCGGCCGCCAGGGCGCGATCCCAGGCGGCTTTTATCTCCGGCGCCGCCGCCTGAAAGGCCTTGGCATCCACTGCGCCTTGATTATCGGATTTCTTGCACCCGGCGCAGGCCAATCCGAGCGACAGGACCAGACCAAGGGCGGCGACCGAACGAATCCATCGTCTGGCGGGAATAGTATTAGATTTCATGATCCTCTAAGCGGGTGATCATAACTGGCAATCCGAGAGGCGGGTGGCGCACCACTAAGGAGCGCCGCCGTTGGCCCTACCAGGGGCCCACCACAGGTAGGAGCGGCCACCAGGCCCAGGGGCATGAGTGGTGCCGGCGGCCAGCGAATCCGCGTCGAAACTTTCCCGCGTGATAAACACCACGGTGCCCGACAACCCCAGAATGTTTCCGCCTTTCTTGTTGTGGAGCCGGCCGATCCCTTCGCCGTTGGAGATCTGGGGGAAATTAGAAGCGTCGTTGAATTCAAATGCGCCCGGATTGCCCGGACCAAGCCTGTTCTCGTCCGGTTCCCACAGCAGGTAGCACAGGGGGTTCCAGGCGGCCGTGACTAGCAGATACCTCCCCTGCTCATAGTGGGTGTCCCCATAGTTGCAGGCGGCCCCGTTCTGGACATAGCTGGACATCTTATTCATCCTCACAGTTGAGCCTATGGCCCCCTGGGCGCGGGGTGTCATCCAGGTCTTGCTCTTGATATCGACCGGGCAAAGAAAGGACTTCGGGTTTGGCATATACTGAAACCACACCCCGGTCCGGTAGGCGGCAAGCTGGGCGTTCTCGTAGGTTCCCCCTGGCCCCACATCGGGGACTGAGCCGTTCGTGACGGTGTAGAGCCAGCCCGGCACGTTCGCACCGTTGAAGGTCCCGCCGCCATCCCAGTTGGAGAAGGCGAAGCCGTCTCGATTATCGTCCGCGTACATGCGGATGACATTCCCCATCTGCTTGAGGTTGTTGACGCAGGTTATCCGGGTGGCCTTGTCCTTCGCTCGGGCCAGGGCCGGCAAGAGCATCGCTGCCAGGATGGCGATGATGGCAATCACCACCAGCAGTTCAATGAGGGTAAAGGCACGGCGCGCGGACGCAGGGGTCGGATTCGTTTTCATGGCTTCGCATTATATGCTTTCTGCGGATGGAGTCAAGGGTTTCCGCCGGTCTTCCCGAATCGGGCCCGTTGGCGTTTCATCCTGCATTTGTTCAGTCGTAGCTTCTGTTCCAACATTATCCATTTCCTCCGGCTTTTGTAAACTGTGCGTTTCAGCGCACACCCCTCCCCGCTTTACTCAATTCGCAGCCAGAGGGTTTTCAAATAGGCCGGTTCGATGCGGGAGACGGGGAAATCCGGCGGCTGCGGGGCGTAATGGCGTTGGAGGAGCTTCCTGCCGGCGGCGTGCACGGGCTGGGCCACGGCGGCGAGGAATTCTTCCGGGGGCCAATCGGCGGCGTTGGCGGAGGCGAACAAGACGCCGCCGCTCCGCAGCAGTGGCAGGGCCACGCGGACGAGTCGGCCGTAATCTCTTTGGGCCCTGAATACTCCGGAGGCTTTGGATTGGGAAAAGGTGGGCGGGTCGAGCAGGATGAGGTCGAAGCGCCGCGGCCGGCGGGCCAGGCGGCGCAGCCAATCGAAGCTGTCGCCGTGCAGGAAGTCGTGCCCGGCCGGGTCGAGTTGGTTCAGGGTGAAGTTGCGCCTGCCCCAGGCGAGGTGTTTTTTCGAAAGCTCCACGCTGGTGGTGCGCGCCCCCGCTTTGGCCGCGCACACGGAAAAGCCGCAGGTGTAGGCGAACGCATTCAAGACCTCGAAGCGGGCCGGCGGGGCGCCGCCGGCCGCCGGGAGTGAGAAGCCGGCGGCGATGTGCCTGGTCAAGAGCCGCCGCCGATTGTCGCGCTGGTCCAGGAACAGTCCGACGGAATAGCCTTCGCGGAAGCTGAGCTCGAAATGCAGGCCGTTTTCACGGATGGCAAACCGGTCCGGCGGCGCTTGGCCCAGGATCGGTTCGGGCGAGGCGGCGGCCGCGTGCGCCCGGCCGACCTGCCGCCGCAGGACCCTGTGACAGGCCCCGCGCGCAGAAAGCCTTGTCAGCAGGCGGACCAATTCCGCCTGCTGCGTTGGGGTCGGCCGCTGTTGGCTTTGGGACAACAGGTAATCCCCGAACCGCTCGACATACCAGCCGGGCCGGCCATCGGCGGCGCCGTGCAGGACGCGATAGGCGTTGGTCGCCTCAGGGTCGATCAGCGCCGCCCGCAAGGAGAACCGCCCGTCGCCCGCGGCCTCGAAGGCGGCCGGCGCGCGAAAGGAGAGCCTTTGCCCGGTCGCGGGATGGTCCAGCGCCAGCTCGGCGGCGTGCAGATAAACCCGCGGCGCCGGAGTGCCGCCGTAGAGGGTGTCGCCCAGGATCGGGAACCCTTGCGCGGCGGCCTGAACGCGAATCTGGTGCGTGCGGCCAGTCAACGGCTCCGCTTCCACCACCTGGCAAGGGCCCAGACCGGCCGGGGCCGACTGCCAGCCGCGGCCAGCCCCGCCCACGAGACGGAAACGGGTTTGGGCGGCGGCGGCGCCCTCGCGCGCGGGCCGGCTCACATATCTCTCACCCGCGCGCACCAGCGCGCTTGTGGCAGTCACCTCCCGCCCAGGGGCCGGGCGGTCGGTCAGCAAGAGATACTTCTTGCGGACCGTGCGTCTTGTGAATTGCTCGGTGAGGGACCGATTGGCCGAAGGCGTCTTGGAGAAAACGATGAGGCCGGAGGTTTCTTTATCGAGCCGATGGATAATCGCCAGGGTGGCCCATCGCGGCTCGCGGTTCCGGAGCCAGTCGTACAAGCCCTCGCCCGCGTACGGACCGGGTGCGTGCGTGTTCAGGCCGGCGGGTTTGTTGACCACCAGCAGCTCCTCATCCTCATAGACCAGGCACGGCAGCACGGGAACAATTCAATCCCAATTTCGACTACGACCAAAAGTGCCACGCCCCTTTCCAGACCACCCAGAGGCCGAGCAGAAAATTGGTAAGGCCATGGGCGGTCATGGCATCGCCCAGACGGTTTTTGCGCACGGCCAGCCCTTGATAGGCCAGGCCGCACAAAATGGCCGCCAGCCAGCGTTCGGCATGCATCAGGCCGAAGATGACAGCCGTCACGATAAATGACAGGGCATGAAATTGGTTGAAGGGCATCGCGCGGAAATTCCTCTTTACGAAGTAGCGATAGAGGAAGGAGCGGTAAAAGACTTCCTCCAGGGGCGGCACGACCAGCGTGGAGCCGGCCATCCGCCCAACGATGCAGAACCAGGCCGCAGCGGACCCTTGGCCCAACGGCTGCCGTGGGTTCCAGCCCGCCCCGGCCTGCAATTCGGCCAGCCTGGGGTAGTGCCCATCCAGGCCGACCCAAAGAGCGAAGACCGCCACCCCGACCGCCACCGCCTCCCAACTAATCTGCCAGCGCATCTCCTCCAGGCGCGGGCGCAGCTCCCAAACCATCCACCCCCCCACCACGGTCTTCAGAAGGTAGACCCAATATTCCGAGCCTTTGCCAAGATGACCCTGGAAAGCCGTAAGGGCGGCAAACACAACCAGCGGCAGGACGCGGGCAAGCTCGGGCGCACCTTCGAACTTCCTGGAAAGGAGGCTCATGCGCTCAAATCATCCGGGCAGCCGCCCCCAGCGCAAGCCCAAAATCGCGACCGCAAGCCAAAACGCACGGCTACTCCGGCCCCGCGGCCGCTTGCTGGCTGACCAGTTCTGGACCGCCATCCTGCCTTAGCACTGCCTGTCATAAATACGGTGACGTTCGCGGCCAGGGATTTTCGCTCCAGCCCAGGCGCGAGCGACGAGCATACCCGTCCCGACCTGTCGGGATGAGGAGCGAGCCACGAAGGCTGGAGCGAAAAGACCCGCCGCCCGGAGCGTGGAGTCCCGATTCCGAATCGGGATAGAGCGTGAGGGCATTCCCGATTCGGAATCGGGACCACGCTCCACGCTCTCACGCTTCACGCTCCACCCAAGCAGCCAGACCTCGGAACTTATTTCTGCACGAGCCCTTAATTCCTCGCGCCTCGGGATTGACTTGCCCCAGCCCTCTGGTAAAATCACTCTAAACAACCGTTCAGGACCGAAAATGAAGACGCTAAAACTGCTCTTTGCCGGCTCTGGCCTCCTTTTGACGACTGCCCTCTCGGGGTTCACGCAATCGTATGATCTCTCCTGGTTTACCATCGACGGCGGCGGCGGGACCAGCACGGGGGGAAATTATTCCCTTACCGGCACCATCGGCCAACCCGATGCCGGCACCCTCAGCGGCGGCAGCTACACCATCGCCGGCGGCTTCTGGGGCGTCATCGCCGCCATGCCCTCCCCCGGTCGCCCACAGCTCGCTGTCTTTGTCTCCGGCAAGAACGTCACCCTCTCCTGGCCCTCCCCTTCCACCGGCTTTACCCTCGAGGAAAACACCACCCTCAACCGGGCCACCTGGAGTGCCGTGCAGCAAACCATCACCGACAACGGCACCACCAAGAGCATCACCCTCTCCTCGCCCGCCGGCAATAAGTTCTATCGCCTCAGATACTAAAGGCCTGTCCGCAAGACCCGCCCCCGCCAATCGTCCGCCTGGTCGTTCTCCTAATCATGAGCCGGCAAAGGCGGAGCAAGCCTTCGCATTCCGGGCGTGACTTTGCCGCCAGTTCGTGAGAGATTCTGCGCAGTTATGAAAATATTTGCGACACTTTCCGCCTTCACTTTGGCCCTCGGCTTCGCGGCCGCCCAAACCGCCGCCCCGAAGCAGGAAGAAACGAAAAAGGACGCCGCCCCGGCCGGCACCAACGAGGTGGCCGTCCTCAACACCAGCGCCGGGGACATGGTCCTCGAGTTCTGGCCGGAGGTGGCTCCCAAGACGGTCGAGAATTTCAAGAACCTCGCCAAAAAGGGCTTCTATGACGGCACCGCCTTCCATCGTATCATCAAGGGTTTCATGATCCAGGGCGGCGATCCCTTCACCAAGGACCTCTCCAAGGAAGACCTTTGGGGGCAGGGCGACCCGGGCTACAAGATCAAAGCCGAGTTTAACGACCGCCCGCACCAGCGCGGCGTCATCTCGATGGCCCGCTCCCAGCACCCGGATTCGGCCGGCTCCCAATTCTTCATCTGCGATGGGACTGCCTCGTTCCTCGATCGCAAATACACCGCCTTCGGCAAACTGATCAAAGGCTACGACGTCCTCGAAAAGATCGCCAACACCCCGGTCACGGCCGACGCCCGCAACGAACTGAGCAAGCCCGCCAAGCGCGTCGAGGTGCAGACCATCAAGATCGTTCCCGCCGGCTCGGTCAAATAAGCTCAGCCCCAAGGGAAATCCATGAAGGAAGTGGCCGTTATCAAAACGACCCTCGGCGAAATAACCCTCGAACTCTGGCCCGAGGTCGCCCCGCTCACCGTCGAAACTATCCGCCTCCAAACCCAGGCCTAGGACAAAGTCTCCTGGAAAAGCTAACACATCTCAAGGAATTGACCGCCAAGAACCCAGAGAACACAAAGAAATCGCCCGCCCAACCAACCGGTCTTCGTCCCTGGGCCGCCTCTGCTCTGCGCTCTTTGGTTTCTTTGCGGTTAAATTGAATGTGTTCTCCTTTCAGCTCTCAGGTCTTACAAAACGTAAAACCTCAAGACACCAGTCTCCCACCGCCGACTTCTGACTGAAGATGATCAAACCCTGGAAGAAAATCGGTTCGGCGCCGATGGGCGATTTTCGGATTTTCACCATTCGCGCAGACCGGAAGGTCTCTCCGCGCACGCTGCGGGAGCATGACTTTTATGTGATTGACTGCGGGAACTGGGTGAACGTCATCGCCCTGACGCCGGACCAGCAGGTCGTCATGGTCGAGCAATTCCGCCACGGCTCGAACACCGTCGAACTGGAGATCCCCGGCGGCATGATCGACCCCGACGACCCTTCGCCCGAAGCGGCGGGCCAGCGCGAATTGCGGGAAGAAACCGGTTACGTCGGCGAGCCGGCGCGGCTGCTCGGCCGGGTCTTCCCCAACCCCGCCATCATGACCAACATCTGCTTCACCGTGCTGGTCCAGAACTGCCGCTGCCTGCGTCCGCCCGCGCTTGACGCTTCGGAAGACCTGCTGACCCGGCTGGTGCCCGTGGCCCAGCTTCCTCATTTGATGGCGGCCGGCAAAATCCGCCACTCCCTGGTGGCCGCCGCCCTCTACCACTTCGATTTATGGCAGCGCGGGCTCCCCGCCGGATGCTGAATACGCTGGCCTGGCGCTGTAATTCCAAGGCGAATTGGAATAATCTACCGGTTCCGTTGCCGCACTTTCTCCTTCCCCTCCTCCAGCTCCGCCCGCAGTGCTTTGCGCTCCCCCGCCAATTGTCTCTCCAATTGCTCCACCGCCGCGTCCTCCCCACGGTCCACCGCCTTGATCATCTCGCCCTTAAGGAACAGCTCCCGCTCGGCAACCTTCGCCGCGTGCTTCGATTCCAATTCGGCAATCCCCTTCTTCTGTTCGGCAGTAAGTTTGACCGCCGGCGACGTCTTACTCAGTCGCTCCATCGCCAGTTCGTAGGCCGTCTTCATTTGACGCTACATTGTATCCGACCATCTGGTCTCGGCGCAAGTGAAACGGCTCCCCTCCTCGCCTGGCGCCCGGGCCTCCCGCCGGGCGAAAACAAGCCGGCCGTTTCACAAAATACGAGACGGCGTGAGCCGGCTCCTCCCCACCTCGTAGCAGCCGGCGTGAGACGGCTCCATAAATCCGCGTCGTCCAGGGATCAGAGCGGACTGACGTCCGCTCCTACGGGCCTGAACTTGGCTCTCGCCATTCGACCTTCCTGCCCTATCCTCCTGGCCGCCAGCCTGCTAGCGGCCTGGGAGGCGACCCCGTTCGCCGTTCGCTATTCGCTGTTCGCAGCCGACTGCGACCACGCCGGCGGCAAACTTGAGGTTGAATTAGGCCCGGCGCCCTTTATAGTGTGGCCCGTTGGCCAAGCTGACGCATTATGCCTTTTACCGCTGCTGAAATTGCCAAGCACCTCGGAGGCGAGGTGGCCGGCGATGCCGCCCTCCTCATTAAGGGCTTCGCCCCCGCCGACCGCGCGCAACCGGGCGACCTGACCTTTGCCGAGAACGAAAACTACTTTGCCCGCGCCGAGCAGAGCGCCGCCTCGGCCATCATTGTGGACGGGCCGTTCACTTCCACCAAAAAGGTGCTGATTTGCGTGCCCAACGCCCGGATTGCCTTTGCCAAGACCCTGCCCCTGTTCTTTCCGGAGCCCGTCTTTGCCCCCGGCATTCATCCCAGCGCGATTGTCCCGGCGACGGCGCAGGTGGACCCCAGCGCGCACATCGGGCCGTATTGCGTGCTGGGCCCCAAGGTGAAGATTGGCCCCCGCTCCGTCCTGCAGGGCGGCGACTATCTCGGCGCCCATTGCCAACTGGGCGAGGAGGTCAATCTCTTCCCGAACGTCACCCTTTACCCAAGCACCGAGCTCGGCAACCGCGTCCGCGTCCACAGCGGCACCGTCATCGGCGCGGACGGCTTCGGCTATGTCCAGGACGGCGCCATCCATCGCAAGGTGCCCCAGATTGGCAACGTGATCATTCGCGACGACGTCGAAATTGGGGCCAACGTGGCCATTGACCGCGGCGCCCTCGGCCCCACCGTCATCGGCAAGGGCTCAAAGATCGACAACCTGGTCCAGATTGCGCACAACGTGACCCTCGGCGAGCATTGCCTGATTGTCTCCCAAGTGGGCATTGCCGGCAGCACCAAGCTGGGCAACTACGTCATCCTCGCCGGCCAGGCCGGCCTCGCCGGACACCTCAAGCTCGGCAACCGCGTCTCCGTCGGCGCCCAATCCGGCGTCATGCACAACATCCCCGAGGGCGAAAAATGGCTCTGGACCCCAGCCCAACCCGACCGCCAGGCCAAACGCCAGATGATTGCCTTGCAGCAGTTGCCCAACCTCCTCCGCCGCGTCAGCGAACTCGAAAAAAAACTCGGCTCCGCGCCTCCACCGCCCGCCCAACCGCCGAAAGGCTCGGAAACCTCACCGCCTTCTGCCCTGTAGCAGCGGACGTCAGTCCGCTCCGATCTTGTCGCAGTCCGCTGCGAATAGCGAACGGCGAACGGCGAACGGCCAGAGCCACGCCCAGGCCCGTAGCAGCGGACGTGAGTCCGCTCTGATCGCCTCCACGAAGGCTACGGCGGGACGGGCCTCATGTGCCGGGGTGACCGGCGAGAGCCAAGTTCGGGCCCGTAGCAGCGGACGTCAGTCCGCTCTGATTGACGCCCCCCGTTCGCCCTTCGCCACTTGCCGTTCGCCATTCGCCATTCGCAACTCGCTGCGCACTTCGGACCTCCCACCTCGGCCGGCCAGTGATTAGGCTTGGTTTCGGCATGTCCCCTTTGCTTTAATGACCGGGCATGAACAAGCGGCAGGCAGTGGTCCAGCGCCAGACCAAAGAGACGCGCATTCGGCTAAGACTCAGCATTGACGGGACGGGCAGGGCCGTGGTCCGGACCGGCCTCGCTTTTTTTGACCACATGCTGACGCTCTTTGCGCGGCACGCCCTCATGGACCTGGACCTGCGGTGCCGGGGCGATTTGGCGGTCGATGCCCACCACACGGTAGAGGATTGCGGGCTGGTCCTGGGGCAGGCCTTTGCGGAGGCGCTGGGGGACAAGCACGGGCTTCGCCGTTACGGCGCCGGTTTTGACCCCCGCAACCCCTTTACCGCCGAGGCCTTCGTGCCCATGGACGAATCCCTGGCCCGGTGCGTGATTGATTTCGGCGGACGGCCCTTCCTGGTTTGGCGCGGATTGCACCGCTTGGCCTACCGCACACTCACTGCCAACGAGAAAAGCCAAGATATGTCCACCGCCTTCCGCTTCGGCTTGGCCCGTGAGTTCTTCCAGGCCTTTGCCAATGAAGCCCGCTGCAACCTGCACCTCGAACTCCTTTATGGCGATGAACCCCACCACATCGTCGAGGCCCTCTTCAAGGCCTTCGCCCGGGCCGCCCAGGCCGCCTGCCAGCGGGATCCCCGGCTGGCCGGCCAACTCCCCACCACCAAAGGAAAACTCTGACCCGCCTTGAATAGGCCTCCCCTGCCCGCCGTCCAATGACTGGCAAAGATCATTCCTCCGCCGATGATCCGGCGCTGGTGCGTGCCGCGCAGCGCGGCGACATGGCGGCGTTTGAAGAGCTGGTCGTTCGCCACCGCGACAAGATCTACGCCCGCGCCTTAAGCATGGTGAGGAATGAAGAAGAAGCCATTGATCTTTCTCAAGAAGCCTGGGTCAAGGGCTGGCAGCGGCTGCCCCAGTTCCTGGGCGAAGCCAGCTTTGGCACCTGGATTACCCGGATTGTCATCAACCTCTGCCTCGACCACCTGCGCAAGCAGAAACGGCAGCGGCTCCAATCCATTGAAGCCATCGATGAAGACTCGGGCGGGGTCGAACGCCAGATGCCGGTGGTCACCGTAAACCCGACTGCCGGCCTCGAACGCGCCGAATTGCGCCAGCGCATCGACCACGCCCTGGGCCACCTGTCTTACGAGCATCGCACGGTGCTGGTGCTCCACGAATTTGAACAGATGGAATATAAAGCGATTGCCAAGACCATGGGCTGTTCCATCGGCACGGTCATGTCCCGGCTCTTCTATGCCCGCCGGAAGATGGCCGCCCTGCTGGCCGGCTTGAGGAAGCAAGATTTGAGATAGTGGACTACGATGCACAACTGAAACTGCAGGCCTGCCTCGACGGGGAGTTGTCCCCGCGCCGGGCGCGCCGCCTCCAAGGGCGGTTGGCCGGCGACCCCGAGGCCCAGGCGCTGCTGCGCGAGTTGAAGGCCACCACCGGCGCCTTGGCCGCCTTTGACCAGGACCTCAAGTTGCCGGAGTCGCGCGAATTCTTCTGGTCGAAAATCGAACGCGAAATCCGGCGCCTGCCGCAGCCCGAGCCGGCCCGCGCACCCGCCTCCCTCCTGGCTGGCTGGCGGCGGTGGCTGACCCCTGCCGGCGCCCTGGCGGCCGTCCTGCTCGCCGCCCTCCTGCTCGGCCGCCCCGCGCGCGCCCCCCAAATCGAGAGCGGCCTCGCCGACTCCGGCGCCCTTACTTACCGCGACTTCGCCGCCAGCGCCACCATCGTGTGGCTTTCTTATCCCGCTGAAGATGAGTTCGTCGCAGATGAGCTGTCAGATACACCGGATTAGTCCATGAAACCTAGAGCGACTTCGGCGGGCCTGCTCACCTGGTTTTCGGCCGCCCTGCTTTGGCTGCCATTCGCCCCGTCCCCCGCCCGGGCCGCGGAGCCCGATCTCAAGCTGGAAACCCTCTTAATCTGGGGCACCAACGACGAGCGGTCTCCCGACCCCACTCACAAACCCGTCACCCCGGAAATCCGCAAGAAACTCCGGGAACTCCCTTTCAAGTGGACCAGCTATTTCGTGGTCAACCGCAAACTCCTCCAGGTCCCGCCCAAAGGCTCCCTCAAAGTCGCCATCAGCGAGAAGTGTGAGATTGAAGTCAAAAACCTCGGCCATGCCACGATCGAAGTCTCCCTCTTCGGCAAGCGCGAACACGTCCTCAAACGCACCCAGGCCCTCCCCAAAGGCGAGACCCTCGTCCTCGGCGGCAACGCCCCAAACGCCACCAGTTGGCTCGTCGTGCTCAGACAGTGCGAGTGAGTCAACGCGCCGCGGCCCAAAGCCCAGGCCGTCCCTGACGAAATTGCCTTCGGCGAAGCGGCAATGGCCCGACTCCGGCTGGCCATCCTCCGGGCGGCGGCTAGCGGTGCTGCCTGCGCCCCCAAATGGGCAGCCCGCCGCCTCACTCGAATGACAAATTACCATTACTCAATCCCGATTCGGAATCGGGATTCGGAGCCGCGCGGCTGCGTGGACGCGTGTAGCGGGGCGTGGTAAGAGCGCCCGCACCCCACAGGCATGCGCCGCCCCTGTGGACCTGGGACATGTTGCGCCGGCCGCTCGCCTCTGGCCATCTTTCGGTGCGCGGATTCAACGATTCTACCCTACGTGCTCAATGGCTACAGGTGCGAACCGAACCGGACTTGCCACCGCCTGCGAGATGGATATACGGTTGACCTGCAACTGCCGGCCCCTTGACCCGCCAGGCCCCGGTCAACGAGGCCTGGCTCCAGGCTCTGTTCTCTGTCTTCCCTCCCCTCCTTCGTGTGGCCCCGCCCTGCTCTCACCCGCCCCCGCTGGCCAGTTCCTCATTGGTCGCCACGTTCAGAATCTTGAATTGCTCGGCGTGGAGCGCCGGGTCTTTCCGGAACGAGAGCTTGCCAAAGTAACGCTTTTCCATCTCGATGAGGTGCTTCTCGTCCTCGGTGCGCAGGCGCTCCAGGATGGCCGGGTGAACCACGATCAGCAATTGGAAGTCTGATTCGTCCCGGGCGCGCCGCTTAAGGATTTCGCTCAGCTTGCGCTGGATTTCGACGCTCATGGTGAGGGCGCTCTTGACCTTGCCCCGGCCTTTGCAGTAGGGGCAATCGTCATAGACCGCCGCGTTGACGCTTTCTGTGTGGCGCTGCCGCGTCATTTCCATCAGCCCAAGCTGCGAGATGGGCAGGATGTGGGTCTTGGCCTTGTCCCGCCGCAGGCCCTCTTTCATCCGGTGAAACACCTGCTGCTGGTCCCGGCGCGACTTCATATCGATGAAGTCCAGCACAATCAGCCCGCCGATATTGCGCAACCGCAGTTGCCGCGCGATCTCATCCGCCGCCTCCACATTCACCTTCAGGATGGTCGATTCCTGGTCCTTGCCCCCCTTGTGCCGGCCCGTGTTCACGTCAATGGCCACCAGGGCCTCCGTTTCGTCCACCACGATGTAGCCCCCGCTCTTGAGGTGCACCTGGCGCGAGAAGGCATTCTCCAACTGGCGGGTGATGTTGAAACGGTCGAAAACCGGCTGCGCCTCCGCATAGAGCTTGACCTTGTCGGCGGACCGTTTGGAGATTTTGGCAATCATCTCCCGCATCCGGTCGTAGGCCTTGGGGCTGTCGACCACGATCCGCTCCACATCTTCGGTCAGAAAGTCCCGCACCGTCCGCTCGATCAAATCCGGTTCCTGGAAGGCGCAAGTGGCCATCGGCTGCCCCTTCAGCCGCTCCTGGATTTGCCGCCACTCCTCCAGCAACAGCGCCAGGTCCCGCACGAAGTAGCGCATTTGCTGGCTCTCGCCCACCGTGCGCATGATCACCCCCATGCCCTCGGGTATCGACAGCCCCCGCAGAATCTTCTTGAGCCGCTGCCGTTCCTGCGGATTCTCGATCTTGCGCGAGATCCCGCTCTGGTCCGAGTTGGGCAGCAGCACCAGGTAGCGCCCCGGCAGCACCAGGTTCGTGCTCACCCGCGGCCCCTTGGTCCCAATCGGGCCTTTGGTCACCTGCACGATGATCTCGCTGCCCGGCGGATACACCCGCGGGATGTCTCGCTGGGTGATCTTCGGCTTCTCCCGCCGTTTCCCCTCCCGTTCCACGATTTCCACCCCGCTGTCGAAGCTGCTCGGCACGATGTCCCAATAATGCAGAAACGCGTTCTTCTCGAACCCAATGTCCACGAAGGCCGCCTTGAGACCGTCCTCCAGGTTCCGCACTTTGCCCTTGAAGATGCTCCCCACCAGCCGTTCCTCGGTCGTCCGTTCGATGTTGAACTCCTCCAGCCGGCCCTCCTCCAGCACCGCCACCCGGGTCTCGAGCGACTCCGCGTTGATGACGACTTCCTTGTGCATGCGCTTGACCGGCTTGATCAGCCGCTGGACTTTCTTGACCAGGCTCGAGGCCGCCGTGCGCAGGCTGTCCAGGATGCCCTTGGACGCTCCCGGCACGGGCACCGGCTCAAAGGCCCGGTCCTCCTGCACTTGCGCGGGCGTCTCCAGGTGCGGTTCGCGGAACCCGCCTTTGGCGGCCGCTGCCGCCGCCTGCGTCTCGGCCCCGCCCTCGGGCGGCAGACCGGCGGCGAGGTTCTCCGCGCGCTCGATTTCCTGCACGTGCCGGCTCTCGTACACCTTGTCCTGGACCGAGCGCCCGCCCACGGCTTCCGCTCGGGCCCGGAGGGCCTCGCGGTCGGGCCGCGGCGGCTGGGCATGACCCAGCCCGCCGCTGGGGCGAAAGCGCAGGCCGCGCCGGCGCCGGGAATAATTTCTCTCACTCATAGTTAATATGCCTTTCGATAGATATACACACTTTGCAGCCAGCCCATGGCGATCAACGAGCCGAGCACTGATGACCCCCCGTAACTCAGCAGGGGCAGTGGCACGCCCGTCACGGGCATCAGGCGTATGTTCATGCCGATATTGATGAAGACCTGGCTGAACAACAGGGCGACCACGCCCACCGCCAGCAATTTCCCCAGGCGGTCGCGCGCCTGGCCGGCGATCCGAATCCCGGTGAACAGGATCACCCCATAAAGCGTGAACACCATCACGCTGCCCACGAATCCTTTCTCCTCGGCAAGCACCGAGAAAATGAAGTCGTTATGCGCCACGGCCGGCGGCAGGTAGCCCAACGCCTTCTGGGTCCCCTGCCGCCACCCTTTGCCCGTCAGCCCGCCGGAGCCGACGGAAATCAACGCCTGCCGCACGTTGTGCGAATCGTCAAACTGAAGCTTCCGCAGGCGTTCCCGCTCCGCTCTCGAGGCGCCGGGAGGCGGAGTATAGTTTCTGCCAAAATACACCATCAGGCGTCGCTTCTGATAATCCTGCAATTTAATCTGCCAGTTCGCCGGCGCAAACAGCACGTCCACCAAAAACAACGCCCCCAGCAGCCCCACCGCCCCCAGCAGCCGCCCCAAATACCGCCTCGGCGTCCCCGCCACGTACATCATCAGAAACCCCGTCGGCAGCAGCACCAGCGCCGTGCCCAGGTCCGGCTCTTTCATCACCAGCACAAAGGGCAGCAGCACCAGGCCCAGCGCCCTCAGGCAATTGCCGGGCAGCCGCAATTCCTCCGCCGGCCGGCTCAGCAAATGCGCCAGCGCCATGATCAAACTCACCTTGGCAAATTCCGACGGTTGAAACTGGAAAGAACCGAGGTCAATCCACCGCATGGCGCCCCACCCGTGCGTCGTCCCGATGCGCGGCACCAGCACCGCCGCCAACGGCACCAGTGAAACCCAGTAGGCCGCCATCGCCCACCGCGCCAGAACCCGGTAATCCACCAGGCATAACGCCGCCCCGGCGCCCGCCCCCAAGACATACCACACCACCTGGCGGACCCAGCTCTGGCTGTACCATGGGGCCACCGCCGCTGCCTCGCTCCCCAGCCGCGCGCTATAGATAAACGCCGCCCCCAGCAGCATCAATCCGCCCACCGCCCCCAACTGCACCCGGTCGAAGCGCGATTGGCGTTCATTGAGGATGGCATTGTTCATGGCGTGCTCACCCCTGCTCTCCCCCTCTGCGCCAGGCTGTCCGCTTTGAGCCAGTCCCCTGGCTCGCACTGTTGCAGGGCCAGGTAAATCTTCTGGGCCACCGGCGCGCAGGTCTTCGTGCCGGAACCGCCGTGCTCGACCTCGACCATCACCACCACCGCGTAGCGCGGCCGCTCGTAGGGCGCAAACGAAATGAACCAGGTCACGTGCTCCTCCAGCACCCCATGCACATCCTTCTTCTGGGCGGTCCCCGTCTTGCCGCACACCCGCAGCCCGGGCACCGCCGCCTCCCGCCCCGTGCCGTCGGGGTCCTCCACATCGGCCAGCATCGCCTCCCGCAGGATGGCCAGCGTGCGCCCCTTTACTCCCAGTTCCTCCCGCACCTGCCGGCCGGCAAAGACCGTCGCCGCCTCTCCCGACGCCGGGTCTTGCGACTCGATTCGCGCCACCAGGCGCGGCCACAACACCTTGCCGCCGTTGGCTATGGCGGAGGTGACCACGGCCATCTGCAGCGGCGTCACGTCAATCTCCCCCTGGCCAATGCACAGGTTCGCCGTGTCCCCGTCCGACCAGTGCGCGCTCACGCGCTCCAAGGTCGGGAAGCTCCCGGCCGTCTCCTGCCGCGTGCACAGGCCAACCTTCTCCCCAAGATGCAACCGCTGCCCCAGCCGGACGATGTTGCCCACTCCCGCCCCCAGCCCGTTGCTAATGAAATAGGTGTTGCAGGACACTTTGAGCGCGCGCCGGAAATCGTAAAGGCCCGGCGGGGCGAGGTCGTGAATGGTCCTGCGGCCGATCATAATGTAACCGGGGCTGTGCAGGGCTTCCTTGGGGTCCAGCCCCTGTTCCAGGCAGGCCATCCCCACCACGGTCTTGAAAATCGAGCCCGGTTGGTAGTTCTCGTACGTGGCGCGATTCACCACCGGGCGCAGTGTCGGGTCCTGCCACCGCTGGTACTCGCCGGCAGGAAAGCCTTGCACCGGGTAGTTCGGATTGACTGTCGGCGACGAAGCCAAGGCAAGAATATCGCCCGTGTTGACCTCCATCACCACCACCGCCCCGCGCGTCGTCGGGCCGAAGACGCCCTGCAGCGCCCGCTCGGCGGCCTGCTGCACGCGCACGTCCAGCGTCAGCACCACGTTGTGCCCCGGTTCCGCCACACTCCACACATTCTCGGTCTGCCGGTAACCGACATTGTTCACCAGCACCGACTTGGCGCCCGCCGTGCCGCGCAACTGCTTGTCGAAACCGAACTCCAGGCCGAGCGCCCCGCGATAGTCCGGCAACCGGTACGAGAAAAAGGCCTCTTCCCCCTCGGCCGAACTGTCGTCCCGCCGCAAATAGCCGAGCAGGTGCCCCGCCGTGTTTGTGAAGGGATAAACCCGCGTGGACTGCAGCTCCAGGTCCGCCCCGGTGATGCCGCTGCATTGTTCCTCGAACAAGGCAATTTGCCCCGGCGTGAGATTCGACACCACCGGGTAGGGCAGGGCCAGGCGCCTTTCATAGTGCCGCTCGAAGTTGGTCACGTCCAGCCAGAGCGGCTGCCCCAGCCGCTGGCTGAGCTGCGCCACCACGTTGCTCGCCACCGCCCACCGCGCCTGCGCCCGCAGCAGCTCCTTATCCTTGGCCCAAAGCGCGAACCCCCTGCGCTCCTCCTTCTTCAATTTGCGCCCCAGCCTGGCCTGCGCCTGTCCCTGCCGCTGCTTGAGGTCTGCCCGCGCCTGGGCCACCGCCTCCGCATACCCCGCCCCGAAGGCTTGGCGCAGTTCCTCCAGATACAAGCTCACGTTGTAGCTCGGGCGATTCTCCGCCAGCACCACCCCGTTGCGGTCAACAATCTTCCCCCGCACCGCCGGAATTCGCACCGTCCGGTACGACTGTGTCTCCTGCGAATCCTGGTATTCCCGCGCCGACACCACCTGCACCCACCACAACCCGGCCAACAACACCCCCAACCCCGCCAACACCACCAGCGCCACCGTCCGCAGTTGCCGGTCATCTTTTCTTATTTGGTCGAAAATCAGCATCGCGCCAATACTCCCGTCCTCTACCTTACCACCGTCCTCGCCGTATTTCGCGGTCGGGTCGGAAGCTGGTTTCGGCGGCCTGGCGATAGGCCAGCCAGCCCTGCAACCAGTCGAACACGACGAAGCAGGCCGGCGTTGCCAGCCCGCCGCCCGCGCTCATCACCGCCACTTGCCAGAGTGTGCCCCAGCCCAGGAGCGGCTTGTGCCCGGTCGTGAGCAGCAGCAGCAACGTCAACACCGGCGCCCCAGTGCTGGCGGCCACACCCAAGACCACCTGCGCCAGCGGCTGCTCCCGCAAAACCAACTCCCGGTTCACATAAATCGCCAGCCCCACCGCGAACAATGGTATCACACTGATGCCAAGCGGATTGGCCGAGAGCGAATCCAGCCAAAGCCCCCCGCAAATGGCCAGCAGGGCAACCGTCGTCAGGCCCGCGCGCAAGCCGGCATAGACCATGAGCGCCGGCAGAAAATCCATCTGCGCCCCCAACAGGTGGCGCAGCCCGCTGAACGCCGCTTCCCCAAACACCGCCAGGAAGGCCGCCCCGAGGAGCAGTGCCGTGTTAAACCGGTTCATGACCCAAGTGCCCGGCGCGCAATGCTCACCACCCCTCCGCCGGGGCGCCCTTTGATACTGCCCCCTCCTCCTGGCCGGCCAAGCCGCCGCCTCGGTGAAACGCCCCGCGGCAGGGCGCAAGAACCAGCAAGCTTAAAGCTTGCGCCGCCAGGCGGCAACTCTATCAACCTGCCCCGGATACGCTGCCGGGCTCGCGCCAGCCTCAGCGCCTGCCGCTCATCACTCCTCACCCCGGCGCGACTTTGGACTTTAGACTGTGGACTGTCGACTTTTCTGCTCATGGCGCCACCACCACCCATACCTCCTCAAGGGCCTCCAGCTTGGCCGCCAGCTTGACCCGGGCCACCGTGCCGAAGCCGTACTCAATGGGTTGGGAATCAACAATTTGGCCAATCGGGATGTCCTTGGCGAAAATCCCGCCCAAACCGCTCGTCTTGACCCTTTGCCCCGGTTGCAAGTCGGCGTTCTTCGACACGTAACCCAACTCAACCAAACCGCTATCCAGCGGACCCGAGGCCCCGAGCACCCCCGTGTCGTGGCTCTCGTTCTCGACCAGCGCCGCCACGTGGCAATTCGGGTCCCCCAACAGCACCACTTGCGAGCGGCTGTAACTGACCGAGGAAATCCGTCCTACCAGGCACCCCTCCGGGCTTAAGACCGGCAGGTTGTTGCTCAGCCCGTCCCGCCGGCCGAGGTCAATTTGCACCGTGCGCCACCAATTGGAGGGTTCGCGCAGCACCACGCGCGCCAGTTTGATCTTCTGCTGCGGCTGCGGCTGCCAGCCGAAGAGCTGGCGCAGCCGGCCATTCTCCCGCTTCACCCCCTCCGCCTCCAGCACCTGGAAGCGCAGCTCCTGCACCCTCTGCCGCAACGCCTCGTTCTGCCGCAACAACTCCTGCCGCGGCACCACCGCATCCAACACCGTGCCCGTCAATTGTCCCGACAAATGCCCCAGGCCCAGCAGCGGCAGGAAAAGACTCCCGATCCCCAGCTTCAGACGCGCCTGCGTCTGACTCGGCAGATTCAAAATAATCAGCGTCAGCAGCACAACCAGACTCAGTGCCATGTAGTGCGGACGTTTCAACATCTCATCTCTATGCTTTCTTGGGGCGCAATTCATTCCGCCCAGCCGCCCGGTTCCGCGCCGCGCGCGGGCAGACCGGCGGCCAAACCGCCGAGGTTCATCCCGCCGGCCGGGACCACAGGCCTGGGTCAGAGGACACGAGGAAGCTACTTGGAATTGGAAGAAATCCGCTTGAGAAATTGGAGTTCCTGCAACACCCGGCCCGTGCCTTCGGCCACCGCGCTCATGGGATCGTCGGCGATATGGACCGGCAACCCGGTCTCTTCAGCCACCAGCCGATCAATCCCCCGCAGCAACGCCCCGCCCCCGGCCATCACTATCCCTCGGTCCACCAGGTCGGCGGACAATTCCGGCGGGCAACGTTCCAGGGTGATACGGACAGATTCCAAAATGCTGGAAAGCGGCTCTTGCAAGGCCTCGCGAATCTCTTCCGAGCGCACCGTCAGTGTCTTGGGCAACCCGGCGCTCAAATCGCGTCCCTTGACTTCCATCGTCAGTTCCTGCTCCAGCGGAAAGGCCGAGCCGACTCTTATCTTGATCTCTTCCGCCGTGCGTTCCCCGATCATCAGGTTGTAGGCCCGTTTCATGTGCGCAATGATCGTCTCGTCAAATTCGTCGCCCCCGACCCGCAGGCTCCGGCTGAACACGATCCCGGCCAGCGAGATAATCGCGATCTCGCACGTCCCGCCCCCAACATCCACCACCATGTTCCCCGCGGGCTCATGCACCGGCAGCCCCACCCCGATCGCCGCGGCCATCGGCTGTTCGATCAGGTACACTTCCCGCGCCCCGGCATGCGTCGCCGAGTCCTTCACCGCTCGCTTTTCCACCTCCGTTATGCCCGAGGGCACAGCGATCACCACCCGCGGCGCAATCAGCTTCCGATGATGGACCTTCTGGATGAAGTGCCGCAGCATCGCTTCCGTAATCTCGAAATCCGCGATCACGCCATCCTTCATCGGTCGTATGGCCACAATGTTCCCAGGCGTTCGCCCAAGCATCCGCTTGGCTTCCTCGCCCACGGCCAGCACATTGGTCGTGCCGGCCTGAATGGCGACCACCGACGGCTCCCGCAAAACAATCCCCCGGTCGCGTACGTACACCAGCGAGTTGGCCGTCCCGAGATCTATGCCAATGTCATTCGAAAACAGGCTCTTAAGTTGCGCAAACATGATTCTCGCCTAACGAAACCACACGTTAAGAGAAACAGCCCGCCAACGTCAAGACTATTAAGCGCCCTCCACTGGCACCGCCGGCATCCTTGCCCCCCGGTCGCCCAGGCCCCAACTTCGCCCCCCGGCCTCCCGGCCCGCCCACTCCACCCCGATTTATGCCCTGCTCCCACCGTCTTGCGGCCCCGCTTTGGGGCCGGCAACCGGGCGCCAGCGATGCTGGGCCAGCCCGCTCCCCTCTCTGCGCGCGCCTCAACCCTCGCCCCACCGGCTCCGCCAACCCGCACTCATCCCAACTTCCCCAGACCACCCCCGCAACAAAATGGCGACCCGGCTGCACCGGGTCGCCTTTTCCTAACCAACCTAACAACCACCACAATAACCCCACCATAATATATCCACCTTCAGACAAAATGCAAATCTCGACAAGTTCCGCGGGGCCACTACATTGGCCGCGATGTCTCTGCACAATCAACCCTGGGTCATCGCGGGGCGCCTCTTTCGCTCCCGCCTGATCCTGGGCACCGGCAAGTTTTCCTCGCCCGAGGCCATGCGCCAGGCCCTGGACGCCAGCGGCGCAGAGATGGTCACCGTGGCCTTGCGCCGCGCTGACCTCACCGGCCGCAAAGACCCCTTTGCCAACATCCTGGAATTCATTGACCCCAACCGTTTTCTGCTCCTGCCCAACACCAGCGGCGCCAGCAATGCCCAGGAAGCTGTCCGCCTGGCCCGCTTGGCGGTGGCCGCCGGCCTGCCCAATTGGGTCAAGCTCGAAATTCATCCCGACCCCCGTTACCTGCTCCCTGACCCGGTCGAGACCCTCAAAGCCGCCGAGTTGCTCCTCAGCGAAGGCTTCATCGTCCTGCCCTATATCAATGCCGACCCAGTCTTGGCCAAGCGCCTCCAGGAAGCCGGCGCTGCTGCCGTCATGCCCCTCGGCTCTCCCATTGGCTCCAATCGCGGCCTGCAAACCCGCGACCAAATCCGCATTATCCTCGAACAGGCCACCGTCCCGGTCGTGGTCGACGCCGGCCTGGGCGCCCCCAGTCACGCGGCGGAGGCCATGGAGTTGGGCGTCGACGCCGTCCTGGTCAACACCGCCATTGCCGTCGCCAGCGACCCTAGCCGCATCGCCCTCGCCTTTAAGCTCGCCGTCGAAGCCGGCCGCGCCGCCTTCGAATCCGGCCTGCCCGCTGTCCAGGCCGCCGCCAGCCCCACCAGCCCCCTAACCGCTTTCCTCCAATGAACCACACCCGACTCTCGCCCGCCCGTGTCCGCCAAATCCTGGCCGCCGCCGGCCAAACCCCCATTGTCGTCGTGGGCGATGTCATGCTCGACCATTTTATCTGGGGCACGGTCGCCCGCATTTCGCCCGAAGCCCCCGTGCCCGTCGTCGACCTCGAGCGCGAAAGCTTCATGCCCGGCGGCGCCGCCAACGTCGCCCGCAACCTCACCTCCCTCCACGTCCCAACCCAACTCTGCGGCGTCGTTGGCCGCGACCCCGCCGCCCTCCAACTCAAGCGCCTCCTGCGCGCCCACCGCATCGGCTGCGCCGCTCTCTTGGCCCACCCCGCCCGCACCACCAGCGTCAAGACCCGCATCGTCGCCCACAAACAGCAGGTCGTGCGCATCGACCGCGAAACCCGCGCCGCACTCGACCCCCGGCTGACCCGCCGCCTCCTCGCCCTCCTGCGCGCCCGCCTCCCGCGTGCCGCCGCCGTCATCATCGGCGATTACGGCAAAGGGGTCGTCACCCAGCCGCTGCTCGACGAGATTAAAGCACTCTGCCGCCGCCGCGGCCTCTGGCTCAGCCTCGACCCCAAGCCGCCCCATCACCTAAATCTGTCCGGCCTTTCCCTCATCACCCCGAACCGGAAAGAGGCCTTCGAACTGGCCAATCTTCCCGATGACACCCGCAACCCCAACCCCCTGGCCGATGTCAACCTCAGGCGCGTCGCCGACCGCCTCCTCAACGAACTGCGGCCCGCCCTCCTGCTCATTACCCTGGGAGAACTCGGCATGCTCCTCTGCCAGCGCGGACCAGCCCCCTTTCACATCCCAACCCTGGCCCAGGAGGTCTTCGATGTCTCCGGCGCCGGCGATACCGTCATCGCCTCCTTTACCCTGGCCATTGCCGCCGGGGCCTCCCCCCTCGAAGCCGCCATCCTCTCAAATCACGCCGCCGGCCTCGTCGTCGGCAAGCTCGGCACCGCCACCGTTACCCCAGCCGAACTCCTGGCCAGCTTGCGCCGCTAAAACTACCGCGTCACGCGCGGCTCTGGCGTCGCCTGCACGACCGCCTGAAACTCGCGCGCTGCCCCAGCCTGCGCCCAAACCTCCGCCGCTCCTGGCCCTTCTTCGGCAAAATAGATCGCGAGCAAGAGTTAGTTCATTTTTTTGGAACGATCTCCTCGGCTGCTCAGCCTATTCCTTCAATCCCCCCCATCCCGCGCGCAACGGCGGCCGCATTTGAGGACGCTCCTCGCCATCCTGAGGGCCGATTACACGATTACGCGCGCATCCTGATACTGCCACCAATTCCGCTCTACCCGCGCGCAGCGCGGCATTCTTCCGCCCTGTAGGGGCGAAACATACCAGCCCAGGGCAAGGCCCGCCCCGCTCCGAGCGGGACCCCGGCGCGCCGGGGCCCTGGGTAAAGCGGAAAAACGGACCACCCCCCTCCCATGCGCTCCGAGCGCATGGGAGGGGGGAAGGGGGGAGGGCCTCCGCCCGCGCCCGGGGGCAGTGTCAGGATGCGGCCCGGGCCAATTTGAGTGCAGTTTTGAGTTGACGCGGGCGCTGCTGATTGCTACCCTGCCTAACCGAGGGCGTTTTGCGTGATGCGCAGCGGCGCACCATCCGGATTTTGCCCGCAACTATGGCCAATAGGCTATGACCAATAAGGTACATAAGCCGATCCCGGGACGAGCCTCCGGACTCGCACCAAAACCAAGGAGTGTACTATCCAGCTCCGCGGGCCGCGTCCACGAATCAGTGCCGGCAGGGACGCGTGAAATAAGACCGCGACCCGTCGGGACCGCGCCCCACCTGCTCAGAGAAAACTCAGGGACGCGGTCGAACGCGTCCCTGGCAGAACGGGTGTAAAGGACTGACCAGACTATGAACTCAAGGACTGAACTCAGGGCGTTTTTTGGAGGCGAAACGAAGGACCGGGAAAGGGCTGGCCGGAGGCCGCAAATACTTCGGCTGGGCGTGGCGCTGGCTCTGACCCTGGCCAACGTTGCGTCCGCCCAAACCTATACGGTGCTCAAGAGCTTTACCGGCAGCGACGGCCAGTGGCCGCACGCGGGCCTGGTCCTCTCGGGCAGCACGCTTTATGGGACGACGGAATTTGGCGGCAGTTCAAGCAACGGCGTCGTCTTCAAAGTGAACACGGACGGGTCGGGCTACGCGGTGCTCAAGAACTTCACGAACCGCGGCGATGGGGCGCAGCCGTATGCGGGCCTGGCCTTGGCGGGCAGCACCCTCTATGGAACAACGTGTTTTGGCGGCAGTTCGGATGATGGCGTCATCTTCAAGATGAACACGGACGGGTCGGGCTACACGGTGCTCAAGAACTTCACCGGCAGCGATGGCGCGCTTCCGAAGGCGGCCCTGGTGTTGTCGGGCGGCACGCTCTATGGGACAACGTGCAATGGCGGCTGGTCGGGTCAGGGTGTGGTCTTCAGACTGAACACGGACGGGTCGGACTACACAGTGCTCAAGAGCTTCGCGATGTCGTTTGCCCCCTCCAATGGGGAGGAGCTGCCGAGTGCGGGCCTGATCCTGTCGGGCAGCACGCTCTATGGGACGACGGAATTTGGCGGCAGTCCGGGTGATGGTGTGGTCTTCAAGGTGAACACGGACGGGTCGGGCTACACGGTGCTCAAGAGCTTCAACGGCACCGATGGCAGGTATCTCTACGCGGGCCTGGTTTTGGCGGGCAGCACGCTCTATGGGACGACGGCGGGTGGCGGCAGTTCGGCTTGTGGCGTGATCTTCAAGGTGAACACGGACGACTCGGGCTTCGCGGTGCTCAAGAACTTCACCGGCAGCGATGGAGCGAACCCGCAGGCAAGCCTGATCCTGGCGGGCAGCACGCTCTATGGGACGACGTGGGGCGGCGGCAGTTCGGCTGATGGCGTGGTCTTCAAGCTGAACACGGACGGGTCGGGCTACGCGGTGCTCAAGAGCTTCACCGGCAGCGATGGTGGCCGTCCGGGGGCGCTGGTGCCGGACGCTCCGAGGGGGGGCCTGGTCTTGGCGGGCAGCGCGGTCTATGGGACGACGGCAGGCGGCGGGGACTTTGGCTGTGGCGTGATCTTCAGTTTGGACTGGGGTCCCAACCCGCCACCCATCATCGTGGCCCCGCAAAGCCAGACAATTGAGGCCGGGGGTTCCGTTGCTTTCCGCATCGAAGTCGCCAATCTTGGACCGGTGGCATACCAGTGGATTTTCAATGGCACCAATGCCCTTGACGGCGCGACCAATTCGGTCCTGCAACTGGCCAACCTCCAGCTCGCCCAAGCGGGGGCTTATGCGGTTGTCGTCACCAATAGCTACGGAGCCGTGACCAGTGCTCCAGCCATCCTCGATGTGATTCCTCTCGGCACTACCCCGGTGGCGAGTTGCACGCAGGGGGCTTTGCGGGCAGCGCTGGCGGGGCCAGGACCGGTGACCTTCGCTTGCGATGGCACGATCACCCTGACCGATACAATTGAGATCGGAACAAACACCGTGCTCGATGGCACTGATCACCAGGTGACAATCAGCGGCGGCAATCTGGTCCAGGTGTTTTGGGTCAACTCCGACGCGACGTTGTCGGCCATCAACCTGACCATCGCCAATGGCCTGAGCACAGATGGAGGCGGGATTTACAATGCGGACGGCACAGTCAATCTCACGAATTGCACGTTTTTCGGCAATCGCGCCTGCGGACCCGACGGCATTGCATGGGGCGCCGCGGCCGATGGCGCGGGCGGCGCGATCTATAACGCCGGCACGCTCACCGCCAGTCGCTGCACCTTCCTGGACAATTCGGCCAGCGGTGGTTCGTGGCCCGCCGACGTCGTGTACAACGGCCCCCTCGGCCCCGGCGCCGATGGCCAGGGCGGCGCGATTTACAATAGCGGCAGCTTTAACGCCAGCTTTTGCGCCTTTTTGCGGAATTCGGCCAGCGGCGGCCAGGCAGGAAAGGGCGGCCTGTTCATGAACGACGTCGCAGTGGTTTGCGGCATGCCCGGCTATTCCGGTGGGCAAGCCTGTGGGGGCGCCGTCTGCAATTTTGGGATGCTGACCATTGACCGCAGCCTGTTGGCAAGCAACACGGCCGCCGGTGGCAATGGTGGCCCGGGCGGGGACGGCTGGGATTGCTTTTCGGGCGATGCCGGTGGCTCCGGTGGCGACGGGGGTGCCGGTGGCGACGGCTGCGGGGCGGCACTCTTTGGTGGACCGGCGACCCTCCTCAACTGCACCCTCGCCGGAAACCTGTGCCTCGGGGGCGGGGGAGGCCCGGGCGGCCAGGGCGGCTACGGCGAGGATCACGGTTACTACTGGCCGCGCGTTAACGGCGCCCCTGGCCCCGCTGGCGCCGGCTCGGGCGCGATTTTCACCGCAGGCGGAGCCTTGCACTTGACCAACTGCACGCTGGCTTTGAACTCCGGCGCGCTCTGCGGCGGCCTGAGCGGTTCCGGCGCCACCCTGGTCAACACCCTGCTGGCCGCCAACGTCTCCAGCAACGCCTCCGGCACGATTACCGATGGCGGTCACAATCTGAGTTCCGACTCCAGTTGCGCCTTTGCGAATGTCGGCAGCCTGAACAACACCGACCCCCGGCTCGGTCCGCTCGCCAACAACGGCGGCCCGACCCTGACCATCGCGTTGCTCCCCGGCAGCCCGGCCATCGATGCGGCCGACACCGCCGCCGCGCCGGCAACCGATCAACGCGGCTTTCCGCGGCCAGTCGGGTCCGCCGCCGATATCGGGGCTTACGAATTCGGCTGGCCCGCCCCCGGCGTCCTCCAAGCCACCCGGCCACCGGGAGGAGGAATCGACATCTCCGTCTCCGGGGGCCCCGGCCAGACGTGCCGATTTTTCGCCAGTCCCGATCTGGTGAACTGGGCGGCCATCGCCACAAATCATTTCCGTGCGGATGGTACCCTTCTGTTCCATGATGCCGGCGGGGCCGGCCAACCCCGGCGGTTTTATCGCGTGGCGATGCCTTGAACGAGGGTTCGCCACCGTCCCGGCCCCCTGAGCCCCGGCGCCGCGGCCATAGTCTCAGTGGTGCCGCGCCCCGAACAAAGTGACTTATTCCAACGAGCGTTCAAGATGGCACTAAGGCGCGCAGGATGTAAAATCCTACCCGCGCGCGAAGAAAGTCAAATGCATCCGGGGGCCAACCGCCGGGCCGGCGCGGACCGGCGCCCGAAACGCCGCAACCTCGCGCAACACTGCATTGGCCACATTGGCTGCATTGGCTACATTGGCCGTTTTTGCCAAAAAACTGGCCGCGCCGCGGACCAAAATTTTTCAAACGCCCTATTGAATTCCACCGCCGGCATTCTATAGTGCGCCTCGAGCTGAAGTAAGTCACATGAGCAACTCGTCCGACGGCCGCGGGACCTGGGACATCCAGGACGCCCGGAACCTCTACAACGTCCATCGTTGGGGCACCGGCTACTTTGACATCAACGAAGCGGGCCGCGTCATCGCCAAGCCCTTGCGCGACGCCGGCGCGGCAGTCGACCTCACGGATGTCATCGAGGAGGCCAAGGCGCGCGGGCTCAAGTTCCCAGTCCTCATTCGCTTCCAGGACATCCTCCGGCACCGCGTCGAGTTGATCAACCTCGCCTTTCGCAGCGCCATTGCCGAGTTCAACTACCAGGGCCGCTATCGCGGCGTCTTCCCCGTCAAGGTCAACCAACTCCGCGAGGTCGTCGAGGAAATCCTTGATGCCGGCCGGCCCTATGATTTCGGCCTCGAAGTCGGCAGCAAGCCGGAGCTCTTTGCCGGCCTGGCCATGCAGAGCCAGCTCGGCAGCCTCATCGTCTGCAACGGCTACAAGGACGCCAGTTTCATCCGCGTCGCCCTCCTCGGCACCAAGCTGGGCAAGAAGGTCATCATGGTGGTCGAGAAACTCGAGGAACTCCGCCAAATCATCACCGTCTCCAGGCAACTGGGCGTCGAACCCGCCATCGGCGTCCGCGTCCGTTTGTTGACCAAGGGGGGGGGCAAATGGGCCGACAGCGCGGGCGAAAACGCCAAGTTCGGCCTCACCACCGCCGAATTGCTCACCGCCACCGAATGGCTCCGCGCCGAGCGCCTGGGCCATTGCTTCAAGCTCCTCCATTTCCACATCGGCTCCCAGGTCCCGGACATCCTCATCGTCAAACGCGCCGTCCAGGAGGCCGCCCGCTTTTACGCCAAACTTTACAAGACCGGCTTCCAACTCCAATACCTCGATGTCGGCGGCGGCCTGGGCGTCGATTACGACGGCAGCCGCTCCGCCTTCGACAGTTCCACCAATTACACCCTCGAGGAATACGCCAACGACATCGTCTATTACCTCGCCGACGTCTGCAACACCGAGCAAGTCCCCCACCCGGACATCATCAGCGAGAGCGGCCGCGCCCTTGTCGCCTACCATAGCGTCCTGATCGTCGAAGTCTTTGGCGCCATCGAAAAACTCCGCCCCGGCCAGGGCTTCCAGTACGGCGACGACGAGCATCCCCTGGTCAGGGAGTTGCTCGACATCCAGAAAAACTTCCCCCGCCTCAACAAACTCGAGGCCTACCACGACGCCCTCGAACGCAAGGAAGACGCCCAGCACATGTTCACCCTCGGCATGCTGGACCTGCCCGAGAAGGCCAAGATCGAGAGCCTTTATTGGGAGATCAGCCGCGCCGCCGTCGACAGCTTCAAGGGCCAGGGCTACGTGCCCGAGGAGATTCGCAAGCTCGAGGACAGCCTGGGCGACCTCTACCTCTGCAATTTCTCCGTCTTCCAGTCCCTGCTCGACCACTGGGCCCTGGGCCAACTCTTCCCCATCATGCCCGTCAGCCGCCTCAACGAACGCCCCACCCGCGAAGCCACCTTGGTCGATATCACCTGCGATTCCGACGGCCAGATCAACCAGTTCGTCGACCTCTACGACATCCGCGACACCCTCCCCTTGCACCCGCTCCGCCCCAACGGCAACGGCCAGGTCGAACCCTACTACCTCGGCATCTTCCTCATGGGCGCTTACCAGGATATCATGGGCGACCTCCACAACCTCTTCGGCCGCGTCAACGAGGTCCACGTCTTCCTCGACCCAGACGAACCCGCCGGCTACTACGTCGAGGAAATTATCGAGGGCTCCACCATCGTCCAGACCCTCGACTCCGTCCAGTACGACGAAAAGGAACTCAAGCGCCAGATGAAAGCCCAGGTCGACGAAGCCATCAAATCCGACCGCATGAAACCCTCCGAAGCCATGCGCCTGCTCGACGACTATGAACGCGGCTTGAAGGAGTACACCTACCTCAGTTTCTAGGCGGCCTCCACCGGCAAATCGGCCCCCCTCCCGCTCTCTTTGTGCTATCGAAGACCCCAAGTCCCCAGCCCGAGGCCCCACCTCCGAATCGGACCCGAACACTCAAAGCCCCTCCATGCCCCCAAGCGCCCCAAGCTCTGTTGCCTCCCAAAGCCCGGACCTTGAGCCGGCCTCGAATCTCGGACCTCGCACCTCGGAGTTAATCACCCATTCATGCCCCCTCCCGCCCCCAACGCCGAACTCTTGCACTCCCTCGGCCGGCTTGTGCGCGGGCTCTCGGCCCTCTTCTGGGGGCTGCCCACCGCCCTGATCGTCTGCTCTTACACGATCAAAACCGACGGCTTCAAATTCCTGGGCATCGCCCCGCCCCTGGTCTGCACCGGCTGGCTGGCTTACGGCCTTTGGCAGTTCGGCGCCTTCCAGAAGCAGGAGCGCGTCTGGCGCACCGCCCTGGACCGCGCCCAAATCCTCAGCCTGGTCAACTTCGGCCTCAGTCCCTTCCTTTACTGGTCCAGCCGCCTCCCCGCCAATCACTTCTTCTTCTTCATGGTCATGCTCCTGGCCTTCTCCGGCTTGCTCTTCCTGGGCAGCCTCAACCACGTCTTGCAGCGCCTCGGCGCCATGCTCCCGGACGAGGCCCTGCGCCTGGAAATCAAGCAATTCACCGCCCTCAACCTCAGCCTCCTCCTGACCAGCTTGGCGCTCACGCTCGCTTACCTGGCCCTCCTCCACTTCATCAGCGCTCTGCCCCCTTGGGTCGAGTGGGTCACCGCCCTCCTGGACCGCAGCAACCTCTGGTGCCTGCTCCCGCTCATCCCACTGGTCCTCCTCCCACTCGCCCTGACCATGGCCCTGCTCTGGAAAACCAAGGAAGTCATCCTCGACAGCGTCTTCGGCCCCAAACCATAGCCGCACTACCACACCCTGCCAACGGCATTCCTCCGCCGAACCAATCCGCCGTGCCTGACCGTTGCGTTGTCCGCAGTTTGTCCTTTACAATTCAGCCTCTCCGCCGCAACCTCCATCTGCTTGGGCTGAGCCGGGCTATGAAAATTCAACCGAAAACGCGCCCCTGGCCGCCATGAGCATCCTGGCTATCAAGCCGGCCGCCGCCTGCAAATACGACCTGGTCGCCCTGGGTGAGGTCATGCTCCGGCTCGACCCGGGCGAAGGGCGCGTGCGCACGGCCCGCCAATTCAAAGTCTGGGAGGGTGGCGGCGAGTACAATGTCGCCCGCGGGCTGCGCCGCTCCTTCGGGCTGAAAACCGCCGTCTGCACCGCTTTTGCCGATAATGACGTCGGACGCCTGCTCGAGGACTTCATCCTCCAAGGCGGAGTCGACACTGCCTTTATCAAGTGGGTCCCCTACGATGGGGTGGGCCGCACGGTGCGCAACGGCCTCAATTTCACCGAGCGCGGCTTCGGCTTGCGCGGGGCCCTGGGCATTGCCGATCGCGGCCTCACCGCCGCCAGCCAGCTCAAGCCCGGTGATTTTGACTGGGAGGCTCTCTTCGCCAGGCTCGGCGCCCGCTGGCTGCACACCGGCGGCATCTTTGCCGCCCTCAGCGAAACCACCCCCGCCCTCGTCCTCGAGGCCGTCCAGGCCGCTCGCAAACACGGCGCCATTGTTTCCTACGACCTGAACTATCGCCCCTCCTTGTGGCAAAGCATCGGCGGCCAGGCCCGCGCCCAAGCCGTCAACCGCGAGATCGCCAGGCACGTCGACGTCATGCTCGGCAACGAAGAGGATTTCACCGCCGCCCTCGGCTTGGAAGTCGAAGGCGCCGATCCACACCTCTCGAAAATCAATGTCGCCGCTTTCAAGAACATGATTCTCAGAGCCGTGGCCGCCTACCCGAATTTCAAAGTCATCGCCACCACCTTGCGCGCCGTCAAGTCTGCCTCCCGCAACGACTGGGGCGCCATCTGCTGGGCCGGCGGCAAATTCTACGAGGCCCCCTGCCGCCCCGACCTCGAAATCCTCGATCGCGTCGGCGGCGGTGACAGCTTCGCCAGCGGCTTGATTTACGGTTTCCTCAACTTCAACGACCCCCAGCAGGCGGTCGACTACGGCGCCGCCCACGGCGCCTTGGCCATGACCACGCCCGGCGACACTTCCATGGCCTCCCTCAAAGAAGTCGAAGCCCTCGTCCAAGGCGCCACCGCCCGCGTCCAACGCTAAGTGGGCCGTTTCATAAATGCGCTGACGCAGGCGGCGCTTGAACCAGTCGTCCAGGAGCGGCTCAGAGATGCGGAGCGAGTTGCGAATGGCGAATGGCGAACAGCGAACGGAGAATGGAAGTCAGCCAGCCCTTTGTGGCAAGATGCGGCTCACAACGCCTATGGCTATCGAATCCTAACGCGACCTGGAAGTCTGGCCGCTCGGACGCCAGATGACCAAGCTGGTGTATCAAGCCAGCAAGAAGTTCCCGGACGAGGAGAAGTTCGGCCGGAGCTCGCAAATCCGTCGGGCAGCGGTGTCCATTCCGTCGAATGTGGCGGAGGGGTGGGGCCGTCACTACACGGCGGAGTTCATCCCATTCCTGCGGCGGGCCAACGGCAGCCTGGTGGAAGTGCAAACCCAACTCAGCCGGAGCGCCGGCCTGGAGTTCTCGACTCAGCAGGAAGTGGACGGCCTGCTCAAGCAAACGCAAATCCTGGGCCAGAAAATCCTGAACCTGGAGCGCAGCCTGGAGCGACACCAGAGCAAGTAGAGTCCCGATGCCGCATCGGGATTCGCCGTTCGCCGTTCGCTGTTCGCAGTGGACGCAGCCTTCAACCTCAAAGTCTGCGACAAGGCCTGCGGCTCCGGCCACTTCCTGATTGCCGCCGCCCACCGCATTGCCCGAGGCCTCGCTGCCTGAGCGCGGAATACGTCACCGAACTTCCGGCCCAGGGCGCTTAGCCCGCGGGCTGCGCCCCATCCAGGCAGTCGCGCACGACCAGGGCCAGCTTTTGGGGCTGAAAGGGCTTCTGGAGGTAATTGAGGCCGGGCCGCAAGACAAAGTCCTTGCCCACGACCTCGGCGCTGTAGCCGCTGGTGAAGAGCACTTTGAGCTGGGGCCGCTCGGCCCAGAGTCTTTCCGCCAATTCACGCCCGTTCATGCGGTCGGGCATGACCAGGTCCGTGAGCACCAAATCGATCTCGTCCCGGTGCCCGTGCCACAGTTCCATGGCCTTGGCCCCGGTCTCGGCTTGGAGGATGCGGTAGCCGCACCGGCCCAGGTACCGGCAGACCAGCTCCCGCAGCGGCCCTTCATCCTCCACCACGAGGATCGTCTCCGTGCCCCCGCGCACCAGGGCTTGGGCCGATTGGTCTTCCGGCGCCTTGCCGCCGGGGCCCGAACTCAAGGGCAGAAAGACCCGGAACGTCGCCCCTTTGCCCGGCTGACTTTCCACTTCCACCCATCCTTGGTGCTGTTTGACGATGCCATAGACCGTCGCCAGGCCCAGCCCGGTTCCCTTGCCGACTTCTTTGGTGGTAAAGAACGGCTCGAAGATGCGCCGGAGGTTTTCCGGCGCGATACCGCAGCCCGTGTCCACCACGCTCAGGCAAACGAATTGGCCGGGCCGACCCTCGGGGTGCGCTTCCAGGCGGGCGGGCTCCACCTCCCTCAGCGCGATCCTGATCACCAGCAGCCCGCCCTGGGGCATCGCGTCGCGGGAGTTGACCGCCAGGTTCAGCAGCACTTGTTCCATCATCCCGGCGTCGGCCTCCACCAGCGCCGGCTGCGGGCAATAGTGCATTTGCAGGGCGACGTCTTCCCCCAGAATGCGGCTGAGCATCTTGGTCATATTGCCGACCACTTCGTTCATGTCGAGCTGGTGCGGCTGCATCACCTGCCGGCGGCTGAAGGCCAGCAACTGGCGAGTCAGCGTGGCGGCGCGCTCGGCCGCCTGGGCGATCTGCTCGGCGGAATGCCAGGCCGGTTCGTTCAAATGGCCCTCGGCCAGCAGCAGCTCCGCGTGCCCGTGGATGACCGTAAGGATATTGTTGAAGTCATGGGCCACCCCGCCGGCGAGTTGGCCGATCGCCTCCATCTTTTGCGACTGGCGCAACTGGTCTTCCAGCCGTTTCTGCACCGTGATGTCGTTGGCCATCGTCAGCGACGCCGCCCGGCCCTTAAAGCGAATCGGGCTCCACTTGACTTCCACATCGATCACGCTTCCGTCACGCCGGCGATGCTCCCAGACCCCGGCCACAGCCAGCCTCGCCGGGTGCTCTGCCGCCGCAAGCTGCGCCAGATACTCCCTCAGCGCCAGCGTTTCATCCGAGCCGCGGATGTCCTTGAGGGTCATCCGCAGAAATTCCTCCCGCTTATAGCCATACTGCTGCACGGCGGCATCATTGACCTCCAGAAACGCCAGGGTCTCGTGGTCAAACACCCACATCGGGACGGGATTATGGTCGAAAATCAGCCGGTACTGGTGCTCGCTCTCCAGCAATTCCCTCTCCGCCTGCCGCCGGCGCCGCCGCTCTTCCGCCTCCTGCACCGCGCGCCGCACCGCCGGCACCAGCCGCTCCGGCCATTGCTTGAGCACGTAATCCGTAGCCCCAGACTTGAGGCAGTCGATCGCCGCCTGTTCCCCAATCGTGCCCGAGACCACCAGAAAAGGTGTGTCCGGGCATTTGTCGCGCGCCTGCTCGAGGGCTTGAATCCCGGTGTATCCCGGCAGGAAGTAATCCGCCAGGATCAGGTCGAACTGCTCCCGCTCCACCGCCCTTTCAAACTCAGGACCCGTCCCCACCGGCACCAGCACCGCCCGCACCCCCGCGGCTTCCAACAGCGAGCGGACCAACTCCGAGTAATCCGGGTCATCTTCCAGGTGCAATATGCGCAGCGGCCTTTTCATCTGCCCGAATCTGCCAAATCCTTTCCGCGCTGGCAATGGCAAGGCCGCGCCACAAACTGACTGGCGCCCCTCCCCAGCATGGCCAGCGTTCCCGATTTGACCAGCGGAGCGTTTTCCCGCACACTCAGAGCATGGCAAACACTTTCGGCCACCTTTTCCGCATCACGACCTGGGGGGAATCGCACGGGGGCGGCGTCGGGGTCGTGGTGGACGGCTGCCCACCCAGGCTGGCACTGAGCGAGGCCGACATCCAACCCGAGCTGGATCGCCGCCGCCCGGGCCAGTCCAAAATCGTCACGCCCCGCAAGGAATCCGACACCGTTCAAATCCTCTCCGGCACATTCCAAGGCCAGACCCTCGGCACGCCCATCTGCCTGTGGGTCAGGAACGAGGATGCCCGGCCCGAGGCCTACACCGAGACGGCCAGGAAGTTCCGGCCCTCGCACGCCGACTACACTTACCAGGCCAAGTTTGGGATTCGCAGTTGGCCCGGGGGCGGCCGCAGCAGCGCCCGCGAGACCGTCGGGCGCGTCGCCGCCGGCGCCATTGCCAAAAAGCTCCTGCGCGAGCGCTACGGCGTCGAAATCCTCGCCTACGTCCAGCAGGTCCAGCGCATCGCCGCCGCCGTTGACCCCGAGAACGTCAAGGCCGCCGACATTGAGTCGAACATCGTGCGCTGCCCCGACCCGGCTGCGGCGCCCAAAATGATTCGCCTGATCGAACGCGTCCGCAAGGCGGGCGATACCGTCGGCGGCCTGGTCGAAGGAGTCGCGCGCGGCGTGCCCCCCGGTTGGGGCGAACCGGTCTTTGACCGGCTCGAGGCGGACCTGGCCAAAGCGATGTTGAGTTTGCCGGCCTCCAAGGGCTTCGACCTCGGCTCCGGCTTCGGCGGCATTCTGCTCACCGGCGCCCAGCACAACGACCCCTTCCGCGTCAAAGCCGGCAAGGTCTATACCACGACCAATCGCTCGGGCGGCATCCAAGGCGGCATTTCCAACGGCCAGACCATTTATTTCCGCGTCGCCTTCAAACCGGTCGCCACCATCATGCAAGCCCAGGACACGGTCGATACCCAGTTCAAGAACACCACTCTCAAAGGCTGCGGCCGCCACGACCCCTGCGTCCTGCCCCGCGCCGTGCCCATCGTCGAGGCGATGACCGCCCTCGTCCTGGTCGACCACGCCCTGCGCCACAAGGCCCAGTGCCTATAAACCCAACCAGTTGCCTGGTTGCATCGTTGCCGGGTTTATCTCATTTAACCTCCTGCCCTTGTAACGATGCAGACCTGTAACTATTGCATCATTGTTGCCACCACAGCGCGACCAGGCGCCGGCCGCCGAAGACCCATACGGCCGAGGCCAGGGCCAGATAGGGCCCATAGGGCAGGCGCGTGGAGGAGCGCCTCTTCAAGGTAATCAGGGTGACTCCGACCACCGAGCCGATCATCGAACTCAGCATCAAGGAGAAGAGCACGGCTTTCCAGCCGAGGAACGCCCCGATGGCGCCCATGAATTTGACATCGCCCGCACCCATCGCCTCGCGCGGCAGCACGATCTCCGCGCTCACCGCTTCCAGATACGGCACGGTCTCGGGGTCGAATTCATCGTTGCCGATCCGCAGCCGCGCGGGACTCAGCCGCACCGCCACGTCCTTGTAGCACCGGTCCGCCAACTCCACCGTCCGCGCCTGCAGCGCGATCACGTCCGACTGGCGATAAAACAACTCCTCGTAAGGGATCTGTTTGTCGTCCCATTGCAGGCCGCTTTCCGTGAAGATGATCCTGGTATCGGCGGGCAGCGCCACCCGGTGGCGGCCGAACACCCATTTGCCCGCGCGCACGATGCAGTAGATGATGCCGGCCCCGGCGCCCATGCCCGCCAGGCTCTGCTTCATCGCCCCGGTCAGCGAATTGGCCTCCTGCAGGCCCGGCGCCAGCATCGAGCAAACCAAGCCCGCCACCATGCCGCCGATGGTGATCTGATCAGGAATGATGAAATGCTCCCAATCGATAAAGCTGGCCGCCAGCAGGCCCGCCAGGAAACCCGCGTCGATCAGCGCGACCAGGGGCGATGGCCGGCCCAGGACAACCCAGCAGGCCAGGAACAGCAGGGCGGTCACCAACTCCACCACGAAATACCGGGCGGAAATCCCCGCCCCGCAGTTCCGGCACTTGGCCCGCAGATGGACCCAGCTAATCAGCGGCAGGTTCAAATGCCACGGAATGGAATACTGGCAGTGCGGACAATGGGAAGCCGGGAAAACAATGCTCTGCCCCAGCGGCAGGCGGTGGATGCAGACGTTCAGGAAGCTCCCCACCACTGAGCCTAGGACGAAAAACACCACGCACCAAAAACCGAATGGCACGGCGGACCACACCGCGGGATCAAACACGCGCGAGAACATAGCTCAAGTGCTTAGCCGACGAACTGCGCACTGGGATTTCCAATCTCCAATCTCCGGTTCCCCGCCGGGACCCCTCCGGCCTCCGGCTTCCGAAGACCAATTGGCAATTGGCAATTGAAGATTGGCAATCCCATTCCGCACCCCGCACCAGGTTAGCCGCCGGAGACATTTCTTTCGAGCGCCTGGCGCATGACGGCCACCGGGGCCTCCCGGCCGGTCCACAGTTCGAGGGCTTTCACGCCTTGATACAACAACATGCCCAGGCCATTAGCGGCCCGGCAACCTGCCGCCCGGGCCGACCTCAGCAACTCGGTCTCCGCCGGGCGGTAAACCAAGTCATACACCGCCGCCGCCCGGCCCAGTGAAAACTGTTGCTCATCCAGCGGCGACGGCTCGCCCGCCTGCATCCCCAGCGAAGTGGCGTTCAGCACCAAATCCACCGGCCCCGGCGGATAGCCAATCCCCACTTTCACTTCCGGGTAGCGTTCCTGGATTTCACCGGCCACGGCCTCCGCCTTGCCGCGGGTGCGATTGACCAGGAAGAGCTCCGCGGCCTTCTCGGAAGCCAGCTTGAGGGCCGCCGTCCGCCCTGCCCCGCCCGCGCCCAGCAAGAGGATGCTCGCCCCGGCCAGGGCCAGGCCCAAATCCTCCCGCACCGCCCGCGCCATCGCCTCCGCATCCGTATTGAACCCCTGCGCGCGGACCTCGCGCGGCCTCTCCCCACATTCGCCCAGCGGGCGCCAGGCGCCCTGGGCTTCCCGGCCTTCTAACCGAACGGTGTTGACCGCGCCCCACGCCCGGGCCGATTCATCCAGCACGTCCATCATCTCGAGGGCCGCTAACTTGTGCGGGACGGTCAGGTTGAGGCCGACAAACCCCATGGCCTTGGCCCCTTCGAGCGCGGCGCGCAAATCAGCCGGCTCCACCTCGAAGGCCAGGTAGCGCCAATTCAGCCCCAGCGCCGCCAGCCCGGCATTCTGCATGGCGGGCGAGGCGGAATGTCTCACCGGGTGGCCCAACACCGCGCAATAGCGCGTGCCGCCATCAATCGTCGGCGCCAATGGCTCAATCACCCGGCGGTTATAGGCGGAACCGGGCGAAGTTCAAAGAGCAAAGTAGTGGCCCAAGCGGCGCATTCCGCAGCCCTTGGGGTTCATGCAAAAACAAGTTCCGAAGGCGAGGCGTAATTCCAACATCATTCTCTGGCACCCCTCCGGGGTGCGAGCGCCAGAGGGCACCCTGCCCGGTGGTCGTTCCCCCCTCACCCCGAACGACCACCGGCTACTTTCTACCAACCCTCCGGGTTGGAGAAAATCGGAATTTGTTTTTGCACGGGCGCTTAGTCAAGCGGCGCAGCGCAGCCCTCCTGCTCGGCGCGATCCTTCCTGGCTCGCCGCGCACAGCGCGAGCTCTGCGCTCCGCCACCGCCCCAGGCACTCCCCAATGCGCCCTCGCACAGGCCTCCGGATTGCCCGCCCCGCCGGCCTCAACATCTGGCGTAATAAACGACCGCCGGTGGGAAATTAAGCAACACCGGCACCGTCCGCAGGCTGTGGAAACACCCACGGATCTGCTTCCGGTCCAGCAGCGAGTGCTGGAACTGGATATACATCCCCCCCTCGGCCAGGGCCTGGCGGACGGCCCGGATCAGCCCCAGCGCCTGCTTGCGACCAAGGTTCCCTAAAGGAACGCCCGAGATGATGTAATCCGGCTTCATCCCCCCGGCCTGGATGGCCCTCGCCAGCAGGTGCTCGGCCGAGCCGGACACCACCCTCACTCGCCGGTGCAGCCCCGCCAGGGCCAGGCTGCGCTGGCTATGCTCCGCCAGAACCGGATTCAGTTCACAGGCCAATATGCAGGCCCAGGGGCACCGTGCCGCCAGCCGCAAGGTCAACGCCCCGGTGCCCGCCCCCAATTCGACGATCTGGCCGCGATAGCTCTGCGGCACCGGCGCGATCATCTTCGCGATCAGAAACCGTTGCGACGGCACAATGCCGCCGGTTTGTACTTGTTTCACCAAGCCGGCCCACAGAAAGCGCAAGCACCCTGGCAGGGCCGCGAACCGCGCCTGGGGAACCCGCTTTCCGATCTCGCCCTCCTCCTCCGCTTCATCCGCAGTACGGCGGCCAGACCGCCGACCACCCCGGCTCCGCCGATAAACCGGCGCCCTCGATTCATTCGTGGCGAACTCGTACATAATCATGTCTGGGCTAGGGCTGGCCGGGCTTGAGCGCCGCCAGGAATACATCCTGCCGCGCTTTCCCGCGCTGCAAATAAGTTGTCACGGGGGCGTCATAGTGGGACAAGGCCTTGAGCGTGTCAAGCCGGCATAAGACCAAAACTCAGGGGGGACTCCCGATGGTCAGGCGGGGCCGAAATACCGATTTGAAATTTTGTGTGCTTGTGCACAAATGGATTTACGGCTTAAATCCCTTCGGCGTGGAGCGCCGCTTTCAGCGCGGCTGGGGAAGGCTGCCGCTGCCCCCTTACCAGGGAGCCTTCCCCTGAGCTTGCCCGCGGTTCTGCCGCGCTGAGCCAGGCCAGGTATTGGCCTGTTTTGCCAATTCGAATCTGACGAAGATGAAAACCACCTGTTGTGCGTGCTGGTCCGCCGCTCACCGTTCGCTCAAGGCCGGACAACGGACCACGGCCATTCTGATCGCCCTGTCATCCTTGCTCAATGGCGCGCCTGCGGCGCAGGACACTCAGCCGGGCGACAGCCAACCGCCCACCCCGGCCGGCGGCTCGCAGCAGGATTTCGCAACCGCCCTCGCTTTTACGCCTCGAGAAGGCAACCGGTCGCGGACGATCTTTTCCGTGGACTACTCTTATGTCGGCGCCGGTCAAGCGAAGTTCCAGGGAATCAAACAGGGCAATTCCGAGGCGCAGTCGCTCAACGCCTCCTTCGCCGGGGCCGTTCCGCTCAATGAGAGATGGTTCGTGCCGCTGGGCCTCAGCTCGGCCAACTTCTTCCTTGACTCGGTCGCGGGCACGCCGATGCCGGCCGAAATCCATACTCTGCGCCTTACCGCCGGCCTGGGCTATCGGCCCAACGAGCGGTGGTCAATTTCCGCCAGCCTGGGCCCGGGGCTTTACCGGCTGACCGACCTCGAGACCAGTGATGTGGGCCTGGGCGGCATGATTCACGCCATTTACCGGATGCGGCCCGGCCTGACCCTCGCCTTCGGCATCGGCTTCAATCCGGACAGCGATGTCCCGGTGCTGCCTGCCGCCGGCGCGCGCTGGAACATCCGCACCAATCTCGTGCTCAACCTGATGTTTCCCCGCCCAGTCTTGATTTATCGGGTGGCGCCCAATCTGAACCTCTTCGCCGGCGGAGACATCAAGTTCGCGGTGTTCCGCGCCGAGAACGACCAGGGGGACAAGATCGGGCAACCCCGCTACAACCACGCGCTCGGGACCTATCGCGATTTTCATTTGGGCGTCGGGGTCGAATGCCAAATCGTGCGCGGGCTTTCCCTGAGTGTCGAGGGCGGTTACTCGCTGGGCCGCCAGATCGATTACAAACGCATCGGCCAGACGGTGACATTCGATCCGGGTCCCTATGCTCAGGCGGGGTTGAAATACCGATTCTAAACGTTGAAACGTCGAAACGTCGAAGCCTTGCTTTATTTCCGGAACCCAAAAAAAACCGAACTCCTCTTAACGCGGCGGAGCCGCAACCAAGAGCGAAGCGTCAATTCCTGAGTGGGAAGAGCAACGTGGGCCTTCCCCCGCCGCGTTAAATGCGGCGCTCCGCGCCGAAGAATCAGGGCCTTCCAAAGGAAACATGCCAAGACATTCACGCAAAAACGTGGAGGTCGCGACCAAAGACTCTAATCCATATTACAGCGCCAGCAGCAACTGCTTGATTTCTTTGAGCCGGGCGGCCGCGCCCGGCTGGGTCAGGCGGGGGAATTTGCTCCCCACCATGATGTAATCCTCCTGGCGGGTGAGCATCAGCTTGTCGTCCTTGACCTCGATGGCACTGATGGCTCGCTCGGCGGCCAGGACCTTCAACTCGGCGACTTGCAGCAAGAGCTCCAGCGGCGCGGGCGGCGGACCGAAACGGTCGCGCACTTCTTTTTCCAGCTCCGCCACGGCCGCTGGTTCAGTGGCCTGGGCCACCTTGCGATAGACCTCGATCCGCTGCCGGGCGTCCGCGATGTAGTTGAAGGGGATATAGGCGCAAGCAGGACCACGGACCACGGACCACGGACCACGGACCGCCGGCTCGCCGTCCGTGGTCCGTGGTCGCTCCTCCCCCGGGCTGAGGGCCAGGAAATCCAGGCGCACCGCCACTTCGACGCGCCGCCTGACCTTTTCGCCCTTGAGGGCGGCGATGCTCTGTTTGAGGAGTTGGCAGTAGAGCTCGAAGCCCACGGCGGTGATGTGCCCGCTTTGCTCGGCGCCGAGCAGGTTGCCGGCGCCGCGGAGCTCCAGGTCGCGCATGGCGATTTTGAAGCCGCTCCCCAGGGTGGCGTATTGCCTGAGGGCGCTCAGGCGCTGGCGCACGTCGCTCAGCAGCCGGGCGTGGCGCGGCAGCAGCAGGTAGGCGTAGGCCTGGTGCTTGTAACGGCCCACCCGCCCGCGCAGTTGGTAGAGGTCGCTCAGCCCAAAACGGTCGGAGCGGTCGATGATAATCGTGTTGGCATTGGGAATATCCAGGCCGCTTTCGATGATCGTGGTCGAGAGCAGGACGTCCGCCTGGCCGTTGACGAACCGGGTCATAACCTCCTCCAAATCATCGCTGGGCATCTGGCCGTGGCCCACCACCAGGCGTGCGTGCGGCAGGAGCGCCTGGAGCTTTTGGGCCATCGTTTGAATCGTCACCACCCGGTTATGCAGGAAGAAGACCTGGCCGCCGCGGTTGATCTCGCGCTGGATGGCATCCCGAATCACCCGCTCGTCGTATTGCGTGATGATGGTTTCGATGGGCAGCCGGTCGTGCGGCGGGCTTTGGATCGTGCTCAGGTCGCGCGCCCCGGAGAGCGCCAGGTAGAGCGTGCGCGGAATCGGCGTGGCGCTCAGCGTCAGCACGTCCACCAGTTGGCGGAGCATTTTGAATTTCTCCTTGTGCATCACCCCGAACCGCTGCTCCTCATCGATCACCACCAGGCCCAGGTCTTTGAAGGCCACGTCCTCCTGCAACAACCGGTGCGTCCCGATCACGATGTCCACCGCCCCGCCGGCCAAGTCCCGGACCACCTGCTGCTGGGCGCGCCGGGAGCGGAAGCGCGAGAGCAGTTCCACGCGCACCGGGTAATCCGCCATCCGCTCCCGGAACGTGTTGAAATGCTGTTGCGCCAGCACCGTCGTCGGCACCAGCACCGCCACCTGTTTGCCGTCCAGGACCGCTTTGAACGCGGCCCGGATGCCGACCTCCGTCTTGCCAAAACCCACATCCCCGCAAATCAGCCGGTCCATCGGTTTGGGACGTTCCATGTCCGCCTTGGTCTCGCGGATGGCCCGCATCTGGTCGGGCGTCTCTTCGTAGATGAACGCGCTCTCGAACTCCCGCTGCCACGCCGTGTCCCCAGCGAACGCATGCCCCGGCTGCGACTCCCGCGCCGCCTGGATGCCCAGCAGTTCGCCGGCGACATCCCGCACGGCGCGCTCGGCCTGCACCCGGGCCTTCAGCCAACGAATCCCCCCCAGCCGGTTGAGCGGCGGCCGCGCCTTGCTCGCCCCGACGTACTTGCTCACCAAGTGCGCCTCCGTCACCGGCACGTAGAGCTTGGGCGGGGGTTGCGCGGGGTCGCTCGGCGCGTATTCGATGACCAGGCATTCCTGGCCGGCGTGGGCGCTGGCCGCCGGCCCTTCGGTCGGCCGGCTGCCCGCCCCCAGCGGCAGCACCTGCAAGCCCAAATAGCGGCCAATCCCGTGCTGTAAATGCACCACGTGATCGCCCTCTTCCAATTCCGCAAAATCAATGTCCAGCGCCGAACGCGCTGCCTGCGCGTGCGGCGACTTGAGCCGGCGCGGCCGCTGGACTTTGTAACGGCCGAAAATCTCCGCATCCGTCACCACCACCACCCTGGCTTCCTCGCAGAGAAAACCGCAGGCCAGGGCGCCCAGATGCGTCCATAGTCCGGCGGGCCCTTCCAACTGCGGACTTCGCTCCGTTCTTTCCCCTGAGCTTGGGCAACTTTCGGTCCTGGCGCTCGAATCAGCCGGGTCGGACTTCGGACTTTCCAATCCGTACTCGCTCCAAATCTCGGTGAACCGTTGCCGCTCACCCTCGTTGTTGCAGAAGACGTGGACCGCGTAGCCCTGGCGCAACCAGCGATGCAGTTGGGCAAAAAACTCCCGCCGCCGCTCCTCCGCCACCGGCGCCTCCGGGGCGCGGTCCGGCAGCGGGCGATAAGCCTCCAGCCCCTGGAAGTGCGGAGCCCAGGCAGTGCCGAGGGCGGAATGCGCAATGCCGAGTAGGGAATCGGCAGCCAAGCCGGTGGGGAGTGGGGAGTCGACGGACTCTGGACCAGGCGGCGCGGAGTGAGGGATTTCCTCGCGGGCCTGGTGCTCTTCATCAGGAAGAACTGGCTCGGCTCCCGAAACCTCTCCTGCCTCAGTTGCCTCCAGCACCGTCATTCCCTGCGCCTCGGCCTGCCGCTGGAATTCTCTCCAGGTGATGAAGAACGGATCGCCTTGGGGAACCTGCCGGCCATATTCCTCAGCCTGCTCCGCCAATGCTTCCGGTTCGCAGACCAGCAAAAGCGTTTCCGCCGGCAAATAATCCAGCAACGTCCCTATACTCCGGCCCTCACTCCGCGTTCCCCACTCCCCACTCAGCACTTTCTTGAGGATGCCCAACTCGCCCGCCGGGGGGAGGGTGATCGCCGCAATCTCTTCACGCGAGATTTGCGTCAGCGGATCGAAGTGGCGGAGCGATTCCAGTTCGTCGCCGAAGAATTCCAGGCGCACCGGCCAGGGACTGGTCAGCGGATACACATCGAGAATGCCCCCGCGCAGGGCCAGCTCGCCTTTCTGCGTCACCTGCGCCTCGGGCTCGTATCCCTGCGCCTCCAGCCACTCGACCAGGTCCAGCGGGTCACGGCGGTCCCCGCGGGCCAGGGCGCTCGTGCGGCCAGCCAGGGCCTCGGGCGCGAAAGTGCGTTGCAGCAGGGCTGCCACACTGCTGACTATCAGCGGCGCCTGACTGGTCTCCGCCAATTCACACCGCTTTTCAAATGTTTCGGCAGGGGCATGTCCAGCCTCCAGGGGCGACCCTCGAAGCCCCGAACTGGACGCGCGGGTGAAATCCGGCGCCGGTTGGCACAGGGCGACCAGCGTTTCCAGCCGCTCGCTGATCACATCGGCGTGCGGGAGCCTGGCTTCGTGCGGCAGAATCTCCCAGGCCGCGTAAAAGAGCGGTTGCCGCCGAGGCGACGCCTCCGGCGTCCTGCCGGCTGCGTCAAAAGCCGTCCTTCGCTCCATGTCCCCTCCACCGCTGCCGACCTCGCACTCGCGACTTTGGACTTTGGACTGAATGGCCAGCCACGTCGTCAAGTCCTGCTCAAAGACCTCCTGCGCCTTCAGACTGTCGGTGACAATCAGCATGGGCCGTTGGGGAAAAATCCCGTGCAGCAGCGCGGCAAAGAACGGTTGCGCCCCGGCGCTAACGCCCTCGCAAGACAACACCCCTCCCTGCTCCAGGCGCCGTGCCAGGCACTGCACCGCGGGAGTGGCCGAGACTCGTGCGAACAATTCGCTTGTCGCCATGACTGCGGAATCCTGCGCCAAGCAAAAGGGAAGGTCGCAGGTGCAGTCAGGGCCGTCAAGGCGCCAGCACCGGTTCAAATCCGCCTCAGTCGGGATTCTCTTTGAGCCACTGGTCCACCTTGGCCTGCCAGGTGTTCCAATCGGTGCCGTAGTCTTCTTCCAGGAAGAGCTGGAGGATGTCCTTGGCTTCGCCGGCTTTGGGGTTCTGCGAGTCGCGCGCCACTTCCAGCAGGGCGGGCAGCTTCAAGCTGTTCGGCCGGTTCAACACATCGCCCAACAGCACCTCCAACACCGATTCCGGCAGGGCCGAATTCGTCAGCAACCGCTCCAGCGACGGGTAATCCTGGTCCGACACCAGATTCGAGAGATGCTGGGCAACCTCGACCTGCCCGTCTTCGGGCAAGCGCGGGAACATTTCCAGCATCTTCTTTGCCTTGTCCGCCTCCGGGATTTCGGAAGTCAGAATCTCATCAATCTTGTCTTCCCAGTCGGTGATGAGATTCGCCCCCGCCGTGGCCTCGGACACGCTCAGGGGGATTTCCGCTGGACCCCTGGCCGGGAGAGCGGAGCTGTTGGCGGCCGCCGACGCACCCGCCGCGCCCGGCTTCGCGGACGTTGCCAAGGGCGACACCGCCGCGGGCGCACGGCTGCCCGACCGCAAACCCCCGCTCCCCAGCCAACCCAGCAAAATGCCCACGACTACTACTCCGGCAATGATGCCGCCAAATTTCAATAATCTCACGAACCGGCTCATCTTTTCACTCAACAACTCATCCCCCGCGGCGCCCTCTTGCGCTTCGCCGCCTCAACTGCCCTCCGGGCCGTCTCTATCAACCCCGCCAACCGCCCAAAGTTGCTCATGGCACAGCCTATCGCCCGCCGGCGCCCGGGGCAAGCACGCAACGCCGCGCCCCCGGCAATCGGGCGGGGCCGCTGACAAACTCGTCGCCATGCCTCGAAACCGCGGCTATGCAGTGCGGCGGCTTTGTCAACGGCCCTGGGCACTCCAGGCCAGGGGGTCAGGGGGCGGCCCCCGCGGCGCCGCGTGGAATCACCGGCAGCACGAGCTCTGAAGGATGTTTCTGATCGTGGAAAACGCTCTGGCTGGCGGGCAGCAGTTCGGTGTCGGTGCCGAAAGGCCTGCCGCTGTTGGGATTCCGGTCAAAGCGCGGGAAATTGCTGCTCGAGACTTCCACCCGGATGCGATGGCCGCGTTGGAAGAGGTTGCTGGTGACCCAAAGATCGATCTCGAACCGCTCGACCCGGCCCGGTTCCAGCAGCAGCGGCTTGTCCATGCCCTGGCGGTAACGCGCCCGAATGATGCCCTCGCACAGATTGTAGGCCTTGCCCTCGGGATGCACATCCACCAGCTTGGCGGTGAAATCGGTGTCCCGCGCAGTGGAAGCCGCGCTGAGCACCAGTTTCACCGGCCCGGTGACTTCCACCTCCTGCTCCAGGGGCGGTGTCGAGTACACCAGCACATCCTGGCGCTCTTCCACTTTGGTCTGGTCGCACGGACCGGCCGAGGCGCCCACCAGATTATTCCCGCCCACGCTGGGAACCGGATTCTGGCCCTCGTAGGTAAACCGGTCCGGCTGCTCTTCGCCCGGTTGCGTGGAACTGAGCGAGCCATCGCCTTTCAGCGAGTTGGCCCGGCCAGTGCTATGGAGAAAATACGACACGAACTGCGTGCGCTTGAGCGGCCATTCACTCTCGCCCCGCCAGCGGTTCTCGCCCATGACAAACAGGTAAAAGGCGGGCCAGTTCTGCACACCCGTCTCATGCCCCTTCAACCAATACTCGAACCACTGGAACTGCAGTTCACCAATCTTCAGGGCGGCCTCCGCCCCAAAGTCCAACTCCCCCACTTTTCGCCCGCCGACTCCGTGCCCCCAGGGCCCCATGATGACGAACTCATTTCGGCGCACCTGCCGGTTACGCGAGCAGGCCCGCACCTGGTTCACCAGTTCGATGGTGGTTTTGGAGAAAATATCATACCAACCGCCAACGTTCAGCGCGGGCACGCTCACCGCCGCGTAGCGATGGCCGATCCCGCGCTGCTTCCAGTAATCGTCATACTGGCAGTGTTGAACCCAGTCGTTCAGATACCCAACCTTCTTGTCGAACTGCTCGCCAAACGTCCGCAGCGGCAGATACCGGTAAGCCTCCTGCAGCTTGTCGGGGCTGAGCGTCACGCCCCCAACCGCAGAACCCCACCCCATCAGCAACGCCAGCTCAAAGGCGCCCCCGACATAGGCAACCTCGAAGGCATCATCAAACGGCACCACCGGGACCATGGCCTTGAGATAACGGCTCGCGCCGGGCGCGGCCGCCCATTGCGTCCAGCCAACGTACGAGCCCCCAGTGGTCCCAAGCTCTCCATTGCACCACGGCTGCCCGCCCACCCACTCCTGCGTGTCGAAACCGTCCTCCACGTCATACCGGAAAGGGTCCCAGACACCCTCGGACTTCCCCCGCCCGCGGCAATCCTGCGCCACCAACGCGTAGCCCGCAGCCGTGTAGCGCTTGGCTTCATCCCAATTCTCCCCCGGCTTGCCGTAGGGTGTGCGCATCAGAATCACCGGAAACCGCCCGTCGCCTTTCGGACGGAAGACGTTCGCCGCCAGCCGCGTGCCGTCGCGCATCGGCACCTTCACCTCGGACTCGAAGACGAAAGGCGACGCCGCCTCCTGGGCGGAGAGCGACCCGGCCAGCGCCAGAGACAGCAAAAGGTGCGGCCGCGGAAACCTTGAGTAACGCGTTTTCATGGCCTCATTCAATCACCTTCCGGGCGCGCAGGTCCAGTCAGAACCGCTCCGGAACGTCTGAGCATTTTCAGTTGCTTTGGCTGGAATTGCATTGCATACTAGGCGCCGTTCGAGTCAGGCAACCTGAGCCGGGCCATGACAACGGTTTGGCCTTGCGCCCAAGTTGCCGGGAAGGAGCTTGGCAATGAATATGAAGTTACTGCTGCCGTGGCTGGTTGTGGCGGCCTTGCTGGCCGGGGCCGGCTGGCTGTATTCATCCAACCAGAAAAAAGAGGCCGACCTGGCCGCCTTGCGGGCCGACAACCAGCAGCTCGAGCAGCTTCGCGCCGAGTTGGAGGACGCCAAGGCCCGCCAGGCGCAGACGCGCGACGAGTTGAGCCGGTTGCGCAAGGACCAGGACGAACTGCTCCGCTTGCGCAACGAGGTGCGCCAGTTGCGCGAGGCCAGGCAACTACTGGGCAAACAGGTCCAGACGGCCCAGGCCCAGGCCCAGGACGCCCAGGCCCAGGCCCAGGCCCTGCGCCAGAATCCTCCCCCCGCCGCCCAAACCGCGGCCCTCTCGCCGGAGGCGCAGCAGGCAGCAATGGAGGCCTTTCAAAGGCGTTACGGCATCAGACCCCTCACGCCCGAGCAGGCCAATTCCAATGCCTGTGTCGCCAATCTGCGCCTCATCGAAACCGCCAAGGACCAATGGGCTTTGGACAACAACAAACCCAGCGGCACGCTCCTGACCCTGGCGCATCTGGCCCCCTACCTCAAGAGCAATCCCGCCCCCGTCTGTCCCGCCGGCGGCGTCTATACCCTCAACCCCGTCGGCCTGAATCCCACCTGCACCGTCACCGGGCACGTCCTGCCCAAGTGACCCGCCCGAGCTTTTAAAGAGGATTTCTGCTTTCTTTTTGGATTTTCCCGCCTAGAGTGTGCTGCATCCATGAACGATATTGATATTGGGACCTTGAAGGGCATCGCCAACCAGTTGCGCATTCACTCCATTGCGGCGACGACCGCCGCGGGCAGCGGGCATCCCACCTCCTGCTGCTCGGCCGCCGACCTGGTCGCCGCGCTCTTCTTCGCGCACATGCGTTACGACCCCAAAAACCCGCACTACTACAACAACGACCGGTTCATCCTCTCCAAGGGCCACGCGGCGCCGCTGTTGTATGCCGCCTGGGCCGAGACCGGTCTGTTCCCGGCAACCGACCTGCTCAAGCTCCGCCAGGTGGGTTCCGACCTGGAAGGCCACCCCACGCCCCGCCTGCCCTTCGTGGACGTGGCGACCGGCTCCCTCGGCCAGGGCCTCAGCGTCGGGGTCGGCCTGGCCTTGTGTGCCCAACTCGACCGCCTGGACTACCGCACCTACGTCCTGCTCGGGGACGGCGAATGCGCCGAAGGCGCCGTCTGGGAGGCCGCTTCCCTCGCCGGCTATCACCAACTCAACAATCTCATCGCCCTCGTGGACATCAACCGGCTCGGCCAGTCCCAGGCCACCGCCCTCGGCCACGACCTCAACACTTACAAGAAACGCTTCGCCGCCTTCGGTTGGCGCACTGAGGAAATCGATGGCCACGACCTCGAGGAAATCCTCGAGGTCCTCGCCGCCGTCGGCCTCGGCACCCAGCCCCTGGTCATCCTCGCCAAAACCCTCAAAGGCGCCGGCGTCTCCTTTCTCCAGGACCAAGAGGGCTGGCACGGCAGAGCCCTCTCCCCGGAGGAGGCCGCCCGCGCGATGGCAGAACTCCAGCCCACCGCCAAATCCGGCCTCGGCCTCCCCATCCCCATCCCCAGCCAACTGCCCCCGCCAAAAAACGACGTCCCCGCCGCCTATCCTCCCCCAGCTTACAAGCCGGGCGACATGGTCGCCACGCGCGAGGCCTTCGGCAACGCCCTCCTCCGCCTGGGCGAAGTCGACTCGCGCATCGTCGCCTTCGACGGCGACACCAAGAACTCCACTTTCTCGGACAAGTTCGACAAACGCTTCCCCAATCGCTTCATCCAGTGCTTCATCGCCGAGCAGAACATGGTCGGCGTGGCCACCGGTTTCAGCACCCGCGGCAAAATCCCCTTTGCTGCCACCTTCGCCGCCTTCTTCACCCGCGCCTTCGACCAAATCCGGCTCGGCGGCATCTCCCTGGCCAACCTCAAGCTGGCGGGCTCCCACGTCGGCGTCAGCATCGGCGAAGACGGCCCGTCCCAAATGGGCCTCGAGGACCTCGCCATGATGCGGACCGTGCCCGGCAGCGTCGTGCTCTACCCCAGCGATGCCGTGGCCGCCGAAAAACTCGTGGCCCAAATGGCCGCCCACAAAGGGATTTGTTTCCTCCGCACTTCGCGCCCCAAGACCCCGGTCATTTACAACAACGACGAACCCTTCCCCATTGGCGGCGCCAAGGTGCTCCGTCAGGCCCCAGGCGACAAACTCACCGTCGTGGCCGCCGGCGTCACCTTGCACGAAGCCCTCAAGGCCGCTGAGACCCTCAAGCACGAGGGCATCGGCCTCACTGTCATCGATGCTTACTCCATCAAGCCCCTGGCCAGGGACCTCATCAAGGCCGCCGCCCAGAAGACCAACCACCTCGTCGTCACCGTCGAAGACCATTACCCCGAGGGCGGCCTGGGCGACGCCGTGGCCGGCGAACTCAGCGCCGAGGGCGTCAAAGTCCACAAACTGGCCGTCTGCGAACTCCCCCGCTCCGGCAAGGCCGAAGAGTTGCTCGCCAAATACGGCATTGATGCCAACGCGATTGTGCGCAAGGTCAAGGCCCTGCTCTGATCAGGCCTGAGCCATTCGACCAGGTGTGCCAAGCGTAGGACCTCCACACCGCAACTGAGGCCATTGCTGCGCGCGCCCGCGTTTCGGCCTTTCACGGCCTATGCGCAGGGCAAAACCTTTGCCATACGGCATCCCGAATTTGCGGTCCTGAACGGACGCGGCCGGACCCTGATCCTGTTGCGGAACCACGACCATGCGTTCGACCTCTTCACTTGATCGCGCGGGAACCGGCTTGCGTCCGCGCGAGTTTTCGGGCATGTCTGGCGCATGGCCAACATCATGCCCTCCTATCTCGGACAGCAAACCCGCGGTCGTCTCCTCATCCCTTGGCTGCTCTGCCTGGCCTTGCTGGGCGGCACGCCGGCGTTGAGCGGCGCCAAAGAACGGGCCGAGTACGCCGAGCAATTCCGCAGCCAACTCGCGCAAAAGACCCTGCCTTATTGGTATGACACGGCCATTGATCGGCAAAACGGCGGCTATCTCCTTTCCGATGACGCCGCCAGGCAGGCCCCGCCCGCCCGGGAAAAGCAAATCGTCACCCAGGCCCGGATGATTTGGGGGTTTTCCCACGCCCATCTCAAGGGCTTGAGCGACGGCCAACGCAACTACCTCAAAGCGGCGGAACAGGGCTATCGCTTCCTGCTCGAACACTTCCTGGACCAACCGAACGGCGGTTACTACTGGACCACCGATCTCTCCGGCCGGCCCCTCAACCAGCGCAAGCTCGCCTACGGCCAGGCCTTCGTCATTTACGGGCTGGTGGAATACTACCGCGCCAGCGGTGACCAGCGGGCGCTCACCAACGCCATGGAATTGTACCAGGTGCTCCAAGAGCGCGCCCACGACGCCAAGCACGGCGGCTGGCTCGAGCACTTCGAACGGGATTGGACGCCCATCCTCGACCCCAAGGCCGAAGCGATTGTCGAAGTGGCCGGGCGGAAGAGCGCCAATACCCATCTCCACCTCATGGAAGCGCTCGCCGAACTCTACGACGTCACCCGCCACCCCGCCGTCCGCGATTCCCTGGCGGAGGCCCTCCGCATCAATGCCACCTGGTTCTATCCCAAAGACCCCGCCCAGTCCTGCTTTCATCGCCACCCGGATTGGAAACTGGCCACCGAACCCGCCAGCGCCGGGCTCTCTTATGGCCATAACGTCGAGGCCGCCTGGCTCATGGTGCGGGCGGAAAAGCTCCTGGGGCGGCCTGCCTCCTGGGACCACTTCGACGCCATCCTCAACCACGCCCTCAAATATGGCTTCGACCAGGCCCGGGGCGGGCTCTACAGCCGCGGCTTCGACGACCACCCGGCGACCGATACCGACAAAGTCTGGTGGGTGCAGGCGGAGATGCTCGCCGCCCTGACCGATGGCCTGCAGCACAAAGACAATCAACCCTATGCCCAAGCCCTCGATAAACTGCTGCAATTTATCCTCGCTCACCAGGTCAACCCCGCCGACGGCGTCTGGCTGGAATCCGTCGCGGCCGATGGCCAGCCCAAGAGCACCGCCAAGGCCCATAATTGGAAAGCCAATTACCACGATCTCAGGGCCATCGTGAAGTTCTTCGAGGCCTTTGGGCCGGCCCCGCCAATAAACGTGAGGCTGAAGCCTTGAGCCGTTAAAGCGTTGGGCCAGGAAAATTTTCCTGCCCTTAATTTTCCTGCCTCTTATATTCTTGTCACGCGGTATGAAGATTCTGATCACCGGCGGCGCCGGATACATCGGGTCGGTGCTGACCCCCACTTTGCTGCAGCTCGGCCACGAGGTGACGGTCCTGGACAACTTCATGTTTCGCCAGAACAGTCTCAGCGACTGCTGCTGCTACGGGACTTTCCAGGTCGTGCGGGGCGATTGCCGGGACGAGGCGCTGATGAAGGGCCTGGCGGCCAGGGCGGATGTGCTCATTCCGCTGGCGGCCCTGGTGGGCGCGCCGCTGTGCGACCGCGACCCGGTGGCGGCGCGGACGACGAACTGCGAGGCCGTGGAGATGCTCTGCCGGGTCGCCTCCCCGGCCCAGTGGATTCTGATGCCCGTCTCCAACAGCGGCTACGGCGTCGGCCAAAAGGGCAAGCACTGCGCCGAGGACTCGCCCCTGCGGCCACTCTCCCTCTACGGCCTCACCAAGGTCCAGGCCGAGGAGAAAGTCCTCGCCCGCCAGAACAGCCTCAGCTTCCGCCTGGCCACCGTCTTCGGCATGTCGCCCCGGATGCGCCTCGACCTGCTGGTCAACGACTTTGTCCATCGCGCCTGCACCGACCGGGCGGTGGTGATCTTCGAAGGGCACTTCAAGCGCAACTACATCCACGTGCGCGACGTCGCCCGCGTCTTCATCCACGCCCTGGACCACTTCCCCACCATGAAAGGCAAGCCCTACAATGTAGGCCTGGACGACGCCAACCTCTCGAAGCTCGAGCTCTGCGCCCTCATCAGAAAGCACCTCCCCAAGTTCGTTTTTCTCGAAGCCCCCATCGGCGAGGACCCGGACAAGCGCGACTATATCGTGTCCAATGCCCGGATTGCGGCCACTGGTTTCCGGCCCGAATGGAGCCTTGACCGCGGCATCGAAGAGCTGATCAAGGGCTTCACCATCTTGCGCAACAGCATCTACTCCAATGTTTAGGCCCCCAGGCTCCCTTAACCAGGGACGCACACCCCGCCGCACGGCTGGAGCCGAACCATGAAGGTCGAGTTGAGCCAGGTGACGGCCGTGGTGCTGGCCGGGGGGGTTGGCACGCGGGTGCGCCACCTGTTGTCCGGCCGGCCCAAGCCGATGGCCCCCGTGGCGGGCAAGCCGTTTCTGGAATGGGTGGTCCGCTACCTGGCGCGGCAGGGGGTGATCCAGGTAGTGATCTCGACCGGCTACAAAGCCGAGGTGACCGCCCAGCACTTTGCCAACGCCCCCGTGGCCGGCGCGACGGTCCGGTGCGTGGCCGAAACCCACCCACTGGGCACCGGGGGCGGGTTTCTCCATGCCGCCCGCGCCTGCGGCCAATCACCCCCAGGCTGGCTCGTCCTGAACGGTGATTCCCTGGTTTTTGCCGACCTCTCCGCCGCGGCGCGCCTGCTGGACGAGCCGGGGACGGCCGGGGTGATCATCGGCCGCGCGGTGCCCGAGGCCTCGCGCTACGGCACGCTCGCCCTCGGCCCGGACAACAGCTTGCGCGGTTTCCAGGAAAAGCGGCCCGGCCGCGGTGTCATCAGTGCCGGCGTTTACCTGCTCCGTCCGGACCTCCTCCGAGAGTTTCCCGCCCGCCTGCCCTTGAGCTTCGAAAAGGACGTCTTTCCGGCGTTGACATCCCGCCAGGCCTGCCTGAAAGTCCAGGTCGTGAACGCGCCGTTCCTGGACATCGGCACCCCGGAAACCCTGCCCCAGGCCGAGTCGTTCATTCGGCAAAACCGCCAGCAGTTCCTATGATCATCTCTCGCGCCCCGGTTCGCATCAGCTTCTTCGGCGGCGGCACCGATTACCCGGAATACTTCTTGAACGAAGGCGGGGCCGTGCTCGCCACGGCCGTGGACAAGTATTGCTATATCACCGCCAGTCCTTTTTTGAGCCACTTGTTTGACTACTCGGTCCGGGTCTCCTACCGGAAAGTGGAGCTCGCCCGCCAATTGGCCGACCTGGAGCACAACGTGTATCGCGAGTGCCTCAAGCTCTGCGGCCTGGACAAAGACATCGAACTGCACGCCCTGGCCGACCTGCCGGCCTTCACCGGCCTGGGCTCCTCCTCCACCTTCACCGTCTCGCTCCTGCACGCCCTCCACAGTTTCAAAGGCGAGTTCCTCCGGCCACAGGAATTGGCCTGCGAGGCGATTTACGTCGAGCGCCACCTCTTGCACGAGAACGTCGGCTGCCAGGACCAGGTCCTGGCCGCTTTTGGCGGATTCAACCTCGTCGAGTTTCGGACCGAGAACGACTTTGTCGTCAACCGGGTGCCCCTCTCGCCCAGGCGCCTGGCCGAGCTGGAACGGCATCTCTTTCTGGTCTTTACGGGCATCAAACGCAAGGCCTCCGAGGTCGTCGCGCCCCAATTGCAGCGCCTGCCCCAGAACACCCCGGCCCTGCGCGCCATGCGCGCCATGGTCTATGACGGCCACGACATTCTCACCAGCGACCGTCCCTGGCGCCAATTCGGCGAACTGCTCCACCGCGCCTGGGAGGCCAAGCGCACGCTGGACGGCGGCGTCTCCAACGCCGAGATCAACGAAACCTACGAGCGCGGCCGCCAGGCGGGCGCCTGGGGCGGCAAACTCCTGGGCGCCGGCGGCGGCGGCTTCCTGCTCTTCTTCGCCCCGGAGGAGGCCCATCCCAAACTGAGGGAGACCTTCTCCAGCCACCAACTGCTCCAGGTCAAGCTTAATGCCCCAGGCTCGCAGATTATCTTTTCCTAGAGCTTCTTTACTTTATGCCTTGCCGCGTTTGTGATTCCACCCGCCTCGACCTGGCCATCGACCTGGGCCAGCACCCCTGGTGCAACCACTTCCTGCGCCGCGAGGAGGTGGGCCGCGAGCCGTTCTATCCCTTGCGGGTCGTCTATTGCCAGGCTTGCTCGACCGCCCAGCTCGATTTCACCGTCAAGAAGGAGATCATGTTTGCCGACCACACCTACCTTTCGGGCGTCACCCGGTCGCTGAGCGAGCATTTCCGCGGCATCGCCCGCGAGGTGGATGAACGCTTCTTCAAGCACACTCCCGGCCGAGCGGTGCTCGACATCGGCTCGAACGACGGGACCCAGCTCAAACATTTCCAGGAACTCGGCTATGAGGTGCTCGGGGTCGAATCTTCCAAGACCACCGCCCGCATCGCCCAGGAGGCCGGCGTCCCGACCCTCAACCAGTTCTTCAACCTGGCAGTGGCCCGGAGCCTGGGCCGGAAGTTCCATGCCATCAATGCCGCCGGCGTCTTCTTTCATCTCGAAGAATTGCACTCCGTGACCGAGGGCATCCGCGAGGTGTTGCGGGCGGACGGCGTCTTCGTCGTCCAATTCCTCTACATGAAGCGCATCGTGGAAAACCTTGCCTTCGACCAGATTTACCACGAGCACCTGCTCTACTACAACCTGCAGACCATCGAAAGACTGCTCAACCGCCACGGCCTGGCGCTCTTTGACGCCTACCTGGCGCCCATCCACGGCGGCTCGATGATTGCCTTTGTGACCCACCAGTCCAGGCGCCTGCCCCGCTCCGACCGGCTCAACGGCTTGCTGCAAGCGGAGGCGGCCGAACACAGCAACGACTTCGCCACCTATCGCGACTTCGCCCGCCGCATCCAGCGGATGAAAGAGGAAAACCTGGCCTGGCTTCACCGGGCCAAGGCCGCCGGCAAGCGCCTCTACGGCCTGGGCGCCCCGGTCAAGGGCAATACCCTGCTCAATTACTTCGGCATCGGCACCCAATACCTGGACTGCCTGGTCGAAAAAAACGAATTGCGCCGCGGCCTTTATTCGCCCGGCATGCACATCCCGGTGGTCATCGAAAAGGAGCTGACGCAACCGCCGGACATCTATTATGTGCTGGCCTGGAATTTCAAAAAGGAAATCCTGGCCAACCACCAGCACCTTATCTCCCAGGGCCTCGAGTTCTTCTTCCCCGTCAACCCCAAGGAGGCTTAGGGTTCATGCAAAAACAAGTTCCGAAGGCGAGGCGTAATTCCAACATTATTCTCTGGCACCCCTCCGGGGTGCGACCGCCAGTCCCGATTCGGAATCGGGAGCCCGGTGGTCATTCCCCCTTTACCCTGAACGACCACCGGCTACTTTCTACCAACCCTCCGGGTTGGAGAAAATCGGAATTTGTTTTTGCACGGGCGCTTGGTGGGCCAGGTGGGGTGCATCCTGACACCGCCCCCGAGCGGAGGCGGAGGCCCTCCCCCCTTCCCCCCTCCCATGCGCTCGGAGCGCATGGGAGGGGGGTGATCCGTTTTTCCACTTTACCCAGGGCGGCGGCCCGTCCCGCTCGGAGCGGGACGGGCCTTGCCCTGGGCTG
>Ga0187870_1000315_pt1 | contig 58920 bp, 43 predicted proteins | sample June2016WEW_13_1_3_FD_132974 | JGI IMG/M metagenome (GOLD analysis project Ga0187870, IMG submission 132974) | Peatland microbial communities from SPRUCE experiment site at the Marcell Experimental Forest, Minnesota, USA - June2016WEW_13_150 | ecosystem: Environmental > Terrestrial > Soil >...
ATGAATAGAGGGGGTGGAGGAAACGTTCGGCATGGCCTGGCGGTTGTTTGCCACGATGCTCGAAAGAGCAGAAACAACGGAAGCCGTCGGCCTAAACTGGGCGCGCCTCCACTCCACTCGACCATCTACTCTGGGGCTGAGCCGCCGGTCATTAAGCCATGTTTGGCGAGGCGCTGGCGCGCGCGGCGGGCGGCGAGCGTTTGGCCATATTCGGTCTCGAGCCGTTCGAGCAATGCCAGGGCCTTGTCGGGATGATTGAGCCCGCCATAGAGCTTGGCCAGGTGCAAGGCAGCCCAACCCCATTGTTCGGGCGGCAGCTTGTGTCTGAGTAACTGCTCGTACTCGAGCGCCGCCGCCAATTCGTTGTTCAGGTCGTAGCGGTAAATCTCCGCGATCCGTCCCATCACCTGTAGTTCGTCCGGATGTCTCTCCAGGTACTCGCGCAACTCCCGGATGGCCTCGAGCGGAGCGCCTTTGACCCGGAGACGCTCAGCCGCCTCGAGGTCCGGCGGGGGCAGCCGCGGCCGCCCGCCCCGCAGAAACCACCGCTCAACGCGACGGCCCAGGAAACGCGAAATCGCGCGCCCGCACACCAAGCCGAGCGCGAGGGCCGCGCCCAGAAAACCTCCCAAATACGACAGCATCCGGGACCGCGACGCCCCCGCCGCCTGGCCCACCACCCGACTGTGTTCGACCCAGAAACCATAAGCCAGCAGGGCCAGGCACAAAATCAGCCCGGCATACAGAAGCGTTTTCGCAAAGGCTCTCACTTTCCGGTCAGCGCAATGACTCATACTAACGCGCCCGCGCGCCAACCGCAACCCCATCCAGGCAGACCGGCAGCGCAGTGAGCATCTCATTTTTTGAGCAGCTTTTCAGCGGGCGCACTTTGTGTTGACCATTCGTCATTCATTGGATCGTACCCTTTCGCATACGCTCTAGTTGAATCTCTCTGCTGTCTCCGAAGCCGTTCCGGCCTGCGGCCCCACCCGCTCTCGTGAAAGTCGTCCAGGAGCCTTCAGGCGCTCGGCTCGAGTGGACTTGGAAGACCGGACCGGGCCGGAGACTGGGAGATCCATCGAACTGCATTGGTCAAGTCCGGCACCCCGGTGCAAATCGAGTACGGCGCCGAGGCCAAAGCCAATGGGCGTTTGGCCGCCAAGTGCCGTCTCACCGTAAGCGGCCAGAGTCAACTCTACCACATCCACCAATAAGCGAGCATCGTGATGACCGCCAGCACCGCCAAGTGCAGACGCCAATCCGAAAGGCCGCCGAATGGCTCCATCTTCCCGCCCCAGTCGATGGTGGTTTGCTCGAGCTTCGCCGGCTCGGTCTTCCGGGTGCAGGCCGAGACCAGGAACAGGATAAGGGTGATGAGCACCGTGCCCCAGAGCCCGCGGTAGGTGTAGTTTTCGGTCAGGGCATGGTGGAGCAGCGGGAAGAGCCGCAGCGCCGCCGCTTTGTCCGGCATCAGCGCATCGGTGACAAACAGCGCCGAGATGCCGAGGCCGGAGAAGAATGAAACAGCGGCGCCCGCAAAAGTCACCCGCCTGCTCAGAATGCCGAACACGATGGCCGGCGTCAAAGGCATGACCAGGTAGATCGAGATCGTCTGCAGGTACTTATAGACCCCTTCGGGCTGCCAGGCGATGATGGCGGCCGCACCCACGCCCAGGAGCATGCCGACCACTATGGCCACCCGTCCGATGAGCACCTGCCCAGTCTCGGTGATTTGGGGCCGGAAGCGCAGGATGAAGTCGCGCACCGCCATCGTTGAGACCGAGTTCATCACGGCAATCAGCGCGGAGAGCACGGCGCCCAACAGCGCCGAAAGGACATACCCTCGCACACCGTTGGGCAGTAGGTTGTCGAGGATCCAGATGAAGGTCGCCCGGCTGTCATGGACGTTGATATGGGGATAAAGCGCCAAGGCAATGACTCCCGGCAAGGCGAAGATGAAGACCGGCGTCAACTTCAGCAGCACGGCCAACATCGCCCCCCAGCGGGCCTGCTTGAGGTCCCGCGCCCCCAGCATCCGCTGCACGTTGACCTGGTCCATGCCCCAGTAAAAAATCCCGCCATAGACTGCCCCCAGGATGACGCCCCAAAACGGATAGGTCGGGTCGGTCCAGGCCTTGTGCATGTGCATCGCGTCCGGCACCGGCGAATGCTGCACCGCCTCGCAGAGCGCACTCCAGCCGCCCACCTTGTGCAGCCCGATAAAGAGCACCAGGCCCGACCCGGCGATCATAATGGGCGAATGAATCGCGTCGGTATAGGCCACTACGCCAAAGCCGCCGACCATGGTGATGATGGCCGTCGTCACTCCCATAATGAGCACACTCTGCATGATGCCCCAGCCGGTGGCCGCCTGCAGGACCAGCGCCCCCGCATACATGCAGAAGGCCATCTTGGTCACAATGCAGATGCTCAGCATCAGGCCCGAAAAACACAGGCGCGCCTCGGACCGGTAGCGGATTTCGAGAAACTCGGGAATCGTGAAGACCTTGTTCTTCAGGTAGTAGGGCAGCAGCACCGCCGCCGCAAAGCCCAGGCAGATGGCGGTGGTCAGTTCGACCGTGCCGGCGCAGATGCCGTAACGGTAGGAGTCCCCCGACAGTCCCACCATGTGCTCGGCGCCGATATTGGTTGCGAAAAGCGATGCCCCAACGATGGGCCAGGTGAGCGCCCGTCCGGCCAGGAAGAAGCCGTTGCTGTCGCTCTCTTGGCGGGACCGCAGGGCGAAATAGAGCCCGAGGAGCACGTTGAAAACCAAGGCGCCGATACAGATTACCCAGTCGGCAAGAGTCAATGTGAGGCGCATCTTGTTAAGTCGAATGAATCCGAGCCGTATAGGTCAAATCAATTGTTGGCGAGGACTGGTTCACTCTGCGCGCCGAATCCTTCCCGCCGTACACAATCCATCAATTCATGAATGTTCTCTTCCTTGGTGTGGGCCGGCAAGGCGCAGCCAGGGCCCGCAATGAACCCGCCCCCGGGGGCCATAACGCGCAGGGTCTGCCGGACGTGTTCGCGAACTTCATCCCGCGACCCAACCAGTCTAAATGGGGTTACGCCGTTGCAACGACGTGCCGGGAGGCGGCTTTGCCACGCCGGATTCATCGGTAGTTCTCTTCTCCATAGAGCGAACTTAGAGTCGGTATCGCTGACGGAGCGCTTCGGCCAATTCCGGCATCCCGTTGGATCTTGCGTAGGATTCGAGCGCCTGCGGGTTCAACCGGTCGGGTGAAGTGTAAACGCGCCGCTTAAAGAGCTGCAGCGCCTGTTCCATCGCCAACGCCCCGATTCTGGGGTCATATTTCCCCGCCTTGTTCTTTATGCCATTGATGGCCGAACCGGCCAGGAACAGGTAGTTGCCTGCGGAACCATTCCGCGAAACGTCCAGGAGGTTTTGAATAATGTTGCCCTGATCCAGCCCGCCCGCCCGGGCTATCATCACCACGGGATGACCCCCGGCGGGACGCGCGAGGGCCTCCTCGCATTTGCGCCACTCCAGTCCCGCCGGCCGCAGCAGACTCTCGCCGGTGCAACTGAGCGGCGCCGTCTGACGGAAATCGACGCCGTCAAGCCTGGCAAAGTAGTCCAGGACCTCTCGATACACATGCCGTGTTCGGCAGGAGATCCCGCCATTGTGACCGTAAATGACCGGAGGACACCTCAGGCGGCGCAGTTGCTCCCGAGCCATCCGGACCGCGCCGCCCGTGTAGTACTCGCTGAACATGATTCCGTTCATGCCCGCCTCCGCCGCCATGTCAACCAGGGCCGGAAGCTGCTGGGGCGGGGCTCCGATGTGCGGGGCAAAAATCAAGCCTTTGCCTCCACGCTGCTCTTTTGCCCGCTCGATAGCCTGTTTGGCGTGACGCAGGCGCTCGCGCAATGGAGCGAAGGGCACCCCAGGAAGAAAATTCTCGTCCTCTTTAACGAAGATGAACATGGGATTGGCCGCGGCTTGCGAGATGATGGCGGCTTCTTCTTCGGGCGTGATGCCCGTACACGGTTTGAGGATGGTTCCAAAGGCGATCTCTTCGTCGGCCAAACCGGTCAGCTTGCGGACTCCGGGAGCGCCGTGAGCGGGTCCGGGAAAGCGGTTCAGCGATTCGTCGGACATATCTACCCACACCAGCTTGATGTCTGCGTGCTCGGTCAGGCCGAACGTGCCTTCGCCGGCCGTGATGTGCAGAATGTCAGTAGTGTACAAGCTGCCATCCTCGTGCAGAAGCATCTTCAGCGGAAACGCGACCCGGACGATGCCGGTGCGCCCGTTCGGCTCAAAGTGAACGTAGTCCACCACCTTCCCGCTGCACTGGTCTAGCAACGAGCCGGGGCTGGCCGATCGCACACCGCTGGTCATGTGGTAGGAAATCTCGCCTCCCGCCGCCTGCACTGTCATGCTTCGGGCGGCTACGAAGAAGGTGGCCACAATTGTGTCCCTCAGGTCTGCCGGAGGAAGCGATTCCAGGGCTTCATAGACATAGCGGCGAATTGCCTCTTCCCGCTGATCAAGGTCCAGCTTCATCAGAGTCAGAGTCTTTGGGTCAACGTGTATCATGGTTCTGGAGAGTGGTTAGAGGCGCCAGGCCGCCCAGGTATTCTCGATTTCTGCGATCAACGGATCCTCCGGCGTCAACTGGCTCACCTTGCACAGCAAGCCCTTAATGCCATCCTCGTTGATCGTGCGTTGCATCTCCAGCGATTGAGGATCGCCGGGATGATGATACTTGAGGGCGGCCACAATACCCCGGACGATCTGGTCCCGCGGGAGCCCGTATTGAAAAGCAAGGCGGGCCGGAGCCACAAGACGCTCCTGTCCGCCCAGCTTGCGCAAGGGCTGTCGCACGACCCGCAGTATCTGGTCTCGCATTTCGGGAATGGCCCCGCGGCGATACAAATCGTTCTTGTATTCCTCGATGCTTTCCGCCGAGAACCCGTGCTTGCGCCGGACCACTTCGCCGAGCTGATCGCAAGCTCCGACCACACACTGGGCAACTCTGGGATCGGCCACGGCTTCGTGGATGTGGCAATGCCCATAATGGAAACCGAAATAACCGCAGATCGCGTGACCGCCGTTATGCATGAAGAGCTTGCGTTCGAGGCGCGCGTCCTGGTTGTCCACAAGCTGCAAGGCCGTCAGCCACGCCGGGGGTTCGCCTTTGAAATCTTCACGGCGGGCGGTCCACTCGTTGTAATCCTCGGCGGTAATTACCAGCGGATCAGGCTCAGGCTGCGGCACCACCCGACTGATCATGCAATCTGGAAACCCGAAGTAACGGCGGCCGTAATCCAGCTCTTCCCCGCTCAGCTCCTCGCGCACATGCCGGCCCAGTGTGGAAGAACTGTTTTGCATGTTCTCGCACGCAATAAAGTTCAGCGGCCTGGTGCGCCCGGCTTCACGGCAACGCTTGGCGGCGAGTGCCACAGTGATCGCAACGTCCGGGAGGTTCTGATCGAAGACCGAAGTCAGTACCAGGTCCGCCTCCACAATTTGCCTGGAAACGGCCTCGCGTTGAGAAGCGCTCAGGTAATCCGCTCCCTTCACGACAATTTGCCGGCAACTCCTGTCATCGTGAATATCCACGCGATACGAACCGGCCTGCTGGAGGGCGCGGACAAGCCTTTCATTGGTATCGGCAAAAACCAGGTGCGCGCCGGCCTGCCAGGCGAGCAGCCCCACGTGGCCGCGACCGGTGGCACCCGCCCCGAACACGACCACCATTCGCTTCTGGTTCGAGGTCTTCACTTCCGGTGGTAATCGTCCTCAACTCGGACAACATCATCCAGGTGCGGAGTGCTGACCTCGATAAACCGCACATCTTCAATCGCCGTCGTGCGATGCTTTCGGCCCGGTTTGTTCTCGACCACGTCGCCGGACCTCAGCAGAAGCTTTTCCATTTGCCCTTTGTCATTCTCCCATTCCATTTCCGCCACGCCGCTGTCCACGTAAATATGCTCGTGCTTCACTTTGTGGTATTGGAGGCTGGAACGGCTTCCCTTTTTGACCTCGATTATCTTAAGGGCGTAGTCTTCGGTGACGGCCACCCAGATTTCGCGTCCCCAGGGTTTTTCAACGATTTTCATGCTTCCTTTCAACGTCCAGGAGCAGCCGGCTGCTGGCTGCAATCCACGGCCGGCGCCCCCTCAACTCGTTCCACAGCTTGCTTGGCGTGAGCCAGGTTGTTTCCGGCCAAAACAATATCTTTGCTGCTCGCACCCTCCACACGAACAAAAGTGCCAATCTCATCGAGCGGCCTGGAGTCGTGAATGAACGCGCCTTGAACCGCCCGCAGCCGGATGAGGGATTCAACCGAGGCCTCCGCCTGCGCCTTGAAACTGGACATTTCCAGGTCCTGGACGTCGTCACAAACAATGGCGGGCCGAAAATCCTTCTTGGCCAATTCAAAGCGGACGTTGTCCAAAGTGATGTTTCTGGCATGACGCGCATACAGGCCGTACGCCGGCAACACGCCCCACATGAAATACTCGGGATACTCGTCCGCGAATTCCGGCATGTCTCTTTTTGCCGCATCCTCAGGCGTGCCGCCCCCAGGGAACGTAACTTGGATGTCGCTGAGAGTAATCCCCTCGACCGGCTGACCGGGAATGCCGCAGATCGAAATGCACTGACGTTGCTCGCCGGGATAATGGTCGGGAACCTCCTTTTTCAATTCGGCTTCGTCGAGAACGCTGGCGCGGATGTTGCTGAACACAAGATTCCGCATCTTGCCGAACGGGTAGGCTTCATCTCTTGTTTCGTTGTTGTAGTGATGATTGCCGAAGCGCAGCGAAATTGGGCTCGTGACCCTGGTCATAACCAGGTTGTTGAACGTCATATCTTCGAGAGAACCGTTGCCGGAAATCTGCAGCTTTATCCCGCAGCCGTAGGTGTCCATTATGACGCAATTCGAAACTGTCACGCGCCGAATACCTCCACGATGAGCCCCGCCGGAGCGGATCGCCGCCCACCGGGTGCTCAGGATGCAGTTGTCGATAACAATGTTTTCCGTGGGGCGTTCGTCCGACATATTTTGGAAACAGATCGCGTCATCCTGGCAGAGCAGCGTGCAATCCGATATTCGGACATTCCTCGTGCTCATCAGGTCGATGCCATCCCCATTCCCGTTCGCGCGGTTATGGATGGTAATGCCATGAATGCGCACCTCGTCGCACTCCCGGTAATGCGAGCACCACGCGCCCGCGCTCCGCAGTGTCACCGCTTCCACCACCACGTTTGTGCACTGGAAAAAGCGGATCAGCATGGGCCGCTCTCCCGGTTTGCCATCCGGGAGGCGCGCGGGAAAGGCGCCGCCCTGGCCGTCTATCGTTCCCCTCCCGGTGACAGAAATGTTTTCGGCGTGCTCCGCATACACCAGGCATTTATCGATGGCCGTCTCATTCACAAACCCGCAGCGCGCGATGTTCGTGGCGTAGTGTGACAGATCCTTGCTGCCCCGAATCACCGCCGAAGATGCCAGATGGAGTTGCACGTGGCTTTTGAGGAAAATCGTGCCAACCACATATTGGCCACGTGGCACCAGGACCATGCCTTCTCCCCTTTTATGGCCTGCGTCTATTGCCGCCTGCAACGCAGCGGTATCAAGGGCTGCTCCATCCCCAACCGCTCCGTAGTCGCGAACATTGAAAACGGGCGGATGACTCACGGCGCCGGATTCCGCGTCGGCGCGCTTGGAGGAGAGGTCGGCTCCGTCGCAGCAATTCGCGCAGACAATGCTGAGGAATCCCACCACAATCCTCAGGATTTTGTTATTCATATCTTTGCTCTTGATCGGCCATAGTTTCAACGGCGCGCTTACAGGTCGAAACAAATGTCTCCGTTATCAACCCAGCCAACCTTCGCTCCAAGCTCGCCTCCGGTTTCTAATTGACCAGGTCGAGGTAGGGACGCCAGTGTGCTTCTTTTCCAGGCCTCATCCGAGTTCAAACGTTCGGAACTTCCACGGGTCGATCTGGAACGTCAGCCGGTGGTCGTGGAAGGCAGCAGCCTTGGTCTTGCGGCCCAGCAGGTCGGTTTCGACTGCCGTCGCCATGGGCAGACCGATCTCGACCGCGCTCTCCGCCGCCTTGCCTTCATTCTCTAGCACGCGCAACTCGTATTTTCGCCCTGGCTTCTTGCGCAGGGTTGAGAGCAATAGGGTTTCGGGTGTCACCCGGACAAAGCTCCGGGATGGCTGGAGTTTCCCGCCATGTACCGGCTCGACGTAGCACAGCAATGGCCGAGCCAGACCTGCCGCCGCTCGCAGGCGGGCGGCGTTGCTCAGCTCCTCCGGCCCGTGGGGCCACAGGGCGTGGCGGTATTCCGAGTAAAGCGGCCAGCCGTATTCGTTGGTGAAGAGGGACTCCCACTCGCGCATGATCAGGTTCCCGACGCTCCCCTTTGGATCGCGGCAAAACCATTGCGTACCCGGATGGAGCACCAGCAGTCCCGCGTCCTGGCCAATGAGATCGGCGAAAGTCAGGGCATGGAACGCGCTCTTTTCGGTCGCCTCGACGGCCAGCGGATAATCCCGAACCACTTTGCGCACCTCGAAGGCCGGGGCGAACGACAACCAATACCCGGAATTCAGGTCCAAGGGTCCAGTGCCTGTGAAAAGTGGTGGGACTTGCGCGAACACGCGGCTGACGACCTCCACATAAGGCTGCCCGGCGGCCAAGGTCACGCGCGTCTCGAAGTTCAGATACTTCCAGCGGTGATGGGCGCGAACCGTTGCCAGCAGCGGCCCTTTGGCGACCCAGTCCAGCCGCCCTTTTGACCTGGCGCTGTCGTAGTTCGCGGGCGGGTCCGGGCGGCGCGAAAGGTTCGGATTTGGCTTGCCCGTAAAGCGCGGAAACGCGACGCGCTTGCCGTCCACGGTCTCGCGCCCCGACGGTTTATGGACGAGGCTCGCGACCGCGCCCGTCACCGGATCGAGCTCGACCCTCAGATACTCATTCTCGAGCCGGAACCTGGCTTCGTCGAGGACCAGGTCCGTCTTGCGGCCGGGTTGCGGGCTGGTCACCGGCTCGAGGTAATAAGTGTCGTAGCCGGCGCTCGGGACTTGGGCAGCCGGGAACGCCAACTCGGCCATCACCAGGTTGCCCTCGCGGTCCTGCTCCGCTTTGATGAGCTGGGAGGGCAGGGTGTGGCCGGCGCGGTTCTTGATGACGAGGTCGCGGGTCTGCTCGGGCAAGGGATAGATCCTTCCAGTCAGAGCCAGGTCCTTGCGTTGGTGGCCCAACGCATTGAACACCGTGACCGCCAGTGGCCCTTGTTGATCCTTCCGCGAGTTGACCTTGCCGGCGAGTACTCTCAGGCTGGAGTCGAGCACGGCCCGGCCTTGGTTTTGGGCGGAGTCGAGCAGGTTATAGCCCAGGGCGCCCCAGGCGAAATTATGTGTGTCTTCGATCCGATCCAGCGGCGCCATGCGGTCCCCTTGCCACCGCGAGTACTCGCACAAACCGACATCGTGGCTCTGGGAAGCCAAAAGGTCTTTCCAGGCCCGTTCGAGCGCCTCGCCTTGCGAGTCGCCCCCGAGGCCGGCTACCACCGCGTCCAACAACTCCGCCGCCAACAGCAATCCCTCCACCTTCCGATCCAGGATGCGCACCTGGTCGCCACCCAAACCCCACGTCAGCCACTTGTTAAAGGCTTCCATCGGCAGGGCGATCGTCTGCTTGGGGTCCGCGCCGTATTTCTCGAGGTACTCCCTGAGCGTTACGAATTCGACCTGGTATTGGGCAGCCAGGGCTTGGAATCGCTTGAGCGTGCCCCACTCGACGGCGTAGAGGTCCGGCAGCGGGTTCTGCCTTTCGGAGCCGGCCAGGTAGGCCGGGTGTTCCGGGTCTTCCCAGCCGAATTCCTCCCATCCGAACAGCAGTGGCGTCCCCAGGGCGGCCAGCTTCTTGAAGGCCGGAGCATCGGCGAGTTGTTTCGTCTCCACCCCAGGCAAGGAAAGCGAATGCTTGGGCACGCTGGGTATCGTCGTCCCGTCCACACCCTGCCAACGAATGACATTCTGCTCGAGGATCGGAATGCCGGTCCGGCCCCAGGTGTCCAATTGCGCCAGGCTCGCATAACGGTACCCCGCGCCCGCGGCAAGCTGTGGCACTTGCGGGTGCGTGAACTCTTCCTCTTCCAGGAACGTCGCCATTTCATAGCCCAGCGCCTGGCGGATTGCCTCGCGGCCAACCACAAGCTGGCGAATGTTCGACTCACTGCCAATCGTCGTTCCCATTGGCTGGCCGTACGTTCCCCCGATCAACTCGAGCTTCCCCGCCGCCAGGTAGCTCTTGAGCCGCGCCGCCACCTCGGGGAATTTCTCCGCCATCCGCTCGTAGGCCCGGGCATCCAGGTTGAGGCAGGTCTTCACGTGCGGCGGCCGATCGACCACTCCCATTGCGTCCAGCACCGACAGCACATTCGACTCGAGGCCCAACTGCCAGCCGATGCCGGTGTAGCTCCAATGGTTGCAAAGCACCACGCAGAACCGCGTCGGCGACTCGCCGGCAGGCCCGCCCTTCGCCAGGAATGGCCAGCCAGCGACCGCGCCAAGGCTCCCCAAAAGGCTGGTCCTAAGAAACTCCCTCCGCGTCGTTTGGTTCATAGTTCAAGAGACAATATCCACGTGCGATTGTCTGTCAATAAGCCTTGAAGCGCGACCAACGGATTTTGCCAAGGTGATCGGGCCGCGATGAGGTTTTCGCCACCCACAAGCCTGCAACGCCGGCCTCCGGCACGCTGTTTCTCTCGCCGAGTTGCGCCAACCGTCTCCACCGCCGCTGTCACCTTCCAGCCACCGCAGATGAAATGCCCCTGCCCTGACCTGAAAATGGAAACAATCTTGCTTGCGCCCCCACCGCAAGAACGCTTATACAAGTTTGCAATGAACCGGCAAGAAACAACTAGTCACGAACACCAACCATGAACTGTACTGAAATGAAGCGCCGTGAGTTTCTGCAAGCCACGGCGACGATTGGCTTGGCGGCGGCGAGCGGGGCACTGTGCCCGGCGGCCTTTGCCGCTCAAACGCCCGACATGCGCCTTGGGGCGAGCGACCTCCGGGTTCAACCTGTGCTGACCTACGGCCTCACCCAGCGCCAGAAGGGGCGGAGTTGGCGACCCTGGGGAGACCTCCAGACCGAGCAAGCCGTGACAGACGAAGTGGCGCGCATTGAAGGTGAACTCAAGCATCTGACCGGCCTGGCTGACTTCGGGCTGCACGCGTTGCCGCCTGCCAAGCTCAGCGCCAGGCAACAGGTGGACGCACTGAAGGATTCGAAGGCCGACGCACTCGTGGTCTACGCCTCTGGCGGCGGCACGGAGATGCTGGAGGCCCTGGCTGGCTTGGGCAAACCCATGGTGATCTTCGTTCGCGAGAAGTCGGGCCCCTATTACTTGTGGCACGAAATCGTGGACTCCCGCTTCTTGCGCAGCCACACCGACGAGGTGAAGCAAGCCAACGCCGGACTGGAGGACGTGGTGGTGGACGACCTGGCGGAGATTCTTTGGCGGCTCCGCGCCTTGTACGGTCTGAAAAACACGGTCGGCCGCCGCATCGTCTGCGTGGGCGGCCCGGGCGGCTGGGCCTGTCCCCAGGCGCCAGAGCGGGCCCGCCAGCGTTTTCAACTCGACATGGTGACGGTGCCGATCCCCGAGGTCAACGCCCTGATCGAGTCGGCCCGGAAGGACGCAGCCAAGGTCGCCCAGCACAAGCAGGAAGCCCGCAGTTACCTCGGGGCCCGCGGTGTCGCCTCCCGGATCGGGGAAGACGCCGTGGCGGAGGCCTTCCTCCTCAAGGAGGTGTTTCGCGGTCTGATGACGCAGCACGGTGCCTGCGCGGTCACCACCAACGCCTGCATGAACAGCTATGCCGGCATCATGCCCTGTCTCACCCTCACCCTGACCAACGACGCCGGCTGCATGGCCTACTGCGAGTCGGACTTCGTCAACATTCCCGCCGGCATCCTCATGCACTACATCGCCGGCCGGCCCACCTACTTTTGCAATCCCACCTTTCCCCACGCGGGGCGGATGCTCTTCGCCCACTGCACCGCCCCGCGGCGGATGGACGGCAAAAGGCTCGAACCGGTCACGCTGGTCACCCATTACGAGTCGGATCACGGCGCCGCTACCCATGTCCATTTCCACAAAGGCCAGGCGGTCACCGTCATCAAGCCGGACTTCGAGGCCAGGCACTGGCTGGCCCTGACCGGCAAGATCGTGGACACCCCCTTCCTGGCCACCTGCCGCGCCCAGATCGAGATCGCCCTGGACGCCGACACTCAGGATGTCATCCGCAACCTGCGCGGCTTCCACTGCCAAATCGCCTACGGCGACTGGGCGCGGGAAGTGGGCTATGCGGCGAAGAAAGTGGGGATTGAGGTGCAGCGCCTCCCCAAAGCGGTCTGAGGTCGAAACCAAAAGCGGCGCGGGGCAAACGCCAAGAGTTACACCAAGACGGAGGCGGAGGCGGACAAGGCTTTCAATGGGCCTATCGCCCCGCCCACCAGCGGGAAAGACGGACCCTACTTCTGGATCCGCCAAAAGATGCCCGCAGAGAAGACCTTCCCGCAGGGTTTCGAATATGTGCTGATGCCGGTCCTGACCACGCCAGGTGAAGTAAGACTGGAAACCGTGGAAGGAAAGACCGGCCTGGGGACTCCGCCGCCCAATCAGCCCTTGAATGGGGAATGGAAGGGGGCGATAAGGCCGGCCATTGCCGCCGCTCCAGGCGCGGCCGCGACGGCGGCGTTCACGCCGGCAGCCACTGGAAAGCTGGAGGCCTTGGTCACCATCGTGACCACGATGGACGGCGCTGATTTGCTCGGATTAGCCGAGCAGCGTCTCGCTAAGGCTGCAGCGGGCGGGTTTGATGCCATTGTCCAACAAAATACCCAATGGTGGAATGCGTCTTACGACCAACGGGAAAATGGGCGGGTCTGCGTCGTGCTCGGATTAGACTCTGGTCCGTGTTGGCGTAAACTGTAGCAAGGCCAAGCGCTATGGCGACACAACCGGCAGTCGAATTCAACAGGAGGCCTGAGGCCCGGGCCTCCGCCCCCGGGGTGACCGAGTTGGTGGTCACGGGCATGACGTGCAGCCATTGCGCGCAACGCGTAACCGGGGCCATTCAGAGCGTCGCCGGGGTGCACAGCGCGAGCGTCAGCCTCGAGGCCAAGCAGGCGCAGGTGCGCTGGCAGCCGCAGGCCGGCCCGGACGTGGCGGCGGTCATCAGGGCCATTGCAGCGGCCGGCTATCAGGCCAGGGTCGCCGAGGCCCGGGCGCAGGAGCAGGGCGAGCGGAAACTGGCCGGCTGGCAGCTCAATTTGTGGATTGGGGTCCTGGGCACCTTGCCGCTCATGCTCGGCGAATGGGCCCTGGGGCTGGGCCGGACGGGGTGGTTTGGCTGGTTTTCTTTCGCGTTGGCCGGCCTGGTGCAGGTCTTTGCCGGCGGGCGGTTTTACCGGGGCGCCTGGGGCCAGCTCAAGGCCGGCACTTCGAACATGGATACGCTGGTGGCGCTCGGCTCGACGACCGCCTTTGCTTACAGCGCCTGGGCCCTGTTCAGCGGCCGGGGCGGCCACCTCTATTTCATGGAGGCCGCCGCCATTATCGCGCTCATCAGTGTCGGGCATTGGCTGGAATCGAGGGTGAGCGTGCGGGCCTCCAGCGCCTTGCGCCAGTTGCTGAACCTGGCTCCGGCACTGGCGCGCCAGTTGGCGGACGACGGCCGCGAGAGCCAGGTCCCCGCGGCCGCGCTCAGGGCCGGCGACCTCGTCGTCTTGCGTCCGGGCGACCGCGTGGCGACCGATGGCGAGGTGGTGGAGGGCGATTCGGCGGTGGACGAATCGATGCTCACGGGTGAATCGGCGCCGCTCGACAAGGCGGCGGGCAGCCCGCTCTACGCCGGGACGCTAAATGTCAACGGGCGTCTGGTGATGCGCGTGAGCGCGACGGGCGAGGAAACGGCGCTGGCGCACATCATTGCGGCCGTGCGGCGCGCCCAGACCAGCCGCGCGCACATTCAGCGCCTGGGCGACCGCGTCAGCAGCGTGTTTGTGCCGCTAGTGGTCGCGGTAGCCTTGGCCGCCGGGCTTTGGTGGGGACTGGCCTTCGCATCGGCAAAGCTGGTTCACAACTGGCTGGCGCACTTTATCTGGCTTGCGGAGCCGCCCGCCAGCCCGCTCGCCGCCGCCTTTATCATCGCCGCGGCGGTCCTGATCATCGCTTGCCCCTGCGCCATGGGCTTGGCGACGCCGGCGGCCATCATGGCCGGCTCCAATGCCGCCGCCCAGCGAGGCATTCTCATCCGCGACGGCCTCGCGCTGGAAAAGGCCGGCCAAGTCACCGCCGTGCTCTTCGACAAGACTGGCACCCTGACCGCGGGCAAACCCCAGGTGGCGGAAACGCTGGAAGTCCAGCCTCCAGTCCCCAGCCTCCAGCCTCCAGTCCCCAGCCTGCCCGCCGTGCCGTTGGCGGCTGCGTTGGCGAGGCACTCCACGCACCCCATCAGCCAGGCGGTCGCGAAGCTCTCGCGCGACAGCTTCGAGCTCCAGGAATGGGAAGAGGTCCGCGGAGCGGGCGTCAAGGGGACTCTGAGCCTTCCACAGACCACTGAGCACGGACCCCAGAGCACAGAGCACGGGCCGGCAGCAGAGGCCTCAAGGCCAGCCTCCAGCCTCCAGCCTCCAGCCTCCAGCCTCCAGCCTCCACCCCCCAGCACCGCGCGGCTTGGGTCGTTGCGCTGGCTGCAAGAGTCCGGCGTGGACCTGGCGCCGGGTCGGGCTTTCATCGAACAGTGGTCCACGCAAGGGGCGACCATCGTGGGCGTGGCGCTGAACCGCTCGTTGCTGGGCTTGTTCGCGGTGAGCGACACCCTCAAGCCCGGGGCGCGCCAAATCGTCGAGCAACTCCGCCGGCAGGGGCTGAAAACCTGGCTCGTGACGGGCGACCATGCGCTCACGGCGGCCAGCATCGCCAAACAGGCGGGCCTGGCGCCGGAAAATGTCTTCGCCGAGGTGCGGCCCGAGCAAAAGGCGCGATTGGTCAGGCGGCTCCAGCGCCAGGGTGAACGGGTCGCCTTCGTGGGCGACGGCATCAACGACGCGCCGGCGCTCGAGCAAGCCGACCTGGGCATTGCCGTCAGCCGCGCCAGCGACGTCGCGCGCGAAGCGGCGGACATTATCCTGCTCAAATCGGAAATCGAAGCGGTGCCGGAGAGCCTGGGCTTGGCGCGCGCGACCCTGCGCACGATCAAGCAAAACCTCTTTTGGGCCTTCTTCTATAACGCCCTCGGCATCCCCCTGGCCGCCCTCGGGTTCTTGAGTCCCATCCTCTGCGCCGCCGCCATGGGCCTGTCCGACCTGGTCGTGCTCGGCAACGCCCTGCGGCTGCGGCGCTGGCGGCGGTAGAGTTCCTGACCGGCAAAACTCGTTGTCATCAGGTCAAGTTTCGCCGCGATTGCAATCCCGATTCCGAATCGGGATTCCAGAGGTGGTCTGAGGCGCAGCCTCGCTATGAATTGGTGCGCGCTGGCGCGCTCTGGGCGGGGTGTTCGCGGGGCGGTTGGGACCGCCGGGACTCGCGGGAGTGTTGCTGTTGTTTGAGCAATTGATCAAAGCGCGCCTGTTGCTCAGGCGTGAGCACGTCGCGGAAGGCCTGCATGACTTTCTCCACCTCTGCCTCCAATTGCGGCCGCACCGGCTCGGTGATCTCGCGGGTGTGCTCCTGGCCTTGGCGGATAATCTTGTCGATGCGCTCGCGTTGGGCGGGGGTCAGGTTGAGTTCCTGCTGCATGTGGCGGAGCAGGTCCAGCCGCAGCCCGCCGGGCGAGAGCGGCCGAGCCTGGCGACCAGCGTTCCCGCCGTGCAGCGGGCGGACCGAGCGGATGTGGCCGACGTGGTGGACTACCAGGCCTCCGGTCACCACCCCCGTGCCGAAGATCACCATTGCGGCCAGGATGACTCTCCAGGTGTTCACCGGGAAAGGTCGGGAGGTGGTTCTTGTTCCGCCGCCGCCAGCACCGTGCTCTCCAACTCTTGCGAGAGGTCGTTCGCCGGCAGGTTGCGGGCCGGACTGAACCACCACCAGGCGCCCAGCAGCAACATGACGCCCACACAAGGGGCGGCCGCGCGCCAGAGGGCCTGGGACCACAACGCCCAATGGTCCACCACGGGGCACGCCCGGAGGCGCGCCAGGAGGCGCTGCTCAAAGGTGTGCGGCACCTGCTCGCTCGGCGGATTCTGCCGGGCGGCCGCGATTAGTTTCCGTTCCAGTTTGGCAAGGTCCATACAGCCTTTGGTCATTCAGACGCCCTGCCTCCGCCGGCGGTTACAGGCGGTCCGCCTTCGCCCGAAACCGGGCGCGCCGCCCAGGCCGTCAGAGATACTTCTCTTTCGCCGTTTTGGCCAGAATCCTCCGCATCTCCGCCCGCGCGCGGAACGCCCGCACCTTGACCAGCGGGACCGACCAGCCGGTCAGACTGGCGATTTCCTTCACCGACCGTTCTTCGATTTCCAGGAGGTTGATGACCAGCCGCGCGGGCGGGGAGAGCTGTTCGAGCAGCCGCCCGACCAACTGGCGGGCCGCCTCGGCATGCTCGCCGGCCGGAGCCGGCGCGCTCAGCAAGCGCTCCAGCCAATCGTCTTCCGGCTCCGAGAGGTCCGAGAAAGTGGCCTCCCGGCTGCGTTGGTGGCCGCGCAGAAAATCGTAACAGGTGCGCACCGCCAGGCGCATCAGCCAATGCTCGAAGGGCGCTTCCGCGCGGAAAGTCCGGAGTTTCTGAAAGGCCTTCACCCAGACTTCCTGCACGATGTCCTCCACCTCGCTCTCCCGCCGCGCGTAGCGGCGAGCGGTGGCAAAAAGCCGGGGCGAATATTTCCCGACTAACGGCCCGAAGCTGGCGGTGTCGCCTCGCAACACCGCGGCTATCAGGTCCGCTTCGGTCCGTTCCATCCGCCGCAATATGCCAAACTCGCTCCCGGAAAGTCAAAAGCCACCGTGCCTGGCTTGGGCGCTGGTGGCTGGGAGGGGCCGCATCCCGACTGCCACCAATTCCGCTCTACCCGCGCGCAGCGCGGCATTCTTCCGCCCTGTAGGGGCGAAACATACCAGCCCAGGGCAAGGCCCGTCCCGCCACGGCGGGACGGGCCTTGCCCTGGGTAAAGCGGAAAAACCGACCACCCCCCTCCCATGCGCTCCGAGCGCATGGGAGGGGGGAAGGGGGGAGGGCTTCCGCCCGCGCTCGGGCTCACCCCTCCAGCCTCCAGCCTCCAGCCTCCAGCCTGCACGGCTTCCGCCCGCGCTCGGCGGCAGTGTCAGGATGCGCCCGGTGCAGTGAGGGCGAAGGGGTCCTGGAATGGGCCACTGGGCTGGTTGTGCAACTGGCGGGGCAGGGCCTCAGACCCTGATCCAGACGGCCTGAAACCTCATCACGCAAAGGGCCTGGCGCGGCCGATCCGCAACCGAAAAACCAACCGCGGAATACGCTGAATACGCGGAAAGGCAGACGGTCCCGATTCGGAATCGGGAAATTCCGCGTATTCCGCGTGTTCCGCGGTTTACTCCTCCTCCAAAGAATCTACCCCGCTTTTGGCGGCGTAACGCTGAAGGACCGCTCGAACTCAGCGGAGAACTTGTCCAAGGCGCTGGCGATTTTGGGCGGCTGCTCGACGAGCGTCGCCATCATCCGCTCGGCCATGTGCGGTTTGGTGCGGATCAGTTCGATCGCCGCCATAATGAGCGACAGGTGGTTGTTGACGTCGTGCCGCAGGTCGGACAGCTTTTGATGCAGCTCGTCCACCTGCTCGGCGGTCATAGAAACTGGTCGACTCGGCCGTGCCATAGTCTAACGATGCCCTGAAAGGTCCCCCCGATGCAAGCGGCTTTCCGTCAACTTTTCGTGTCCTTTTGCGCCGTTTTGTGGCAAAGCAGTCGTGATGCACCTGGCTCATCTACGCCTTCGCGATTTCCGCAATTGCGCGCGGCTGGACCTGGACTTTGCTGGCGGCTTCCACCTGCTGCTGGGCGGCAATGCCCAGGGCAAGACCAACCTCCTGGAAGCGATTTATCTCATCGCCACCCTGCGCTCCTTTCGCGGCGTCGGCAGCGCCCAAATGCTCCGCCACGGCCAAACCGGCTACTTCGTCGGCGGCCGCATCCTCGGCCAGGGCCAGCACGAGGTGAAGCTCTACTGGTCGGCGCAGGAGCGCAGCCTGAACCTGGATGGCCGGCCGGTGCGCCGGCTGACCGATTACCTGGGCGTGCTGCGGACGGTCGTTTTTTGCACGGAAGACCTCCAGCTCATCAAGGGCGGCGCGAGCGGCCGGCGGCGGTTCCTGGATTTGCTGCTCTCCCAAACGCACCCGGCTTACCTGCCGCTCCTGCAGCGTTATGCCCGGTCCCTGCGCGCCCGCAATGCCCTGCTCAAGCAACCCGTGCTCGACCCGGCCGCCCTCGAGAGCTTCTCCCGCGAACTGGTGGCCGCCGGCGAGGTCATCGGCCGTTTGCGCCGCGAACTGCTCCCCCAATTCTCCCCCCTCGCGCGCCAGGCCTATGGCTGCATCGCGGACCAGGCCGAGGAACTTCGCCTGGAATATCAACCCGGCGTGAAACAGGACTTCGCCGTCGAACTGGCCCAGTCCCACCCGCGCGAGCGGGCCTGCCGCGCCACTCTCATCGGGCCCCATCGCGACGATTTGCGCCTCCTGCTCAACGACTGCTCCGCCGCCCAGTTCGGCAGCGAAGGCCAGAAACGGGCCCTGGCCATCGCCCTCAAGCTCGCCCAGGCCCAGTACCTCACCGCCCTTTACGGCGCGCCGCCGGTCTTGCTGATCGACGACATCATGGGCGAGCTGGACGTGCCGCGGCGCCGCGGTTTGCTGCCCTTGCTCGAGCGGGCCCGCCAGTCGCGCGGCCAGGTGTTCCTGACCGCCACCGAGGAAAACTGGCCCCGGCACCTGGGCCCCGAGGTCCAGCGCTGGCACGTCAAAGCCGGCACCTTGCACCGGGCTTAGGGGGCCAATGCCTTTCGGAAATTCAGCCACGCCTTTGTCCCGGAGGGACTTCATGAGAATAGCCCAGCGTTTCAACGCTGGGTCCGAAGCGCAAGGGATCCGAATCCGTCCCGAAGGGACGGCTGAGGCTCCCCCTGCCAAAGGCGAGGCCTCGGCTGACCATTCAATCGTCCCTTTGGGACGAGCAGGGCACCAACAGTGGCCCACTTACCCGTGACCATTCAGTCCCAACAGAAGGCAACGAAGGAAACGAAGCATTGGCCTGGAAGTGCCAGACTCCTGTCTCAACCCCGTCTTTATTAGCGTTTATTAGCGCAGATTAGCGGTTCAACTGAATCGCTCCGGCTTAGTGGGACCTTTGTTCGCTTCGTTCTCTTCTGTTCAATTGAATGAAGCATGGGGTCGCGCCTACTTTTCTACATTTGCTTCTGAACTGCGGCTACTTGCTGACGCAATTCCGGAGTTCGTTCCATTGGCCGGCCGAAGCGGGTCAGCCCCTCGGCTACGGCCGCATACCCCATTCCCCCGGCTGACCGCCCAAGCTCAGCCAACGACAGTGAGCCTCGTCAGCATAGTTGAGGGAAAGCGCGGCGATTTTCCTCACGGTTCGTGAGGGACGGCCGCCGGTCCCTCGATTATCTCGAAAGCCTTTTCTGGCCTTGCCGTGGCTGTCCAGACCCCCTTTCCGGATGCCTTTAGCGCAAGAGAATTACTACCAAATAAAGCAGGCCAGAGAAGCACGGCGGCGCAGGAAATGCCGCAACCTGGCGGAACACTGCATTGGCCACATTGGCTGCATTGGCCACATTGGCCATTTTTTCCAAAAAACCGGCCCGGCCGCGGTTTAAAACGAATGGCACAGCTCAGCACAACGCTTTGTCGGTCTGCTCGGCCCTGCCGCGCTAGTACTTCTTGGTGAACTTCTTCCGGGACTCTTCTTCGGCGGCTGGCGGCGGAGTTGGCCCGCCCGGGGGAGGAGCGCCAGCGCCGGTTTGAGCCGGCGGCGTTGGGCTGGCGGTTTCCCTGGATTGAGCGGGGGGAGCGGATTCGACCGCCTCGACAAAGGCCAGGCGCAGGCTCAGGAGGCTTTGGCTGAGCAGGGCGGCCTCCGCCTTGGTGAGATTGCCCTTGGTCTTGACCTCCAGCATCTCCAACTGGTCGATGAACAGCCTGGCGGCCTCGAGGTCCCGCGTCACCTGCCCCGTCTCAGGCTGGGCCAGCTTGCCCAGGAGCATCATGGCCAGGTTGGATTGCTGGACGACCAGGTGAGCGAAGAGCGTCGAGAGCTCTTCATTGCGGGTCGAATTGGCGGGGCGGCTTTCGGAAACCTGTGGATCATTCATGGCTCGTTAGCTTTGCGGGCCGTGCGGATTTCGGCCAGCAAAAAATGGATGAGCTGCTGCAAGCGCGCCTCGACCTCCACCGTCTCCAGGATGGTTTGCCGCTGGGCCGCGCCCGGCAGCACCGCGCAGGAGACCAAATCGGCGGCCTGTTCGGGGTCGGTGATCGAATCCAGGTAGCGCAGAATGTCTTTGGGCGCAAAGTGCGGCGGCGCCGACTTGCTCTCGGCGGCCCCGGGGGACATGACCGGGAACGGAAAAGGCAGGCCCAGCGCGATGCGTTCTTCCAGCAACTCGCGCACTTTGGCCAGGAGCGCGTCCACCTTGACATTGTCGCACGGCGGAGTCTCCAGGGGCCGAATCCGCTGGATGCGATAGGGCTTGTAGCGGACGGGTTGCTCGAGTTCCACCCGCGCCAGGCCCTGGAGGATCAAATGCGAGGTGCCGTCGCGGTGCCCGACCGCCACGCGGATCAGACCCAGCCCCGCCACCAGGGAAGGGGACTCGCGGCTGCTGCCGGGCCTTTGCATCGCCACCGAAAACATCCGCGTCGTGTGCAGCGCATCGACCAGCATCTGCCGGTAACGCGGCTCGAAAATATAGAGCGGCAGCAAGGCCTGTGGGAAGAGCGTGGCATTGGGCAGGGTCATCACCGGGACCGCGGGCGGCAGCTTCATGGGTATAATCTAGAATAAGCCGCGCGTTATTCAAGCGGCGCTTGACCTCACGGCCGGATTTGCCTACGGTGGGCGGCTTGCTGAGCGGGAGAGACGCAAGACCAACTCGCCCACTGGACTTTTTCAGCGATTAACGGAAAGGTATGTTTGTGAATGTAACCGTAGAGAACTTGGCCCCGTGCAAGAAACTCGTGCGGGTGGAAGTGGAAGCGCAAACGGTCGACCAGGCCTTTGAAACGACCACCAAGGATTTTCAGCGCAAGGCCAGGTTTCCGGGCTTTCGTCCGGGCAAGGCGCCGCGCCAGCTCGTCCTGCGCAAGTTTGAAAAGGACATCCAGGCCGAGGTCAAAGAGAAGCTGATCAACGACGCCTTCAAGCAGGCCGTCGAGCAGCAGAAGCTGGATGTGGTCGCCAAGCCGGACATCGAGGAAATCCAGTTTGGCCGCGGCCAGCCGCTGCAGTTCGCCGCCACGGTCGAGACGGCGCCGGAATTTGAGCTGCCGGAATACAAGGGCCTGGCCGCCCGAGTCGAAACCCGCGTCGTCACTGAGGCCGACCTGGAGCGGGCCTTGCAGTTGCTCCGGGAACAGCGGGTCAGTCACCACACGGTGGACCGCCCGCTGGCGACCGGCGACGTGGCGGTGGTCAACTACACGGGCGCCTGCGAGGGCAAACCGATTACCGAACTCGCCCCTGGGGCCAAGGGATTGGCCGAGAAGAAGGACTTCTGGATCGAGGTCGGGACCAATGCTTTCATCCCGGGCTTTGCCGAGCAACTCCTGGGCGCCCAGGCGCGCGAAAAGCGCACGGTCACCATCGATTTTCCCGCCGATTTCATCACCCCCCCGCTTGCCGGCAAGCGGGGCGTCTATGCCGTCGAGTTGGTCGAGGTCAAAGAGAAATCCCTGCCCGCCCTCGATGATGCCTTGGCCCAAGCTTACGGGGCGGAGAACCTGGAGAAGCTGCGGGCGGGGGTGCGCCGGGACCTGGAAAACGAGTTGAGTTTCAAGCGCAGCCAGGCCGTTCGCAACCAGCTCATCCAGGCCCTGTTGAACCGGGTGCAGTTTGACCTGCCGGAGACCTCGGTGGCGCACGAAACCCGCCACCGGGTCTATGACCTTGTCCACACCAGCCAGCGGCGCGGGGCTTCCCGCGCGCAGATTGAACTGCACAAAGACCAGATTTACTCCGCCGCCATCCAGGGGGCCAAGGAGCGCGTCAAGTTCGCCTTCCTCATGCAGAAAATCGCCGAGAAAGAGGAGATCAAGGTTTCCCAGGAGGAGATCGGCCGGCGCGTCGCCCAACTGGCGGCGGCCAACCAGATGCCGGTGGAAAAACTGCTCAAGGACCTCCAAGAGCGCAATGCCCTGATCGAAATCTACGACGAGATCATGAACGACAAGGTGATGGATTTCCTGGAGCGCAACGCCCAGCTTATCGACGTGCCCCCCGGCTCGCTCCCCGAATTCCAGGCCCAGCCAAGCTAACTGAAACCTCTCTCCCCGTCCCTGCGTCTCACACTTCGGCCTTTCGTCACCCGGCGGGAACGCCTAAGCTCTAGGGCAATCCGGCCAGGCCGGCGGATGGCGGAGTGTGATTTGAGCAGATGGCGTCCGAAACGCGCAAGAACGGCCCCCGAGCGCCGCGCATCCTGATCGTCGATGACGACCCGGGCCAGCGGAGCCTGCTGGATTCTTTCTTGCGGAGCCAGGGTTTCGACACCGTGCCGGTGGCCTCCGGCGAAGAGGCCCTGGAGACCCTGCGCACCGCCAACATCAGCATGATGATCTCGGACGTGCGCATGCCGGGCCTCTCGGGCCTGGAGACCTTGCGGCGCGCACGGCAGGAGCAGGCCGTGCTGCCCGTCCTGCTCGTCACCGCTTACGCCGACATCCGCGAGGCCGTGGGCGCCATGCGCGATGGCGCGCTCAACTACCTGGCCAAACCGATTGACCTCGACGAACTGCTGGCCAGCGTCCGCCAAGCCACCGGCCTGGCCAAATCCGCCCCGCGCAAATTCACCGCCGAGCGCCAGTTGCCGCCGCACGTGGTGGCCCAAAGCCCGCTCATGCAGGCGCTCTTTCGCGATGCCTCGCTCATCGCGCCTTCCGAGAGCCGCGTGCTCATCACCGGCGAGAGCGGCGTGGGCAAGGAAGTCCTGGCCGATGTCATCCATGCCTGGAGTTCCCGCGCCGCCGGCCCGCTCATCAAAGTCAACTGCGCCGCCCTCCCGGAGAACCTGCTGGAAAGCGAACTGTTCGGCCACGAAAAAGGCGCCTTCACCGGCGCCCTCAAGCAAAAGCCCGGCCGCTTCGAGGCCGCCGACGGCGGCACGATCTTCCTGGATGAAGTTGCCGACATGTCGCCTTCCCTCCAGTCCAAGCTGCTGCGCGTCACCCAGGAGGGACGTTTCAACCGCGTCGGCTCGAACCACGAAATCCAAACCGACGCCCGCATCCTGGCGGCCACCAACAGGCTCCTGGCAGAGGAAGTCAAGGCCGGCCGTTTCCGCGAAGACCTCTTCTACCGCTTGAACGTGGTCGAACTCAACATCCCCCCCCTGCGCGAGCGCCAGGAAGACATCCTCCCCCTGGCCAGCGCCTTCATCGCCGAGTTTACCCAGGGCCGAGCGCGGTTTTCCTCCGCCGTCGTCGATTGCCTGACGCGCTACGCCTGGCCGGGCAATGTCCGCCAACTGCGCAATGCCATGGAGCGCGCCGCCCTGCTCTCCCGGGGGGAACTTATCCTGCCCGAACACCTGCCCGCACAGGTCCGCCCCGGCCCCGAGTCAGTCCCCGCCACCCAACCCGCCGACCAGCACCGCCTGGGCGAGATCGAGCGCCAGGCCATCTTCCAGGCCCTCCGCAAACACGACTTCAACCGCACCGAAACCGCCAAAGCCCTGGGCATCAGCCGCCGCGCCCTCCTCTACAAACTGCAGCGCTTCCGCGAACTGGGCTACGAGGTGGACCCCGATGGTGCGCGCTAGAGGGCTCGAACCTCTGATTCGCATGGCCTTCTCCTGATCACCCCTGGACGGCAACTTCATTCCTCTCCCTCAAAACCCCTCAGCTACTTTTTGCCGAGGATGGCGTCTTTGGCAGCCTTGGCGACGCGGAATTTGACCACGCGTTTGGCAGCAATCTTGATCTGCTCACCAGTGGCTGGATTTCGACCCATACGGGCTTTGCGGTTGACCAGAACGAGTTTACCCAAGCCAGGGACCGTGAATGAGTTCTTGGCGTTCTTGTAAGCCAGCGCCACGAGGGCTTCGATTGATTGAACGGCCTGCTTTTTGGTCAGGCCAACGGTTTCCGCGATGGAGGCGGCGATTTGTGATTTGGTTAGTGCTTTTGCCATAGTGCCGGAATAAGTAGAGGCAAAAGCTGGTCGGTTCAAGCGAAAACACCTCAAAAACCATGGAAATCCAGGTGCAGTGAGGATTTCGACAACTTGCCCCGCTGCCCCACCGCAGATGCAAACGAGGGAGTCACCCGATCAACGGATGCTGCCGGTTCTGCAGCGGAAACTCGATCCGCCCCCTCGCCAGTCCAGCAGCAAATACAGCCACGGCCATTTCCAAAGTCCTCATTCCGGCATATCGCCTGGTTTCTGCTTGCTGAATTCGCCGGCACGGACCAGCTTTGATCAAAATTGGCCCCGCTCATGGATTCAACACCAAAGCTTGCGCCCGGCAGAGGCTCTTTCAAAGCACCAGGCCAAGGCTTTACGCTTATCGAGTTGTTGGTGGTCATCGCGATCATTGCCATTTTGGCCGCCATGCTGCTGCCAGCCCTTGCCCGGGCCAAAGAATCGGCCAACCGGACCAAATGCTCAGGCAATCTCAAGCAATTGGAGCTGGCCTTGAAGGTTTACGTGGACGAAAACCGCAATCTCCTGCCGCCTCGCAGCGATGTCGTACGCTGGCCCCAAGATCTGCTAAATCTGTACCGCAGCACCAACTTGCTGGCCTGTCCCACGGACCTGGGTCGAGGCATCCCTCCCGCAAATGATGGCGCGTCCGACCCGAAATACGTGGCGGATAATGCCTGGCGCAGCTACATGATGAACGGGTGGAACGACGTATTTGCCGCCGCTTTTTCCAGCGGGGCCGAATACTCCATGAAGGAACCGGCTATTTTGAAGCCGTCCGAGACCGTGATCTGGGGAGAGAAGCGGCATGCCGCCGCTGACTATTGGATGGATCTGCTTGAGGCGGGCGACAACCTCACCGACAAAATCCAGCACGGCACCCATTCCAACTACCTCAAGCCGACCAGAGCCGGGGGCGCCAACTTCGCCTGCGCGGATGGTGGCGTGCGCTTTCTTAAGTTCGGGCGCTCGGTGAATCCCGTGAACTGGTGGTGTGTGAGTGACGCCGATCGCCTCAAATACGCCTTGCCCCTCGTCAGTCTTCAGCCCTAGCCCTTGGCCGGCCGCCCCAAGGCCTCCGCTGACCTCGAATCAGCGCCGGTACTCTACGTTTCTGACAAAAGCATTCGTTTTCACCTCAGCCGGGGACAGGAGCTTTTCGTTCACGACTACGCCTTCAAACACAACGTTTTCGACCGCATGCGTCTCATCGAACCCGTGGAGTTCCACACGCAGGGGATCAGCCACCGCCCGAATGTTCTTGAAGGCAACCCCATCAATATGACCCCGCTCGCTGTCCCGAGTCCAAATGGCCTTGTCGATCCAGAGGGAGATCAAGCGCGGCGATTCTTCGATGCGGATGTCATCAAACCGCACATTGCTGATGCGCGCAGAATCACAATGATACACCCGCAGCGTCCATTCCCGTCCCTTGTCATGAATCACGTCGCAGTTGGCAAAGAGCACGTCATCCACCTTCTCCCTCAGTTCGGCGCCGATGCTCAGGGCGTGGGCCACTTCGTTCCATAGCACGCAATCCTTAGCCACGATGTGGTGTGCGGCGCCCTGTCCCTGGTCCGTCTTGATCACGATCAGGTCGTCCAGCGTGCGGATAAAACAGCCTTCAACGGTGATGTCCCGGCTGTTGCAAATATCAATGCCATCCGAGTTGGCCCGGTAGCCCAGCAGCTTCACGTTTTTGACCGTGACCCGTTCGGATCGGCGAATCGGGATTGTCCAAGTGCTCGAGTCGCGCAAGATCACCCCTTCCAGGAGAATGTCCTGGCCCTGAACCTGCACCAGGTGCCGTGCGTGGGTGGGGCACAGACTCCCATCCACGATTCCCCGACCGCGAAACTTGATGTGATCCCCATGGAGCAAGAACGTTGGGGAGTAGGTGCGCAGCCCGCTGTAACTGCTGATATTGAAGGGTTCGTTGGTCCGAATCACACCGCGTACCACCGCGCCTCCGGCCACGTAAACCGTTTGATTGTTGCTCACAACCAGGTGACTGACTTCATGAATGCCCGGGCCAAAGTAAATGACATCCGGGTCCCCCGGCTCGGGGACATCGGATTCCAGCGCACTGGCAAAAAGGTGCAACGCCCCAACCCAGTGTCCGTTCACTTCGATGGTCAGGTGCCTCGGTTCTGCCAGGCTCAAGCTCAGGCTCTTCCCCTGCACCGTCGGGCTAATCTTCAGCGAGGAAGGAAGCACTTTGACGGATTGGATCACCTCCGGGCAGGTCACCGTTACCGCAACGGCGCCTTGCATGTCGAAATAGGCAAACGCGGCCTTCTCGAAATAGTCGGCCGAGTGAGCCTTGTCATCCATGGCCTTCCAGCGGAGCGCCGGATTCGCCGGAGCGACTTTGGCCTCGTAAACGGGCGCCTCCTTTCCCTCGACCTTGACAGAAAAATCCCTGGACAACTCCTCGCCAGCGGGTGCCGGATAAACCCGAACGGTGCCGGCCCAAGCCAGTGGTGCGCCTGGCGCCGCGTAAATGAGGGAGAGCATTGCGGTGAGAAGTTTCAGGAGGAGCTTGCGCATGATTCTGTGGTGGAGAATACGGCGCCGGGGCTGCCCCCGCAAGGCGCTTTGCCATTGGGCCAAAAAGGAAAGTCCGAAAAGGGGTGCCCAAGGTGTGGATTTGGGGTTCAAGTGGGCGCCTTGACGCTTTCAGGCCATATCATTTACTATCGTCCGCATGAAACTTGCCTGGTTGTCGCAGGTGCTCCCGGCCTTGATCTTGACTCGCGTTGGCTTGTCAGCCCCGGCGCCAACTTCCGTGGTTTCCCAGGTGCACGTGATCTCGGTACATGTCCGGGACCATGCGGCGTTCGACGCTGTATTTCTTTTGTTCAGGGACGTTATCCAATTGCCGCTGGTCTATGGTTCACTGAGCAAGCCAGGGAGTGAAAACGAAAGGCTTTATGCCGGTTTCTCCGTGGGGAACGCCTACCTTGAGCCTTGCGGTCCCTACCCGAGCGATGCCCCGTTCAGCCCGGACCAGACCGCGCGTTTCCATGGGCTGACGTTCAGTCCTGCCACCTCCCTCGGTGAGGATACACAGGAGTTGGCGCGCCGGGGCATTTCCCACGCGGCGATGGTTGGCGGTGGCAGCCTGCCCCGCTTTGTCTATTTCAACGATGCCTTACTAACCGGAGAATTGCTGGCGGTCAGCATCTGGGAGGTCCAGGACAAGCAGGATCGCGTGAACCTCGGCTTCCTGAGTTCATCTTTGCAGGAGGCCAAAGGCGGCGCACTGGGCGTGAAACGCATCGACGAAGTGCGGGTTGGCTGTCCCGGCCAGGCGAACGTGGAGCAATGGGGCCATTTTCTAACCCCCGCCAAGCACGAGGGCGAGGCCTGGTTCATCGGGAACGGCCCCGTGCTTCGCCTGGTTCCCTCCAAAGCGAACCAGATTGAGTCCATCGTCTTGAAGGTTGAATCCCTGGAACAAGCCAGGACAACTGCTGCGCAAAGGAATTTGCTGGGAAAGGTCACACTCGATGGCATCGAGTTGGATCCGGCCAAAACCTCGGGCCTCCGAATACTCCTGAAAGAGAAATAGCCATCGAGCCCACGCCCTCCATGCCCATACGACTACTGCTCGCAATGGCGGTGACCGCATTCCCCATGCTGATCGCCGGCGTATCCAACGCGGACGATCCTCCGCTGCCTTCCACCCGCCCGTTTAGGATGGGTTTCACCCGCTGGCCGTCCGACCTTTCGGCGGACGGGATTCAGACCGCTCAGAGTTTTGCCTACGCCCATGGCGACATGGTCTCGGTCATGTTCATCGGCGGAATCCCCTGGCCGGAAGCCCTTGAAGGCAAACCGTTCTCCAAGGATGTCCAAAGCAATCTCGACTACCGCCCGCCAAGCGGCCGCAAGTTGTTCTTGTCCATTTCCCCGTTGAACAAGGACCGCACCGACATTGCTCCGTATTGGGGGGAGAAGGACAACCTGCCGCTCCCCAAGCCCTGGGACCGGCGGCCCTTAAACAATGCGGAGGTCAAGCAGGCCTTCTTGAACTTCACCCTGCGCGCCGTCAAGGCCATGAGTCCCGATTACCTCGCCATTGGCGTTGAATCCAACGTGCTCTTGTCCCACAGCCCGGCCAGGTGGCAACAATTGAAGGAACTCCACCGCGAAACTTACTCCGCCATAAAAGCCCGGTATCCAGACTTGCCGGTGTTTTTCACCACTGAAGTCCTGCACTACAAGAAACTGGCGACCGAAGCAAAGGACAAGGATCAGGAAGGCGAAGTCGCCGACCTCATGAAGCAAAGCGACCTGTTCGCCCTGAGCATCTACCCTCACATGAGTTATTCGGTGCCTCGTCCCATTCCGTCGGGCATGTTTGACTTCGCCAGAGCGTTTGAGAAGCCCACCGCTGTTGCCGAATCCGGGATGACTTCCCGCGACGTGGAACTGAAGGCTTTCAAACTCACCCTGAGGGGATCGGAAGCGGATCAAAAACAATTCACCGAGCTGTTACTAAAGTCGGCTGCGCGAGACCGCTACGAATTTGTCATCAACTTCGCCACAACCGACTTTGAGAAGTTGTGCGCCAGACTGCCTCCGCCAATGGATGATCTGGCGCGTATCTGGGCGTACACGGGAATGCAGACCAGCGATCAAAAGCCGAAGCCCGCGCTCGTCATCTGGGACGCTTGGCTCAAAGCCAAACACGAGCCGACAAAATGACAGCGGCGTCTGATTTCCTTGATACGCGGTTTTGATGGCCGAGGGATACATGCGACATGCCCCCATTGATTCCCAGGTCGCCGAAAAGACCCGAACATGCCCGATCACAACGTCATCTGGAACGTCACCAGGAGCGAGAGAGGCAGCGCCACCGCCATCCGCCGCGAGGGCGGCTCGGGCATCATGACCGATGGCACCGACGCGGCGAGCATCGCCCACAACCTGTTCGGCGGGTGTGAAAATGCCGCCATCCAGATTCTCCGCTACGGTCAACTCCCCACCGCCTGGTTGCACACCGGGTGCCAGAGTTCGATCAGGTCGTGCTCCTCAGAGCAGCGCGCCGACTGACCGGCGGTCGAAAGATGAACATGGATATGAGTCGCGCCCTGGGCGATGGCGTCCTCCAAGCTGACGTGCCCCTCCAGTCGCTGCTTCAAAGCCCGGGTCTGGGCGACATAGATTGGCACCCAGGTTCCGTCCTCGGATTCTTTGGCATAAATATAGTTGGCCGGCACCGCCGGGAACGCAGCGTCGAGGGGGTGGATCTCGTAGGGGTATTGGGTTCCTGACTGCCCAGGCCAGTCGATGAAAGGCGAGGGCGCGAGCTCAGGTTGTTGGTGGCGGTGAAATAAGTGGCTTAGGAGGCTCATAATCGGCTGCTTTAGGTTCGCAGCGAAGACCACTCGCCGGGCGTGGCGAGGCAGGGGTCGGAACAACAATGGCCCCGAACCAAGTTCCAGCCGCCCGGGCTAGAAAAGAATTTCCGCTCGGCTGTTGAATCTTGTCAGCCTCTTATTTCAGATGCTGATCGCTTTGTCAACTACATTCGCATCCCCCCCGCCACACCCGCAAATCAACCGGACAAAATCACGCCAGGTCAGTTTTCTGTCGTCCCCGTGATGACCGGCTCCATTTGCCTGTCTTCTGAGCTGGCGACAATCAGGTCACGCAGCAAATAAGTTGCAAAAACGCTGTAAAAATGGGGATGGTGCGCGATAGAGGGTTCGAACCTCTGACCCCTTCCGTGTCAAGGAAGTGCTCTACCACTGAGCTAACCGCGCAACGACCGCGGAAAGACCGATGAGAATCCCTGATCTCTATGCTCTTTCCCAAGCTGCGCCAGGGAAAATCACCCTTTCCCTTCGCCTCGGCAAGCCCAAAAACCGGCAGCGGCAAGCCAACGTCCAGGAGGGCGCAGCGGGTTATTGGTATTTGATGACGATTTTGCCGCCAACGGCGCGGATGGAGGAGATGTTGAGGGCTGGCGGGGAGGAGCGGAGCCGGTAGAACCGGGCGTTGCCCGCCGGCGGCACGGTAACGGTCTTGGCGACCGGGTCGATGACGGCGGTGTTGTCTGGGAGGTAAGGTCCCGCTGGGGAGGGGGAGGACATCAAGGCGAGCGTCCCGGAGGCGGCGGGCACGAACAAGAGGTAGTTCAGCGCCATGACCTGGCTGTCCTTGCTGGGAGTGCCGTCGATGGTCAGTCGCAGCGTGTTTGTGCCGCCGAGGCTCAGGACGACCGGCACACCGTTGGAGGTCAACGGGACGTAGGCGTAGTTGATGCGCATCAGGTTGTTGGGAATATCAAACAGGCCGAGCGAACTCGCGGTCTGGTCGCTCGTGGTCGGGTCGCCGCTGACCGCGTCCAGTTCGGCCTGCGTCGGGCTGTAACTGGCGACGCGCAGATAGACGTTGTAATTGGTGGGAGCAAAAGCGCGGGTGTAGTTGAGCCACTCCCCCGGCTCGGTGTGAACCACTTCATATTCGGGGACGCCGACGACGGCGTATTGCTGGCGTTGGTGGTCATTGGGGCGTTGCGCCGGCGGGATGCCCGGCGGGTAATTCACCATATCCTGAATCTCCTGGTAGCCTCCCTGAATCGTGCTCACGTCGTCCGTCGGGCGATATTCGTTCCAGTTGCCCTCCGGCGAAGTCCGGTTGTCGTGGTAGTCGATCCCTTCGCTGCCCGTCGCCAAAAAATAGCCCGAGGGAAACCCGTTCACCGGCGAGGAGTTGGTGTCCAGGCCGGACACGGGGATGGGGTCCACCTGGAATTGGCCGGCGCTGTTATAATCCTCCGCCTCGACGGTCTTGACCGGCTCGGTGGAGACGAAGGTGTCGCTCAAGGTGTCGAACCAGAAGGTGTTGGTGGATTTCATCGTGCCGCTCACGTCCTGGAGCTCGAGGCGCGCGGCATACACCGTGTTGGGTTGCAGCGTGCCTGGGGCCGTGCTGAAGCTGAGGTTGGTGCCGTTGGCGGGCAGCGGCGCCAGGGCGGCGGACTGGTCCACCCCGTTCAAATAAAGTTTGGTGGCGGCGGCGGCGATGAGACTGGTGCTGAACGTGTTGGCGGTGAAGCTGATGCCGCTGGCGGGGGGATAAAAATTGGTAAAGCGTGAGACGGGCACGCGCGTCACGACTTGCGGCGTGCCCGGCACCGGGTGGCGAATGGCCGGGGCGATGTCGGCATTCGGGTCCGTGTCCGTCGCCAGGTAGTTGTCGAAGGTCGCGTCGGTCGGCGTGGTCGAGCGCGAGTAGCTAACGAGGCCGCAGGAGCCACTGTCATAACTCACATCCTCGGCCTGGATCGTCACCAGGGGAGCAGTCAGGTCGAAGTAGTCATAGAGTTGGGCCGTAAAAGCCGTGCCCGCAGCTTGGAACACCAAGCGATACGGGCGCCCCGGTTCAAGTTTGACCTCCGCCGCCGCTATCGTATTGATCGCCTGGAGGCCATCCACCCGGTTGATCTGCAATTCCCCGCCCAGGCGGCTGCTGGGATCGGCGCCGTGCTGATTTGGGTCATAATTGCAGACATAGCCCGTGGTCCCGAGGATGGTCTCGATGTTTTGCCCGCGCCCCAGCAATACCAGCGCCTGGTTGAGCGTGTCATCCCAGGCCGCCATGTCCACCGAGACATAGAAATCGGTGTACTGCGGACCTTTGGTGAAGAAGGCCAGCCCGCCGGCCGAGGCCTGGACGCGCAGCCCCTTGCCGGCGCCTACGGCGGGGAATGTCACCGTCGGGGTCGGGGCTGGCGGGTAAAACACGACCGACCAGCCCGACAGCGTGCCGCTGTCGAAATTGTCCGACTGCGCTTGAAGGTTCCCATGCAGGCACCCGAGCCCCAGGGCCGCCGCCACGGAGAGCTTGCCGAGGCGCGCGCACGTTTGAGAGCCAATGAGTTGTGGTGAAGTGGTTTTCATGTTGTTCCTGATGTCGATTAAAAGTGCTTCGATTAAGTGCCGGTCTGCCGGCGGCCTGATTCGGTCACTCACTCAGCCGTGTCCCTTCAGTAGCGCCTGGGAGCGCCGGCGGTCCGCCTGCCCTCAGCGCCGGCCCGGCGCTGACCTTCCCGCTGCGGACTTTTCTTCACTGAAAAGTGACCGCCAGCCAGGTGGCAGGAGGTGTTCGGTCCCGACACGCCGGGAGACAGGGCACGCGGGCCGCGTGCGCTACCCAAGCCACTGAATCGTTATGGCCCAGATTAGTCAAACGGCGCCCCAGTGTCAAGCATTCTTGCTCGTCTGAACCCCCCTTTTCACCGCTTGTTTTCGCCGCGGGCCAAGGCTAGGCTCCCGGCTGGCGGCCAGACCGAGCATAACGAAAGATTCCTGGTATGCATCTGCAGCTCATCGATTGGGTGATCGTGTTGTTGACCCTGTTCATCTGTTTTTTCCCGGCCCTGTTTTTCGGCAAGCGCGCCGGCCGGAACACCTCCGAGTTTTTCGTTTCCGGCCGTTCGGTGCCGTGGTGGCTGGCGGGCCTGTCCATGGTCGCCACCACCTTCAGCAGCGACACCCCGAACCTGGTGACCAACATCGTGCGCCGCCAGGGCGTGGCCGGCAACTGGTGCTGGTGGGCGTTCACGCTCACCGGGGTCGCCACGGTCTTTTTCTATGCCCGCTTGTGGCGCCGCTCCGGGGTCTTGACCGACCTGGAGTTCTACGAACTCCGCTACTCCGGCAAGGCCGCCAGCTTCGTGCGCGGGTTTCGCTCGGTCTATCTGGGCCTGTTCTTCAACTGCTTCATCATGGCCACGGTCTTGCTGGCCGCCTGTAAGATCGCCGCCATTCTCTTTGGCCTGTCCCGCTGGCAGACCCTGCTGCTGTGCGGGCTGCTCAACGTCGTGTTCGCGGCCCATGCCGGCCTCTGGGGTGTGCTGGTCATCGATATGATCCAGTTCTTCGTGAAGATGACGGCCGTCATCGCCGCGGCCTGGTTTGCCGTCCAACACGTCGGCGGCCTGCACGCCCTGGTCGCGGCCCTGGCGACCAAGACCGGGCCCAAGGGCATCAACTATTTGCACCTCCTGCCCGACTTCAGCCGGAGCAACTGGGACGTGGCCGTGACCGTCTTCATCATGCCCATCGCCGTGCAATGGTGGGCGGTGTGGTATCCGGGCGCCGAGCCGGGGGGCGGCAGCTACATCGCCCAACGCATGCTGGCCTCCAAATCGGAAAAAGACTCCCTGGGCGCCGTGCTCTTCTTCAACCTCGCCCATTACGTGCTCCGGCCCTGGCCCTGGATTCTCGTCGGCCTCTGCTCCCTGCTGGTTTATCCGCAATTGTCCGACATCCAGGCCGCCTTCCCGAAGCTCGACCCGAAACTGCTCGGGGACGACATCGCCTACCCGGCCATGCTCAAGTTCTTGCCCCTGGGATTCATGGGCCTGATGGTCGGGGGCCTGATTGCCGCCAACTCCTCGACCATCCTGACCCATCTGAACTGGGGCGCCTCCTACCTGGTGCACGACTGCTATCGGCGGTTCCTCAACCGCCGCGCCGGCGAGAAACACTACGTCTGGGCCGGCCGCTGGGTCACCATCGGCCTGTTCCTGTGCGCCGGCGGCTTCACCTACCTCCTGGAAACCGCCAAAGACGCCTTCGACCTCATCCTCCAGGTGGGCGCCGGCACCGGCCTGCTCTATCTCTTGCGCTGGTTCTGGTGGCGCATCAACGCCTGGTGCGAAGTCGCCGCCATGGTCAGTTCCTTCGCCGCCTCGGCCGGCATTCTCCTGTGGAACAAACTGCACGCCGCCCCGTTCATCGCCACCCATCAGGCGCTCATCATCACGATTATCGTTACCACCCTTTGCTGGGTCCTGACCGCCTACCTCGGCCCGCAGACCGACCGCCGGACGTTGCTTGCCTTCTACAAGAAAGTCAGGCCGTTCGGCCCGGGCTGGCGCCGCATCCGGTTGGCCGCCGGCAGCAGCGAGGCCGAGGCTGCGGCCACGGGCGAAAATATCCCGCTGGCCCTGCTCGGCTGGGCGGCGGGTTGCGCCGTCATCTGGTCAGGACTCTTCACGGTGGGCAACTTCCTTTATGGCCGCCTGGACCTGGCCTTGACGCTGCTGGGCGTGTTCATCGCCGGCGGTTTGGTCCTCCTCTACGTGCTCACCAGGCTCTGGGCCGATGCGCCGCACGCCGGCGGCGAAGCCCAGGGCCATTGACAAAGTCGCCCTGGAGTGCGCCGGCTCGACGGTCGAGCTTTAATGATGCGTCTGCCGTTTCATCGGCTCGTCCAGAAGGAACTTTCACCTTGCTTGCCACTGGCGCCACACCTGGGCGGCGGACTGGCGGAGCTTTTCCGGCGTCCAGGCGGCCCGGTCGGGCAACGGCACGGAGGCGCCCGGGCAAGCCACCAGGAAGGTGAGCTCCTCGGTCCCGCCGGGGGGCAATTGGAAGGCGTATTCCGCCTGGCCGCCCGCATAGAGCGACTGGTCGTTGCTGCCGCCAACGTCCACGTAGCGCAGGGCCGCGCCGTTGAGCCTGCCCGCGATGGCCTGTTCCAGATTCGGCTGGGTGTCCGCGGGGAACAACCAGATCACATTCAGGATTGGGTTCTGGTCGGGGGCGCCCAGCTTGGGCAGCACGGCCACGTCCAGGAGGCCGTCGCCGTTTTCGTCGCGCGCGGCAAAGAGCAGGGCGCCGGGCTGATGCTGCCCCCAGCGAGCAACGGGGTCGAGCTCCTGTGGCGGCGCGCCTTCGACCCGGCAGACTACCGGGCGCTGGCCAGCTTGAGCCCAATAGCTCTCGCAGAAGCCCAGCACGACGTTGAGCCTGGCTTTCGGTTCCACCTTGAAGCGGTAGAGGATCGGCACCCCGCCCATGCCGGCGCGTATGTTCCGGAACGCCGGGTCGCACTCGACGGCCGGCGTGGCCCAGCCGGGCATGGCCAGCGCGTCGTCCGCCCAGCCCCACTCCCGCATGGCCTGAGAGACTTTGATGCCCGTCGGCAGGCCCACGACCGCGCGCCCGCCCAGCGTGACGGTCTTCAATCCCAGGTGCACGGTATCGGGCAGCAGCAGTGAAAGTTTTGCCGAGGTCTGCTGGCCAGCCGTCTCGGTCAGACGCACGTTCAGGACATCCAGTCCCGCCGGCCAGGCGGGCGCGCGAAACGCCGTGAGCGTGACCGCGACCGGACCGTATTGAGAACGCGCCTGGGCGGCGGGAATAATGCCGTCCAGTTTGACACTTTGAACTGCCGGGGGTGGGGCGGCGGGTAATCCTGCGCCGGTCAACTTGACCGCCACCGCGCCCCAATCCTCCAACAGCCGGCCCTGGTCGTCCATTTGCGTGGGCGGCAACCCGGGCGACGTGAAGCTGACCTCCGCCCACAACGGGGCCGCCAGCCCAAGGGCCAGCACCCCCGCAAGGCGGCACGGCCCTAACCAGGCCTGCCTGTGCGTCGCACGCAGACCGGCCGCGCGCGGCGCAGGCAGTGGGTGCTGGGGAGGGGGTGAGCAAGTGCGCCCTGGCGCCGGAGGCGGACTTGGGTGCCTGTCTGCCGGCGCATGACTCATGCGCTGGCCTTTCCGCGCGCTGCATGTTCAGGTGAATGGATCACATTGATGCCGTAGAGCTGGCAGAAGGCCTCGACCACCCGGCGATGATCGCCCAGTGTGACCACCTGATGGAAGCCGAGGACGTCGCGGCAGTCTTCGACGTTGTGCATCCTGATTTCGAGCGAGGTGCGGCAGCCCCCCGCCGGCGGGGTGTTGACGTTGCTGACGACGGTGCCGGTATCAATGATGAGTTGGTTGGTGTCGCTAAAGCGGATGAGGGAGACCGTGGCCCCGACCGGCCAGAGCACCTGGACCGAGATGCCCAGGGCCGACTCGGAATGGCTGCGCAGAATGTAAGGCACCGGTTTTTGAGCAAAGCCATAGAGGCGCGTGCCCGAGGTGCAGTGGGCGGTGATGAGCAGGTTCTTGACCGTCTCGGCGACCGGGTCGTTCATGTAGCCCGGGCGGTCGAGCAGATAGCTGGTGAGCATGAGCGAGGTGGCGCCGAACAGGTCGGCCTCGCAACCGCAGGTGACGCCCACGTCCTGCAACAGCGTCCAGCCGCCGCAGGGCGGGGTCGGGACCAGCTTGGCGCCCACCATGCCCAGGCAATCCATGGACAAGGCGTTGGCCTGCTCGTCGGCCAACAGACGCTTGGCCGTGGTGTAGGCCCGCGCGGAGTTGAGGCTGTCCTGCCAGGTTGGCTCGACCACGCGCTTGGCGTGCTTGCGGAAGGACGAGGCGACCTCCTTCACCTCTTCATTGACGGGCATCCGGTCAAACAGTTCGTTGAACGTCCGGCGCGGGATGGCGCGCACTTTGGTTCCCAGGCGGTCGAGCACCGTTTCGTTGCGTTGGTCGCCGCGGATCCAGAGCAGGCGGGTCTCCTCGAACATCCGCTTGGCGCGGACCATTCGCAGGCCGTCTTCCACCGCCGGCCACTCGAGCGACGAAACTACGTAAACGCCCGGCTGGCGGGAAAAGCCGGCCACGTGCCCGGTGAAGGAGGTGCCGATGGGAGAAAACACCAGGAGCGGCACGCCCGCCTCCTTCGCCAGCCGGTTGGCCCAGCCCCAGCCCGACATGTGCTGCAAAATGACCAGCACCGCGTCGGGTTTGCGCTCCTTCACCCCCTTGAGGAAGGCCGTCATCCCGGACTCGTCTTCGATGGGCTTTTCCTCTTCGTGCAACTGGAGGGCCAGCCGCTGGCAGGATTGGGCCAGCCACGCGCGGTATTCCCGCTGGTGTCGATCCAGCTCGTAAGTGGTGCCGGGCCAGCCCAGCCAGTAGGGCCGGGGCTGCTGCAGGATGGCCGCGTCCACCCGCACCTTGGGATGCGGCCGCAGCGCCGCCGGGTCGACAAAATCCGGGTCCGGCTTGCGCGCCTTGGCCAGCGCCGGGAAAAACTCGCCGCTCAAGGCTAGGCCCGCTGCCGCGGTCGAGAGGACTTGCAGACACTGCCGGCGGGAAAGGCAGCCGGAGCACTGATGGTGGGTATGAGGAGCATTCATAACAATAATAGTTTCATAAGGCGATTTCCATAGGCCACAGTGCGCCTTTTACTCCGGTTGGGCCGCCGGGGCAAGGAAAGAACTCCCGCAGAACGGGCAGGCGGTCAGCGATGGGAGCGGGCCACTTTTTCCCAGCGCCCGGTTTTGGCGGACTTGAGGACGGCATCGCAGACGTATTGGGTCTGGAGGGCGTCGCGGAAGGTGGGGCGGGCGGGTTTGCCTTTGGCGAGGCCTTCGAGGAAGTCGGCCACCTGGTGCACGAAGCTGTGCTCGTAGCCGATTTGCAGCCCGGGCACCCACCAATGGCCCATGTAGGGATGGTCGCCATCGGTGACATGGATGCTGCGCCAGCCGCGGACGCGGCCTTCGTCCCGGTGGTCGAAGTATTGCAAGCGATGCAGGTCGTGGAGGTCCCAGAAAATGGAGGCGTGCTCGCCGTTGATCTCCAAGGTGTAAAGCGCCTTGTGGCCCCGGGCGTAGCGGGTGGCCTCGAAGGTGGCCAGCGAGCCGTTCTGGAACCGCGCCAGGAAGGCGCAGGCGTCATCGATGCCCACTTGCTCGACCTTGCCCGTCAGGTTGTGCAGGCGCTCCTTGATAAACGTCTCGGTCATCGCGCTGACCTTCTCGATGCCGCCGTTGAGCCACAGGGCCGTGTCGATGCAATGCGCCAGCAAATCGCCCGTCACACCGCTCCCGGCGACCTTCACGTCCAGGCGCCACAGCCCCGGCCCGCCTTGCGGGAGGTCTTTGGAGATGGTCCAATCCTGGAGGAATTTCGCGCGATAATGGAAAATGCGCCCGAGGCGGCCTTCCTCGATGAGTTGCCGGGCCAGCGCCACGGCGGGGATGCGGCGGTAATTGTAAGAGACCAGGTTCGGCACGCCCGCCTTCTCGACGGCCTGCACCATTTTCAAGCCCTCCGGCCCGTTCCTGGCCAGCGGTTTCTCGCACAGGAGCATCTTGCCGGCTTTGGCCGCCGCGATGGCGATGTCCTTGTGCAGGTCGTTGGGGACGGTGATGTCAATCAGGTCAATGTCCTTGCGCGCGATGAGCTTGCGCCAATCCGTTTCGTAGGAGGCGTAGCCCCATTTGGCCGCGAAGGCCTTGGCCCTGGCCTCGTCGACGTCGCAGGTCGCCTTGAGGACGGGTTGATATTCCAGGTCAAAGAAGTTGTTGACCTTGCGCCAGGCGTTGGAGTGGGTGCGGCCCATGAAGCCGCAACCGATCAGAGCGACATTGAGCTGTTTCATAAGTGGTGCCTAATTGCGCGACAGGAAACCGGTTTGGGCCTCAGGACGCAAGCCGAAAGGTGAGGCCTTCATGGGGCGGCCGGTTGCGCCTCGGTCTGCCGCTGCAGCCAGGCTCGGCCCAACTCGGCCAGCGTTTCCGCTTGCAGCGCTTGCTCGAGCAAAGGAAAGACGCTGCGCTCTTCATAGCGAAAATGTTCGCGCGTCGCCAGCAGCGCGGCCTCAAACAAGCGCCGCGCTTGGGCGCAAGTGGTCGCCCGCCGCACCTTCTCCAAGCGGGCGTCAATCTCATGGTGGTCCTGGTGCAGGCGCTCCAGTTGGCCGCGCTCGGCCAGGGCCTGGTCCAGGGCGGCGTAGGCGAGGTTGGTTTCGGTCTCAGCGTGCGGTCGCAGCAGTCCTTCGACCATGCCCGCCAGCGTCCTGAGTTCCCGCAGGGTGCCAGAGCCGGGCAGCGCGCGTTCGATCTGCTCGAACACGCTCAGGAAGATGGTATGCTCGGTCACCAAGGCTTCTGTAATCTTCATGCTACTCTCTCTTTACCACAGGGCGCGCCGGTTGCAACCGGGGATTTCGAATTGGGCTTTCCTTCTCGGTTTGCCGGCGCGCAGCACGCGCAACGTATAGCCGCCGCCGTTTTCAAACGGCTCGACGGTGGCGGAGATTTCCAGGACGCGGTAACGGAGGGTGTTCAGGCCGTAGGATTGATAGGTGCGGGCGAAAAGTTCGGTCTCCACCACGCCCGTCCAGTCGGCCAGGGTCAGGAACTTCATGGGTTCGCCGGTGCTTTGCTGGAAGAGACGCTGCTCGATGACGAGGCCGCAAGTGACCACCTGCTCGCCCAGGTGCTCGCCGAGCCGGCGGACGGGACAATAGGTGTCCCAGGCGATGTCGGGGAACAGTTCCAGCGGATGGCCGCTGGCCGGGAAGCCCAAGAGCTCTTCTTCCCAGCGCAGCCGTTGGAGGCGCTGGGGTTCCGCCAGCGGGACGGAGGGCAAATGGTCGAGGTTGCCCGGCGGAAAGAGCCAGAGTTGGCACAGTGGGGCAGGCCTCGCCCCTGCCGGCGGGGCGTCTGGCCCGCCCAGGGCCGTCCCTGAGAGATGCTTGGCGGGCGCGGCGGCGGCCCCACCCCGTGGCCGGCGAGACCGCTGGCCCACGGCCTGGCGGCTCGCACAAAGGGCTTTAAATTCCCAGTATTGGGTGGTCCGGGTTTGGCCGAAGGCATCGAAGGCCCCCACCCGGATGAGCGCCTCCATTTCTTCCGGGAGCGGCTGCACGCGGAGCAAGAAATCGGACAGCGAAGAAAACTCTCCCTGGGCGCGCTCACGCAGGCTCGCTTGAGCAGTGCGCTGGGTGAGCCCTTTGAGGCGCAGGAGGGGCACGCGAATCTTGCCCTGCCGCACGGTGAACTGCGGTCCGGGGTCATTCACCGAGGGCGCCAGCAGGGGGATGCCCAAGCGGTGGCATTCCAGCACATAGACCAGCGGCTGATAAAAGCCTTTGCCGTTGCTGAGCACCGCGGCCATGAACTGGGCCGGGTAATACCGCTTGAGCCAGGCCGATTGATAGGCCTCCACGCCGTAAGCGGTGCTGTGCGCCTTGCAAAAAGCATAGCCCCGAAAGCCGGCCACCAGCTTCCAGACCTCGGCGATTTCGGCCTCGGTGCGCCCGCGCCGGCGCGCGCGCGCCGCGAACTCGCTCTGGAGCTGCCCGATGAGGGCGGTCTGCTCTTTGCCCAGGGCGCGCCGGAGGAGGTCGGCCCGCCCGGGCGGCAGCCCGGCGAAGGCCTCGCAGAGCTGGAGGATGTGCTCTTCATAGACCACCAGGCCGTAAGTGCTGCGCAGGCACGGCTCGAGCGCCGGATGCGGGTAGCGCACCGGACTGAGGCCCTGGTAACGGCGCGCAAATTCCAGCTTCTTGCTCTCGTTGGCCGCGCCGGGGCGAATCACGGAGACGATGGCGATGAGCGTGTCAATGTCGCGCACCGCGCACATCTTACAGAGGGAAATCATCGCCGGGCTTTCGATGTGGTGCACGGCGCGGGCGCTGCCGCCGGCAATCATCTCCCAGACCTGCGGATCGTCCCAAGGCTCCAGCGCCTCGAGGTCCAGCTTGGGCGGTGAGGGGTGCGCGAGCGGCGCGGTCAGTGGGGGAACGGGGGAGTGGGGGAGTGGGATGGCAGGAGGCGCACCCAGCATTGCTCGCACATCCCGCATCACCGCCAGGCCTCCCTGGGCGAGGATGTCCATCTTGACCAGGCCCAGGGCCTCGACCGAGTCCATGTCGAAGTGCGTGGTGGGATAGCCCTTGGCGGAAACAAAGCAGGGAGTAATTTCAGGCATCGGCTGGCGCGACAGGACCAGACCGCAGGGGTGCATCTTGGGATAGCGGGGAAAGCCGTCCAGGAATTGCGCCATCTGCAGGGCGGTCGAGTAGGGCTCCTGGTCGAGCGGCAAAGCGCGGCCTTCCGGCGTGGCGGCGACGGCGGCGGCCAGCTCGGACGCGCGCCCGAAAGGCGGCAGCCGCCCGGTAAGGCGGCGGACCTGGAATTCGGAGACGCCCAGCACTTTGGCCACTTCGGCAAAGGCGCTGCGCGATTGGAAGGTGGAGAAGCCCCCGACCATGGCCGCGTGCGCCGGACCGTATTTCTCGAAAATCAAATCGAGCACGTCGTCTTTGCGGTCGTGCGGAAAATCAACATCGATGTCGGGCAGCTTCTGGAGGGCCATGCGCTCCCGGTTGAGGAAACGGCGAAAGTAGAGCTCGAAACGGATGGGGCAGACCTGGCTGATGCCCAGGCAGTAGCAGGCGAGCGAATCGGCGGCGCTGCCCCGCGTAAGCCATTGGATGCCGCGCCGGCGGCACTCCTGCAGAATGTCCCACATGACCAGGAAGTATTCCTCATAGCCGACCTCGGTGATGATGGCCAACTCCTCTTCCAGTTGCGGCTTGAGCCGGGCGTGCCCTTGGGGGTAACGCCGCCGGAGTCCTGCCAGGACCAGCCGGCGCAGAAAGGCGGCCGGCCTCGAGCCGTCCGGAGGCGCGTAGCTGGGGAATTGCGGTTTCCCGAGCAAGAAGGCGAACGCGCAGCGGTCGGCCAGTTCGCCGCTGTGCGCCAGCCACTCCGGCCGGGCGGCAAAAAGCCGCTGCAGTTCCGCCGCGGGCCGGAAATGGTATTCGCCCCCCAGCCGCTTTTGCGGATGCTGCTGCCGGAGCAGCGTCAGGGTGCGGATGCTTTGCACCACGTCGTACTTCCAGTGGTCGGCAGGCCGCTCGTAATGGATGGGCAACGAAGCCACACAAGGCAGGGGAGTGCCGCCCCCGTTGGGGGCCTCGGCACTGTCCACCGCCAGGTAAAACCGGCCGGGAAACAATGGGGCGAGTTCTGCGGAGGGACTGACGGCGAGCAGACCGTCGGTTTGGGCGGGGGAATTGAAAAAAGGAGGAGTGGCGCTTGGCGCGGCTACGGCGTTCAAGACCCGGCAGAGGTTATGATAGCCGGTTTGGTTCTGGACATAGAGGCAGAGCCGCCAGCCCTGCCAGGCGAGCTCCGTGCCGATGATCGGTTTAATGCCCGCCTGGGCGGCGACCTGGGCAAACTCCACCGCCCCGTGCAGGTTGTTCCGGTCGGTTAGCGCAATCGCCGGCAGGTCGTGCCGTTTGGCCATATCCACAATGCCGTTGAGGGAAAGCGTGGAATCGAGAAACGAATAATAACTGTGGACGTTGAGGGGGATATAGGTGGAACGGGGAGGCGGGAGGCGCGATGCGCGATGCGCGATGCGGGATGTGGCGCAGGCGTCCCCGCCTGCCACCCTGGCCTCCCGCCCGCGCAGTGCCGTCGCTGGGAGATTCTGCGCGGGCGAGACGCCCGCCGCGGCAGCCGAGACGGCTGCCCCACTAGGTGGCACTGGGGTAGGCCTCCCGCCGGCCCTGTTCCTGGCCAGGAGGAGGAAATCATGCCCCCGGAGGAGCACGCGGCGGCCGTATTTTTGGCGCAAAACGTCCACCATGCCGGCCAGGCGTTGCTGAGCGTCGTGCCGCCGGGCGGCGGCGTCCAGGGCCAGCCCGCTCCGGAAACGGCCATCATAGACATTGGCCAGCTTGAGCGAGACCAGGCGGAGGCTGACGCGCCGTTTCCAGGCCTGGCGCAGGAGCCTGGTGACGCGGGCATAGATTTCCGTTTCCAGGTCTGTCGGCTCGGCCAGACTCTCGCTCGCCTGCTCCTCGTCCATGTCGTTGTAGCGGACCTTGACCATGAGCGTGCGCACGCTTTTGCCGTCGGCGCGCACTTTGCCCATGAGCTTGTCGGCCATGCGCTGCAACGTGGCCTCCAGGAACTCCTGGTCGGTGGTGTCCGCCGCAAAAGTTTCCTGTTCGCTGTAAGATTTGGCCGGGGCGCGCGCCGGCACGACCGGCCGTTCATCCAGGCCCAAAGCAAAGCGCCGCAACTGCGCCGCCAGGTTCCCCACCAGCAGCCCCAGCAGGTCGGGCGGCGTGCCGGCGATCTGCCCGATCCGGGCCAGCCCGGCGGCCTGCAACTGGGTGGCCGTCCTGGAGCCGATGCCTGGCAGCCATTGGTTGGGCAGCGGCGCCAGGAATTGCGCCTCCTGCCCGCGGGGCACCCATTGAAAGGCGGCGGGCTTGTTCAGCTTGGAAGCGATCTGGCTCACCAGTTTGTTGGTGGCGATGCCTTCGCTGACCGAAAGCCGGAGCGACTGCCGAATGGCCTGGCGAATCGTCTCGGCAATGTTCCAGGCCGGCTGGCGCGCGCCGGTCAGGTCGAAATAACCCTCGTCAATCGAGCCGATCTCCACGTCCGGCGTGAAATCGTAGGCATACGAAAACATCAGCCGGGAGAACAGTTCGTACTTGTCGAAGTCGCCCGGCAGCAGCACCAGCTTGGGACAGAGCCGGCGCGCCAGGGCGGTCGGCATGGGCGTATAGACCCCGAACTTGCGCGCCTCGTAAGAGGCCGAGGCAATAATACCGCGCTTGGCGCCGCCGACCGCCACCGGCTGGCCCCGCAACCGCGCGTCCGCCGCCTGCTCCACCGAGGCGAAGAACGCATCCGCATCCAGATGCACGATGGCCCGCTGTCCAGCCTCCACCATAACGTCTTCAACGCTTCCACGCTGCAACGCTTCCACGCTGCAACCTTCACTTGCGCTTGCGCACCAAGGCCACCATGACCCCCTGCACCTGCAATTCTTCCCGGGGAATGAGGTTCCGATAGCGGGGATTTTCCGCGCGCAGATACGGTTTGCCCCGCTGCACGAGAAATGTCTTGAGGGTCACCTGGTCGTCAATCAGCGCCGCCACCACGTCGCCGGGACGCGGCGCCAGGCCATGCTCGATAATCGCGATGTCGCCGTCCACGATATTTTTGCCGAGCATGGAATCGCCCCGCACTTTCAGGCCGAACGTGCGGGCAGTCGGTTTGATCCCGAGCGTCTCCACGTCGATCAGCACGCAACCTTCCTCCTCCTGGGCGGCCTCGCTGGGCAGGCCGGCGGGAATGGAGCCAAAAATCGGCACCGAGAGGATGCGCGGCCGCAACCGGTTTTTCGGCGCGTTGGGATTCACCACCTGGAACGTCCGGGCGCGCCCCGGCTGGTTTCTCAAGAACCCCTTGCCCCGGAGCGCCTTGATGTGCGCCAGCGCCGCGTTCGGACTGTTAAAGCCAAAATGCGCCGCAATCTCCCGGTAAGTGGGGACCAGCCCGGCCGAATCCTGTTGGTCCTGGATAAATTCCAGGACCCGGCGCTGTCTTTTCGTCAATTCCTTCATACTGAACAAGTGTCCACATGTCGCCGGACTTTGTCAACATAAAAACCGAGGGGAAAATTGGGGACGCGGCGTGAGGGAGTGGCGGGGGAGGCAGTTGGTCAGCAAGAACTGGCTGGTCGACCGGAGCAAATTGGCGATTGGGGACGGCGGGGGAATTGGGATTGCGCCGCCCGCGGAAAGATCGCGGAGTTTTGCCGCGCGCGGCAGTTCTGCGCTCACATTTCGGCTTGACGCCGGCCCGACAAGCCGCATAATGGTCCCGCTGTTGATGAGAAAATCCTGTTTTCAGGTCAGTTTAAAGGCAAGCAAACAGAAAGGCATCAAATGAAAACCGCCGCTTGGATGGTGACGGCACTTGCATTGGGCAGCATGGGCCCGGCTTTAACGGCCCAGGAGGAGCGACCGCCAGGCCCTCCGCCCGGGGAACGGCGCATCGAACCGGATGTCCGTGAAATGCGTCTCCAGAAGGCGATTCAGGAATTGAGAGAGAGAATTGCCGAGCTGGAAAGGCAAATCCAAAGCCAGGGCTGGAAAAGCGATGATTTGCGGCCAAGAGGAGAGATGGATTTCCGGCCGGGCGCCGGGCCTCCCGGCCTGCCGCGCGGAGGGGAACCTCCAAGGCCTGAAACATCCCCAAACCGTCCCCCGCCTCCCGCCGGGTTCGCTCGGCCCGGTCCATCGCCTGAGGAGAGAGAAATGCGCCGTCCGCGCTTTCAGCCACTACCCCCGGCATCCGAACGGGGGGAGTACGCTGAGCCGCAGCGCGGAAATGGGGACCTCAGGCCCCCGCCCTTCGATGGTAATCGCGGTCCAGGGGACTACGCTCGCCCTTTGCGCAGACTGAATCTGCCGCCGCCTCAGATGGAGATGCTCTACCGACGATTGGCTGAAACACGTGAACGAGGAAGGGTTCTGCGCGAGAAAATCATCGATGCCCGCCGCGCCTTGCAGGCAGCGGCCAATGAGCGGCAAATCAACCACAAAGCCATCAAAGAGCGGGCCGCACGATTGGCCAAATTGGAAGCGGACCTGGCAGTGGCAAGAGGCAAATTTATCCGGGAACTGCGTGAAAAACTGCCCCCGGACCAATTCGAGCAAGTGCGCCGATACCTGAATCGACTGCAAGCCCCCTAAGCCCGATGAAGCCTAACTTGATCAATCGACGAGAATTCCTGGGCACCACTGCCGCCGGCGGCGCCCTGTTCGCCTCCGGGCTGTTTGGCCCGCGCCTTTTGGCCTCGGACACGGGCCAGTTGGCCAAGCCGCCCCCGGTGAAGATTTACAAGATTTTCGCCGGCCGAACGGGCGACTTCTACCTCGCCCACCCCACCGAAGAACTGGCCAGGTTCAATCAATATTTCAACGACCTGGAGAAGAAGCTCGGGGACGTGCAGTTTGTGGGCGGGGACATGATTCCGCCGGCGGAGGCGGCGCAGTTGGCGGAGAAAGTGAAGGCGGCCGACGCGGTGCTGTTGATTCACTTGTCGGCGCACGGTGGCGACGCGCCAGTCTTGAGCAAAATCGTGGACGTGGGATTGCCGACGGCCCTGTTCACGCAACCGTTCAGCGGCCACGGCTGGATGTATTTTCCGCAGTGGCGCAAGCAAGGCAAGCGCGTGGTGCTGCTGCCCAGCAGCGATTGGACCGAGATCGAGCGGGTGGTGGCGCTCATGCGGGTGCCGGCCTGGCTCAAACAGACGCGCATCATCGCCTGGGGGCCGCCCCAGGGCACCGAAGCCGCCTGCTCGGCCGAGCGGCTCAAGGAGCGGTTCGGGGCGGAGCTCATTTCCGTCACCGACGCCCGCGTCAAGGACATCTGGAAGAGCATCGACCCCGCCGCCGCCCAGGCCGAGGCGGAGCAATATTGGCTGAGCCAGGCCCGACAGATTGTCGAGCCCAGCCGCCAGGAGATCATCGCCTCGGCCAAGTTGTTCCTCGCCGTCAAGCAGTTGATGATTCAGGAAAAGGCCCAGGCCATCGCCAGTTCGTGCTGCATGGGCGACCCCCGTGGCTGCCTCACGTTCAGCAAACTCAACGACCTTGGCTTCGTGGGCGCCTGCGAAGGGGACATGGATTCGACCTTGACCATGCTCCTGTTTGCCTACGCGTTCCGGGTGCCGGGCTTCATCTCGGACCCGGTGGTCGACACGGCCAAGAACGCCCTCGTGCATTTCCACTGCACCTCGGCCACCAAGATGGATGGGCCGCTCGGGCGGCGTCTGCCCTTCACCATCCGCACCCAAACCGACAGCAAAGGCGGGGTCGCCTTGCAGGTGGAGAATCGGATCGGGCAACCGGTGACTTGCGCCAAACTCGTGAACCTGGACACCCTGCTGATCACCCCGGGAAAAATCCTTGAAACCAGCACCAGCCCGCTGGCCTGCCGCACGCAGTTTGCCATGAGCGTCCCCAATGCCAAGCGACTGTTCCTCAATTGGGGCGGGGACGTCATCAAGGGCGGCGTCATGACCTTGCTGCACCGGGTGGTCTTCTACGGCGACTACCTGGAGCCTATGAAGAACCTGGGCGATCTTATGGGCTTCAAGGTGCTGGAGGAAAGCGGCGTCGCTTAGGCTCCGATAGTCCAATTTGCTCGCGGCCGGCGAGGATTCTCGGGCAGGGCCGCGCTATATTATCCGGCCAGGCTGGCGATGGCGGCGCATCTGCGGCGCGAGACCACTTTGACCATCCGGCAGATAGCGCAACGGCTTGGGAAGTTGGAAAAGCCCCAACCACAAGCTTTACCTGCGCAGCAAAGCCAAGGAGTCCCGAAACCAATGAAAAGTCGGTTTGACCCCTCTTTTTGACGGCCTTCCGTGCGAGGTGTGAAATATTCGGGCTAAAGCTGCTGTTCCCGCGCCTTGCGCGCCTGGTAGCGAACCGGGCTCTCCTGCAAGACCTGCCGGATGGCGGCGGCGGTCTTCTCGCCCACGCCGTCCACCTGTTCCAGGTTTTGGACGCTGGCGGTCATGACGGCCTGGACGGTGCCAAAGGCCTGCAAGAGCCGCTCGGCGCGCGCGGGACCGATGCCCGGCAGGCCCTGCAAAATCCGCAACTGGATTCGCCGTTTGCGCTTCGGGCGCCGCCCATAGCGGCAGCCGCCAGACCATTCCTGCCGCCGCAGTTGCCGGGCGGCATAAACCATCAACCGCGCCGTCTCCGCGGGCTCGAGGGTGCGGAGCACCGGCAAGTGAAAGATCAGGCTCAGGGAAACCATGGCCCCCTGGAGGGCCTCGCGGCGCATCTGTGTCTGCGCCAGGTCGCCGAGGCGTCCTTCCAGGATAATCGCCGCCGGCTCGGCCAGGTCGGCCAGCTTTTGGGCCTGGACAAAGAGCCGCCCGTCCGCGATGGACAGGGCAAAATCCACGACCGTTTTCCGCTCGAAGACGCACCGCCCGTCCACGACGTAATCCCCTGCTGCGAGCTGCTGGAACCGGAGTTCGATGCTGGGAAGCTGCTTGAGGGCCTCGACCACCGGGCTGCGCGCCTCCCGATGATCCGCGATAATCGGAATCGACAAGGCCTGGCTCCCGCCCACCGGTGTCATGCCCGGCAGTGAAGCCAAAACTGCCCTGGCTGGCAAAGAGAAAGCGAGCGGCGCAGCGAGGGCCGGCGCAGCAGCCACAGGCCGTCCATCAGGAGGATCGGTTTCGGCCTGAGTGGCCAGCGAGGCAGGGCCTCAGACCACCGCTGGAATCGAACCTGCCCGGAGGGGTTCATTGAGAATTGAGTATTGCTTATTGGTCATTGAGTCCGCAGTCCGGAAGTTCAATCGGCGTCATCCCGGCGCATTCTTCAATAATTACTCCTTTAGCTCTTTGAGCTTGGCGTCCAACTCTTCAAGCGGGAAACCCTCGGCGGCGACGCGGTGCGATTTGCCGGTCAGGATGGGCCAGGGCAGGGCGGCGGCGCCCCAGGCGGCGCGGGTTTTATCGGCGTCGTCTTTGAACCGGGCAACCGGGAAGGGCAGGGCGGCCTCCTGCTTCCAGGCGGCAAAGGCGTCGTCGGCCATGGCGCCGGCTTGGAGGATGACGATGGCGAGGCCCTTTTGTTTGAGGGCGGGGGCCTGTTCGGCGAGCAGGCGAAGGGCGCGGCGGGAGGGGCGTTGTTCGGCATCGATGAGCAGGGCCAGGAGGGGTTGGCCGGCCGGGGCATCGGCGGGGGCCAGGCCAAGCGGGGCGAGGTCTGGGAGCGGCTTGCCTCTGAGGGAGGCGGCCTGGGGGGCCGCGGCGCCGATCACGGCAGGCGAAGAGCTGAGCCGAATCGTAATGTTGGTATCGCCGGCCTCGACGGAGGCGGAGCCGAAGCCGCCGCGAGGAGAGTTGGCCGAAATGGTGATGGCGCCGGCGCAGGCCTTGTCGAGGGAGAAGCGCCCTTTGGCATCGGTCTGGCCCTGGAGGTTGGGTTGGTTGTTGCCGTAGGTATAGAGACGCGCACCGGCTACGGGCTGGTCGTCCGAATCGAGCACCACGCCGGCGATGCGCTGGTCGGCAACGAGGAGTTGGAAGGGGTCGAGTTCGAGCGGCGGGCTGCCGGCCTCCGGGGCCTCGGCTTCGTGCTGGTCCTGGCCGAAGCCTCTGGCGGACACGGTGACGCTGTATTTGCGGCCAAAGGGGAGGGCTTTGATCTCGAAGCGGCCCTGGGCGTCGGCGCGGACGGCCTGACCGAGCTGCGAACTCATGCGGTCGGTGCGGAACATCACTTGGGCCTGGGCGTTGGAGACGGCATGGCCGTTGACGTCGGTGACGCGGCCCACCAGCGTCAGGCCCGGGCCGAGCTTCAGGTCGGCGTTGGTGGTGTCGTCCTCGAGGTCGAAGGCGGCGGCGAGGTTGCGGTCGGGGTCGCGCGCGATGAGGACGCGTTGGGAGGTCGGGTAGCCGGTGGGGATCGATTCGGCGGCCAAGGTGAAGCGTCCCTGGTCGTCCGTGCGCTTCTGGGCGTAAGAGAAGAAAGTAAAGAGGCTGACCGTCACCTTGGGGGCGGGCTTGCCGTCGGCATCGAGCACGGTGCCGGTGAGCTTGGGCTGCGCGGCGCCCGAGCGCAGAGTGCGGACGCCTGCCTGCTGGCCCAGTTGGATCGTGATGTTCGTGTCCCCGCCCTGAGCGTTGGCGCTGCCGGAGCCGCCCGGCTCGCGCGGGTTGTTGGCGTAGAGGTTGATCGAACCGCCGCAGACATGGTCGAAGGAGAAGCGTCCCTTGGCGTTGGTCCGGCCCTGCAAGCGAGGCTGCTTTTCACCATAGGAAGAGATCCAAGCGCCCGGCACCGGCCTGTCGTCAGCGTCCACCACGACGCCGGCGATGCGCTGATCGGCCAGGGGGAGTTGGAAGGGGTCGAGTTCGACGCGGCGGGTGCTCGGCTCCGGGGCTTCCAGGTTGTGGCTGTCCTGGCCGAAGCCTTTGGCGGAGGCGCTCACTCCGTAGGCCCGGGCGGGGGGTAGGGCCTTGATTTCAAAACGGCCTTGCGCATCAGCCTGAGTCGGACTGCCGAAACTGAAGCTCATCCGCTCGGTCCGGAAAGTCAGTGCCGCCTGGGCATTGGTGATGGGCTTGCCGTTGGCATCGGTAATGAGACCGGCCAGGGTCAAGCCGGGTTCGAGCCGCAGGGTGACATTGGTGGCGTCTTCCTCCAGTTCGAGGGCGGCGGCGAGGTTGCGTTTGAGGTCGCGGGCGATGAGGATGCGCCGGGCGTCTTGCAGGCCGCCAAACTGGCTGGGGTTGAGCATCAAGGTGAAACGGCCTTGGGCGTCGGTGTGCTTCTCTGATTGGCTGAACGGAAAGGAGGCGACTGCAACATTGGGGGCCGGCTTGCCGTCCGGGTCGAGGAGGGTCCCGGTGAGTTTGGTGGCGGACGCCGCGGCCAGTGTGATGGTCAGCGTATTGGTCTGGTTCCGCTCCAGGGTGGCCTGTTCGGATGCCTGACTGGTGCTGCCGGGTTTGCGGGCGCCGACCTGGTACTGACCGGGCGGCAGGCGGAAGCGGGCGAGGCCCTGGTCGGAAGTGGTAGCGGACTCGTTCACATCCGGCGGGCTGGCGGCCCAGACCGTGGCGGCCTTGACGGGCTGGTTGCCGGCCTCGTCGCGGACAGTGACCTCGAGCAAGGCGCCCGGGCCCAGGGCGAGTTTGACATTGCGGTTGGTGGCGCCGCTCTCGACGGCGACCGTCACGGGCTGGGCGACCAGGTCCGGGGGCTGGTTGGTGCCGAGCCGCGCGAGGAGGGTGTAATCCCCAGGGCTGAGGTTGGTGAGACGAAAGGCGCCGTCGGGACCGGTCATTGAGGAGAGCGACGAGTCATCGTCCAGGAAACTTCCGGCCAGCGCAACATTGGCGCCGGCCACGGGCGCGCCGGAGTCTTCACGCACGACGCGGCCTTCAATGGCGCCGGCGGGTTTGAGCGTCAGCACGATGTTGGATTGTCCCGCATCGAAGCGCAGGCTGAGAGGATTCACGTAGAAGGTGGAGACGGGCGGTTGGTCCAGGGCCAGGCCGGGCTTGCTGACGGCCAGTTCGAGCCCGGCGCCCTGCGGCAGAGCATCGATGCGGAACTTGCCGTCTGGGCCGGTGCGGGCGGAGAAGTATCGCCGCCCGAGCCGGGACAACAGGGGGGACGAGGACCAGGAGAGCCCGCTCGCCGGGGCCATCCAGAAGGCGTAACTGACCCACACGAGGGCCTCCGGCACCGGCTGGTGGGCGCTATCCTGAACCAGGCCGGAAACGGAGGCCGGCGGCGTCAGTGTCAGGGTTAGGGTCTCCGCCTCCGATTCCATGGACGGGTCCCAGGCGGTCCAAGCTATGGCAAAGCCGGGCTTGGCAGCCACGAGCGTGAACCAGGCCGCATTGGTGGTGGTGAAGGCCACGGCCCCGTCGTTGTCTGCTGTCGAACGTCCGTCAAAGTCGAGGCTCGGGCGCCGTTGTCCGGGAGCCAAACCGCGATAGCGTTCGACCACGGCCCCGGGGACCGGCTGGCCTGTGGCGTCAACCACCCTGGCCTGGCAACGGAAGAGGTTGTTGGTGTCCGCGCGGGCGCCCAGGGCGACGACGTCATAGGCGACTACGAATTCGGTCATTACGATGACATTGGTGGTGTCGGCGCGGGGGCCCAGGGGGAGCAAGGCGGACAGGAGGAGGGAGAGAAGTGCGCCGCGCGGGGAGGCGGCAACGGAGAGGTTCATTGAGAATTGCGTATTGAGTATTGGTTATTGGTCATTGAGTCCGCAGCGGGCAGGCAAGTTTTGGGCTTGGCCTGCGCTGGCATCGATTATCCGAGGATGCGACCCAGTGGGTCGCACTCTGCCACCAGGGCTTCAATGCCTCCGGCGGGCGGCAATTGCGCCGGGAGGGTTTATGCTGCGCCCAAGGCCGGCCTGGGGGCGGCGCTCCCGCGCGAGCGCCGGGAGGCTTGCTCCGCCGGCTCACTTTGCCTCGGCGCGGAAAATCGCCCGGACCTCCTCGGAAGTCAGGGCGCAACTGTAGAGGCGCACGTCATCCATCCAGCCGTTCCAATGATAGCCCCGGGGTTCCGGGTTCTCGCCGATGAACAGCGGGGCGGCAGTGGCGGCGAGCTGGCCGGTGGCGGGCAGGGAGGATTCCAGGGCGCCGTCCAGATAGAGCGCGAGTTGGGCGCCGTCATAGACGCCGACGAGGTGATGCCACTGGCCGTCGTTGACGGAGCGGCTGCTGGCGACGGTGGGTTCGGCGCCGGAGGCGGTTTTCAAGCCGTTGCAGGTGAGGGCCACGCGGTCGGTCTGCTCCAGGCGGCGGAGGCGCCAGGCCTCGTTGCCCTTGGCGACAATGGTCTGCCAGGATTTGTCAAACTGGCGGACTTTGATCCAGACCGAGACGCTCAAGCTGTCGCGCAGGTCGAACTCGGGGGAGGCGCCGCAGTCCACGAAGTTCTCCGCGCCGTCGAACTCGAGGGCGCCGCCGAGCCGCCCCTGGCCGGCGATCCAGCGGGCCTGGCCCTTGACGCGGCCGGCCAGTTGATGGCCGGCGGCATCTTCGGCCTGGACGCCCTTGGTTTGGTTGAGTTTCCACCACGCCACCAGGCCCGTCGTGTCAAAACGGACGACGCGCCCGGTTACCACCTTGCCGTCGGGCTGGAGTTCGTCCACGCGCCAGAAGCAGGCGGACATGGCCTTGAGGTCCGGGGCGTCCAGGCGGGTCTGTTTCGTGGCGCCAAGGAGCGCGAGTTTATCCGGAGCGGCGCCCAGATAGACGCGGTGCTCGGAGGCGCCCTGGCCGGGCGTCCATTCCAGGGCGGTCTTCTTGAGCCGCACGCTGGTGGCGCCGTCTTCAGGTTGGATGACCGCGGCCCAAGGCCCCAGGGTTTGGTGGAAGACCACCTCGCTCAGGCCGACCTTGCCGCCGGAATTCCAGGGGGCAATGTTCTCCAGGCGGACCTTTCGAGCGAGGGCGCCGTCGAGTTTGAGCACCACCGGAGTGTCATAATCGGGCGTGCCCTCGGCCTCGGCGAATTCGGCGCCCGCCAGGACGGTCTGCCAGGACGTGCCGTCGGCGGATACGGCCACGTCGGCCTTGCGGATGCCGTTGGTCGTCTGCCAGTCGGCGTTGAAGTTCCAGACCTCAATGCCGGCGAGCGGGACCGGCTCGGGCAGCTCGAACTCGATTTTGAGGTCTGGGGTGCAGGCCCCCTGCCACATGGTGAGCGGGTCCGTGCTATGTCTCTTGAGGCCGTTCTTGTCCCGGTCGCTCAAGCCGGCGCCGTTGATGAGGGCCAGGAGGCCATCTTCATCGCTGGCGGGGCTGAGCCGCACCGTCTCGACGCGGACCTTGGGGCCGAGTTCGAGCGGCTTGCGGCCCTTGGGCTTGAGCGTCAGTTGCCGGCTCAGCACCTGGAACGGGCTGACGAAACCGACGGTGGCAATCACGGGACGTTGGACCTTTTTGGGCTCTCGCCATGAGAGCGAACAGACGCCACCTCAGCCAAACTCGAAAGTATTGGTGTAGCGATAAGAGCCGTCCAGGCTGGTCAGGGTGAGGCGCGGCGGGCGCGGTCGCTCGGAGCCTTTGGTGATCTCCATCGACTCATTGTACGGGCCCAGGAAGCGGAGGCTGAAGGAGACCTCGGCGGCCGATTCGGAGGGTTGCACGACCATGCGGACGGGCTCGCCCAGTTCGAGGGCGGCCGGTTTGTCGGCAGCGACCTCGAAATCGGCGGCAGAGTTGAAAGCGTAGCCCATGAGCTGCCAGGAAGCGCCCCGCTCATCCTTGCGGTTGATGAGGTACTGGCTGATGCGGTAACTGCCGACGGGCAGGGTGAGTTCGCCCTTGGCCGGTTTGCGTGTGAAATGCCCCTGCTCACCCAGGGCGGTGAATTCGGAGATGGTCGCCGGCAGGCGGACCTTGCCCAGGACGACGTTTTCAGCTTTTTGGACTTTGATGAAGGCGCCGTCGCGGGCGACGTCCAGGCGGTAAAACTGTCCGTCCACCTCGAGCAACCGGCCCAGCGACCGCTCGCCCGCGTTGTCGTTGCCCAGCACAATGTGGTCGCAAGCATCCGGGTTGGAGGCCAGGTCGTTGAAAGCGCCGTTGACGTTGGCATCAATCAACTCGAGGCGCCGTTTTTTGCCGCCCAGGTCGATGGTGCCGGCGTAGAAGCCGCCCGACATAAGCAGCAAACGAACGTCGTTGTCCGAATCATAGTTCATGAAACGGAGCACCAGATGATAGGTGATGGGCCCGTCTTCGCCTTTGAAGAGCAGGCGGACGGGGTCAAAATAGGTGTTGGACGGGTCGGTGCGAGAGGACTTGATGGCGGACTTGTCATCGAGGCGGCCGTTGCCGGTGCTGTCGATGAAGAGACGGTCGTAAGGGCCGGACCTGCGGGCGCGGTCGAAACAGAGCCAGCGGCCCTTGGGGTCCAGGGCCGTGGTCCAGTGGGCAAAATAGGGTTTGGCGCCGAGTTTGGGCAAGGCGACATTGGGCGGCGGGTTGGTGGTCAGGTCCAACCAACGATAGGAGCGGCCCTCGCGGCTCGTGTGGTATTGGAGCCATTGCTCCGGCTGCGCCCACGCCGCGTTGGCCAGGACCAGCCCGGCCAGAAGACCGACGGACGCTGTATGGTGTAACATTCTCATAAGCCTAAAATCTATTTCAGCTTGGGGTATGGCTCGCTGGGTCGGCGGGGCCGTGGCCAGCAGCGGTGGCGGCGGACGCCGCGGCCTTGAGGCGGTCAGCGGCCCATTCGCTCAACGCGGGGGCCGGGGGCGGGGCGGCCACGGGTGGCAGCGGCGGCGGCTTTGGGGCCAGGAGCAAGAGGTTGATGAGGCGTTGGCGATAGAAGGCGTTGGCAAAGGAGAGGAGCAGGAACGGCAGCAGGACGCCGAAGCAGAGGCCGGTGGTCACCAGCACCGGGGCGAACAACGCGCTCATCGGCACGCGGCCGCCGGTGGCAAGTGTTTCGAAGAGGAGGATGGGCGAGATGACCAGGAGGCAGAGGCCGGGGAGCATGACGGCAAGCCACCCGCACAGGACCAACGGGCGATAGCGCCGGCGGCAGAGCAATCCGGCCAGGCCCACCGCCACGGAGATGATGCAGGCGCTTACGGCCAGGACAATCCCGACTTGCAGCGCCTGGGCTATGCCTGGCCCCTCACTCCAGTCCTGCGTGAAGAGAAAGAGCACCACACTGAAGCCCAGCAGGGTCAGCAGGAATCCCAGCACGTTAAGGAAGCGAAGCCGGGACTTGAGGTAAGCGGCGAGCAACCAGGCGGCGGCCAGGCCAAAGGCCAGCGCCCAAATGAGGTCCTGCAAGACCTCGAGGAGTTGCGAGGGCAGGGAAGGCGAGACGGGCAGGAGGCCGATGCCCCCGGCCAGGCAAACCACTGGCGCCCAAATCCACCAGGCGCGGGCGCAGCGGTTGGGCTTGAGCAGCAGCAGGAGCAAGACGGCCAGCCAGGGCAGCGCCGCGGGCAGGATGCTGGCCCGCATCCAGTTGTAAGTGACCGGAGGGCCTTGCTTTGCCCCGAGGCCGCCGAGGTCGGCACTGGCCACAATCTTCAACACACCCGTGCCGGTGAGAGGTACTCGCCATGAGTACGAGCAGGTGCTGCCTCAGCCAAACTCGAATTTGCCGGAGGCGAGCTTTTTATCGCCGTTCTTGCCGGGGCGATAGATGGCAAATTCCGGCTGCGTGCGAGGGCCTTGCAGTTGATAAGCGTCGCCATTGGCGCCGAGCAACTGGTAATTGAGCGTCAGGGAGCGGCCGCGCCGGGTGACGGAAACCGAGTTGGTGAGCGGACCGCCGGCCACCAAAGTGGCGGCATTGGTAGGGTTAACCACCAAGGACTTTGCGGTCTGGGCAAAGCCGTAGTAGCCATCGCTCAAGCGGCGAGCTTGGGCCCCGCCATGTTCAAGCGTGAGCCGGGATTCATAAGCGCCGATGGGAACCTTCACGAGCGGCCCCGGCGAGTCGAGGACGACAACCAAAGAGGGTAACTGGGAGGCGGCAAGCCGCAGGCCGTAGCGCTTGGCGAAGGCCTCCGCGGCGCCGGCCTGCTCGGCGGTCTGCACCGGCACGCCGGACGGGCCTGCGCGGGCCAAAAGAAGGCGATGGATGCCTTGCCCGGCGATTTTCAGTTCGCCCAACTGCTCGGGCTGTTCCGTCAAATCGAGCCTGAATTTGGGGTGGTTGTCCTGCTGCACGTAAGCGCAGTCCAATCGGTAGGCCTGCTGGCCGAAAAAGAGGTTGTGGGAGAAGGAGAGATAGTCCAGCGAGCCGGGTTGCGGATCAATGGGCTGGTTGCGGTCGGCCCAGGGGCGGAGGATCAGGGAGCCGCCTTCGGCGGAACCGAGCTTGCCGGCAAGGTTATCCACGAGCGCCAACTGCCACTCCTGGCCTGGTTGGACGACCTTGCCTTCCCAATAATAGCGGCAGGCCGCTGAAACGCTGGACTGGTAGCCAAACGCGTTGAAGGACAGGTCCACCAAAGCCTGATGGGAGCCGGCCGGCGTCTTGAAGGTCAGGTGGATGTTGTTGAAGGGCTGATAGAACTCGTTTGCCCCTTTGGTCGGGCACGAGAAGACCCCGTCGGGATCGTCTGTCAGGTCCTGATTGCGATTGAGATCGAGGTAGAGTTTGCCCTGCGCGCGGTCCCACAGGAACGGGGTGAAGTGGTCGGTGCTGTTGCCGAACTTAAGCGTGCCGCGGGTCAGGTCGCGCTGGGTCAAGGGCGGTTCTTTCTTGAACGGCGCGGCCTGGAGCGTGACCGGGATTGCCCAAGTGGCGGTGCTGTGGTCCAACTCCCGGTATTCGAGATAAATGGATTGCGTGGGAGTGAGCGAGGCGGCGGGGGCCGAGTTTTCGGCACTGAAGAGAGGGCCGGCACCGCCGAGCCAAAGCAGGCCGAGCAGCAGAGAGGCCGCCAATTGGGCGCGGCCCGGTCTGTATTTCAGGCAACGAGTTCCTTTCATGCGCGCAGCGTACACGTGAATTAGACGCCGGCAAAGGAAATTCGTTCCAGAAAAAAATGAATCAGGCCCGGAAGCCGCGGCCCGGCCAGTTTTTTGGCAAAAATGGCCAATGTGGCCAATCCAGCCAATGTAGCCAATGGTCCAGGCAACGTGGCCAATCCAGCCAAGGTGGCCAATCCAGCCGATGTGGCCAATGCGGTGTTCGCCTCGGTTGCGGGATGGCGGCATCTCACCTTCGTCGGTCCCCCGCAAGCGGGCGGCTGAGCGGTTCCGATTCGGTCAAGGTCCCGGCAGTTGCAGCACCGCCTGCCTCGATTTGGCTTTGCTGAAATCGAACCTGCCAGTGGCGGTACGGTCTCCTTCGGTGGCCCGCACTTCGTACTGGCCGCAGAAACCATTGAACGAGAACTGGCCGGCCTTATCGGTGGCGCCCTCGACCCGCGTGTGCCATTGCTCGCGAATCAGTTTGTGGAGCGCCTGGTAAACCGGTTTGGGGCTCAAGTCTTGGCGCAGTAAGCCGCCGCCTTTGAGCCAGGAATGGGCATCGCACAAATCCCACCAGGTGATCGCCACCATGGCCGGGTGTGCGAAGCAAACCCGGTAAAATTTTGCGGCATAATCGGCTTGCGCCGCCTCATCCCAAACCCCACTGACGTGCGAACCGGTAATGGGCTGTCCGGCCGAGGTGGGCGTAAACTCGGTGATGTTGAGGGCCTTGCCCAATCCGGCGTAGCGGTCAAGAACGCGCTTCACGCGTTCCAGCGGGAAGCGCATGGTGCGCGGTTCATGCGCCTGGATGCCAATCCCGTCGAAGGGCACGCCGTCGCGGATGGCTTGGTCCAGCAGTTGGAAGAAGGGGGGGTGGCCGTCAGCCAGGACATGGTAGTCGTTGACGATGAGAGTCGCCTTGGGGTCGGCCGCTCGTGCCCAGCGATAGGGCGAATCAATCTTGAGGCCCGGCAGATGCGACGGTTCATTGACCACCTCCCAGAATCCGATTCGCCCCTGATAGCGGCGCATGATTTGAGTGACCCGCTCCTGCTGCTTGTCCGGCGAAGGCTGCCCCTGGGACCATACGGGGATGCCGGCCTGGTCGGCCCACAAGAGCGGATGGCCTTTCATCCGGATGCCGTGCTGAACGCACCAGTCCACCACTTTATCGGTGTAGGCATAGTTGGGCTGGCCGGGTTCAGGCTCATACCACCGCCAGTAAAAGCCAACGGTGGCATAATCGAACAAGTCCGAAAACCGGCGCTTGTAGGCCTCGTTCTGCTCCGCGCTGTTGAACCGGTCAAAGGCGTAGATGTTGCACCCGAACAGGAACTCGTGGCGGGTTTGCTCGACCAGCACTTTGGCGCCGGCGACGGGCGCGCCCGTGGCGTCCAACACGCGAACCGTCATGTCTGCCTTCCGGTAGCGCGCGATGGCCGCATCACTCTCCGCCAGGATGCGTTCTTCGGCTCGGGCGGGTGCGTCCGTCACCTGCTCCGGGGTGGCCAAGGCCGGCTCAGGTCCGCCTTCGGCCGACAACTCGAGGCGAGCGAGGCAGAGATTCCGGTCTTGCCCGTTGGCCAGGGCGTCATTGAGGAATGCGAGCCCCACAGTGTGAAGTCCTGCGGTGGCCTGGAGCCGCGCGGCTTCCAGTGTCAGCCCACACAGGTTGCCGGCCAGGAGCCACAGCAGCAGGGACACGCCGAGCCACGGGGCCAGGGCCGAAACCGGGCAGGCAACGGTTTGCTTCAACAGTTCTCGTCGGGTAGTGCCAAAGGCTTTCATAGGCCATAATTGCTCGCCTGGCGGGGCCTGCGGCGAGATTCCCGCCGCATCAGGCCAATCCGGCAAGCCAAGCAAGTCGAGCAAATCTTTGCGCCACCTTGAATGGAAATCGAGTCCGAATTATGAAACGGGCCACTAAGTACTGGGTGACGTAAATACGATGACGTAGGCGGCGAGGGATTTTTGGCGCAGACGAGGCGCGAGCACCGAGCATATCCGCAGCGATCTGTGAGGTGCGAGCAACGAAGTCTGCGCC